>Ga0129314_1000569_pt1 | contig 37334 bp, 34 predicted proteins | sample O1111metagenome_FD_94431 | JGI IMG/M metagenome (GOLD analysis project Ga0129314, IMG submission 94431) | Orangutan individual fecal microbial communities from fecal samples from Wisconsin, USA - O1111 metagenome | ecosystem: Host-associated > Mammals > Digestive system > Large intestine > Fecal... | reverse complement strand
ATTAGAGACCTCCAGTATTCTTAAAGTGTTTTTTCATCCGCCAAGATGAACACCTTAATTTTACTTCGAGGTTTTCTTTTATTCAATTGGCGTTATTTCTGAATTACAGGAATGCTCCATTCTGTTTCTGTAAAAATTCATACATTGCCAGTCCACTGGGGATATTCACATTATACCATCTATCCAAAAATAGGAAAACACACAAAAAAGCAGCCTTATATAGCTGCCTACATGTAAATGAAATATCATTCTAAACTATAAAATATCAATAAAAAGATAATACCCAACTGCTGCCCTAAGTGATAACCTGTTGTCATTCCCGGTGCCTGTACTCTAGCTGTCAATTCCTGTTGTCGTTCCCGATGCCTGTACTCTAGCTGTCAATTCCTGTTGTCGTTCCCGGTGCCTGTACTTTGCTGTCAATTCCTGTTGTCGTTCCCGGTGCCTGTACTTTAGCTGTCAATTCCTGTTGTCGTTCCCGGTGCCTGTACTTTAGCTGTCAATTCCTGTTGTCGTTTCTGATGCCTGTACTAAGATGTCCCGGCAGCATTTCGTCCTGATGCATGATCTTCTGATGATAAAACCGACGAAAAAAGGCACTTTGTCTAATGACAAAGCGCCTTCGCTTTAGGTATTATTTTTTATTTGTCCTTAGTATAGTTGATGAAAAAAGGATTGTCAACAAATTTTTTTATTTACCTTTTATTTTTTCCACTCCGGAATGGTCCCATCACAGATAGCGGTCATCATACGCTGCTTGACTCCCGGCGCGTGACGGTTGATCTCATTTAACAACTGCCGCACATAGCTTCTTTCAGAGGTATGGTCAAACGGACAAGGATTGGTCACAACAGGAAGCTCATATTTATGCTGGAAGCCCACAGCCTCTGCCTGTGTCACATAAATAAACGGACGAATCAATGTCAGTTTTTCATTTTCCCACTCCGTCACCGGCCAGAATGCAGAAAATCGGCCTTCATAGATTAAAGAAAGCATCATGGTCTCCACAACATCATCCATATTGTGCGCAAATGCGATCTTATTGCAGGAAAGCTCCTTTGCCCGGTTTACCAATGCCCCACGGCGCATCCTCGCGCATAAAGAGCAGCCTTCTTTTTCAATCATTTCATTGATATTGGTATCTACAATATGATATTCAACCTGAAGCTTTTTGCACAAATCCTGTATTGCAGACAGGTCAAAGCCTTCATATCCCAGATTCACGGTAATCGCCACAACTTCAAAATGGTTTGGGTAAAAATTGCGCAATCCGGCAAGCGCATACAATAAGCCAAGGGAATCCTTGCCTCCGGATATTCCGATGGCAACCTTATCTCCTTCTTCTATCATATGATAGGCATCCACCGCCTGTCTTACCTTGCTGTATAGCTGCTGTAATTTCATATCACTTTACCAACTTCATATATTCTGCCATTTTCCAGACACAAGATCTACTCTATCCTAATATCTCTCTTGCCACAAACACACCGCTGGCGCTTGCATGGGACAGAGAATGTGTCACACCGCTGCCGTCTCCGATAATATAAAGCCCCTTGTACATGGTCTCCAGGTGCTCATCTACATCCACTTCCATATTGTAGAATTTAACCTCGACACCATACAACAGCGTATCATCATTGGCTGTTCCGGGTGCAATTTTATCAAGCGCATAGATCATTTCAATAATACCGTCCAAAATACGTTTGGGCAATACAAGGCTTAGATCTCCCGGTGTCGCATCCAGCGTCGGGACCACCAGTCCCTCTTCTATTCTCTTCGGATTGCTCCGGCGACCTCTGATCAGATCTCCAAATCTCTGTACAATAACACCGCCGCCCAACATATTGCTCAGACGCGCGATGCTTTCTCCATAGCCGTTACTGTCCTTAAACGGCTCTGAAAAATGCTTGCTGACAAGCAGGGCAAAATTGGTATTGTCCGTCTGTCTTTCTTTATCTTCATAGCTATGTCCATTCACAGTGATGATACCGTTGGTATTTTCATTTACAACACTGCCCTTGGGATTCATACAGAAAGTACGCACCTTATCCTCAAACTGCTCTGTGCGGTATACGATCTTACTTTCATACAATTCATCTGTCAGATGTGAAAAAATAACTGCCGGCAGCTCCACACGGACACCAATATCAACACGGTTGGAGTTGGTCGGGATCTGCAGCTCCTTACAGATCTGTTCCATCCATTTACTGCCACTTCGTCCTACGGATACAATACATTTATCGCATTCATAGCTTTCTTTTGCAGTCTGTACACAATAACCATTCTTTCCTTCATCGCGTACTTCAATATGCTGTACCGGTGTTTCAAAATAAAAATCCACTTTATCCTTCAGATATGCATACAGATTTTCCAATACGGTAAAATTGATATCCGTACCCAGATGTCTTACAGATGCATCCAGAAGATTTAACTTATTCTGCAGGCAAAGCTTTTTAAAGCCAGAGCCCGCTGTTGAATACAGCTTAGTGCCTTCTCCACCATATTTCATATTGATCTTATCTACATACTGCATCAGCTCCACAGCCTTCTGCTTGCCAATGTACTCAAACAACGTTCCACCAAAATCATTGGTAATATTGTATTTTCCATCTGAAAAAGCACCGGCTCCACCGAAACCACTCATAATAGAACAGGTCTTGCAGCCAATACAGCTTTTTACCTTATCACCGTCAATCGGACATTTTCTCCGTTCCAGAGCATATCCTGCTTCAAAAACAGCCACTTTACAATCCGGCGCCGTTGTTACCAGCTCATATGCCGAAAAAATACCTCCGGGGCCTGCTCCCACAATAATTACATCATACTTCTTCATAGTTTTCTCCTTTTGTTTTGCTTATACGAACTGTTCCTTTGGACTTTTACTTCCGGTTTTGTATCAGGATTTTCTCGTAATCCTTGATATCCACGAATTGCTCCGCTGCGGAGCAGCTACCACAATTCTCGAACATTCGAAATCCGCTGATTTACTACGTAAATCGCTACTTTCTCATGTTTGGCGGGTCTCAAGTTCAAAAGTCTTATCGTGCAAGCACGAACGACTTTTTGACCTTTTGACCCTGATATCATAAAAATACTGCCATAAAACGATAGAATAATGTCCCCTTCCGGGATCATAGTCTAACTGTTTATGGCAGTCGGTAGAAACACTCGTCCATATCACGAGTTTATATGATCATAAAAGCCTTGTTTATTATATCGGATTGTACCCTGTTTGGCAAGAAAAAGCAGTTTATACAAATGAAATAACTTCATTTTTAGGTTTCACTGTTTTTTCTACCTTGATTGCATGCAGGACAGGACCTTCTTTTCCATAGTCCTCAAAGTATTCAATCGCAATCCTGGCTGTAATCTTGATCCAGCTCTTCTGCTCCAGCTCAATGGCACGATCATATTTACATGCATAGCCAAGGAAAGCCATATCCTCGGCACAACAGGTCATTGCCATACGTCCGGGAACAAAATATCCCTTCGGGAATTTAGGCGGATGCAAAACATTGGCAACAAACTGGATGGTCTTGCCATCGTATCTTTCCAGATTGTCCAGAATATCAATATACCAGAAGCCATATCCGTTATCGTCCAAAACGATCGGATCCGCATTCAGGTCATACGGCAGATCCTCTTCCAGTGTGACATTCATTTCTCCGGTGGCATTTTCAAAAATAATCTCTGCCTGCTGATTTAAAGCTTTGATATTTCTCTTGTATCCGGCAATCTTGTCCTCCATGCCATCGCACCGGTTCATAATGATCAATTCGGAACCTCTGATCTGCTCTGCAACCAGCGACTTCATATTGGTAAAATAATTGGCAAAGGTCTTGCCGTTGATCATGGTAATCTGCTGCTCAACCTTCCAATGCCAGGGAAATTTAACATCCTTCAACATCCACATACCATTAAACTCGATAATGATACGTCCCGGCTTGTACTTCTTTTCCAAAGCAATCAATTTCTGTGAGGTCAGATCTTCTTCATCCTCGATCACTTCCATGATGGTGCGGCTTTTTTTCAAAAGAGATGCATCATATTCATTTTCACCCTCTTCACATACGATTAAAAGGGTATCCTTTTTGCTCTGAAAATAAGGCTGGCTTATGGTATAAGTAATAAATTCTGTTTTACCACTATCCAGAAAACCACTGATAATATATACAGGAATCATTGTTTTACTCCCTTGTGCTTCTATTTTCTAATTGATTATGCTAAAAACAATGCACGAATGGCCTCTTCATTGATCTTGGAACCAATGACACAGATCTTACCGGTTGTTTCAGCGCTGCCATCACGAATATCACTTTCTCCCGGAACATGGTCAAAGTGGATAAATCCTTCACCATCGGTAGGAACCATTCCTTTTGCACGAAGGATCATGCCATATTTGTCCTCATCTTCCAGAGCGTCCAGGCAAGCCTGAATCTGATCCTTTGTAAATTTGCTGGAGGTTTCAATACCGACACTTGCAAATACATCATCGGCATGATGATGTCCGTGATGATCGTGGTCATGGTCATGACATCCGCAGGTGCATCCCGGTCCGTGATCATGATGATGTTCATGATCGTGGTCGTCGTGATCGTGATGATGCTCATGGTCGTGGTCATCGTGATCGTGGTGATGTTCATGCTCATGGTCGTGATCATCATGATCATGGTGATGCTCATGATCGTGGTCATCGTGATCGTGATGATGTTCATGATCGTGATCATCGTGATCGTGGTCATGATGATGCTCATGGTCGTGCTCGTAAGCTTCCATGACTTCTTTCATCAGCTCTGCTTCCAGATCCTTTGCATTTTCAATCGTCTCTAAGATCTTGCTGCCTTCCAGCTGATCCCACGGAGTGGTAATGATGGAAGCTTTTGCATTGTGTTCACGGATCAGTGCCACACATGCATTGATCTTTTCCTCGCTCATTTCACCGGTACGGCTCAGGATAATAGTTCCGGCATGCTCGATCTGATTTTCGAAAAATTCACCAAAGTTTTTTAAGTAGGTCTTGCATTTCTTGGCATCCACAACTGCAACCGCACTATTCAGATGCACGCCCTCATCTCCGGTTGCTCCTTCAACAGCACGCATAACATCGGATAATTTGCCAACGCCTGAGGGCTCAATCAAAATACGATCAGGATGATATTTGTCGAGTACCTCTTTTAATGCAGTACCAAAATCACCTACCAGCGAGCAGCAGATACATCCCGAGTTCATTTCTGTAATATTGATGCCGGAATCTTTTAAAAATCCACCGTCAATACCAATCTCACCAAATTCATTTTCAATCAAAACAACCTGTTCTCCCTGAAATGCCTCAGCGAGCATCTTTTTGATCAGAGTTGTTTTACCTGCTCCCAGAAATCCGGAAACAATATCAATTTTTGTTGCCATTTATATCACCTTTCCTTTAAACATAATAACTATTGATCAGAAAGCATCAAACTCCGGACTTTCCAACCTTTAATAGTATAACACACTTTATTTGGAATAGTTTCAGTTTAGAAAATTTTAATTTTCGTACAATTTACCAGTTTAGCGGATTACCAGTTCCACCGGGCAGTGGTCCGAACCTTCAATATCCGTATGGATATCGGCACTGACCAGACGGTCCTTTAAGCTTTCGGATACAACAAAATAGTCAATACGCCATCCGGCATTTTTTTCTCTTGCGTGGAAACGGTAAGACCACCAGGAGTAAATATCTTTTTTATCCGGATAGAAATAACGATAGGTATCGATCATCCCCGATTCGATCACTCTGCTGAAAGCGCCTCTTTCTTCATCGGTAAAACCGGCATTGTGACGATTGGTCTTGGGATTTTTCAGATCGATCTCATTGTGTGCCACATTAAGGTCTCCACAGTAGATCACCGGCTTAGTTTCTTCCAGTTTTTTGATATAGGCTAAAAAGTCCTTTTCCCACTGCATACGGTAATCAAGCCTTGCCAGCTCATTTTGGGAATTGGGCACATAAACCGTAATAAAATAAAAGTCTTCAAACTCCGCTGTGATCACACGTCCTTCATGATCGTGCTCCTCGATCCCGATTCCATAAGTCACTGAGATTGGTTCTTTTTTTGTAAAAAGTGCTGTTCCGGAATAGCCCTTCTTTTCTGCATAATTATAGTACTGATGATATCCGGGCAAATCCAGATCAAGCTGACCGGCCTGCATCTTGGTCTCCTGCAGACAGAAAATGTCAGCATCCAGCTTTTGAAATGATTCTAAAAATCCTTTTCCAACACAGGCTCTTAAGCCATTGACATTCCATGAAATAAATTTCATCTTGTATATTCCTCATATAGTAGTAATGTACAGGTTGGTCCCTGCCAGCCTCATTTTATCATACATGCGCTTCCACGACCATAACCTCTTTGTTGCAAAATGCAAATCCGAGCTTATAAATCCGTTCTTTGGGAATACCTGCAGCTAAAAGATCTGCTTCATATTGCCTGTCCTCTATCTGGGATAGTGCATTTTGCGCCGTTTCCTCAAGGCTTTTTTCTCTTCGCTCATCCAGGACCTTAAATTCCATGATAAAAGCATCCGTATCCTCATGTACCGGATAAAGTGCAATGTCATATCTGCCACGACCGCTCTCCCGGTTGGATACAATGCGGTATTGATCCTTTAACGACACGATCAGACCGAGAACCAGTCCATGAAAGAAATTTTCAGGTACCCGGTGTGAGGAACCGCCCACATCAAAATAACTCATGGACGAGTATGTGATATCCAACAGGATATCTTCCATATTGTCTGTATCATGTGCAAGCATTGCCCGGATAAATTCATTGTAATACAAACTTCCATTGTCAAACATGCCTAGAATCTCATTTCGAAACATGCTCATAACTTCCTCATTGGTAACAGAAACATCACATTCCGTATATTCCTCACGCTTAACAACATGATCTGCTTTTATATAACCGATCGCCAGCAATAACGACCACAGACTGTTTTCATCACCATCCATATATTGAAACGTAATATTTTCGTTGATCAGCTTGTGTACGACCTCCCCCGACATCAGCTTTTCAATCTCATATTTGCTCCTGACCGGATGTCTGCGAATAACCTCTCCGATAATCTTGTTGCTGCTCGTATTGATCCAGTATGATACCAGATTGCCGGTATCTAAAAAATTGCAGATAGACCATGGATTGTAAATATCCTTGTGATTGCCAAAAATAAAACCGTCATACATGGCCTTTACCTGTTCAAACTGATCCATGTTCTGACACTTCATTGCATCAACGACTTCCTTTTCGGTAAAACCAAAGCAGTCACTATATTCTTTATCGGAGACGGTGTATGTCCTGATATTATTAAGATCCGAAAACAAGGAATCCTTGGATACCTTTGTCACCCCGGTAATAATTGCCCTGTCCATAAACTCATTTTCTTTGAAAGTATTGTGAAACAGACCTCTGCATGTCGCGATCATAGGCTCCCAATATCCATCTGCATAGGCCTCTAAAAGCGGCGTATCGTATTCATCTAAAAGCACGATCGGCAAAACCTCATAATGCTTGTAAATCCACCGGCACAAGGTCCGGATACTGCTTTCAATCACACTTTCATGTCGTAAAAAAAGAGCTTCTCTGATATTCCGAAACTGTGTCTTGTCATCCTGATCAAGCCTGTCACTGTCCAAAAGATAATCATGGGCGCAGTACAATGAATACAGACTATTGAACATACCGCCAATGCTCTGTTGATAATCCCTTCCCTTGCAATTGCCAAAGCTCGTATAAACAACCGGGATTTTGCCAAATTTGTCCCTGCATGCCGGATCCTTCCACACCTTGAGCTTTTCAAAATACTCCGGATGTCCTGCATACCGTGGATCAAAAAATGTCCGCACTGTACTCAAGAGCAAGGTCTTGCCAAAGCGCCTTGGTCTTGTGATAAGCGATACTCTGGGCGCAGACTTCACCCATTGAGAAATAAATTGTGTCTTGTCCACATAAAACTGTCTGCCGCACACAAAGTCCATAAAATCCTGATATCCGATCCCCATCCTGGAAACCAGATATGGATTGTCCTTTAAAATATCGGATAATCCCTTGACATATGCAAGCAGATGCTTTTTTTCATCTAAAATTCTGCTGCGCTCATCAAATTCCAGCAAAATCTGTTCCCGCTCATCTTTTTTGATGTAACAGCTGACAGACTTTCCCTCTACGGTACGCTGTATATAAGGTTGTTTTTTGCCATTGATCGTCTTGTAAGTAAGCGTGCCCTTGGGAAGGTACGCCAACCGTTCATCAATCTCTTTGATACGTTCCTGTGGATTCCCCATAGCTATCCCTCTTTATCAAGAAAACAAAATGGTTATAGTTGGTTATTACATTGTATAACCAATCATAACCATTGTAAAGTATAGATTTTCGGACGGTCATTTGGAACATCTGTTTAAATAATTTATAATCCGGACATCAGGATAGCGCATGCAGTCTCCCCATGACTCTGTCATCCGCGATTACCCTGACAAAGATACCGTCCTCGCGGTATTCACATTGAAGCACCTCTGCCTGTGTGCGCAGCATATGAAACTGTGCACCGGCATCATAGGGGATGAGCAGCTCATACTCTTTACGCCTGCCAAAAAGCTTTTCCTCGATCGCATCCAAAAGCTCATCTATGCCAATTCCAAGACCTGCTGCCATATAGATTTTCTGGTCTATCACCTGAGGATAAACGACATCCTTATCCATCATGACAACCTTGTCCATTTTGTTGTAGACATACAGCATGGGAATTTTCCCGGCACCAAGCTCCTCAAGCGTATCCTTTGTCACCTTCATATGTTCACGGTAATGGGGATCTGAAAAGTCGATAACCTGTAAAAGTAAATCCGCATTTTTTACTTCCTCAAGTGTGGAACGGAAAGCCTGCACCAGATTGTGCGGCAGTTCATTGATAAAGCCAACGGTATCTGACAGCAAAAAGCTCTTGCCATTCGCTCTCTCAACCTTGCGCACGGTCGTCTCCAAAGTCGCAAAAAGCATATCTTTTTCAAATACCTGTTTTTCCTCATCTTTATTGCAGTTTTTCAAAAGCGCATTCATGACCGATGACTTTCCGGCATTGGTATACCCGACCAGGCCTACCAGCGGAATTTCATTTTTCTGTCTGGCCTTTCTCTGGACATTGCGATCCTGTTCTACCTGCTTTAATTCTCTCCTAAGCGTTGCCAGCCGCTGCTCGATATGTCTGCGGTCCAGCTCCAGCTTTTTCTCACCGGCACCTTTGTTACTCATAGCACCACTGCCACCGCCCTGTCTGCTCAACGCATCATGCAGTCCGACCAGTCTCGGCAGTGCATACTGAAGTGCTGCCACATCGACCTGCAATCTCGCTTCTCTGGTACGCGCTCTTTTTGAAAAAATCTCCAAGATCAATGTTGTCCGGTCCATGATCGGCATATGTAATTTTTGCTGCAGATTGCGAAGCTGCATCGGAGAAAGTGCATTATCAAAAATGATCAGATCCGCTTTTGTTTCCTCAGACAATAAAAAGACCTGCTCCACCTTTCCGGTTCCGATATAAAATGCCTTGTTGACCGCGGCTGCATGCTGGGTAATCTCCCCGACAACCTCCAGTTCACAGGCAGCTGCCAACTCTGCAAGCTCTTCCATGGAATGTTCAAAATCCCGCTCTGAGCCAAGACATAACCCTACTAAAATTGCTTTTTCCATAAAACTCCATCCAAATTTATTTTTTTATCCTACTTTCCAGATATTCCTTCACATCCAGTAAGGATGGCAAAATCTGCTCGGACAGCTCTTCCATCTCCGGTGTCGGCTCAGCCATATCCGGCACCATGATTGGTCTCATACCGGCGGCATAGGCTGAGCGGATGCCATTGTATGAATCCTCGATCGCATAAGCACATTCCGGCTCAACACAAAGCAGTTCGCAGGCTTTTAAAAAGATCTCCGGATTCGGCTTGCTCTTTGAAACCATATCGCCGCAGACAACCTCATCAAAATAAGAAATCAGGTTACCTTCCGTCAACTCCCTCACAACAACCTCGCGTCTGGTCGAGGAAGCCAGTGCTACTTTGATCTTTTTCTCCTTTAAAAATCCGAGCAATTCCTTTACACCGGGCTTTTGAGGAAGATTTCCGTTTTTCGTCCGTTCAAAAAACAAAGCAGACATTTCCGCCTTGTATGTATCATAAGGAAAATCCTCTCCGTAACGCTGTTTCATCTTTTCTCTGGTCAGTGCCGCATTGATACCGAGGCAGTCATGACAGGCAGCCTCAATATCCGGAATATGATATTTTTCCGCAACCGGTATCCAGCAGTCAATGACCAGCTTTTCCGAATCAAAAATAACACCGTCCATGTCAAAAACGACAGCTTCTATTCTATCTTTGTTACACATATAAGTTGTATTTTCCTTTCTTTTCCTCTTCCCTGCATGGTTTTATCGAAGTACCCATTGCACAGGTCCTGCTCGCGATTACCGTTCATAAACCAGCAGCAGTGTACCCTCCTGCACGGATATTTCCGCATCCTGTCCGATAAAAGAATTGCTCACGCCCAATGCATGATCAGAGGTAAGTCTTCCCTCATATTCATATTTCAGACCACGGATGATGACTCCCTCTGCATAATCACTCAGACAGATCACGGAAAGATTTCCCTTCATGGCGGAAGAAAATTTCTTACAGCTCTTCCACAAAATCTCCATACGGATTCCCTCTCCCATCATGCAAATCCGGCAGCCCTTTTTGGCATAGCAGCTCATCAGCTGTATATTGGCAAGTGTATGGGAAACCCTTGCTCCACCATAGCCACCGTATAAAAGGATCTCACGATATCCCTTTTCATATGCGTTAGCAACCGCTAACCCCATATCGGTATCATCCTTTTCAACCGGCACAATCTCATGCGGGATGTTGGCAGGTATTTTCTTCTTTTTTTCCTCTGATGACAATTCGTCATATTCTCCGGCAAACGAATCCATATCACCGATAAAAAAATCCGGCATCATCTTATTTTTTAAAAGAAAATCCAGTCCGCCATCGGCAGCTATGAGATAAATATCTTTTTTAATCGTCTTACCGGCGCAGCCCGTATGACAGGTTGTACAATCGTGGTCACAGTTTTCGTCCTGCGGTCCATATCCTGCCCATTTCAACAATGCCACAAGCTGTCCGGCTTCATTTCCAATGGGCGATGCCCCGATAATGATTGCCTGTTTATATTCAGTTAACGGCTGATTCATGATTGATTTCCCACCTTTGCAAGTTTACATAACTCAAAATTTTATTTTTACACCATGTTACCGCTTTTCCAACCAGAATGGAAAAGGCGATTGCTCCCACTACATACAATGCCTTAAATTCCGCCATCTGCTTTGGCAGATACAGATACCAGATATCACTGAGAAATGCGTTTTTATCAAAATCCGCAAAGATTCCAAAGCATCGGTTGCACAGGAAAAACAAAACCTTTACCAACAGTATGCCCATAAACTGGTGAAACATGATATCCCATGTATGATTTCCCATAAAACGAAGTATTTTCACATCTTCTGTCATCCGCTCTAACGCCTTGGAAACCGTGAGCCAGAATAAAATCCCGATACAGGCACTTAAATAGGTTGCCACAACACCAAACGGATAATCGCAGGAGGACGGAATGGCATATACCACTCTTCCAAAATGTGCATTTAAAAGAAGTGCCACGATCAGACAGCCGGAAAGAAGCCCTGTCACAGACAGTCTGTCTATGTATTTTTCCAGATAATTGTGATACCACATGCCCAGGATATAAAACGGCATAAAATATGCGATCCGGCACAATGGCTGGGGCATATTTTCCCACAATCCCTGTCCGGAAGCATACACAATCCATACTCCCATAACAAGATAAAGCAGCTGCCACACCGGATCCGTAATCTGTTTTTTATGTAATAGCTCTAAGAGCGACGCCCCCAGAATATATAGAAACTGCACCATAAAGAAGGGAAATACAAACCACGCGCCCATATCCAGAATAAACAGTTGAAAACTGTTGATCGGTGACAATAGCAGGGTCTTTATATTTACAGCTGCATCATATGTAAATCCGATTTTTTGTAAGATAAGCAAAAGCAATCCGTAAACCACATTCCAAAGCCAGAGCGGCACCAGCAGTTTTTTTACTTTTTTCCAAATAAATGCCACCGGCTTTGTAACTGTCCTGCCAGCCAGAAAATAACCGGAGCCAAATACAAAGATTGCCAGATGGAATGCCCCGAAATGCATCCAGTTGGACAGCATTTCAAAACCGCCTCCGTCACAATGGCTCAGGACAACAAATAAAATACCAAAGCCATACAAATAACGAAATGCCTTATTTTCCTGTTTTAACTGCTCCTGTTCTGTCTGAAGCATACACATTCACGCTTCCTTTCATTTTTATCGATCATTCATATTGATAAGTACCAAGCTCTGTATAAGCATAGAGATCATCCGCAAAGGAACGCTCTGCCAGCTCAAACACAATGATATCCGGTTGTATGATGTCAATATAGTCTTTCATATTGGTGTAATTAACTCTGGATCCGTAATATACCTCACGGTATCTGCCGTAATAATAGCTCTCTCTGTTATCTAAAAAACTGTCGTGCAAGATCAAAATTGTCTTATCATTGAGCGCCTGCGGATTGTAAAAATATGCCAGATTGTTTCCGGGAACCACCGGTACCTCCTTGCGGTTTTCTCCATCCGAAGCGGCTGCCGGTATGAGGGAAGTCAGAACCGGTATCCGGTCTTTGATGGGAAGTGACGACAGCTCCAGATTGATCGTCTGATAATCCAGGGAAAAAGAATCCATCGACAATGCCGGAATATCGGGATGGTCTTGTGCTATTTTTTCATCCAGTAAATAAAGTCCGTAAAAAGCACCGAGATCATTCCAGTGCGCACAGTCATATTTTTCATTGTATATCTGCTCAGTCTTTGCCCTTTCCCGAAACTCCCGATCCGGAATAACGTATGAAACTCCGACTTCTTCCAAATTGCCGCGCACAACATCCAGTGCAGTCTTTTTTGTTTCATCCACATGAATGGAATCAGGCATATACTGCCCATATACGGACGATTTATTGGGGCAGACCATCAGATAAAAATCAGCGCCGTTCTTTTTTGCATAGTCATAGGTCCGCTTTGCATAAACGGACAGGCTCTTTAGGAGCTCTGTGTTGATATTGGTTCTCTGATAATTTTTGATATAGCCGTCATCCGCCGGAAAAATATAACCGTCTTTTCCCTCCATGTGTATGCTCTCGGCAAAATCATCAAACACATAATATGATACCAGATTATTAAACCGGATTGCCTGATCGCGGAAACCGATCCGGTCCTCTGCATAATGACCATACCACTCATTGTACAGTGCTGAAAAATGCAGTCCGGGCCATTCTGTCAGATTGCGGTTTTCAAGCTCCGATGCGATCTCGGGCTCAGTCCTTAACAGACATAGCGGTATCGTGATCATCAAAAGAAATGCGATTGAAAATATGAAATTGATTATTTGTTTTTTTCGTTCCATATATCTGCCTTTACTTCTTTTTGGACTGGTTCTTTTTTAAACTGTTTCTTTTTTAAACTGTTTCCATAGCTTTTATCCGAATCTATTTTCCTGCCGGGTTTTATCTTTCCGACTTTTCCTTCCAATATTACTTTCCGATTTTATTGTTCTGACTTCTATCTGAATTTCTTACGTCTTATCCAAATCAGAAACGGAAGTAAATAAACGGATTGTAGCTTCCCGTGATAATAAATACAAAACACAACCCCAGCAATAACAATAAAACAATCTTCTGTCCAATCATCCCGGCAGGCGTTTTTGCAAATGCCCGGTTACCCTTGTACAACTTATCATTTCCTATTTTTTCATTTTCTATTTTTTCATTTTCTATCTTTTCATTCTCTGCTTTGTCATTTCCTGCCCATTTGCGCCATACCTGTTTCCAAGGCACACAGGCAAGTAATGCGATCACAAAGATGCAGATTGTTTTTTTATCCAGATAATAGGATGGACTATAAGCGACAAATGCATTTTTCTGCAGTCCAAACATAACCATCAGATACTGTACGGTTTTTCTCACACTTACCAAAGCAAACAATACCCAGCCGACAACGACCACCAGCATTGTATATATCCATCCCAGAATCTTCTTTATACACGCAGGACCTTGTATTCCTGATTTTGTTTTGCTGCCATTATTTTTATGATTGGATACCACACGCTCTGCAATGATAAAAAATCCATGCCACAGTCCCCACAGCACAAATCCCCATGCTGCGCCATGCCAGATACCGGTTGCCAAAAACACGATTAAAAGATGCAGATACACATTTCCTCTTCTGCTTCCTCCAAGCGGAATATAGAGATAGTCCCTAAACCAGCTGGATAAGGAAATATGCCATCTGCGCCAGAATTCCCGGATGGATTTTGAAATATACGGATAGTTAAAGTTTTCTGAGAAATGAAAACCAAAGATTTTGCCCAGTCCGATCGCCATATCAGAATATCCCGAAAAATCGAAGTAAATCTGTAACGTATAAAATATGGCACCGATCCAGGCTACGCCCGCGCCCATGGTCTGCAGATCTTCACTCATAATATTGGTAGCAACTGCGCCAAGTGTATTGGCAAGAATTGCTTTTTTGGACAGACCGATGATAAACCGCCCGGCTCCCTCGGAAAACATTTCTGCATTATGACTTCGGCCTGTAAGCTCCGTCCGGATATCCGAATACCGTACGATCGGTCCCGCGATAAGCTGCGGAAACATCGCAATATACAATGCCAGATTGACCGGATTTTTTTGGACCATTTCTTTATCCCGGTACACATCGATGCAATAGGACATTCCCTGGAACGTATAAAAAGAAATTCCGATCGGCAGAGCTATATCCGGCACATGCAAAAGATTTGGAATCACCTTATCTATATTTTCAATAAAAAACCCGCTGTATTTGAATACGCCAAGGACAAGCAGGTTGACAACAACGGAAATGATCATCCACAGCTTATCCCGCTTTGTGTTGGCAATAAACATGCCAAACAGATAATTGTATGCAATGGAGGCAAGCATGATCAGGACATAGACAGGCTCTCCCCATGCATAAAAAAACAGACTGCAGATCAGCAGAAACATATTTTTTGCCGGCTTCGGAACCAGATAATAACCGATAATAACAATCGGTAAAAAAACACATAAAAAAATAATTGTTGAAAAAACCATAACTATACTACCCTAGCTTTGTCTTATTCCCACTTTAAAAAGACGAATAAACGAATCATTCACTCTGATTATAAAAAATCTGCGGATACCGTTCCCTGATAATATTGGAAAACATAGCTGCACCTTCCGTGCTCAGATGATCCGCGTCTCCAAACAAAGTATCACTATAACTTTCTATATAAGGATTGACCAACACATCCGGATTATTCTGTGCAATCTGATTGAGATATTCCTGATAATGCTTGTAAAAGTCATCGGTCACCACATGTGCTGAGGTCTCGGTCATCGGAAGCTGTTCCAAAACAACCTTGATATTCTGCTCCCTGCAATATGCGAAAATCTTGTTAAGATAAGCATCTGTCAGGTCAGAATATGTAAAGTCATCCATCTTGGCCTCTCCGTTGATTCCCCCGTTTACACCGTCAACACCAAACAGACTGTATCCCCGCTGTGCTTCCATCTGTGCATATTTATCCATATTTGCATGATAACGGCTGCCAAAGATCGCATTTTTTAAAGCTGTACCATACTTGTTGGGAAAATACAGCTGATACATCGCATATTCCAGATAAATATGATCTCTGTCGATCATATAACTGTTGTCATATTGTCTGCGCTCCCTTGCCAGTTCAAAAAAATCGGCCTGATTGAAGGTATGAAAATAAATGCAGCGGTTCCACAAAACACAGCCGTCATTATTTTCATCGGCCCGGCATAAGTGAAGCGGTGCATAAGCCAAAATCAGGTATTCCGGTGCTCCATGGTTTTCTACATATTCCCGCAGCATATAATAGGTCTCTACCGGAGTAATACCGCCAAGCGACAGATTGTATACATCATTGCCCAGAATATCCGGCATAAATCCGGCCTTTGAACGGGAATCGCCGAAAATCACAACACGGTTATAGTCTGTTTCTTTTGCTATATAATCCTTCTGCTGCCGGTACATGGCATATTCGCCATCCATGTATACCATGGGCAGAGTGGCGCAAAAAATCTGCATCAGTACAACGACCGGCAAAACGATGATTATGATTTTAGATGCAAGCTTGGTGATTTGCTGCCACATAAGTTAGGGGGCTTCCTTTCTGGTTATTTTTTTAGAATTACTGGATGCTGTCACAGGTCTTCTTTTTCTTATTTCTGTGTCTTTGTCGGGACTACTGGTCTCTGACGCGAAAATTAAGAGCCGGGAATTCGCAAAACCGCTGCTGACGCAGCTTTCTTTTTGCTCATTTCCGTCTTTTCGCCAGGTATCATCCTGTAATTTTGATCCTGCAAGCTGGCTTGCGGCTCAAAATTTTCGGATGCTGTCTGGCTCTTAATTTTCGCTAAAATTGAAAGTATACAAACTCCTGGGAGTTGAAGCTGGCTAACAGGAGGGTTATAAATATAAACGCGTAATAAATAGTATAGCGAATTGGTTTCCGCAGTCCGGATATTTCCATAAGCGGATCCTTTGTCAGGGCTGTGTAATCATAGATGCCAAGCAGGATCAGTGGGAAAACAAGCCACAACAATGCACCTTTATCAAATGCGGCAAATCCGTTTTTGATATAGGCTAACGGATGTCCCATTCCCTGTACGGAATGTCCCAGCACGTAAACGGCCTGCGACAAGGAGCCTGCGCGGAAGAAGCACCATGCTCCTGCCACCAAAATAAATACAACGACCACACGGATCCACCAGACAAGCGTCCCTTTTTTTGCTCCACCCTCTTTGTGCTCTGACCGGAGCTTTTTTCCAAAAAAGAAGCTTTCCACACACTGCATCAGTCCGTGAAGCCCTCCCCACACAATATAGGTAAATGCGGCACCATGCCAAAGTCCGCTTAAAAGGAAGGTTACGCAAAGGTTTATATAATGTCTGATTTTTGATACCCTGCTGCCGCCGAGCGGAATGTACACATAGTCCCGGAACCAGCCGGAAAGGGAAATATGCCATCTGCGCCAGAATTCCTGAATGGATGCTGAAAAATATGGGCTCTTAAAATTGGTCATCAGATCGATATCAAAAAGCTTTGCCGTTCCGATCGCAATATCCGAATACCCCGAAAAATCACAGTAAATCTGTACGGTAAAAAACAAAACAGCCAGTACAAACGAAAAACCCTGATATTCATCCGGATGATTGAAAACAGAATCAACCATGGAACCAAGGTTATCGGCAATCACGATTTTTTTGAAAAAGCCCCATGCCATCAGCTTGATTCCGTAGGAAGCCTTTTCATATGTAAAGGTATGCTCACAGTCAATCTGCGGCAGAAGATTTTTGGTACGTTCGATAGGACCTGCAACAAGCTGCGGAAAGAATGAGACAAAGGTCGCATACTTAAAGAAATTCCGCTCCGGCTCCACTTCTCCCTTATAAACATCGATCACATAACTCAAGGTCTGAAATGTATAAAAGGAAATTCCGACCGGAAGCATGATCTTTAAGGTCAATGGATGCAACTGAATTGCAAAGCTGTTTAGTACACGGATCAGTGTATTCTGGGCAAAATCCAGATATTTAAAGAAAAACAGCACAAAAAGACTTGCGCCCACTGCAAGCCACATGATCGTGAGTTTGGATGATTTTTTTTCATATCTGGGTATCAAAAGAGCGCTGCAATATGAAACAAAGGTGGTAAACAGGATCAGAACCACATATTTCACATTCCAGCTCATGTAAAAATAATAACTGGATATTAACAGAACAATCCAACGGTATTTCTGCGGAACCAGCCAGAATAAAAAAAAGACAATCGGCAGAAATATCGCGAATGCCAATGAATTGAATAACATAGCTTTCCTCACAAATAAAGTGAGCGAAACGATAAGCCGGGTTATGTCGTTGGATGATCATCTATCTAGGACTGCTGTTACCAACAGCCTCAAGCGACCTACCTGAAAGCACAGCGGGCAGCTGTATCGCTTTCTATTTGGTCTTGCTTCGGATGGGGTTTACATGTGCCCCTTATGTTACCATAAGGGCGGTAGTCTCTTACACTGCCTTTCCACCCTTACCATATAAATGGCGGTTTATTTCTGTTGCACTGGCCTTGGAGTCACCTCCACCGGACGTTATCCGGCATCCTGCCCTGTGAAGCCCGGACTTTCCTCACCCATTCCCTTTCGTCTGAATGGCCGCGATCACCTGTTTCACTCACCTTTATTCAGTTATCTTGAGCAATCTTGCTTTTATGAATTATACCGGGAAACAGCTGCCTCCCGCAAACTCACGTACAATCGAATTGTTGGGAAGATGGTCTGTTCCAACTCCCAGAAAATATTCCAAAAACTTCAACAGACGCTTTGCCTCATGATACTCCGGCTCATCCTCGCCGATCTCATATAAAAGCGGCTCTGCATACTGCTTCAATGCTGCCAGCTCATAAATGGAGGTGGAATTAAAGAAGGCGTCTGCATGCTCCTGGAACGGAAAAATATTTTCCTCTTCTCCCTTTCTGACAGACGGCCACATCTGGATGGTCCGTTTGGCTGATGCACCACGGGTACGGGCATCACGCACCATACGCCTTAGCAGTCTTCCGTCAGTTGTCGGAATACGATTGTGATCATCGATATTGAGCGTTGTCAATGCACTGATGTAAATCTTGTATTTACTTTCATTGGGAAGTGCATAGGACATCTTATCATTTAATCCATGAATACCTTCAAGCACCAGTACATCATCCGGTCCCAGCTTTTTGTAATTGCCTTTATATTCACTCTTTCCGGTCAGGAAATTGAAGGTCGGCAGCTGCACCTCTTTGCCCGCAAGCAGATCCTTCATATTCTGATTAAAAAGCTCAACATCCAGTGCTTCCAGACATTCAAAGTTGTAATCTCCTTTTTCATCCCTGGGTGTTCTTTCCCTGTCTACAAAATAATCATCCAGCGCGATTGGATGCGGCTTTAATCCATATGTACGAAGCTGTATGGAAAGACGATGGGAAAATGTGGTCTTTCCGCTCGATGAAGGTCCGGCGATCATAATAAACTTAACACCCGGTCTTTCAGCGATCTCCTTGGCGATCTCACCGATCCTGCGCTCCTGAAAAGCTTCCTGGACTAAGATCAGATCACCGATTTCTCCCTTACAGATTTTATCATTGAGGTCCCCTACTGAGTCAACCCCCATTTTATCTCCCCACTCATCAGCCTGCTTTAATGTGGAAAACAGCTTGGTACGCGGTTCAAACCTTGTGAGCACCTCCGGCTTATGTTTTTCCGGCAGATTCAGGATCAGTCCGTTTTCATATGGAAGCACCTCAAAATATCTGACATTACCTGTTTTCGGAAGCATATATCCATAATAATAATCATAATAGCCATCCAGTTCATAGACATTGATGGAAGAACTCTTCCGGTATTTAAAAAGCTTTACCTTGTCATCCATTCCCTGGCTCCGGAAAAGCTCCACCGCTTCTTTGGTCGGATATGCCTTTTTGACAATCGTAAGATTGCGCTCTGAAAGCTCCTTCATCTTTTTTTCAATGACATCCGCCATGGCCTTGCCGATACCGGCCTGATCACGGAAATCCACATAATACCCGGTGCCGATCGTAAATTCGACCTTGGCATGCACATTCTTAAGCTCCGGGATATCTGTAATTGCCTTCATCATCATCAGGGTTGCAGTCCGCACATATGCCTTGTGTCCGGCATCGTCCTTTAATGTGATAAACTGTACCTCACAATCTTTTTCAATCGGTCTGGAAAGCTCCTTCATACATCCATTGACATATACCAAAGCAATCGGAGCATCATAATCCTTTTGATATTCCAGGGCCAGATCTTCAAATGTGGTACCTTGTGTAACCTCTTTTTTTTCATTTCCAATCGTAACAAATGCCATACCCTATAATTCCCTCTTTCTGTTTCTGTATACTCTGACTTCTCAAATAAACCAGCAAGGCTCCTTTGGCTGCTTCTTGTATATGATAAGCTCCGGCATTTCCCTGCGGATATACTGCTCCATGTAGTCGACAAAGATATGTTCGATCCCATAATGTCCGGCATCCACGACACACATTCCCTGCTCAACCGCATCAATGCCGTCATGATGTCCGATATCGCCGGTAATATAGACCTCGGCTCCCTTTTTAATGGCATCCGGTATCATGCTTTTCCCGGACCCCGGACAGATCGCAGCCTTGTAAACCGGCGTTTCCGGCTCTCCGTATACCCTGACCATGGAAACATCAAAGCACTGCTTGATATACTGCGCACACTCCCGCAATGTCATTTCATGCGGCAGGTCGCCCAGACGGCCAAAGCCTTCCACGGAAATATCGTCTTCATATGTGACCTGCAATACCTCACGGTTGCGAAGCTTTAATTCATCCGCTGCCGCATCCGCCATTCCCATGATATCAAAATTGGTATGCATCGCATAATAACAGATATCGTTTTGAATCAATTCTATGACACGACACCCGATAAAATCCTTGGAAATGATCCTTTTCATGCCCTTAAAGATCATAGGATGATGAGTCAGTATCATATCGGCTCCCAATGCAACCGCTTCATCTATGACTTCCTTTGTTGCATCCAGCGCAATATAAATACTTTTGATCCTTTTATTGGTGTCTCCACACAGAAGACCGACATTGTCCCAGTCTTCCGCATAATGTCTGGGGGATAGCTCCTCCAGCTGTTCCATAATCTCCTGACAAGTCATGCAAACCGCACCTCCCCGCTTACATACCCTTTGATACATCAATAAGCTGCTGTAAATAATCCTGCATTTCTTTTCTTTTTTCCGGCTGCGTGATCTGTTGTAGAATTTCTTCCGTCTTTTTCTTTTTCAGATAAAGAAATGTACAAAAATCCGCCGAACGCTTTTTTAATAAGACAGGTCCGAATAAATCCTGCTGCTTGATAGAATAGTCAGATAAAGTAAAAGCATCATGCTGCTGACCGCTTTCCTTATCCCATTCATCTAAATATGAAGCATATATAGCCTTCATCATCGGATAATTTTTACCATCCTCGATGACAAAATCCTCATCTACGATTATGTAATCATGCTCTCTCAAAAACTTCCGGACCAGCTCTGCCTCTGACTGCGGCTGTAAAACAAGCTCTTTAAAAGCTCCCAGTCTGTCAAGTCCCTCCGATACGATCCTCATGATCAGCCTTCCGCCCATACCGGAAATCAACAGTGTATCCACTTCATCCGGCTCGAGTAAAGCCGTACCGTCCGATAACCGCGTCTCAATCCGGTCATCCATGCCAAATCTGTGGATGTTGTTCTGTGCCTGCGACAGCGGACCTTTACGCACATCCATGGCTATGACCTTCGGACATTTCCTGACATCTGCCAGATAGATAGATACATAACCGTGATCACAGCCAATATCTGCTACCCGCCTTTTTGGTGAGACCAGATTGGCAACGGCCTGCAGTCTTTTTGATAAATCTAACTGTTTACTCATATTATTATATTAATCCAGATAATCAAAATAATCTCTCAGCTTGCGGCTTCTGCTCGGATGGCGCAGCTTGCGGAGTGCCTTTGCCTCAATCTGACGGATACGCTCACGGGTAACATTAAACTCCTTACCAACCTCTTCCAGCGTACGGGCACGTCCATCCTCTAAGCCAAAGCGCAGACACAATACCTTCTGCTCACGCTCTGTCAATGTCTTTAATACCTCATCCAGATCTTCTCGAAGCAGGGTATAAGCTGCTGCCTTGTCCGGTACCGGTACATTTTCATCCTTGATAAAATCGCCAAGATGCGAATCCTCTTCCTCACCGATCGGTGTTTCCAAAGAAACCGGCTCCTGAGAGATCTTTAAGATCTCACGCACTCTTTCTACCGGCATATTCATCTCTTTTGCAATCTCTTCCGGGGTAGGTTCACGGTTTAATTCCTGCAAAAGCTGTCTGCTGACACGGATCAGCTTGTTGATTGTCTCAACCATATGCACAGGAATACGGATCGTACGCGCCTGATCGGCGATTGCTCTTGTGATGGCCTGTCTGATCCACCATGTTGCATAAGTAGAAAATTTATAACCCTTGCGGTAATCGAATTTTTCAACAGCCTTGATCAGACCAAGGTTACCTTCCTGAATAAGATCCAAAAACAGCATACCTCTTCCGACATATCTCTTGGCAATGGAAACGACCAGACGTAAGTTAGCTTCTGCTAATCTCTTTTTGGCTTCCTCGTCGCCCTCTTCCATCCTCTGGGCAAGCTCAATCTCTTCGTCAGCAGTTAAAAGCGGCACCTTGCCGATTTCTTTTAGGTACATACGGACCGGATCTTCGATACTGATACCGTCCGGTACGGAAAGATCAATATTTTCCACATCGACATCTTCAGCATCTTCAACCGCTAACAGAGCCTCTTCATCCGGCTCATCCTCTTCATCGGTCATACGCAGTACGTCAATGCCCTTCTGCTCCAAAGTCTCTACGATTTTATCGTACTGTTCTTCTTCAAAATTGAACTCAGCAAACTGATTGACAATCTCCTGATAGTCCATGACATTTTTCTTTTTCTTGGCCATAGCTATTACAGAAGCTAATTTTTCCTCAAATTTTGCCATTACGTTTTCGTCCATTGTGTTCCATCCTCTCGTTTCTATGTTTTCCTATTTTAACCTTAAGTTAAGGAAATATGCGTTTTCTGTATATTCTGGATCGCCTTTTTCATTGCAACGATCTTTTGAAAAGCTCCGGGATCCGTACCGGCACCCTCGGTAATCCTCTGCAGGGTCGCCCGCTTGATCGTGATCAGGATATCGGCAAGTGCCCTTTCCTTGTCATTTACCGAATCAAAAACTCTGCCCTGATCATCCAGATTGACCTCAGTACTGCCCTTGATGCGGCTTAGCATATCGGTAAGCTTGGTACTGAACAAAGAAGCAATCTCTAACTGCTCCTCTTCATCTGTTTCTTCCGATGCCTGAAGCGCAGTCATGATAGCTCCCGGATTGGGCATTCTGCCCTCCCTCAGATCCGAAAGCAGTCTCACAGCCGCCTTTTTGTATATTCCTTCCGTAAAATCCTCTTCGGAAATATAATTTTGGATCTTCGGATACAAAGACGGTTCCTCTGCAAGCCAGGTCAACAGCACTCTCTGATTGTACAAGACCGGATCATCCTTTTTTTTGTTTTTCCTGATCTCGTTTTCTTCCTGTCTGCGGACCGGACTGATCCGTGCCTGCGAACTGTTGCCATAGGATGCGACGCTGCTGCACATCTCATCATATCCAAAATGGTATTTGTCACATACCATTTCAATAAAGGGCTTGATATCTTCAAACTGGTCGGAAAGTGTGTACATCTTTTCCACCAGCGCCTTACGAAACTTAAGCTTGCTTTCCGGGCTCTTTAGGTCATATCCCTTTTCCATCATGCGAAGTTCAAAGCTGAAGCTGTCCTCAGCCTGATCGATCCGGTCCTGAAAAGCATCCTGTCCCATATTTTTGATGAATTCATCCGGGTCCTTGTAGGGCTCCAGATGCAGGATTTTGCCTGTCATACCGTAATTTCTCAAAATATCGATGGCCCGGAGTGCTGCCTTGGTACCGGCTCCGTCACTGTCATATGCCAATACAATATTGTCGGCGTACCTGCGCAAAATCGCTGCCTGACCACCGGTAAATGCGGTTCCGAGCGATGCAACCGCCTCGGTAAAACCGGCCTGGTGCATGGCAATGACATCCATATAGCCTTCGCACAGGATCAGATAGCCCTTGCGGGATGTCCGGGCAAAATTCATGCCATACAGGTTGCGGCTCTTATCAAATACGACAGTTTCCGGTGAGTTGAGGTATTTGGGCTCCCCTTCACCGATAACACGGCCTCCAAAGCCGATGACCTTGCTGTTGATGTCCTGGATCGGAAACATGACACGGTTCCAGAACTTATCATGCAGTCCGTATTTTTCATGGAAGGATGCAACCCCGGAATCGACAATCTCCTTGTCGGTATATCCTTTGGATCTAAGATACAGGACCAGATCATTGCTCTTGACATTGGAGTAACCCAATGCAAACTTTTTCATGGTCTCATCGGACAATTCGCGGTTTTTGAAATAACGCATGCCAACCTCACCCTGCGGAGCGCGCAGCTGGAAGTAAAAATAATTGGCCGCGTCCTTGTTGAGCTCCATGATCCGTGCCTTGGCATTCATGGCACGTCTGGCATTTTCATCATACTCCGCTTCCGGCAGCTTGACACCGGCACGCTCTGCAAGCATCTTCATGGCTTCCACAAACGTATAATTTTCATATTGCATGATAAAAGTAAAAACATTGCCGCCAATTCCGCAGCCAAAGCACTTAAAGATCTGTCTGCTCGGACTTACGGAAAAGGATCCTGTTTTTTCATTATGAAACGGACACAGCCCGACGTAGTTGGCACCTCTTTGCTTCATACGCACATAGCCGGAAACCACATCGACAATGTCGTTTTTTTGTCTGACCTCTTCTACGAGCTCTTCCGGATAATACATCTGTGTTTCCTCTCATCCATGCCATGTCTTGGGGATAAACAATTCCTCATATTTGCTGATTGCAAAACGATCCGTCATGGCTCCTACATAGTCGCAGACAATCTGTTCTTTGGTGCTTCCGTCCCGGTCCATCAGCTCGACCGTCTCTCTCGGAAGCTTATCAAAATGATTGAGATAATATTCATATAAAGCCTCGATCAATACCTCGGCCTTGCCCTCTTCGCCCTTGGCAATCGGGTTTTGATAGACATTTTCAAACATAAACTGCCGCATCTGCCGCATGGCTTCCGCCACCGGTGCGGACATGGTAATATCATTGTTTCCTCTGCTGTTGGTGATAATATCATGAATAAAGCTGTCCAGGCGTTCCGGCAGTGTATAGCCGATCACGGCTCCGATGCTCTTTGGCACATCACTGTCCTTTAAGATCCCGGCACGGATCGCATCGTCCATATCATGATGGATATAAGCAATCTTATCGGATATCCGCACGATCTTGCCCTCCAGTGTAGACGGCATACCGGAAGTCTGATGATTTAAAATACCATCCCTGACCTCCAGCGTCAGATTTAATCCCTGACCATGCTTTTCCAACACATCAACGGTGCGGACGCTCTGTACATTGTGTTCAAATCCCTGTGGTGCAACACGGTTGAGCGCACGCTCTCCCGCATGTCCGAACGGAGTATGTCCCAGATCATGTCCCAAAGCGATCGCCTCTACCAGCTCTTCATTTAAAAGAAGTGCTTTGGCAATCGTACGGGCATTTTGGGATACCTCCAGTGTATGTGTCAGCCTCGTCCGGTAATGATCTCCATCCGGTGTCAGAAACACCTGTGTCTTGTCCTTTAACCGGCGGAAGGCCTTACTATGTAAAATACGATCTCTGTCTCTTTGAAATACCGGGCGGATATCGCACTGCTCCTCCTCCCTCAGACGTCCCTTGCTGTTTTTGCTAAGGCACGCATACGGGCTTAGGTACTGAACTTCCCATTCCTCTAAATTTTCTCTGATCGTCATATTCTATCCCCACACAATCTTTCCTTCACAGACATCCAGCCTCTGTTGCCGACCGTCTGTGGCACAATCAAACAATTTCTGTTAAAAAAGATAAAGTGAGCACATTTATGCCCACTTTACTTATTCTGCGAAAAAAACGCGTTTCCTTTTTTTATTTTTAATTTTTCTTTTTTGTTTTTGCTTTTTTGCGCTAATACAGGCAGTTATTGTCATCCTGCGTCATATCATGCCTGTTTTTGCAGCTTTAGTCTGCCTTGATACCGGTCTCGATCGTCACCTGATTGTCAGAAAGCCCTTTTTCAGCATTCATGATAAGCTCGAGCTGTCCATCTGCCGTGATATAAGAATAGCCCTGTGGCTCTTCGGTCAGATCATCAAGATCATAGTCATAATATAAAAACATTTCCCTGAAATCGCTTGAGTCAGATACCTTGTTTTTGTAATATTCGTCAAATGCTTCTCTGTCGATCTCTTTGCTGACTACCTTGAAATATCCCTGATTGGCCATATTGTAGGAAATCGTCTCCATGGCATCTGACATATCCTTCAGTCGCAGGCATTTACCCTCCACAAGATCAAAGGTCAGTGCATAAGTCTGTGTCGTTGTTTCACCATTGACCGTCATCTTTTTAGTAAAGAGGAAGGAAATCTTTTCGGTTGTGCAAAGGCCAACCTTGTAATCCACACTGTAGGATTCATATTCGGTCTTGTCCTCTTTTCCAAAATGATTGCTTGCAATATCAAATATAGCCTGATTCCATTTTTCCTGCAGTGCCTCATCCAGCATGCCGTCAAACTGTGGATAATAAATCTGCTTTTCATCCTGTGTATAGGCAGTGTCCTTCAGGTGGTAAGCCATGGCTTCCTTTGTACCATCTGTAGCTGTCGTGGTCTGTGTCCCGGAATCCTCAAAACGCAAAAGCGGCTTGTCATAAATGGCATGGCTGGTTTCCAGGGTCTTGCCATTGCTGGTGATCAGAATATCATCAGCACTATAGGCATCCAGAAAGGTATTAACCAAAGACCCTATTACAATATATTCACCTGCCGTTCCCATCATATTGACATAATCGGAAAAATCAGTGGAAAGATCCAGTGTCAGACTTTTCCCGGACTTGGAAAAATCCAGTACCTCGGTATCATAGGAAACAACATTGACAAGTGCAAGCTCCCCGATCAGATTGTCAGGGCTTAGAGAATCCATCTCAATCTCTTTTGCCTCAAAGCCACTGGCATCCGCATTGGAATAATAAATGCAAACAGAAACCTTTTGTGCGTCTTTTGAAGCATCCTCCTGCAGCTGTTCTGTCGTGCCGGCATTGGCGGATACTTCGGCAGTATTATTTTTCTGATACTCCGTCAGTGTTTCTCCTCCACAGGCAGTCACAGACAATGCCAATACAGAAACAATACCCATTATCAATAATCTTTTTTTCATAAAACTCTCTCCATAACCTTTTTCATCCATTGATTTGCGATACAAATCATACACGGTTTAAGTATTCTAAATATATCACGCTTCTGCCTTTTTGAGAAGTATTAAAAAAAATCCCGGAACAGTCTGACGCTTGATCACCCTGTCCCGGGAATTTACCAATCACTGATTTTTGCAGTCATCTGTCACTGACCGGTAACTATCTTATTTGGTTCTGGCTTCAATATATTTTTTAAGGATTTCGACAGTACCGTCAACTCCAAGGTGACTACTGCAGATACACAAATCATAAGAGCTTGCTTTGCCCCAGTCTGCCTTGCAGTTGCTGTTGTGGTATTCACGACGCTTTTTATCAACCTTTTTCATCTTTTCTTCAGCATCCTGTTCACCCAGATCGTAAATACGCATCAGACGTTCAATCTTGGCAAGGTCAGTACCGTTGACAAAAATCGTGATAACATTCGGATTGTCCTTTAAAATCTGATCAGAACATCTTCCGACAACGACAAAGCTCTTTCCTTCCTTTGCCCATTCACGCAGCAGATTAAACTGCAGCTTTGCTACATTCTGCTCCGGTGAATTGTTGTAGCCTTTGATTGTTCTGGCAAAAAGATAATTTTTTTCTTTTTCATCATAATCTTTTAAATCAGCCAGCTCTTCATCTGACAGGTTGAGCTTTGCAGCTACCTCCTGCAGTAAATTGTGGTCATACAGTGGCAGTCCGTAAAAATCAGCAAGCTTCTGTGCGATCTCATGTCCGCCGCTTCCGTATTCACGTCCAACTGAGATAATTAACTGTTTATCCATCTAAGCATCCCCCTTTTTTACATAATACCCGGCACGTATCTGACAAAGATCATCAACATGGAAATCAATACAACAATAATTGTCGCAGGTGCCATTGCTTTACAATATTTACCCCATTTAATAATATGACCGGCTTCGGCTGCTTTTGCAACGCCAACAACATTGGCACTTGCACCGATCGGAGTTGCGCTGCCACCGATATCTGTACCCATAGCCAGTGTCCATGATAAAGCATCCAGTAAGGCCGGATTGTTGCCGGCAAGTGCACTGATGATCGGAACCATTGTTGCAGCAAACGGAATATTATCAACAAAGGCTGAGCATACAGCCGAAATCCAGATGATAATGGCAACCATAACATAGATATTGTCTCCTGCCACTTTTCCGATAAATCCCGCAATCAGTTCCAGTACGCCGGTCTGCTCAAGACCACCGACTACAATAAATAACCCGACAAAGAAGAGCAGTGTCTTGTAATCAACGCCCTTTAATAATTCTTTGGCATGTCTGGGTGCCGTAATGATCGTAAGAAGTGCGATAAATACACCGATCGTGGCAACACTCAGCTCAGTCTGTGCATGCGTAACCAAAAGGACAACCGCAATACCGAAAATAATGCAGCTTATTATAAATCCCTTTTTGTCAAGGATTGCTTCCTTGGGATCCGCAAAGGTAGATGTATCAACCTTCTCCTTGGGGATCAGAGATTTTCTGAAAATCAAGTAAAAATAGATAACAACAAATATCATTGCAACAACTGCAATCAGACCGGTATTCATGACAAACTGTGCGAATGAATAACCAAGTGATGTTCCGATGATAATGTTCGGTGGGTCACCACACATAGTTGCAGATCCACCTAAGTTGGCGCAGAATACCTCTGCCATGATCATGGAAACCGGATTGAACTTCAACAGCTGTGACAGCTCGATCGTAACCGCCGCTAAGAACAGAATAACGGTAATACTGTCAATAAACATAGCTAAAAAGAATGATAACAGCATGAATGTGATAAAGATAGACATAACCTTGTATTTAACAAGCTTGGCAATCTCCATGCACAACCAGCGGAAAAATCCCACACGAGCCATACCTTCAACCATAACCATCATACCAAACAGGAAGATGATGGTCGCCCAGTTGACACCACTGCTGGATTCTCCTCCTCCATACCAAAATCCCAACGTGCCGATCGTTTTGAAATTTAAGGTGTCAATAACGGCCTGCATAGAATGCAATCCCAGTCCGAACACCAAAACCAATGTCAAAAGACCGCAACCAAGGGTAATGTACTGCTTCTCGACAACTTCTGTTACAATCAGAACAAACATTGCCACGAAGATAACAACAGCTAATACCTGCGCTAACATTTTCGTACCTCTTTTCTTCTTATTTTATATTATCTTTCTGTATTCACAAGTTTTTATTCTACATCATTTTACAGGAAATAACAAGAAAAGAATCTGTTAAGATGTAGCAAAAAGGCGCAAATGAGACTTTTATAATAAAGTTACACTTTTCAGAGGGAAAAAGTGAATGACACACGAAGTTAATTTTCAAGAAAGAAAAGAGGTTATTTTATGAAAGTAAAAGTTTTAGGTATCTCAGATTATGAGAAAGAAGGCAAGAAGTATTATAACGTGTACTGTGCCACTCCGTTTTCAGATCGTATGATTGAAGCTGGTGCGGTTGGTATTCAGGTCAAATCTGTTTGGTCTCCTGAAAGTTCGGTCTCATTTGCTGGTGTTTCGCCTGGTGATTATCTTGATCTTGAGTATGAGCCCGGGTTTCAGGACAAAGCAACGCTTGTTGGTTTTAAGCAGCTTACAACTCCTTTTAATCAGCACATTGAGTCAATACTCAGTGATGAGCCAAAGACAACAACGGCAACAAAGAAGTAAACTCTCTTTTTGCATATGTTCCGGTGGACAATCTATCCCCTCAGGTCTGCCGGAACAACTAAAATAAAATTATGTGAGGTTTTGATATGCTTAATGATTATATTTTAGAAACTGTTAAAAAGGATGTGCCTGTGTTGGCACTTGCTCCTAGTGCGTATTTGTTTGGATATGTGCAAGGAATGAGTAAAGCCTTAAGGCTGGATATTAGAGATAGAAAAAATCTTCTTAATTATGTAAATATGTGTGTTTCTAGTTTTATTGAAGAATACGGAGAAAATAGGGATTTTTAAATATTCTATCTAAAAAAAGGTTATTTCCTGTTATCAGGATAACAAAAAGCATGCTTGATATATCACACTAAGAAAGAAAGGAGATGTTTATTATGCCTATTATGATTGCTGAGTCTGTTGGTGCAGCAGGTAATATCACAACGGCAATTACTACTGCATTGGAAGTATGTGGAACTTGCGTCAATTTCTGTTTGAAAGATCCGGTTTTATGTATCGGTGTTGGTGCAGGTATCGCTGCTATTGCCTTTGGTCTTTTCCGTAAGGCTAAAAAATCTGCAAAGTAGTATTTGCAAATGTATACGCAAAAAAAATGGATGCGGTGCTTGGTGCATCACATCCATTTTTTTTAATCTTTCTTTGCAAGTTTTTTAATTAGTAATATTAAGGCTATAAACGCAAGAATAGGCAGTCCTATTTTTATTGCTATAGCTCCAAAAGTTAAGACTCCGTAAAATATCTGATATATTAGTAACATTTTTTTACTCCTTTCGGGAAGAGGTGGTTATTTTGAAACATTTTTTTAAACGAGTTTTTGTTATTATTATAACATTTGTTCTTGCATTTGCAATATCCGTTCCATGTTTAGCTAGTGATACTTCACATGGTGGTGGTGGTAAATGGCATAATAATATGTCTTATGAGGATAAAGTGGATTGGTATCGCTTTAAATCAATTACGTTTTTGAATCAATTGTTAGGCTTAGATGAAAAGACTGCTGATAAGTTTGCGGTTGATATTGTTAAACCTTATTTGGATACTAAGGGATATAATTCCATGGAAGAGTATTTTGCGGATCATATTGGCTATGATGAAGATACAGATACATTTGTGCCGGATGATACTTTTATTGCTGATATCAATATTTGTTTGCAACAATATAATGATACCGTGACAATGGTATATCGTTATCCCTTAAATAAGGCTAATATTGATGGGTCAAATTTTCCGAATATGAATTTTTTAAACGCTTTTACGGCTTTATTAGATGCTTTTCCAGATTGTTATTTTTACGCGTCGGATGATCTGACAGGTAATTATGACGCACAAAATCTTGATACTGGCGCGACAAGTGTTCAGGTGTGGCCGAATCACTATATTTTCTGGGTGGTAGAAAAACCTGTTTCTGGTGTAAATGCTTATCCTGATCTTATGACGACTTCGATATCTCTTTATGATGATAACTGGAACAGATGCAAGGCTGCATGTGTTGCCATTTGTTCATCAGATAATTATGAAACGGCTGATAATATTACATATTTTAGTGTGAATAACATTTATTACTATAATGCTTATCGTCGTTATAATGGAAATATGTATTCTGCTTTAAGTGATTTAAAGCTTACATATTTTGCAAGCTCAGATGATGTAAATATGTGTAACCAGTTCAGTTGGAAACGTACATTGACTGATCTTAAAACACCGTATTCTGCTTCTAAAAATCCGATTAACGTATATAAAACCGTTGCTGATATGAAAAAAGATATAGGTAGTCAGGTTATCGGCGGTTATACGCCTGAATATACCGGAAAATGTGCGCCATCTGTATCTGTGGAAGTTATCAATAACATTGGTACTGACGACTCCGGCGGTGGTTCCGGATCTGGTGGCGGTTCATCCGGATCTGATGACTCCGGTGGCGGTTTTAGTATTCTTGATGGCTTCGGCAAAGTCTTTGGTGCGCTAGGAAAACTTATAGATACGATTTTTGGATTTATTTTAGATATTTTTTCTAAGCTCATTGATAACGTTACCAAAATTTTAGATATGTTTGTTGGCACACTTAAGAAACTGGTTGACCTTGTGCCATCCGGTTTTAATGAATTTCTAGCGGCACTATTTCCATATATCCCGGAAGAATGGAAAACAATCATTGAAGCTATGCTATTGGTCAGCGTTTTAGGTGTTGTTATAGCGGTATTTAGAAGGTAGGTGCTGTTATGTCTGTACAATATATATTCTCTATGCTTCTTATTGCTTGGAAATGGTTGAAAGATTTTAAATTTCACTTTGGAAATATCAGTTTTTCCTTGTTTGACATTGTGATATGGGGGTTCCTTTGTATGTTGGTATTTTTTATTATCGAAAAGGTTAAGGAGAAAAAAGAAAAATGAAAAAAATATATATATTGCTGCTAAGCATATTGTTGATGTGTCCGGCTGCTGTCGTTTCTGCTGCGGAATTGGATCCTACGGTTACGACTCCAGAAGAAAACCAGGACTCTGTTGAGACTCCAGATCTGGATAATGCCGCAGCTTCCCCGGATGATATGCCGGATCAGTCAGATAGTCTTGCTCTTTGTGCGTATTATCTGGAGCAGATCAATACGTACGAGTTTGGCACAAAGGACTATCAGAATGCGGTTTTGCTCTATTTGCAGAGCTATCAGGATGCTCTTGCTAAGTTAGATGCTTTGTCATCTGTCAATACGTCTTTGGCGGAGATTAATGCGGTTGTAAAGGGCTCTGTTGTTACCAGATTAACGGATATTGCAGATATCAATAAAAAGGAATATACGTTGCTATCAGATATGTACAAGCTCCTTGACAAGGCTTTATCTGATGATGTCGTTACTGATGAAGAAGTACAAGCTATGAATGAAGCTGCACAGGCTGAATTAGATTTCCGTACTGACCTTTTGAAAGCTGTACAGCAGATCAATGAAACGCTGGTTAGTCAGAATAGCCTTTTACAGGATCAGTTGGATATGTTGTCTGATTATCTGTCTACTGTGTCCTCTAATGAGCTGGAAACGGTATCAGGGAATGATATCAGGGATATTATGACCACACCTATAGATGAGTATGATATATCTGAAAGTCTTTTATTTATTGAGGTTATTCTCCTGATACTGTTTTTTGTTGCTATGTATGTCTTTATTCCGCATATTTGAAAGAAGGTGTAAATTATGAATATTGTTGAAAGCTTAGTTGATGCTTTTGGTATCAACCAGTTGTCTCAGGCTGTGACATTCCCGGAATTTATGCAGACCTTTTTGTATGTTCTCTGTGGTGTTATCGTCGTTTCGGTATTGTTTAAATGCCTGTTTTCTGTTCCTGGTACTATTAACAAAGTAAATTAAGGGGGTATTATTATGACCATTGTTATTATATTCTTTGCCATTGTCCTGCTGGTTAAATTTCCTGAATTACGGATCCTGCTCAAACATCCGTTTTTATCCGTGTATTATGGCTGCCGTGATTTTGTCCAGTATATCCGGCATAAAGAATGGAACATGATGAACACTGGGGATATTGTCTGCTACTGTTCCCCGAATTTTGGCGGTGGAAAGACTCTGTCTACCGTTGCATATATCCGTGCTCTTTATATCAGGTATCATGACAAGCCTGTATTTGACAAGGAACGGGGCAAGTTTGTCACACAGAAAATCATTATTTATTCCAACGTGGATTTTACGGATATCCCATATATCAAACTGGAGTCTATGGCACAGATATCCAGTCTGGCTAAAAATGGGCATGCTTACGATCAGAACAACGATGTATTGACTCAGATTATTATACTGATTGATGAGGCTATGTCAGAGCTCAATTCGCGCTCATTTAAGGATAATTTTAACAGTGTGCTGCTTAAGGATCTTGTTACGATCCGGCACAATCGTATGAGTATTTTTTTGACCGCTCAAGATTTTTCTAAGATTGATACACTGCTTAGATCCACGTGTACAAAGGTTATTTACGCATTTAAGACGTGGCGCCTTGTTGTGCACAGGTATTATGACCCTAAGCAGCTGGATATTGCCGGATCCTATCTGATGATTGAACCACTGCATACAGGTGGCTTTTTTGCGACCGATAAACATTATCATGCATACGATACATATGCCATCGTTGAAAATTTGCAGAAGAAGTTTACCAGTGAGGATATTATGTCTGAAAAAGAGATCCTGGAACGATTGCAGCCGCTCTATGCTGCGCCGCAGGTGCTTAATCCGTCTAAAGGTTTTATCAGATCTGCACGTAAAATATCACGACGCTCTAAGTAGGCACGTACGATAGTTGTGCCTTGCGGTTAGGGGGATAGCGCGTTAGGCTGGAGCTTGTCCCGGTGCACTTTAGTGCACCGCGCAAGTGCAGGCCGTGCGCTAGCCGGGTTCATGACTGCAAGGCCGTGCCTAAAGGTATAGTATTACCCTTTAGGCACTTCTGTATTTTTGTATTTATGTACTTTAAAGCATTGATTTTACTACATTTTTATTTTTGAATTTTCATGTATTTTTTATGTATTTTGCAATGTATTTCATGAAATGGAGGGGCTTTTATGAAAGATGAAAAGATACCAAAATCAGCGCGTAAATGGCTGTTTACTATCAACAATCCTGTTGATAAGGGCTATACACATGAGACCATACGCAAGATTTTAAGCTCAATAAAATTAGATTATTATTGTATGTCAGATGAAATTGGCATGGAAACTGGTACACACCACACGCATATATTTATCCGTCGTGAGACTTCCGGTATCACATTTGAATTAGCAAAATCACTATTCCCGGAAGCTCATATTGATAAATGCCGTGGTACAGCTCAGGAGTGTAGGGATTATGTCAAAAAGGTTGGCAAATGGGAAGACAGCACCAAAAACGATACTTCTGTTCCTGGTACTTTTGAAGAATATGGCGAATTTAAAGAAGAATTTCAGGGGAAACGGAATGATCTGTCATACATGTATGAAGCGATCAAGGACGGCTGCACAACGTTTGAATTATTAGAGAAAAATCCGTCCTGTATCCGTCACATGGATAAGATTGATAATATCCGGCAAACACTTTTATTTGAACAGTTCAAAAATGTATTCCGGGAATTAGATGTGACATACCAATATGGACCGCCTGGAATGGGTAAATCACGATACGTTATGGATAAATACGGCTTTCAAAATGTATACCGTGTGACAGACTGGTCACATCCTTGGGATACATACCGCGGTCAAGATGTTGTCCTCATGGAAGAGTTCTTTGAGAGCGCAAAAATAACCGATATGCTGAACTGGCTGGATGGATATCCGCTTGATCTGCCGTGTAGATATAACAACAAGATAGCCTGCTTCACAAAGGTGTATATGAACAGTAACAAACCGTTAGATGCGCAGTATGAGAATACACAGAAGAATTATCGTGATACATGGCTGGCATTTCTCCGCAGGATCCACCATATCCGGATTTATGATCTGTCCGGAAATGTGCGTGAGTTTGACGGATATGACAAATATAAATATAGATGGGATGATGTAAATGAGAAAGATATACCGTTTTTTGAAAAGAAAGACCAGAAGGATGATCCGCAGGGTCTTCCGGATCCTGTTCAGAAATATAATCAATTATCTCTTCCGGTTTAGATTGTGAGGTTGTTAATTTTATGGATTTTTTTGTTAAAATTGTATGTATTTTTGTTTTGCTTATTTTTGATTTAATTGGTTGGATCATTTGTCATTTTCTTTGTGAGTTTAAATATTTCTTTTGTGCAGGAAATTGTAGTTCTTGCCATAATTGGAAATGTAAGTTTTTTTGTAAATGAGGTACATATTTTAGATTAAAAAGAGTGATCCGTCGCCAGCTCCGGCAGCTGCTCCGTCTGATGGTCAATTATCTCTTCCGCTTTAAATTTTAATTAGTTAGTTAAAAAGGAAGGCGCCTGCGGCACTTAGATTATTGTGCCCGTATCCGGTGTAACACCTCGTAGCTGTGTATATGTGCATAAATCTGCATTATGATTTATACACATATGCACGGCTCTGTAAATATAACCAATACACCCAAAAGCAAACTATTATTAACAGTATAAAAATGCCCTTGTAAAGGATGGTTTACCACTTGCGAAGTCCTTTATAAGGGCATTTTTATACTGTACCCTCGATTATAAACAACCGAGGGGGGTACACACAAATGAAAAACAAACACATAACCGAAAATGAAAGATATCTGATTGAGTTCTTGTACAAGAAAAAATATTCAGTTACGCAAATAGCTGCGGAACTGGGTAAATGTAAAAAGACTATTTATAACGAGTTAAACCGGGGCATGGTTCAGCTGCTCAATTCTGATCTGACACATCGCAAGGAATATTCAGCCCAAAAAGCACAACAAGATTATGACTATAAGCAGACCATCAAAGGCACTGATCTGAAAATAGCAAATGATTATGAGTTTATCCAGTTTATAGAAAATAAGATCCTGAAAGAAAAATACAGTCCATATGCTGCTTTGCAAATGGCAAGGAAACAAGGCTTTAAAACAGATATCTGTCTTACTACCCTGTATTCATATATCCATATGGGATTGTTTGCAAATATCCATCAAATAGATATGCCATACCAGAAACGACTAAAGAAAGATATCCCGGTTACCCGGATCAATGTCAGAAATGTAGATAAACCATCTATCACAGACCGGCCGGAAGATATAAAAAAACGTGATACATTCGGACACTGGGAAATGGACACGGTTTACAGTGGTAAAAATAAAAGTAAAGTGTGCCTGCTGGTATTAACAGAACGATCAACCAGAAGAGAAATAATTATGAAAATGAAAGATAGATCAGCCAGCTCCACGGTCAAATGTCTTAATAAACTGTACAGATCGTATGGATCCATGGCATTCAGGAAGATATTTAAAACCATAACGGTTGATAACGGTACTGAATTTTCAGACTATAAAAATATGACAAAATACAATAAAACAAAAATCTATTACTGCCATCCTTATAGCAGCTGGGAACGTGGCAGCAATGAAAACGCAAATAAACTGATCCGCCGTTTTATTAAAAAAGGGGAAGATATATCACAGTACACAGACCGCCAGATTAAAGACATAGAGAGCTGGATCAATAACCTGCCGCGAAAGATATTTAACGGATTAAGCAGCAATGATATGTTAAAAATGCACAAAACAGAGTATGCATCTCTACTATAAGATGCAAAATTCTGAATTTGTGCAAATTTAACGAAGTTATTTCAAAAGTGTAATTTATGGTTGAAATTTACCGCAAAAAGGCGCAAAAAAGCAGTAATCTTATAAAGTGTACCCTTTGTCAAGGACACTATGACTTTTTCCTTTTCAGATTTCTATTTTATATTTGTTTGTTGTGTAGAGGCATCAAAGTGATGCCTCTGATTGATTGTTTTTACCTTTTGCTT
>Ga0129314_1000565_pt1 | contig 37596 bp, 34 predicted proteins | sample O1111metagenome_FD_94431 | JGI IMG/M metagenome (GOLD analysis project Ga0129314, IMG submission 94431) | Orangutan individual fecal microbial communities from fecal samples from Wisconsin, USA - O1111 metagenome | ecosystem: Host-associated > Mammals > Digestive system > Large intestine > Fecal... | reverse complement strand
GGGGCAGTGGATGATGTTGGTCTTGTCGAGACGATACTCGACCTTACCGGCCTTGGACTCCTGAACAGCCTTGGCGACGTCGGGAGTGACGGTACCGGCCTTCGGGGACGGCATCAGGCCCTTGGGGCCGAGCACCTTACCGAGACGACCGACAAGACCCATCATGTCGGGGGAAGCGACGACGACGTCGAAATCGAACCAGTTTTCCTTCTGGATCTTCTCGACGAGGTCCATCTCGCCAACGTAGTCAGCGCCGGCAGCCTTGGCAGCCTCAGCCTTGTCGCCCTTGGCGAAGACGAGAACGCGAACGTTCTTGCCCGTGCCGTTGGGGAGGACGATGGCGCCGCGGACCTGCTGGTCGGCGTGGCGGGAGTCGACGCCCAGCTTGACGTGCAGCTCGACGGTCTCGTCGAACTTCGCGGAAGCGGTCTTGCAGATCAGGCCGAAGCCCTCTGCGGCGTCATACTGAGTGTTCTTTTCGATCTGCTTTGCAGCATCCTGATACTTTTTACCTCTAAACATTGTTCACACCCTCCTTATTCTTCGACGACAACGCCCATGGAGCGTGCGGTACCGGCGATCATGCTCATCGCGGACTCAAGCGTGCTCGCGTTGAGATCGCGCATCTTCATCTCGGCGATCTTCTGGACGGAAGCCTTGGAGATGGTGGCGACCTTCGTCTTGTTGGGGACGCCGGAGCCAGACTCGATGTTGCATTCCTTCTTGATGAGGACGGCAGCGGGAGGAGTCTTGGTGACGAAGGAGAAGGAACGGTCGGCGTACACCGTGATGACAACAGGGATGATGAGACCCATGTCGTTCTTGGTGCGCTCGTTGAATTCCTTCGTGAACGCAGCAATGTTGACGCCGTGCTGGCCGAGCGCGGGGCCAACGGGGGGTGCGGGAGTTGCTTTGCCTGCAGGGATCTGCAGCTTAACGTAACCGGTGATCTTCTGTGCCATGAGAGGCACCTCCTTAATATTGATGTGGTAACGGCCGGCGATTCCGGCCGCCCTTGGCGAGACGCGCAGCGTCTCTCCCACGTTTGCCGCTTTCGCGGCTCATCGCTTCTGGCGGTGATTACGGTTCCACCACTTCGACCTGATCGAGCTCAAGCTCGACCGGCGTTTCGCGTCCGAACATGGACACGACCACGCACACTCTGTTCTTCTCTGCGTCGATCTCTTCGACCGTGCCGAGGAAGGACGAAAGCGGGCCGTCGGTGATCTTGACCTGATCGCCGACATTGTAGCGCACCACGATCTCGCGGCGCTCCATGCCGAGGGACAGGACTTCCTCTTCCGTGAGGGGGATGGGTTCATTATTCGCCGTGCCGACAAAGCCGGTCACACCGCGAATGTTGCGGATCAGATGCCAGGTGTCGTCCGTCATGATCATCTTGACGAGCACATAGCCCGGGAAGACCTTGCGCTCGACTTCCTTCATATCGCCCGAGTCGGTCACTTCCGTGACGGTCTCCAGCGGGATCTGGATATCGAAGATCTTATCCTCCAGATGACGGTTGGCGACGAACTTCTCGATGGCGGTCTTGACTGCGTTTTCATAGCCGGAGTAGGTATGCGCAACATACCACTTAGCATTATCAGCCATGACTGCTCTCCTGTTAACCCGCGAGGCCGATCAGCAGATGAACTGCGGAAACGGCGACATAGTCGAAGATCCAGATGCAGGCGCCGACGGCGAGGGAGCACAGCAGCACAGTGCCGGTGTTCTTCGCGGTGGAGGATGCGGTGGGCCATACGACCTTTTTCAGTTCGCTTCTCATTTCACGGAACCATTTGGCGCGGTCCTTTTTCTTCTTTTCTTCTGCCATGTTTCAACAGCCTTTCCTAATTACTTGGTTTCGGTGTGGACGGTGTGCTTCTTGCAGAAGGGGCAGTACTTGTTCAGCTCAAGCTTGTCCGGGGTGTTCTTCTTGTTCTTCATCGTGTTGTAGTTTCTCTGCTTGCACTCGTTGCATCTGAGCGTGATCTTAATGCGCATCTAACGGCACCTCCTTATTTACTCAGTCCCGAGCGGTGTCGGGGCTGGCGATTGCCTCCCTGCTTTCAAATTAAAGGGGCGCTCCCCCCGCGCGCCGAGAAGCGAATGCGCGCAAAAAGAAAGCCCTCTTTCACAGGTAAGTAAGATGATAACACAGTTTCCCTTCGTCCGTCAAGTGCTTTTTGAACGATTTTGCAGAAAATCGGTGCCGTTTTGCGCTCTTTCCCCTTCTTTTTCTCCCTGCGCAGGCCGCTTAACAGTTCTTTTGCGCCTTTGTCTCATCTTCCCGCGCGCCGCGCGCTTGCTTTTCTTTCAAAAATCCTGTATGCTGGCAGGGAAAAAACACGTTTGCAGGAGGCATATTCTATGAAGATCATGGCCATCGACTACGGCGACGCGCACACCGGCGTCGCGATCTCCGACCGCACGCTGACGCTCACGGGCTTTTCGACCGTCATCACCGCCTACCGGCCCGAGGCAGTCATTGAAAAGCTGCTGCCGCTCATCTCGGAGCACGAGGTAAGCGAGCTGGTGCTCGGCCACCCGCTCAACATGGACGGCTCGCGCGGCCCGCGCGCGGAAAAGGCCGAGGGCTTTGCGGAGCTTCTGCGCGAGGCCGCGTCGCTCCCCGTCACGCTCTGGGACGAACGGCGCACGACCGTCGATGCGCACAATATTTTGCTCAGCAACGGCAAGCGCGCCAAGGAGCGCAAGAAAACCGTCGACGCCGTGGCAGCAAGCCTGATGCTCGAAGGGTATCTCACCTTCAAAAAACGCCAGCAGTGACACTTCTCTTCCAAAAAGCGCTTTTGCGACACCGCAAAAGCGCTTTTTCTTATTTTGCTATCGTTCCGCTCACAGCAGTGCGATGAGCGCGTCCACGTCCTCGCTGCGCGTCGCCCATGAGGTGCAGATGCGCATGACCGTGTGGGTATCGTCGAACTTCTCCGTAAAGCCCATTGCGACCTGCTGCTCCAGCTCTTTGATCTGCGCATTTTCCAGCACGACGAAGATCTGGTTTGTCGGGTTCTCGCAAAAGAGGCGATAGCCCTTCTCACGCAGCGCCGCGCGGATGCGATCCGCCGTCTCGATGGCGTTGCGGCTGATCTTCTCATAAAGTCCGTCGGTGAAGAGCGTATCGAACTGTATGCCGAGAAGCCGTCCCTTGGCGAGCAGCGCGCCGTGCTGCTTGACGACGGTGAGGAAGTGCGCGGGCATCCCGCCGTGCGGGAAGACGACCGCCTCGCCGCACAGGGCGCCGACCTTCGTGCCGCCGATGTAGAAAACGTCCGTCAGCGCGGCGATGTCGCGCAGGGTCACGTCCGTTCCGGTTGCGGCAAGACCGTAGCCAAGGCGCGCGCCGTCAAGAAAGAGCGGAATGTGATGCGCCGCGCAGACCTCGTGCAGCGCGGCAAGCTCCGCCTTCGTGTAGAGCGTGCCGTACTCCGTCGGGTGCGAGATGTACACCGCGCCGGGGAAGACCATGTGGGTATAGTTCCCGTCTGAGTAGAAGGTCTCCACATACTCCCGCACCGTTTCCGCCGAGAGCTTGCCGTCCCGGTGCCCCAGTGCGAGCACCTTGTGCCCGCCATGCTCGATGGCGCCCGCCTCGTGGACGTTGACGTGTCCGCTCTCGGCGGCGATCACACCGTCGTAGGAGCGCAGCAGCGAATCGAGCACGACCTGGTTGGTCTGCGTGCCGCCGACGAGGAAGAAGATCTCCGCCTCAGGGCAGCCGATGGCGGCGCGGATCTTCTCCTTGGCCTGCTCGCAGTAACGGTCAGAGCCGTAGCCCGCGAGCTGCTCAAAATTGGTCTCATTCAGGCGCTCCAGGATTTTCGGGTGAGCGCCCTCGGAATAATCGTTGACAAAGGACAGCATATCAGTCCCTCCCGCTTCTTTATTTCTTGAATTTCTTTAGTGTGTCCGTAATGATGGTCTGCTTGAGGAGCATGCTGACCGCCACATAGACGACGCAGCCCACAACGCCCGTGAAACCGCATTTAACGATGAGCATCAGCTTGCTGTCGTCCGCCGTGACAAGCAGCGCATGCCCGCCGTAGAGCACAAGCGCCATCGCCGCCGTGGCGGCAAGCCCCTTGAGGAGCGGGACAAGGCGCACGATCTTCGTGCCGCGGAAAAGCTGCACCGTCATGCAGACCGCGCCGATGGTCAGCGCAAGAGAAGTCGCCGCGGCAACACCGGTATCCGTGTAGAAGACGCGGTTCAAAACAATGTTCAGCGCCAGCACGCCGAGGTTGATGAGCAGCGGCACCAGCGTCTTTTTCATCGCGTAGTAGGCCTTATTCAGAAGGTCGAGCACGGCAAAGGCGCTCATGCCGAGCGCGTAGCGGGCAAAGATGCTGCCCGTCATCTCGGTCGATTCGGCAGTGAAGCTGCCGCTTTCGAAGATCACGCGGATGATATCCGTGCCAAAGGCGCTCATCATCGCGCAGACCGGCAGGATAAAGAGCAGCGTATTTTCCGTCACGTTCCAAATGTAGCCGAGATAGCCCTCCGAGTCCTCCTTCGTGAACTCGCGGTTGAAGCGTGGGAACATGACCGCGCTGATGCTGTAGAGAACGCTCGTCGTCAGCGGGGTAAAGAGCTTGTCGGCATAGTAGAACGCGCTCACCGCGCTGTCGTTGAAGGCGGTGGCGGTCGCCGTGTCGATGAGGTAGCAGAAGAGGAAGACCGACGTTGTGAGCACCGTGACGAGCGCGGTCTTAAAGTAGGTGCCGACATAGTCCGCCTTGCGGTCGAGCATTGGGCGGTAGAGATAGTGCTCCTTTTTGGCATAGGGGATGCTCATGCCGAGCTGCAAAAGCCACGCGCACGAGGAAGCGATGACGACGCCCTTGATGCCCCACTTCGCCCCCAGTGTCACGAGGAAAACCGACAAGAACGCATTGTACGGGATGCTCATGCTGCCCTGCAATTCATAGTGGTCGGTCGCCTGGAAGATGGCGACATTCAGATATGCCGCCGCCACGACCGGCAGCGCGCAGGCCATGATGCGGATATAGCTCGTCAGGCGCGGCAGCTCCCCCGCCGATACATCCCAAACGGTGCCGACAAGCGGCGTGGAGGCAAAGATCTGCCACAGGCCGACCGCCGCAAGAGACGCGAGCAGTGTGATGGTCATCAGGTTGTTGGCCGCGCGCACGCCGCGCTTGCGTTCGGCGGCAAATTCCTTCGTCAGGATCGGCACCGCCGCAATGCACAATGCGTAGCACATTGTCGTAAAGAGATAGAGCGTTGAATTATAGGACGCGGTATAGAGGTCTGCGTCCACGCCGGTGCCAAAGATGTTGGCCTGCATCATTTCGCGCACCACGCCGAGCAGCTTTGCAAAGAGCGTGAGCAAAAAGACGATGCTGATCGCGCCCGCCGTGCGCACGCCGGACTTTTCCTTCTTTTCCGTGTTTTTCTGAGGTTCCTGCATGGTATCCTTTCTTGATGTTCCCATGATCGCACAGATCATTTCCTCGTTGGTGTCAAGCTTTCTTGAAAGCTCCGCCATGTGCGCCTCGACGCACTGCACCTGCTCCTTCCCCGTTTTGAGCACGCGCTCGGCCTCGCTCTCAAAGCGTTCAGCGGTGAACGTCTCGCGCGTGCTGAGCTTATCAAGGCCCACGGAGTTCAAAAACGCCGTGCATTTGGGGTCGTAGGAAATGCCGATGAGCGGCACGCCCATAATGGCGGCATAGATGAGCGAATGCAGGCGCACGCCCACGAGCAGATCCATGTTGCCGATGATCGAGAGCATATCCTCCGAGAGGTATTTTTCGTTGAGGCACACCGCCGTGTCGCCGGGCAGCTGCGAGGCGATGTGGCGGCAGACCTCGCCGTCCTCCTCGTAGTGGAAGGGGATGAGCACGGACTGTGCGTCGTACTTTTCCTTGAGCCACTCGATGGACTTTACGATCTCCGCGACAAAGCGCCCGTCCGTGTTCTTTTCGCGGATGGCCCAGCCGACGGTCAGCCGTCCGCCGAGCGTCACGCCCGCTTTCTGCAAAATCTCCGCGCCGACGTCGCCGCCGGGCTTTTTCATGCGGATGACGGGGTCGGCCGTGATGACGACTTTCTCCCGCGCGATGCCGATCTCCTCCAGCAGCGCCGCCGAGCGCTCGTCGCGCACGACGATGCCGTCCGCTTTTTTGAGCGCCTTCGCCGCGGCGCGGCGGTTGCCCGGGCGGTCGATGGGACCGATGCCCTGGGAGTAGATGAAGACCTTCTTGCGGAAAAACTGCGCGCAGCGGATGATCGAGAGGTAATAGTGCAGGCTCTTGCTGCTCGTCACATCCTGCAATAGACTGCCGCCGCCGGAGATGAGCATGTCGCACTTTTTCACCGCGCGCAAAATCGCCATCGGCGACATGCGCTCCACCGCCTCGACGCCGTACTTTTCGCGCGTGGAGGCAGGGTTGTGCGAGAGCACCGTGAGCGAGCAGCCGGGAATGTGCTCGCGCAGCGAGGAGACGAGCGTGCGCAGAATGGACTCGTCGCCGATGTTATCGAAGCCGTAATAGCCCGAGATCAGGATATTATACATTTTCCACCCCGCAGATCCTGCGCACAAGGCGGTAGATGAGCTCCGCGGCCACCACGACTGCAAGGCCGATGAGAAGGCCGAAGAGCACGCCCCAGCCGGTGCGCAGCAGGCTGAGCAGGAACGGCGTTCTGATGTGCAGGAAGGTATTGACCACGCTGACAAGGCCGATGCTCATCCCCATGCCGAAGACCAGGGGCAGGAACTTCATCCCGCGGCGCAGCGACCAGACAAAGAGCATCAGCATCGGCCAGCCGATGATCATCTCTTTCGTGCGCGGGCGGGCGATGAGCGCATTTTCAAGGAAGTTGCGGAAGGCAAGCTCCGTTTCGGAGGTCGTGGTGGAGTTTCCGGTGCGGTAGATGTAGTAGACGAACACCAGCATCATAAAGACCGCCGCCACCGCGATGACCACGACCGCCACGAACCAGCCGAGCTGCATCGGCGTTCTGAACTGCTGGGCGAGGTAGGCATTGAAGCGCTTGACGCGCCCCTTTTCACCGCGCTTGCCCGTATGGGCAAGCACCGCCTCGCGCGCACCCGTCTCTTCGTAAGCGAATACGATCAGGTAAGCGAGGATGAAAAGTCCGATGGGGATGAGCTGCATGATCTTCACGCCGCGGTAGAGCTCCATCTCGATCATATAAGAGAGCTGCGAGAGCGCGGAGGTCGCAAGCAGTGAACCGCAGAACGCGGTCAGGATGGTCAAAACGGAAACGCCGAGCGTGTAGCCAAGGAGCTTTCCAAAGCGCACGCGTTTCTCGCTCCTTCTCTTTTCCATCAGCACGCGGCAGAGGCCCACCGCCGCAAGCGACGGCATCACGATGCCGCCGGACATGGAGAGCAGCAGACGGAAAAGCGAGGGCTTCAGCACGCTGAGCGCGGCAAAGCCCAGCACGCCGAGCGCCAGAAGGATCATGCGCCAGCGCGCGCCGATATGGAAGAAGAGGTCAAAGAGCAGCACCAGCAGTGCCGCCGTGCCGACGCTCTGCACGAGCCGCAGCGCCAAAGGCGGCGTTTTCAGCTCCATCGCCGGCACCGTGCCGCGCGTGTAGCCGAGGGGGGCAAGGCGCGCGTCAAGGTCTTTGAGCATCTTTTCATAGTCGGCAGGATCGGTGACATAGGTCCATTCCTTCTCGTCGGCGTCCCAGCTCACGTCGTTGTCCGGCTCCAGGATCATCTTGAGGTAGACGATCTTGCAGTTGCGCTCGGCAATGGCGCGGAAGAAGGTGTTCGTGATCTCCTCGGGGCCCTCGTAGCCGCAGTACTGGTAGCGGTTCTGGATATAGGCCCACTCATTGAAGACGCGCACGCCGTGATAGCCCGTCTCGTCGAGCAGATCCTCAATGCCCGGCCAGGTGAGGTTGAGGCTCTGGTCGTTCTGCTCCATCATGGCGATGCTCGCGCCGCTCTCGTTGAGGTACTGCACGAGCATATCCCAGCCCTTGTCGCTCTCGTAGCCAACAAGCTCCTTGCCGCTGTTCATAAAGTAAGGCGCATCATAGTGCTTGAGCACATCGATATAGGCCGCCGCAAACTTTGTGCCGTTCATTTCCTTTTTCGTCACGGTACGCGGAATGATCTCGTAGCCGTGGCGCTCGAGCAGCTCTACCGTATCAGGCCAGATGCCGAGGCAAAGGTCGAGCAGCTTTTCGCCCTTCATGCCGTTTTTCTGCTGCTGGATGAAGAGGAAACCGTGCTCGCCTTCAAGATAGGTCTTGGCTTCAAAATCTTCAAAGCGGGCGGTGAAGGCATCGAGGATCCACTCGTAGCCCGCCGCCGTCTCCGTCCAGATGAGGCAGTCGCTCACGTCGGTGCTCTCGCGCAGCCACGATGCGACCTCGGCGGGGTAGCTATCCTCCCAGCCGTAGTTTTCCATCGCCTTTTTCACGGTCATCGCGTGCACGGGGATGGCCGCGCTCTGGTGCAGGTCGAGCGCGCTCGCCTCGCTGAGCGCCACCTTGTCCACGCCGAGGGAGCGGAACAGGTCGAGCCACTCATCCTCGCTCATTTCAGACTGGCGCGCCATGGCGCGCAGGCTCGAATAGTCAAGGACACATTCGTAATATTTGTTGTTCTCCTCGGTCTGCACGCGCCCGGCGATCGGCACGAGCGAAACGAGCAGCGCCAGCAGTGCAAGAAGCACGAGAAGCTTGTCTTTTTTCAGAAACCTTTTCATTGGCAGTTCTCCTTCTGCGCCCACGCGCAGGGTAATTTAAAGTGTATCGAGCGCCACCGGCTCGCCGATGGCCTTAGCATAGGCATAGATCTTCGCGACATTCTCGATGTATTCCGCGCGCAGGCAGGCCTGCGCAAGGTCTTCTCCCACGGCGAGCACGCCGTGGTTTGCAAGTGTGCAGCCGCCGCGCTCAAAAAGCGCGGGCACGGCGTTCATGCCCACCTCTTTTGTTCCGGGCGTTGCATAGTCCGCGCAGCGGATGTCGCCGCCCAGGAAGACGCGCGCCTCGATCAAAACGGCCGGGATGCTCTTTCGCACCACGGCAAAGGCCGTGGCATAGGGCGAATGGGTGTGAAAAACGGCGTTCGTCTCGCCGTAGGCTTCGTATACCGCCGCGTGCATCCGCCACTCGCTCGACGGCTGCAAGGCGCCCTCGAGCACCGTGCCGTCGAGCTTCATGCGCACGATGTCCTGCGCGCGCAGCACGTCGTAGCGCACGGAGGTCGGCGTGATGAGCATTTCATCGGGGGCGACGCGGCAGCTCATGTTGCCGCTCGTGCCGGAAAAGAGGCCTTGGCGGAAGGCCTCGAGCGATTTGTCCACGATCTCCTGCCGGAGCGATTCCAGTCTTTCTTCCATCTCAGATCACCAGATTGTCCTTGCCGATGCTGCCGTTTTCAAAATAGCGGTGCAGGTCGTAAGGAGAGTAAATGCCAAGGTCGGTCACAACGCCTGAAACGAGGTGCGGGGGCGTGATGTCAAAGGCGGGATAGTAGCCCTTCACGCCCTCCATCGCCGTGCGCACGCCCATGGCCTGAAGCGTAAAGTTCGGATCGCGCATCTCAATGTGGACGCTCTCCACCGTGTCATGCCCCTGATCGGGCGCGCCGGTGACGAAGTACGGAATACCCATGTACTTCGCGACGATGGCATTCTGGAAGGTGCCGACCTTGTTGACAACATGCCCGTCGCAGCAGATGGCGTCCGCCGCCGTGGTGAAAACGTCGACCTTTTCGTTCTGCATGACGAAAGCCGGCATATTGTCGGAGATGACCGTCACATCAAAGCCCATGTCGTGGCAGACCGAGGCCGTGAGGCGCGCGCCCTGAAAATACGGGCGCGTTTCAGGGCAGAAAAGGCGGATGTTCTTGCCGCGGTTTCTGCACTCGCGCAGCATCGTGCCAACGATGGTCTCAGCAAAGCAGTGCGTCATCACCGTGCCGTTGTCGGGGAACATATCGACCAGGTATGATCCGATCTTCGCCATGCGCTCATAGCGCACGTTGTTGAGTTCGATCGTCTTATTCTTGATGGCTTCGGCCACGTTTTCCCCCGCCGAAAGCGCGCGCTCTGCTTCCTTGAGGCAGATATCGCAGAGCAGTCCCATGCGCTTTTGCGTCGTGGGACGGGCGTGGGAGATGGTATACGCTGCCGCTTTGAGATATTCCATCTGCTCACTCGCCGTTTTGTCGCGGCATTCCCATGCCGCGAGCGCCATGCCCATCGGCACGGCGGTGTAGGGTCCCGCGCTCTGCGTCACCATGTCGGTGATGGCCTGCGCGACCTCACCGTGCGTGCGGCAGGTGACAAATTCGACCTTTGCAGGATAGACGCGCCGGTCTAAGATGCGCACCTCGCCGTTTTCAAACCACGCGACGTTTTCGTAGCGCAGCAGAAAAGCAAGGTCTTTATCGGCTCTTTCCATGTTCGTTTCTCTCACTTTCTGTAAAGGCGCTCCACAGCGCGCTCCATGTCGGCGCGCACCCTTTCAGCATCCAGCGTTTTGAATTCGCCGTTTTCATACAAAATATTGCCGTCCACCATCGTCATGCACACGTCGCCCGCCTGCGCAGAGCAGGTAAGGAGCGCCGCCGTATCAAAATTGGGGTAAAGATGGGGCTTGGAGAGATCAAGGGCGATGATGTCGGCCTTTTTGCCGACGGCGAGTACGCCCGTATCGCCGCGTCCCTGGAGCTTCGCGCCGTTGACCGTCGCCATGTCGAGCACCTCGCTCGTCGAGATGAGCGTGGGGTCGTTGTGGTAGCCGTCGTGCATGATCTCAGCAAGGTGCATCTCCTCAAACATATTGAGGTTGTTGTTGCTGGCCGTGCCGTCGGTGCCGAGGGTAACGTTGATACCCTTGTCGAGCATCCGGCGCAATGGCGCAAAGCCGCTGCCGAGCTTTAGGTTCGACGTCGGGTTATGGATGACACTCACGCCGTGCGCCTTCAGAATGTCCATGTCGCTCTCCGTCACGGCGACGCAGTGCGCCGCCGCCGTGGGCGAATCAAAGGTGCCGAGGGACTCGAACCACTCCGCCGGTGTTTTGCCGTAGCGCTCGATGCACTCGCGCTGCTCACGCGCGGTCTCGGAAAGATGGATGTGCATCCGCCCGCCTTTTTCGCGGCAAAGCTCGCTGTAAGCTTTCACGATATGGCTCTTGCAGGTATACTCCGCGTGGACAGAAAAGTCAATGCGAATGCGCCCGTCCGCCGCGCCGTGGTACTTTTCAAAGAGCGCGAGCGACTCGGGGATCTGGGTATTCTGCTCCACGGTCTGATTTTCGTCAAAGCACTGCACGCAGCGGTTCAGGTTTGCCTTGATGCCTGCCTCCTCCACCGCCCAGACCGTTTCCTCGGGGAAAAAGTACATATCGGAAAAGCTCGTTGTGCCGCCCGCGATCATCTCAAGGAGGGCAAAGCGGCTCGCCGCAGCGATGTCTTCGCGCACGAGCCTGTCCTCGATGGGGAAGATCGCCCTGAAGAGCCAGTCCTGCAGCGGCAGTCCGCTGCCGATGCCGCGCATGAGCGTCATGGCGATGTGGCTGTGGCAGTTGATGAGTCCCGGGGCAAGGAGCTTGCCGGTCATGTTCTTTTCGCAGTCGTAGGCAGCGGCGGGACGCGCCGTGCCGATATGATCGATCGTACTGTCGTTGATGCCGAGATACGCGCCGCGCAGCGTTTCATAGCCGCCGTCTTCCTTGCGCAGCAGGATATCTGCATTTGTCAGCAGTGTTCTCACAAAATGTCCTCCTATCTGCATTTTATCTCATTGTGCAGTCTAACACGCACGCCCCCGGATTGCAACGGGCAAAAGAATTAAGTTTTTCTGCAATGCTGTTTGCGTTGACAAATTTTTTTCATTTTGCAATGGGAATTCTTTCAAATTTCACTATTGCCAATGCTAATAAGCGTGATTATAATAAATGCATATTTTTAATAAGGAGTGAGACCCGATGAGTAAATCTTACATCCCTCAGAACTATCACACCCCGCTGTCTGTTTATGAAATGCAGCGCGCCATTGAATTCATCAAGAGTAATTTTCAGGTGAATCTGAGCAATGCACTCAATCTGCGCCGGGTCTCCGCCCCGCTGTTTGTGGATGAAAATTCCGGTCTGAACGACAACCTCAACGGCGTGGAGCGTCCTGTTTCCTTTGATATTCCCGATGTCGGTACCAACGCACAGGTCGTGCAGTCGCTCGCCAAGTGGAAGCGCCTTGCGCTCAAGCGCTATGAGTTCAACGTCGGCAAAGGCCTCTTCACCGATATGAACGCCATCCGCCGCGACGAGGAGGTCGACAACCTCCACTCCATCTACGTTGACCAGTGGGACTGGGAAAAGGTCATCTCCGCGGACGACCGCAGCGTTGAATACCTCAAGCGCACCGTGCGCGACATCGTCGGCGCGATCAGCGAGACGAGCGACGCGCTGAACATCGCCTTCCCCTCCCTGCGCACCAAGCTTTCCCGCGACGTCTTCTTCATCACCACGCAGGAACTCGAGGACCTCTATCCCAGCCTGACGCCCAAGCAGCGCGAGGACGCGATCTGCCGGGAAAAGGGCGTTGTCTTCATCATGCAGATCGGCAAGGTCCTCAAGTCCGGCATCAAGCACGATGGCCGCGCGCCCGACTATGATGACTGGGATCTCAACGGCGATATCCTCTACTGGAACGATGTCCTCGGTCACGCCTTCGAGGTCTCCTCGATGGGCATCCGCGTCGACCCCGAGTCGCTCGACGCACAGCTCACGCTCGCAGGCTGCGACGACCGCCGCACGCTTCCCTTCCACAAGATGCTGCTTGCAGGCGAGTTGCCGCTGACGATGGGCGGCGGCATCGGCCAGAGCCGGCTTTGCATGCTGCTCATCGGCACGGCGCACATCGGCGAGGTGCAGGCTTCCCTCTGGGACGCCGATACCCGCAAAATGTGCGAGGAGGCAGACGTACTGTTGCTGTAATTTTAAAAAAGAGAGGTTTTCCTGTCGGAAAACCTCTCTTTTTTGAAAAAACAGGGCATAAAAAAGCTGAAACCCCTGATTTCTCAGGGGTTTCAGGCGAGTGCATCTATTTTGGTCACTCAATATGGCAGCGGGAGAAGGATTCGAACCCTCACATACGGAGTCAGAGTCCGCTGTGCTACCATTACACAATCCCGCTATATTGTGTTGTCCGCCGCGCTGTGTCGTTCAGCGAACAAATGCTATTATAGCAGGAACTCTCGATTTGTCAATAGGAATTTTTCAAAAAATTGAATTTTGGCAAAACTCTTTTTCTTCGTCTTTTTTCACCCTCACATCCAGATGGCGAACAGGCGCAGCAGCGGCTCGAACACACGGCGCAGGACGCTGCGCTTCTCCCACTCCTCTGCCGTGACGAGATGGCTCTGCTCAACGATAAGGTCCATATCCTCAAACAGCGATTCGATCATCGGCGCGCCGTAGACCATCACGCCGCACTCATAGTCGAGTTCAAAGCTGCGGTAATCCATGTTGACCGAACCGATAAAGGCAGCCTCACGGTCGACCATGACGCTCTTGGCGTGCAGCATTCCCGGCGTGTAGCGGTAGACCTTGACGCCGTGCGCGATGAGGTTGCCGAAGTAGGACGAGGCCACGCAGTCGGCATACCAGTGATCGGGCTTGCCCGGCAGCATCAGCCGCACGTCCACGCCCCCGTCGCCTGCGATGCACAGCGCGCGCATCACACTCTCATCGGGGATAAAATAGGGCGTTGTGATATAGAGGAAGCGCCGCGCGGTGCTGATCATCTGCAAGAAGACGTCCTCGGCCGGATTGTCGGGGTTATTCTGCGGGCCGTCGACAAAGGGCTGGCAGTATCCGTCGCTCTTCACCGGCATGTGCGGACGGTAATAGTCGTGCTCGTCGTGCATCACGCCGCCGATGGTGACACACATGCGGATGAAGCGCTGTGTAAGCCCCCATGCGCCCTCCCCCTCGAGCCGCACGCCGCTGTCCTTCCAGTAGCCGTAGCGCTCGATGATATTGGCGTACTCGTCGGCGATGTTCACGCCGCCCGTGTAAGCCACGTCGCCGTCGATACAGGCGATCTTGCGGTGGTCGCGGTAGTTGAAGGAAAGGCGGTTCACATACTCGTGCACGGGGTTGAAGATGAAGACCTCAACGCCCGCTGCGCGCAGGGAGTCGATCGTCTCGCCGGAAAAGCGCTTGATGTTGCCGAAATCGTCGAAAATAATCTTGACCTCGACCCCCGCGCGCGCCTTGGCGCAGAGGATCGCTTCCAGCTCATCCCAGAGCTTGCCCTCGGCCAAAATGAAGTATTCAAGAAAAATGAAGCGCTCGGCCCTTGCCGCGCGGTCGATGAGGTCGCGCAGCAGCGGCGCGCCGTCGGGGAAATACGTCGTCTTCGTGTTCTGATAGAGGCAGAAGCCGCGGCGGGACAAAAAGTTTGCCGTGCGCGACCATGCCGGCATCTGGCGCGTGAGCTTATCCATAGCGATCTCGCTGCGGGCGCGCACGCTCTCCGGCTCGTCCGCCGCGCGCTGGGCGGCACGGGGCAGGCGGCGCTTCTGCGCGGCGCCGCCCCACAAAAACCACAGGATCAGCCCCGTCACCGGCGCCAATAAAAGCAGAATGAACCAGATGAGCTTATAAGAAAGCTCACCCGGTTCATTGTAGATATGGATGGCAAGGAGAACAGAGATGATCTGCAATGCCGCATAGCCGATGGCGACATACTGCCTGAGCGCGTGGGAAATGAGCACGACGACGGCGACCTGCACCGCCAGAAGAAGGACCACGAACATGATCCGCAGCGCCGCCGAAATGCGGCGCTCGCCCTTTTGCCGTATCTGCACTCGTTTCATTTTCTGTTGTTCCTCCCCGGTCGGTCCGGTATCCTTTCCTGCTGGTCCGGCACGGAAGTGCCGCGTCAGTTTTTCTCGTTCAGAAGGCGCGTCTTGATGTCGTACAGCTTCTGCGAGAGGTCGACATAATAGTTGTGCGGGTTATCGAAGCGCTTGACCTCGTCCCAGAGGGTATCGACCTGCTCGGCGCAGTACTTCTTGATCTCCTCAACGCTGGGACGCTGATAGACGAGCTTGCCCTTGAGGTAGATGGGCACGAGCAGCTCGCGCGCTTCGAAGTGATAGACCTCCTTGCGCTTCCACGTAGCGTCGGGGTCGAAGATCTCAAGATTCTTGCTGTCGTCCACGGTCTCGTCATAAACAGTGAGGTAGTCAGCGATCGCCTTGCCGGTGTCGCGGCCGTAGAAGCGATAGAGCTTTTTGAAGTGCGGCGTCGTGATCTTGCCGACATTCTCGCTGATCTTGATCTTGGGGATGACGTTGCCGTCCTGATCCTCCACGGCGACGAGCTTGTAGACGCAGCCGAAGACCGGCTCGCTCTTGGCCGTGATCAGGCGCTCGCCGACGCCGAAAGCGTCGATCTTCGCATCCTGCATCCAGAGATCCTGAATAAGGTACTCGTCGAGCGAGTTCGAAACGGTGATGGTGCAGTTCTCCCAGCCCGCCTCGTCGAGCATTTTGCGCGCCTTGCGGGAGAGATAGGCAATGTCGCCGCTGTCAAGGCGGATGCCGCACTTTTTGATGCCAAGCGGCTTGAGCACGTCGTTGAAGGCCTTGATAGCGTTTGGGATGCCGGACTTGAGGGTATTGTAGGTGTCCACAAGCAGGACCGCGTTCTGCGGATAGAGCTTGCAGTAAGTCGCAAAGGCGTCATACTCGGTGTCAAACATCTGCACCCATGCGTGGGCCATGGTGCCGAGCGCGGGCGTGCCGTAGAGCTGGTCGGAAATGGTGCAGGCGGTACCGCAGCAGCCGGCGATGTAGGCGGCGCGCGCACCGTCGATGGCGGCGGCGGAGCCCTGCGCGCGGCGGGAGCCGAACTCCATCACGGCGCGGCCCTTGGCGGCGCGGACGATGCGGTTGGCCTTGGTGGCGATGAGGCTCTGGTGGTTGACGGTCAAAAGCGCAAAGGTCTCAAGCAGCTGCGCCTCGATCGCGGGCGCGCGCACGATGACCATCGGCTCCTTCGGGAAAACAGGCGTACCCTCCGGCACGGCGTAAATATCGCCGCTGAAGTGGAAGTTTGCAAGATAGTCGAGAAACTCCTCGCAGAAGATGCCGCGCGAGCGGAGATAGGCGATATCCTGCTCGTCAAAGTGCAGATCCTCGATATAGTCGATCAACTGATCGAGGCCGGCGGCGATGGCGTACCCGCCGCCGTCAGGCACGGAGCGGAAATAAACGTCGAAATAGGTTATGCGATCCTGGAATCCGGCTTTCAAGTAACCATTGCCCATGGTCAGCTCATAGAAGTCGCAGAGCATGGTCATATTCAGCTTCTGATCGGTCTTCATAGTCACCTCATAGTGTCGCGGCGCGGATCATTTCCGCGCCTTGTGATATGGGCATTATATCCTTTGGGCACGGATAAAGCAAGGCTTTTGGTCGTTTTTCCTCATTTCGGCTTGACTTTGCCCGGCCCGTCCCCTATGATAAAGGGACTTCCTGCAATACGCGCGCGGGCGCGAAGAACAAAAGAAACGGAGCATCTCATCATGGGTGTTATTCTAGGTATCGACATCGGCGGGTCAAGCACGAAGATCGTCGGCCTCTCCAGCGACCTTTCAGTCATCGATATGCTGCGCGTCAAGGCGGAGGATCCGCTCACCTCGCTCTACGGGGCGATGGGCAACTTCCTCTCGACGCATCAGCTCCAGCTTTCCGACATTGACCACATCGCCCTCACGGGCGTTGGCGCTTCGTATGTCGAGGGTGATATTTACGACGTAAAGACCATCAAGGTCGAAGAATTTCCCTCCGTCGGCACGGGCGGTCTTGCCCTTTCGGGCAAAGAGCACGCAGTCGTCGTGAGCATGGGCACAGGCACGTCGTTCCTATGGGCAAACAAGGGACAGGAGGTGCGCCACCTCATCGGCAGCGGCGTCGGCGGCGGCACGCTCGCGGGCCTCAGCTCGCTGACGACGGGCGTGCACCAGTACGCGCTCATCCGTAAGCTCTGTCAGGACGGCGATCTCAGCCACATCGACTTAACGCTCGCCGACCTTTCGCGCGAGCAGGTGGGCGATCTCCCGCCCGAGGCCACGGCGGCAAACTTTGCCAAAGTCGCCGACGATGCGACACCGTCGGACAAAATGCTCGGCATCGTCAATCTCGTTCTCCAGTCCATCGGCACGATGTCTGTCCTCGCGTGCAAGTGCTGCGGGACGGATACGGTCGTGCTCACGGGCGCGCTGACGATGCTGCCGCCCGCAAAGCCGACGTTCGAGCTTTTCAAGCAGCTCTACGGTGTGGACTTTATTATTCCCGAAAATGCCACGTTTGCAACCGCCATCGGCGCGGCACTGCACAGCGTACGGGGCAATTGAGCATTTCTTGCAGCCCGAATTCCAAAAAAGTGTCTGCCTTGCGGCAGGCACTTTTTGTTTTGAAACGCTTGTTCTATTTCTCCTTCTATGGTACACTGGAAAAAGAAACGAGGTGAACGCGATGGACCGCATCATTCTGCACTGCGACTGCAACTGCTTTTTTGCCTCCTGCGAGCTTTTGAGCCATCCTGAGCTTCGCTCGCTGCCCGTCGCGGTCTGCGGCGACCCGACGGAGCGCCACGGCATCATCCTTGCCAAAAACGAAGCAGCCAAGCGCTGCGGCGTGAAGACGGCGGAGACGATCCGCGAGGCGCGGCAGAAGTGCCCCGGCCTTATCCTGCTGCCGCCGCACCACCGGCTCTACGGGGAATATTCGAAGAAGCTCAACGCCGTTTACAGCGAGTATACCGATCTTGTCGAGCCCTTCGGCATCGACGAGAGCTGGCTCGATGTAACAGGTTCCCTGCACCTGTTCGGCGGCGATGCCAAGGCGCTCGCCGACACGCTGCGAGAACGCATCCGGCGCGAATTCGGCCTGACCATCTCCGTCGGTGTTTCCTTCAACAAGGTGTTTGCGAAGCTCGGCAGCGACTATAAAAAGCCAGACGCCACGACTGTCATCGCGCGCGAGAACTGGCAGGACATCGTCTTCCCCCTGCCGGTAGGCGATCTTTTGTTCGTCGGGCGCAGCGCGCAGGATATCCTGGGGCGCTACGGCGTGCGCACGATCGGCGAACTGTCCCGGTGCAGCGAGGAAATGCTCGAAACGCTGATGGGCAAGATGGGCACACAGCTCTACCGCTACGCAAACGGGCTGGACGACGCCCCCGTGCGCGGGGAATCCGACCGCGAGCCGATCAAATCCGTCGGCAATTCAACGACCTTCCGCCGCGACCTGACGCGCTGGGACGAGGTGCAAAGCGGCATTTCCCTGCTCTCCGACAGCGTGGCGATGCGCCTGCGGCGGCACGGGCTCTACTGCGGCGGCGTGCAGGTCGGCATCAAGAACAGCCGCTTTCAGACTTTTTCCCGCCAGACGATGCTCCCGCACAGCACGCACCTGATGCGCGAGATCAACGACACGGCGCTGCGGCTCGTGAAGGAGCTGTGGAAAGCGCCGGATCCCATCCGGCTTCTGTCCGTCACGGCGCTGCACCTGACGGACGAGGCGCAGTCCTTCCGCCAGATGGACCTTTTCGGCGCGGGCGAGGCGCAGCAGGAAAAGCAGGAGGCCGTCGAGTCCGCGATGAACGCGCTGCGGCAGAAATTCGGCCGCGATGTGATCTCCTACGGCACCAGGAGCGGCGACATCACCGCTCGCCCGTCCGATAAAGACGGAAACCGATAATCTCCAAGCGGCAGAGGCAGCGTCTTTCGTTTTCCGTCTTGTAAAGCTGCCGCGGGATATGATACAATGCACGGAAAAGAAGTTCCTTTTTGGCAAAACGGCGTACGCCGGGCGCTGCGGCGTTCCGCCCGCCGATCTTCGATCCTTTCAGGAGGGAATGGAACGTGACACGATTCACGCTTTCTGATTTTGACAGCATCCGGCGCTCCATGAAAAAGCGCCTCACCGTCTATATGCTCACTCTCGGCGCCATCCTGACGGCAGCGCTGATCACGGGGCTATTTCTCCTCAACCAGCTTAAAAGTCCGCGGGAGGAGATCGCCACGTCGCTGCGCTTCCGGATGGAGGCCTTTGAATCGGATATGAAAAGCCTGTGGCGGAATGTCAGTGTGATGAGCGTCCATCTCTCCAATGACATGACCGCGATCGTGGAAGCGCACACCTCCTCGCTCTCCTCCCTCTCAGGAGACGCCGACGCCATAGAGCAGCTGGAGGAAGCGATGCTCGAGCCCTTGTGCCAGTATGTCCGCCAGGCGGACTGCTCCGGCGCTTTTGTGCTGCTCAACACCTCTCTTCGCAGCGGTTCGCACAGTGGACTGTACGTCCAGCGGAGCAACGCCGAGCACATCACCAGCGCGCTGCTGCTCTATCGGGGCATGGCGGACGTCGGACGCCGGCACGACGTAATGCCCCACCGGAAGTGGGCGCAGGAATTTGAATTGGCATCGTTTCCCGGTGTCGCCGAGCATCTGCGCACCGCGTCCCTGCCTCTTGAGCGCAGCTGCCGCACGACGGCGCTCCTGACCCTGCCCGGCACCTCCGAGCAGGCGATCCTTCTCACCGTTCCCATGTTTGGCGCGGATGGCACGCTATACGGACTGTGCGGTTTTGCCGTCAATCAGACCTACTTTTCGGCGCATCACGTCCAGCCCTCCGGCATCAGCCGTCTTGCCTGCGTCCTGTCGGACAGAGCGGATGGGGCGAACATGGCAAGGGGACTTTTGACCTATCCCTCGGGCGGTTTCTGCTTTGTGCCCGGCGAGACACTGGCGGGAACACCTCTCCACGATGACCTTACGGCCTTCAGCGGGACGGAGCTCTCCTTTGTCGGTCTCTCCCAGCCGTTTACGGCGGCCAGCGGGGACACGGAGCCTCATGCCCTGACGGTTCTGATCCCAAAGCAGGACTATGACCGGGCGATGCTGCAAAGCAGGCTGGAGGCCGCCGCGCTGCTGACGCTGCTGCTGTGCTTCGGCGTGGTCTGCTGCCTGTACTATACCCGCCGCTTTCTCCGCCCGGTCCTGCGGGACATTGCGCTGCTCAACGAGGCGGACTGCGGCGGCGGGCAGGTGACCTTTGACGAGCTGCAGCCCGTGTCTGCGAAGCTGCGCTGCCACGAGCAGACGATCACTGACCTGCAAGGGCAGAAGGCGCAGGCGGAAGCCGACGCAAAGCATCTTGCGCAAAAGCGCAAGGACGAGATCGACCCGGAAGAGTATCAGATGTTTCTCGCGTCTTATCAGAATCTGGAGCCTGAATCCCGGATCGTAATCAACGCCATGGCCGACGGCACCAGCGCACAGGAGCTTGCCGATCGGCTGGGAAAAAAGGTGAGCACGGTTTACTCCTATCGCAGAGACATCTATGAAAAGGTGGGCATCCAGGGGCCTGACAAACTCCGGCGGCTGCGCGTCTGTGTCGCGCTCATGCGGCAGGAGCAGGAAAGGCAATAAAACAGAAAAAGCTCAAACAGCCATGTGCCGGGTGTCAAAAAAATAGTCGCAATATGGTTGAGAAGCATCGTAAACATCGCAATATACTTTATCGTATCACGATTTAGAACCTTATAGGGTTTATCTGATATTTCTGTACTCATTGTTCATTGAACACCTCCGGCATTTGTCATTTTTTAAATATGGTATAGCAGATGATTATGAACTTTTCTATCCCTTCGAAGGAAAAGTGCTCCACAAAAAGAGGCTTTTTAACCGATCATGGTCGCAGAAACAAGAAAAGGCGCAGCACTCAGCTACGCCCCGGAACGCCTTGCAGTATGAATTTTGTGGGAAATAAAAAAGCAGAGTGTCCATTACAGGATACTCAGATCCTATAAGGACACTCTGCATGGTCCGAGTGGCGAGATTCGAACTCACGGCCTCATGGTCCCGAACCATGCGCGCTACCAACTGCGCTACACCCGGATATGTACTTTTTTCGTTCTGCGTCGCAGAACAGTAGTATTATAAGTGTTTTCTTTCCTTCTGTCAAGCCCGAAAGAAAGAAAATTTGGAAAGCGGCGCGCCTTTCGGCGCGCCGCTCCGCTTTTCGTCAACCAAGCAGGACTTCCCTGGCCTTTTCCGGCTGGAAATAACCCTTCATGTCGTACTTGTTGTAGCCGCTGAAATCGCTCAGCGCACGGCCATCGAGGAAATAGCTGCGAATGAAGCGCTTGCCGTCCACGCTGGTCCAGTTTTCACGGTCCCAGTGCAGATAGCCGTCCTCATCGCTCTGCTTTTCGTCAAACACCAGGTCGACCTGACGGTTGCCGTTGGCAACCAGATCGATCAGCTCCGCCGTGCTCAGATCCAGCTCCGTCTTCTTTACGGTGTCTTTCACCAGCATTGTAATATCCTCCTCAGCCGATATAGCCCGCGCCCTTGAGCAGCTCGACAGCCTTATCGTGGTTCGCCTCGCTCATCATGACAAGAGGCCCCGTGCAGCCCATGCCGGTCTCGGCATAGATACCGGCCTTCCACAGCACCTTGGCGGCGTCCTCAAGGTCCATGACCTCAATACCGGGGATGCTCGCGGTACAGGGCTCGGCGCTCGGGCACTTGACCTCTTCCTCCGCTGCGGCGGAAGCGCCCTTGGCGGCAGCCTTGCGCGCCTCAAGAATACGGCTCAGGCCGGCCTTTTCGGCGGCCTCGAACTCCTGACGGGCGATCTCAAACACCTTGCCGCGCACGAGCTGGGCCGCGTATTCGATCGCGTTGGCGATCAGCGGCGCGCCGCTGGCGCGGGAGATGATGAGGATGAGCTTGTTGTAGTCCTTGCCGATGCCGGGGCCGTAGCCAAAGCCCGTGGACTCGAAGCTGCCGCCGGTGGTATAGGCGGAGAGCATTTTGATCATCACATTGCCGGTCAGGCTGTCCATGACCATGATATCGGGCGTGCCCTGCAGCACGTCGTTGCCGCGCATTACCGCGCCGCCGTCCGCGCGGGCGGAAGTGGCCCACTTGAAGTCATAGCCGCCCTCGCGCAGTTCCTTGAGCGCAAGCTCCGTCTGGCGTGCGCCATCCACGTTCAGAATGCCGATCGTGGGATCCTTCACGCCGCAGGCCTTGGCGGTGATGATGCCGTAAATGGTGTTTTTGATCATGCCCTCGATGCGATCTCCGCTCGAAGTGCCGGTGGTGTTCGCAATAAACATCTCCTTGCCCTTCGCCGGAGTCACAACGCGGCCGACCGTGGAAACGCCAATGGGGAACGGGAAGTGCATGGTCACAGCGCCGTCGACCTCGCCGCTTTCCACCATCTGCTCCATCTTTTTGTGGCCTTCCTCATCGTCAGCAACGTGGACGGTCGTGATGCCCTCGGCCTCGAGAGAACCGATGTAGTACACATCCACGCCGCGCTTGCTGGCCATGATCGCCGCCTGCATGGCGTTCTCCTCGCCATGCTCGCTGCCCATACCGGTCAGCGCGATCTTAGGACGCGGCCCGTAGGAGCCGCTCTCCAGACCCTCGGCCATTTCGAGGAAGGTCCTTGCAATGGTCTTCTGCAAATCACTCATGATGCTTCCTCCATTATTCCGCCTGCGCAAGCAGCGTCGCAGCGAAATCACGCATCGTCTTGGCGATCATGTCCTTGACCTCAGCCTCGCTGATGCCGGAGGACTTCTCCTCGCCGCTGTTGGCCTGGATGACAAAGGACACGCCGTCGAAGAGGTTGGTCATACGGCCGAGGAACAGCGAGCCCTTGCCGATAATCATCACGCGCTTGCACTTGCCGGAGAGGATATCCTCGCGGGCGAAGCCGATATAGGGCACGCCGGAGGGGATATGGCCCTGCGTGGGAGCCCAGCCGGTCAGGCCGTGCTCCTCGGGGAACTTGGCGAGGTCGGCGCGCTGCAGCTCGCCGCGCTTGACAGCGAGGGCCGCGATCATCTTGTAGTTGGCCAGAGGCACATCGCCCGCACCGGCCGGCTTGGTGATGTCGGGGTTCTGCATCTCAGGGGAGTACTTGTCGATGTCGGTGATCTTCATGCCGAACTTGTCGAGCGGATTGGTGACAAGGCTGGAGATGACCGCCTGCGGCGCGGAGCCCGTGCCGACGGTGTGGCGGCCGATCATTTCGAGGTTGACCTCGGGGCTCACGCCGTCATCCTGCGTCAGAACGACCGCGAAGCCGCCAACCATGTCCTCCATGATGGGCAGGCCTTTCTTGACGTGGTCCTTGCCGTTCATGCCGAGCTTGGCGGTGCAGCCGCCGGCGGTAACGACGACGGTCTTGAATGCGCCGGAGGCGACGAGGGATGCAGCATCGATCATCGCGTGGGACGGGCCGGCGCAGAAGCCGCGCACGTCAGAACCGGTCGCGTGACTCAGGCCCGCGATCTCAGCCGCAGCCTTGGCAAAGTTGCCGCCGCCGCGCTGGTTCATATCGCCGCAGGCCTCTTCGCAGCAGTCCACGACATACTCAACATCTTCCTTGGCAACGCCGCTCTGCTTGAGCGCTGCGAGCAGCGCCAGCACGGAGGACGCCTTGGAGACGATGTTCTCGTGCATGACGTGAGCGGAGAGGTTCACATCGATGTCGTGCGCGCGGTTGACGCAGCCGACCAGCTCGCCATTGTTGTACAGGCCCTCGGAATGCTCCTCGGCAACGAGACGCTCGATCTCAGCCTTCTCGGTCTGTGCTTCGGGAATGCGGGCCATGATGGTCTCATCAATGAGGGGGTTGGCCTCGAGCTCGCCGCGGTGGGCGGCGACAAAGTTCGCGTCCAGCTTGACGAGGTCGAACACGTCGCACGCCTGCATCAGCAGCAGGAACTCCTCCTGCGGCATCATCTGGCCGAACTTACCGTAACGGTCGTTGACATCGCAGGTCTTGTCGCACCAAGGCTGGGGAACGGCTGCCAGGTCATCGGGGGTCTTGTTGCCGATGTAGACCTGGTTGGGCCAATAAGAGAGAACCTGATCGAACGAGCGGATATGGCTCGGCAGCTCCTTGAGATACTCGCTGTCGGGGTTGACGATGCGCTCGGTCGTCTGGGTGGTACCATTGTGAAGCACCATATCGGGTGTGTGTGCCAGAATGTAACCGGCGCCCTTGATCACTGCTTTCATAGTGTAGTCCTTCCCTTTCTGATTTGTTTCAGTTTTTGGTCGAATCCTTCGGAATCGTCCTGCTTCTTCTGTTGATCGCCTTAAATCGCTGCAGCGAGGGTATCGCTGCCTATCACACCGCGGCCTCCGGCTGCTGCAGCCATTGAAAGCGGCCAAACTGCGGAAGGCGGCGGCAGAAGCCGCCGCCTTCATAGACACCTGTCTGATTGTGCAGTTTGCTTATTTGCCGAGATACTTGCAGTACTGTTCGCGGATGGCGCTCATTTCGCTGATGATATCATCAACGTCCAGAACCATTTCCATCATGCTGATCTGCTCGTCATAGACGGCAGGATCAAACTCAGCCTTGACCTCGGGCTCGCACACGTGATAAACCGTGAGTCCCAACGAGACTCCTGTCAACGGACCGGCATAGGTCGGGTCACCGGCGGTGACCGTCTCAGCAGCGAGGCCGGAAGCTTCGCCCTCAGCAGCACCCAGGAGAACGACGACGTTCTCGGGGCCATACTGCTCAGCGAATTCCTTCACACGCTTCTGGTTTTCCAGATCCATTGCACCTGCGGCCGTTCAGACGAAGCATTCCGTCGAGGAAAACACGACTTCCGCACCAGCGGACTTTGCGCACTCTTCGATCGCCATACCGGGGATACCGTCACGGTCACCGATAATGACAACTTTCTTACCAGCTAAGATGCTCATTACTCTTTCCTCCTTTTCCTCAGAATTATATAGCAGCCCTTCTTTCGAAAAGCAGACTATCGCAGATTAGATATACTTTTTGATCATTGCTTCCACGTTCTCGGGCGTAGCATCATCCTTAACGCAGGAGTCGATCATCTGGCCATTCTCATAGATCGCGATGACGGGCAGGCCGAGGATCTTCTGAGAGATGGCAAGGCGGCGGGCCTTGGTGGTGTTCAGGGCGCAGAACTTGATCTTGTCGCCGTAAACGTCGGCAAAGCCGTGGACATGGGGCATCAGGGCAGCGCAGGGAACGCAGCCGTCGCCGTAGAAGTCAACGAGGATCTTGCCGGGAGCCTGAAGCACTTCGGCTTCAAAGGTAGTCTTATCGAGTTCAAGCATGATAATTTCTCCTTTTCTTATTCAAGATTGGCAATATATTTTTCAGCCTGCATGGCGGCGATGGCACCGTCCGCAGCGGCCGTGACGACCTGACGCAGGCTCTTGACGCGGATATCGCCCGCGGCATAAACACCCTCGACGTTGGTGTGCATATTGTCATCGGTCTTGATGTAGCCCTTGTCCATGTCGATCACGCCCTCAAAGAGGTCGCTCTTGGGCAGCAGGCCGATGAAGCCGAAGAGGCCGAACAGGCCGTCGTCCTCGTCTGCCTCGATGGTCGTCAGCTCACCGGTCTTGGTGTTCTTCACGATCATCTTGGAGAGGATGTCGTCCTCGCCGTCGACCTCGTCAACGACAGTGTTCCACATGAAGTGGAGCTTCTCGTTCTTGAAGGCCTTCTCCTGAATGGACTTGGCGGCACGCAGCTCGTCGCGGCGGTGGATGATGGTCACCTTACGGGCGAACTTGGTGAGGTACATGGCCTCTTCCACGGCAGCATCGCCGCCGCCGACCACGTAAACTTCCAGATCCTGGAAGAAGGAGGCGTCGCAGGTCGCGCAGAAGGAAATGCCCTTGCCGACGAACTTGCCCTCGTTCTTGCAGCCGATGGGGCGCGGGAACGCGCCGGTGGCGATGATGACACACTTGGCCTCATACTCGCCCTTCACACCGATGAGCTTCTTCACAGGGCCGGTGAGCTCCACTTCCTTGATCATGTCGCTCACGCGCTCCACACCGAAGTGCTCGCACTGCTTTGTCATACGCGCGATCAGGCTCGGGCCGCTGTCGCCTTCGACCTGACCGGGATAGTTTTCAATTTCATTGGTGATGGCGATCTGGCCGCCATCCTGACCCTTCTCGATCACAAGGGTAGAGAGTCTGGCACGCCCGGAATAAAGACCGGCGGTAAGGCCTGCGGGGCCCGCGCCCAGAACGATAACGTCGTAAATCTTGCTCATTGTTCTATGTCCCCCTTAGAGGTCTCGATATCATCCCGTGCGGCGCGGCTGCGCCGCACGGGATCGCTGGAATTACGGGGAAATCAGTCCTCAAAAACAGTCTGGTCCTCGACCTCGGTGGTCAGGGCCTTGAGGGCCTTCTCAACCAGCTTGCGGCGAAGCGCCTTCTCCTCGTCATGCGGGAGGGAGGGATCGCCCAGCGGGTGAGGAATGGCGATGGTGGGAACGATTCTGTTCGCACCGACCGTCAGGGAAATCGGAGTGACCGTGCACATATGCACCACGGGGATGCCAGCGCGCTCGATCTCTTTAACCATCGTTGCACCGCAACGCGTGCAGGTACCTCATGTGCTGGTCATGATGACGGCATGAACACCGGCCTTGAGCAGCTTCTGTGCGTACTCGGCAGCAAATTTCTTGGCGTTGGCAACAGAGGTGCCGTTACCGACGGTGGTGTAGAACGTCTCGTGGAGCTTGCCGATCTTGCCCTCGCGCTCCAGATCACGCATCACATCCACAGGGAGGACACGGTTGGGATTGGCGTTGGCATAGACCGGGTCGTAGCCGCCGTGAGCGGTCTCGTAGGTTTCTTCCGTCAGCTCGTTCACGCCGGCGAGGCTGTACTCGCCGTAGTGGGAGGCGGAAGAGGACTCGATGTGGTCGGGGTTGCCCTTGGGAACGATACCGCCGGAGGTGCACAGGGCGATGGTCGCCTTGCTCAGGTCCTTGATGGCGGGGTTGGGCGCCACGCGGTCGAAAGAGGGCATGGGATACTCAGTGGTGAAGGGCTTGTCCGCCAGCTTGCTCAGCAGCATCTTGACAGCGCGCTTGGAGCCGCGCTCCTTGTCGAAGAAGTTGACACGGACGCCCTGGTTCATATAGCCATCCTCAATGGAGGCGCCGAGGGCTTCGCCCTTCATGATCTTCATCGCGAGCTTCGCCATGGCGGGCGCAGCCTTGCGCATACCGGCAGCGGAGTTGGTGGTGGCAACGATCAGAATGCTGTTTCGCAGGTCAGCGCCGGGGTTCTCCTCGTACATACCCGTGAGGACCTTGACGCCCAGCTCGTCCTGAACAGCCTTGCAGATGGTCGCGCAGGCGTAGCCGTAACGGCCGGCGTTGAACGCGGGACCTGCGATGAAGAGGTCGGGCTTTTCCGCCTTGACCCACTCGAGAATCTGCGCCTTGGCTTCCTTCTCGTGCTCGGCAAAGTAGGAGTCGCCGCAGACGATCGTCTTGGTGATCTCCGCCTCGCCCTTCCAAGCCTGCTGGAAGGCAAGGCCCGGGCCGACGATACCGTCGCGCAGTTCGGGAGCGACATGAGCCATCTCTTCACCGCCGATGTTGGCGAAGAACTGGTTGATATAATGAACAACTTTGAAACTCATCTTGTTTTTTCCTCCTTTCCTTGCTTATCGGGCGCTCAGGCAGTTGAAGCCCATCTCGTTGGTCGCGCCGGTGATGACCTGCAGCTCCGCCTCGATGGAACCATCCTCACGCAGAGAACCGGCGTGGCCGCCGGCGATCTTGTCGACATAGTCGAGCGTACCGATGACCTTGTCCATCGCGGGAAGAACGATCACCTGGTTGGCGTTGCCGCCGGTAACAACAGCGTCCGCCAGAGGATCGGCGTCCGCGAGCGACTGGGACTTACCGTCCTGGCCGGCGTACTCGTCGGTGATGATGGTGGTCTTCACACCGACCTGCTCGATCTTCTTGGTGTTCATGATGAGGTCGGTATCGGGGTTGCCGAAGCCTTCCTGAGAAATGATCGCACCGTCGAGGTCCAGAAGTCTGCAGAGCTTGGCGCTCCAGTCGGAGGAACGCTGCTTGTCGGCGAGGTAGACGTTCTCGTTGGTGATGATGTTGCAGACATAGTTGAGCGTCTTGCCGTGCTGCTCGAAGAGGTCTGCCACCACGGGGTTGTTCTGGTGATGGTAGGTCGTGTTCTTGTCGCAGGCGGAAACGCAGTTGCCACTGATGATCGCACCGTCCATCGTCTCGGTGGGGTTGAGGATGGTGGTCAGGCTGCGCTTGGCGTCCACACCGTAAACATAGGTGTCATGCAGCAGGCCCTGGGACTGAAGCATGTGAACATAGGCCACGCGCGGCAGGTTGGGGAACTTCTCGATGCCTTCCTTGATGCCGTAGGTCTCGAACTCCTTGACCTCGTCGGGAGCAACATTGCGTCCCAGCTCGCCGATAAAGGTCGCAGCGCGGAGGCCCGCGATGCGGACGGCGTGCTCATATTCGTGCTTGTGCTCCTGGTAGTTATCGGCAGGCTCGGCAACAACGACAAAGTTGTTCAGCTTGGAAAACGGCGTGTAGTCGGCGCCGGGACCGGACATATCGATGATGCCCTCCTGGAAGCCGACGATCTTGCCGGCGGTGACAACAGCCATACCGCGCAGAACGTGGGTCTTGCCGCTGCCGACCGTGTCGACCTTGGCGATGACGCCGGGGAATTCGCCGCCGGGGCCCTCGACCTTCACGCGCGGTTCAATGACGTCCTTGACCGGGGTGATGCGAACGCTCTCACCGGGCTTGGCAACGTCGAAGCTGAAGTCCTTGACCCATGCCTTCACGTCATCATCTTCATACATGAAGGCCTTGACAGCTTCGGGGTCAACGTACAGAGTACCGTTTTCTACCTTGCACTCCTTTGAAATCTGGATATTGTTGATGTGGATGAAACCAAGTTCCAATTTCAAAGTAAAGCACCTCCTTCTCTCAATGATTTTTATTACTAAGACCCGCCGCAGCGTCGTAGCCGATCGCGCCGCAAAGCAAGGTATAGTCAATTAATTGAAAATCGCGCAGCGCCTGCTCGTTGTCCGTCCAGTCGATCTTGCAGAGCTTGTCGTGCACGGCGATGGCATTGCCGATCATGCTCTCATGCTCAGGCTCCATACCGTGAGGCTCGATGGAGACGATCAGCGATTTATACGGCGTTTCGTTGGGCTTGACGCTTCCGGCAAGCGGGTGCGTATACAGGATGTGTCCTTTGTGAATGAGGTCCCGCGCTTTAACGAGCACCTCGCGGAAGCTCAGCTCCGGATGATATGCGATGGTGTAGTCCCCGCGCCCGTCGAGGCAGTCGGCCACGAGGGGGTTGTTCGTCAGGATCAGATAGTCATGCGGGTTGCCGATCATTCCCATCCAAACGACTTCCTTTCTGTTTCAGCATAAAAAAATAGAGCAAACCGAGGCGCCGCCACCGGTTTGCTCTGTTCCCTAACCTGAGAGATTCCCCGCATTCAAAAGCAGGTTGCTCCGTCGGCGCTTTCGCTCTCCAGAGTGCCGTCCGCTTCCGGTCTGTTTGCCTGAGATATTCAGAGAAGTTGTAGGCTTTCCTTCTCCTTATTCCTTCGGCTCCGCCTAACGCGGATTTCCCGAAAAGCCTCATCCGGCTTATTATCTGAAATTTCGATGGCATTATTCCGTCATCGGTAAATTTCTGATGCTAATATATCTCAGATACGCCCATTTGTAAAGAGCTTTAACCATGGTTTTTTACAAAATAAAGTTTTCAGTTATTGATAACCTTTATAGCTGTTTGAGAGAAAAAATCGCAAATGAGAATAAACCGTATTTCCCGACGGAAAATTCGGTTTTATCCATGCATTTTTTCATTAAAAAAGCGCCCCGCAGCATCAGCAAACGCTGCGGGACGTTGGCGGGAATATGTGGGAATCGAACCCACCTAAGAGGCTCCTCACCCCTATCACTGGTTTTGAAGACCAGGGGGCACACCAGCACCCATCTACTCCCAAGTGCGGACGCCATCATAACACACAATTTCAATGATTGCAACCGAATCAATGCTTTTTTTCTCTGTTATCGATTTTTCCCCTGATTGCTCAGAACTCAGGCCCCGGATGGCGCACATCGCCGTCCTTTTTGAGGATCTTGTTTTTGTCGTAGTATTCAAGCACCGCAAGCGCGTATTTGCGCGATGTGCCCAGCATATCGCGGAACTCCGCGAGCGTCAGCTCCCCGTGCTCGGCAAAGTGCCGCTTCGTCTTCTCCCAGATGTCCTCGTAGATGCGCCGCTCGATGCAAAGCTGCGGCGTCAGCATCACAAGCTCGCCGCCGCTGACAAGGCTCTCGAGCACCTGCTTGCAGTCCGCAAGCTCGTTGCGCTCGAACTGAACGTACACATCGTCGAGATTCTCGACCTCAAGGCCCTTTTTGTGGTAGATCTGCAATAGCTTCGTTTTGAGCGCATTCTGTTTTTTCGTCAGGCGGACCTCAAAGTCCGCAAGTGCGTAGCGGTCGGCCACAGACTTGATCTTCCCCTCGCGCGCAAGGCAGGAGAGGATCGCGTCCGCGCGCGCTCGGTCCGCGCCCTTGAAGAGCTTCTGGCGCAGCTCTGCGACCTTCATACCGCCGTGCAGCGGGTTGTCCTTATGGTATTTGGCAAGCAGACTCTCGCAGCTCGCCCATACCTTGTCGAACTCGGAGGACGCCATATAGCGCTTTTCGAGCGGCTCGATGAGCTTGCCGCTGCCGCAAAGGTCCTCGAGCGAAGCCTCCAATTCGGAAGCGTCCATGCTCAGCCGGTCGGCAAGCTTTTTGAGCGGCACGAGCTCCGTGCCGTATTCGGCCACCGCCTGCACAAGCTTATCATCGTCCGATCCGCTCTCTTTCACCGCGAGCATCCGCAGCACCTGCGCGTCGTTTCTCTTGTGGCGGTAGGGATGGTCGTCCAGAATGACGCCGCCGCCGATCGTTTCGAGCGGCGAATAGAAGCGGATCACAAAGCGGTCGCCCTGCCGCGTTGCGATCTCCTCAGTCATTCTCAGCTGCGCATAGGCGCTCTCGCCGGGCTGCAGCGCGTCCCGCTCGAGCAGCACGACCTTGGCAAGGCGCACGGCGCTGCCGTGATAAAGGTGCACCTGCGAGCCGTTGACGATCGTGCGCTGGGAGTTTTTGAGGTTTTGCAGCCGCACATCGAGCATCAGCGAAACGCGCATCGAACCGGGCTTTGCGATGGTGTCGCCGCGCGTGATGTCCGTCTTTTTGACGCCCGCAAGGTTCATCGCCACGCGCTGGCCGGCATAAGCGGTCTTCACATCGCTGCCGTGCACCTGCAAATTGCGCACGCGGCATTCAAGGCCGTCGGGCATGATGGCCGCATCGTCGCCGACCGTCACCGCGCCCTCGATGAGTGTGCCCGTCACCACCGTGCCGAAGCCGTCGACCGAAAACACGCGGTCGATGGGCAGGCGGAAGGGCGTACGCAGGCTCTTTTCCTGCACCTGCGCCACAAGCGCTTTGAGCGCCTCGCGCAGCTCACGGATGCCCTCACCCGTGTAGGCGGAAACAGGGTAGATAGGCTTCCCCTCCAGGAAGGTGCCCCTGACCTGCTCCTTGACGTCCTCTTTCACCATCTCGACCCACTCGCCATCCACCATGTCGGTCTTCGTGATGACGACAACGCCCTCCCGAATGCCCAGCAGCTGCAAGATGCCGAGGTGCTCCACCGTCTGCGGCATAAAGCCCTCGTCCGCCGCGACAACAAGCATCGCAAGGTCGATGCCGCCCGCGCCGGCGAGCATATTCTTGATAAACTTTTCATGTCCCGGCACGTCGACGATGCCCGCCTGCGTGCCGTCGTCAAAGTCGAGGTGGGCAAAGCCCAGCTCGATCGTGATCCCGCGTTTTTTCTCCTCCACGAGACGGTCGGTGTCAATGCCCGTGAGGGCCTTGACGAGAAGCGTCTTGCCGTGGTCCACATGGCCCGCGGTGCCGATGATGACGTGTTTCATCTGAGCGCCTCCCTTGCCGCCGAAGCGATCTCGTCATAGTCCTGTTCAAAGAGCGTGCGCACGTCGAGCAGGTACTGCTCCTTGCTGATGCGCCCAATGACGGGACGCACGCGGCAGCGCATCGCGCGCTCGAAGGCGTCCACGCTCTTCTCCCCCGTGTCCACGGCGACCGCCCAGGCCGGCAGAAGCTGCGTCGGCACGCTGCCGCCGCCCACCTGATCGTCCGCCGCCACAAGGTCTGCGCCGACGCCCGCATCCGCGAGCACCTTTTGCAGCAGCGCGGCTTTGGCGTGCAGCGTGGGCTCGTCCGCCGCCAGCATCGCAAGCGTCGGGATCTCGCGCACTGCCTCGGCGCCGTCAAGATAGGCATGCAGCGTCGCGTTCAGCGCCGCAAGCGTCATTTTGTCCACGCGCATCGCACGCGCGAGCGGATGGTGCTTGAAGCGGTCGATATATTCCTTTTTGCCGATGATGACGCCGGCCTGCGGGCCGCCGAGCAGCTTGTCGCCCGAGAACGACACCACGTCAACGCCCGCGCGGATGCTCTTTTGCACCGTCGGCTCATCGTGGATGCCGAACTGCTCGAGATCGACCAGCGAGCCGCTGCCGATATCCTGAATGACCGGCAGACTGTACTTCGCGCCGAGCGCGACCATATCCTCGAGCGGCACGGATTCAGAAAAGCCCACGATGCGGAAGTTGCTCGTGTGAACCTTCAAAAGCGCGCGCGTCTTTTCGCCGATGGCGCGCTCATAGTCGCGCAGGTGCGTCTTGTTCGTCGCGCCCACCTCGCGCAGCGTGCAGCCGCACTGCATCATGATCTCCGGGATGCGGAACGAGCCGCCGATCTCGACGAGCTCGCCGCGCGAAGCGACCACCTCGCCGCCGCAGCCGATCTCCGAGAGGATGAGCAGCACCGCCGCCGCGTTGTTGTTCACGACCATCGCGCTCTCCGCGCCGGTCAGGCGGCAGAGAAGCTCCTCCACATGGCTGTGGCGCGAGCCGCGGCAGCCGCCCGCCACGTCGTATTCAAGCGTTGAATACCCGCGCGCCACATCCTCTACGGCGCGCACCGCGCGCTCGCTCAGGCAGGCGCGGCCAAGGTTCGTGTGCAGCACCACGCCCGTTGCGTTGATAACGCCGCGCAGCGACGGCAGCTCCGCCTCCTCCGCCCGCGCGCGGATGCTCGCGCAGAGCTCGAGCACGTCGGGCAGTTCCTTCCTCGCTCCGCTCAGCACGGCCTCGCGCAGTGCCGAAAGCTCCGCGCGCACCGCCTCGCGCAATGTGCTCGCGGGCATTTCCAGCGCAGAAAGCTCCGGCCTGCGCAGCAATTCATCCACCTTCGGGATCGCGCGCAGCAGATTCGTCTCGCCCATGCTCCCGCCTCCTTTATTTCACAGCCGGGAATCATCCCGGGCATCGTCATTTGCATTTAAAGGTAGCAGAATCCCGCCCTTTCGTCAAGGCAAAACACGCGAAAAAGCGCGGCAGACCCCGAAATCGGGTCTGCCGCGACATCCTTTTTCATCGATCGAGCACTTCTTTGGCCGCCGTTTCACGTTTTCTTCTCCGCAGCACCGGCAGATACATGAGCCCGCCGACCGCCGCAAGCAGCACAGGAAATCCCACCCAATGGCTGCCGAACCGGTCCTGGAACCACGCAAGCGGATTGCCGTCCGGCGCGTACATCAGGAACATATAGTTCGTATCCAGCAGCAGGTTCACCCCGTAGATCGGTATCGCCATCACGAGCAGCAGGAGCAGGCTCTTTCCCAGTCCCTTCGCGCTCGGCCGGATATCTCCCGCGGCAAAGAGCATCATCGGATACACCGCGAGCAGAATATGCACGCTCGTCAAATGCAGGAACATGAAGTTCATCACCGGGAGCGACGTCCACGTCGGAAACAGCAGCGCCGCCGTTGCCGCTGGGATACAAATATAATATAGGAAGTTGTCGAGCACCTCACTCCTGCGCCAGGCGTGGACAGCAATGAGGAAAATGTTGATCGAGCACAAGTGCAGCGGCAGATATGACGCATCGAAATTTCCGCCGATCTGCAGACCGATCTGCTTGAACACCTCGTCCAGAAGCAGCAGGATGGCAAATACCCTGCGCATCTTTGCGCGCCGTTCCGCATCCGCACGGGCATATCCCCGGCAGCACAGCACCGCCGTCAGCACGAACAGTGCGAGCGTCACAAGATGCCTCGCTCCGAAGAGCGAAAAGCCGTATCCCTCTACGATCGTTTCGATCGTATCCCAAAAATGTTCCACGTACTCAGACCTCCACGCCTGTTATCTGCTTTACAGCATATCACACGGCGGCAAAAATGCGCCTGAAATCTTTTTTAAGATTTTAGCACCCCATCCGCAGGCCCAGCATCTCGCCGTTCCTCCCGCCGCGGTATCCGCCGTTTTCGATCACGCGCTCGCCGAGCACAAAGACCTCGTCAAAGCCCGCAGCGCAGGAGCGCGGCGCAAGGTACGTTCCCTTCTCGCGGATGTTCTCAGGGTCAAAGAGCAGCAGATCCGCGTCCGCGCCCGCCTCGATCTTCCCCTTTCCCGCAAGGGAGAATCGCTCTGCCGCCTGAAGTGTCACCTTATGCACCGCCTGCTCGAGCGTGAGCACCTTTTCCCGCATGACGTATTTTTCGATAAGGCGCGCGAAGGCGCCGTATACGCGCGGATGCACCTGCCCGCCGCCGGGATAGGTCGCGTCCGAAATGACGCCCGAAAACGGCGCGCGCAGGATGCCGCGCACGTCCTCCTCGTCTGTGATAAAGTCGATCATCCCCGCCTCGCACCTCTCCGCCGCCAGCAGGTCAAAGAGCGCGTCGAAGGGGTCTTTCCCGAGCGAGTGCGCGATCTCCGCGATGCTTTTTCCCTCAAAGGGGCGGTATTCGTCCGTTCGAAGCCCGATGGCAACGACGTTTTCAAAGCCGACGAGCAGCGTGATGTTCTCAAAATCGCTGCCCGATTCCATCCGGGCGCGCATTTCCTCGCGCGCACAGCGGTCGTGCAGGCGCTCTGTGAGCGTTTCCGTTCCGCCCGCCTGAAATTCCGGCGGCAGCACATGGATGAGCTGCGTCGAGCCGGCGGTATAGGGGTAAACGTCGCACATCACGTCAAGCCCTTCCTCCCGCGCTCTCGCGATGAGCGAGAGCATCTCGGGCACGGCGCGCCGTGCGTTTCGCGCGCCGATCGCCTTGAGATGGCTCACCTCCAGCGGCGTTTGCAGCGCGCGGGCGACCTCGATCATCTCGCGCAGCGCGTCCACCACGCCGTCGCCCTCCTGGCGCATATGCACGCAGATCGGCACGCCGCTTTGATGAAGCGGCGCGAGCGCGCGGATGAGTCCGTCGGTCGAATAGAAGATCTCCGGCGCGTAGCCAAGGCCGAGCGATACGCCGCACGCGCCGTCAGCAAGCGCCTTTTCCATGTGATAGTGCATCTCTCTCATCTCAAGCGGCGATAAGTCGCCCGCTCCAAAGCCCGCGGCAAGTGTGCGCAGCGTGCCCATGCCGACAAGCTGCGCGCAGGAGAGCGGCAAACCGCGGCTCTGCGCCGCCTTAAAATACGCTTCGAGCGAATCAAAGCGCAGCTCCGGCGGTATCTCCCCCGTGATGGGCGCAAGATAATGCGCGCAGGCGGACGCATACTTTCCCGCGAGCGGCGCAAGCGACATGCCGCAGTTGCCGTTCACAATTGTCGTAAGGCCCTGCGAAAGCTCCAAGCGTCCAAAATCCTCGCGAAAGAGCGCAGCGTCAGCATGGCGGTGGATGTCGATAAAACCCGGCGTCAGCACACGTCCTTTGGCGTCGATTGTTTCAAACGCCTGCGCGTCCTTCAGCTCGCCGACCGCCTCGATCACTCCGCCGCAAAGGCCCACATCCGCCGTGAACGCCGCGCGTCCCGTACCGTCGACCACCCGCGCTCCCCGGATCAGCGTATCCAGCATTTCAGATCACCTCTTTTCCGCAGTCTATCATTCCGCCGCGCACTTTGCAAGGTCATTTCCCCTTGCAATCCGACCCGGCACAGGGTATACTGAGGAAAACAGAAAAAAGGAGCGCTCCCATGCAGAAGAAAAACCGCATCCACGACTGGCGCAAGCTCAAATGGCCCTTCACCGCCACATTTTTGTACTACGCCATCCTCTCCCTTGTCACAGGCCTTGCCGACCAGAGCGCAGAGGGCTTTCTTGCCATGTTCTCTGTCGTTCTCCTCATCGATGCCGTGGCCTATTTCTGCTACTGCTTCTTCCTTTCAAAGGACGCAGAGGACATGCACAAGCTCTGGTTCGCCTTTGCGCTCGCCTTCCTGCTCTCCTCCACCGACCAGCTTTCCATCCTCTGGGAGATGATGAGCCGGCGCGCGCTCGGCGCATAACGCGCGCAGAACTCCATACCATCAGCAGAAGGTCCCTTTCCCCGGGCCTTCTGCTTTTTGTTTTTGGGCAATCCCGCCCCTTTGCCCAAAAGTCGACTTCCCCGCCCGACTGTCCATGGTTTTCTTTTTTGCCCTTGTTACGCCGAAGGAAAGAGGGTCAGCCCGCCTTCTCCCCTGTCGTTTGCGGCAAATCGTCAGAATGTTTACAATTTCACCTTGATTCGCTGCCGCTTCTTTGTTAAGCTTTTCACGCAGGATTCTGTATCCTGCACCAATGACTGATACAAAGGAGCCTGATGGTCTTATGCCGATCCGTCCTCTCATGGACCGCACCTCTCTTGAGCAGGTGCTGCTCTCGCGCCTCTCCCGCGGCGAGGTGCAGCTCTGGGTCCAGAAATATTTCCAGCCGTATCGCGAGCTGATGAGCTACTACCGCTGCGCGATCATGGAGGTGGAAACGAAGTTCAACGTGCTCAACGAAGAGCTTTCCCTGCAATACGACCGCAATCCCATCGAAACGATCAAAACGCGCCTCAAGTCCCCCGAGAGCATCATGGAAAAGCTCAACCGCCGCGGCTATCCCATGACCGTGGAGAGCATCGAGCAGAACCTCAACGACATTGCCGGCGTGCGCGTCATCTGCTCGCACCCGTCGGATATCTACAAGCTCTCCGACGCGCTGCTGCGTCAGGATGACATCCACCTCATCGAGCGCAAGGACTACATCGCAAACCCCAAGCCCAACGGCTACCGCAGCCTCCATCTCATCGTGGAAACGCCCATCTTCCTGCATGACCAGAAGCGGTTTATGAAGGTCGAGGTGCAGTTCCGCACGATCTCGATGGACTGGTGGGCCAGCCTTGAGCATAAGATCCGCTATAAGAAGAACCTCCCCGAAATGGACTATGTGGAGCGCGAGCTCTACGAGTGCGCCGAGATCAGCGCGCAGCTTGACGCGCGCATGGAAAAACTCCAGAAGATCGCCGCACAGGCAACGGAGGAAAGAGACCGCAGCCTTTCCTCCTGATTGAGAATGTCCGCCCGCCGTCGTCCCGAGGCGGAAAAGCTCTGGGATGAGGAGCACCGCGAATCAATGCCTTTCATGTAACCTTCCCCGCTACGCAAGAAAGCCGCCGACCTGATGGTCGGCGGCTTTTGCCATGTCTTCGAATTCTTTACTTGACTGCCGCGAGCAGGGCGTCCACGCGGTCGGTCTTCTCCCAGGCAACGCCGAGATCCTCGCGGCCCATGTGGCCGTAGGCGGCGAGCTGGCGGTAGATCGGGCGGC
>Ga0129314_1000564_pt1 | contig 37746 bp, 32 predicted proteins | sample O1111metagenome_FD_94431 | JGI IMG/M metagenome (GOLD analysis project Ga0129314, IMG submission 94431) | Orangutan individual fecal microbial communities from fecal samples from Wisconsin, USA - O1111 metagenome | ecosystem: Host-associated > Mammals > Digestive system > Large intestine > Fecal... | reverse complement strand
TCTAGCTTGCCCTTGATGCTGTCCAGCAGTCCGCAGACCGTCTCGTAGTCCTGGCCGGGGATCTGGTTCTGCTTCTGCCAGAAGTCCCAGTAGCCGTTGCTCTCGTAGTTTTTCACATGCAGGAATTTGTGCGCCGGGATGGTGATGAAATAGGTTTTCACGCCGTCCGCCGATTTGACCATGCCGATCTCTCCCAGTCCGAAAAAGTAGCGGTCGAAGGGGTTGATCTTGGTGCGGAGGACCACCGGGCGGGGATCTCTCCGGTACTGGCTGGGGGTGACGCCGTAGGTGTCCCGGAACGCTCTGGTAAAGGCCTCATGGGAGGAAAATCCATAGTCCAGGGCGATGTCCAGAAAACTCCGCCGGCTGTCCCGCACCTCTTTCAGGGCGAAGGCCAGCTTCCGCCGCCGCAGATACTCCCGGAAGGACATGCCGGAGATCTCCCGGAATTTCCGGGTCATGTGGAATTCGGAATACCCCAGACGGCCGGAGAGGGCCCGCAGCGTCAGGGCCTCGTCCCGGTGCTCCCGGATACAGCGGTCGATCTCGTCCACCATGGCCTGGATCTGTCTCTGCCACTCGTACATCCGCCGATTCACCTCGCTTCAACTGCTCTGGGTACAGTATACCGGCACCCGGAGACCGCCGCTTGATCCTGCTTGCGATCTTTGGAAAGGCGCAGGGCGGTCAGCGGTTTTTCCAGAACGCCTCGATCTCCTGCCGTGCGGCCTCCACGCTGCCCTGGGCGAAGCCGTTCCGTCCGCCGCCCCGGCCGTGGAGGGCGGCGTTGAGGGATTTCACCAGCGGCGCGATGTCTCCGCCGTCAGCCCGCACCAGGGCGTAGCTGTATTTGCCGCCGTCCTCCCCGGCGAATACCGCCGCCAGACCGCCGCACTCCTTTGCCACGGCGTCCGCCAGACGCCGCACCGCGTCGGAGGACATGGGAGAGCGGAACAGCAGCACGTCCCCCTGACCGGCGTATTCTTTTGCCGCCGCCAGATTGGCGGCCTCCTCCAGCTCCGCCATCCGCAGCTTCACGACGTGCAGCTCCGACAGGGTCCGCTCCACCGCCGCGGCGGTCTGATCCGGCTTCACCGACAGGGCCTGGGCCACGGTGCGGTTCTGGTCGTAGACCGTGGAGAGGAACCGCAGAGCCCGCTGGCCGCAGAGGATCTCCATCCGCACGCCCTCCCGGAACTTCTGGACGGACAGCACCTTCACCAGACCCACCTGTCCGGCCCGCAGCACATGGGTGCCGCAGCAGGCGCAGCAGTCCGCGCCGGGGAAGGTGACGATGCGCACCTGTCCCGTCAGCTCCTTCTTGCTGCGGTAGTCGATGGACTTCAGCTCCTCCCGGGAGGGATAGGCGATCTCCACCGGACGGTCCGCCCAGATGATCTCGTTGGCCTTCCGCTCCGCGTCCATGGCCTGCTCCCAGGAAATGTCCGTGTTGTAGTCGATGGTGACGGTGTCGGCGCCCATGTGGAAGCCCACGTTGTCGCAGTGATAGTCGGCGCACAGGATGCCGGAGATGATATGCTCGCCGGAGTGCTGCTGCATGTGGTCGAACCGCCGTGCCCAGTCGATGCGGCCGGTGACGGTCTCCCCAATCTCCACTTTTTTATCCAGTGTGTGGAAAACCACGCCCTGTTTTTCGTGGACGTCCAGCACGAGGGCGTCTCCCAGAGTGCCGTGGTCGGCGGGCTGTCCGCCGCCCTCCGGATAGAAGGCGGTGCGGTCCAGCGTCACCAGAAAGCCGTTTTTGCCCGCCTCACAAGACTGAATCACGGCGGTGAATTCCGTCAGAAACGGGTTGGCGTAGTAGAGTTTTTCAGTTTCCATGTGGAAAACTTCCTTTCGTTTATAAGATCGACACCACAAAGCGCCAGATGGGTTCCATGAGATACCAGCCCAGCAGGGCGGAGCAGATGTTGGCGGTAAGGCCGTAGGCCGTGGCCCGGCGTTTGGACCGGCCTGTGAGATACCGCCGGTACAGCAGGATCTCCGCAAGGGCAATGACGATCTCCGCCGGGACGAACAGCAGGAAGTACCCGAAGCCCACGCCGTTCTGCACCGCCTGGATACTGAAGTACAGGGAGAGTCCGCCCTGAGTCACCAGATTCGTCAGCAGAAACGGCTTCCAGTTTCGCTTCCAGGAGTAGCCGAAGGCCAGCAGGAGCAGTCCCTCCGCCAGCAGCGTGGGCAGGCAGGTACACAGAAACTGCACCGCATAGCCCATCCAGGCGGGCGGGACGGAGACGGTCTTGATCTCCCAGTCCACCGTGACGGAGGATTGGAGGGCGGCGCGGAGATAAGTGCCGGAGACCCAGCTCTTCCCGCTCTCCGTGGCGATGACAATGCGGTAGGTGCGGGGGACGCCTACATAGCCGAAGGTGTGGAGCGGATCGCCGCCGGCGTCCGTATCCTCCGGATAGAGCTGGCCCCACATAGGCGCGCCGCCGGTGCCCTCCGCCGTGCAGGCGTGCCAGCCGTCCGGCACCGCCGCCCGCAGGGCGTCCAGCAGGTCTTCATTCAGAGCGGCGGCCTCCTCGTCAGAATAGCTCCAGTCCAGACCGCTGTAGGGGGAATTGCCATCGCCGTAGGTGTAGTCCTCGTACTCGCCCTCTGCCAGCAGGTCCAGATAGTACAGCTCCTCCGGAGCGTGTTCCACCCGGACGGTGAGCTGGGGCTTCGGCCCCATGTCGGCGGAGGCGAATACCGTCAATACCGCGCAGGAGAGAGTGAGCAGGACAAAGACGCGCAGAGAGTTCTTCATTGCAGACTCCTTTCCAGATCCTGTGGATCTGCAGGTGATATCCATTCCTGTTCCGCGGCGTCCGGCAGCAGAGCTTCAACAGTCCGTGATCTCAAAGGCCGTGTAGGGGTGGTCCAGCCGGTAGCCCAGCTGCTCCGCCAGCGCCAGGGACGCCGCCGTGTGGGCGTCCCAGCTGGGATACAGCCCCCGGTCCAGACACTCCAGGATCAGCCGTGCCCCGCAGGCCCGGGCCAGCCCACGGCGCTGATGATCCGGACGGGTGTCGATCTCAATCTCAATGCCCTCCCGGTAACGGGAAAAGGAGGAGGCCCCGGAAACAGGCTCCTCACCCAATAAGACGCAAAAGCCCAGCCCAAGGTGACAGAACTGCTCCCAACTGCTAAACTGCCCCAGCAGGTCCCGACTCCACTCCATTTTACTACACTGATCGTATAATTTGCGGTCAATATTGCGGATCGTATAAGGATTCGGCAGGGAATCCGCCAGGACCCGCAGCCGCTTCGGGGAAAAGGACGGCTCTTTTTTCGTGGCGTACCGGGTGAATCGCCGGACCCGGGTTCCATAGATCTCTTCCATACATGCCGCCCATGCGTCATTTTGGGGGATCAGTAGGGCGTAGGGCTTCCGGTGTTCCGGCGGACGGAAGCCCGCCAGCTCTCGGTCCGGCGCACCGGCGAAGAAGCAGAAGTCCCCCAGATGGGCCATGGCGCTTCGGGGCCGGTCATGGTCGTCGCCCCAGACCTCCCCCATGACGCCCTCCAGACAGGACCAGAGGATGGTCTCCGGCCAGTCCCCGAACAGGGGCGCGGCCAGGCCGGGCTGGTTCAGACGGCAGATCATATCAATCCCTCCAACAGACCCAGGGCCTGCTTCCACGCCAGCACCCGGCGGCAGGCGGTGTCGATGACCGCCTCGTCCAGGGTACCGCTTTCCACCGCTTCAATGACCTTGGGGATCTGGGTGCGGTAGTCCGTGGTGACCACCATGTCGTTTCCGGCCTGAATGGCCATCACCGCCACGGCGCCGTCGGCGGCGTAGGCCGCCACCGCGTCCATGGCCAGATCGTCGGTCATGGCCACGCCGTCAAAGCCCAGCTCCCGCAGGAGGTCGTGGACGGCGGGGGACAGGGAGGCGGGCAGATCCGGGTCCATGCACTCCACGATATTGTGGGAAACCAGCACGGCGGTTTTTCCCGCGTCGCTGTCCCCCAGCCGGAAGGGCAGGAGGTCCGAGGTCTCAAAGGTCTCCATGGGCCGCTGGTCCACGGCGATGCCGGTGTGGGTGTCCGCGTTGTTTCCATAGCCGGGGAAGTGCTTCAGGACGCTGCCCACGCCGTCGCCGTTCATTTCGTCCACCACGGCGCGGACGTACTCCGCTGTGGCGGCGGCGTCCTGGCCGAAAGCCCGGCGGTGAATGAAGTCACTGGAGCTGGTGGACACGTCCGCCACCGGCGCGAAGTTCACGTTGATGCCCAGGGCCGAGAGGAGGCGGTCCTTCTCCCCGGTGTCCCGCCGGATGGCGTCCAGTCCGCCGTCGGCGAAAAGGGCCTGGGGAGAGCGGAATTTCGACGCCCGCAGATGGGGATTGGAGCTGACCCGCACCACGGTGCCGCCTTCCTCATCCACGCCGATGAGCAGGGGGATGGCGGCGGCGTCCTGATAGGCGGCGATGGTCTGGATGACGTCGTTGGCGGTTTTGTCCTTGAAATCCCGGCCAAAGAGAAGATAGCCCCCCAGATGATAGGTCTCCACGTCCTCCACGGCGTTTTCCTCCGGACAGCGGACGAAGAACAGCTGCCCCACCTTCTCCGGCAGGGTCATGCCATCCAAAAGGGATTGCAGGGCGTCCGACTCCGATTTTTCCGGAACGGCGATGTCCGGCTCCGCCGGGGATACCGCGGCAGAGGAGGCGGCAGGCGCCGGGGCGGAGGCGGACGATGCGGGCGCGCTATCCGGGGTACCGCAGGCGGTGAGGACAAACAGACATAGAGCGGCCAGCGCCGCGGAAAAATGTCTCATAGTACCCTCCGTTTTCAAGCTTGATGGGTATAGTTTACCATAGGGTGTGGAAAAAGAAAAGACGCGGCGCATCAACGCGCCGCGTCTGGTTTTCCGTATGGCTGATTCCTCGGGCTTCACCAGGGCGATGTGCAGCTCGTCCAACTGCTTCTGGGTGTTCCCCAAAAGGCGGGCCTTTTGGGGAACCCTGATGATTAAAACTGCTCGGCGGAAATGAATTCCGCCTCCGCCAAGGTTTTGCCTGACAGCAAAACGCTTGGACGCGCCGGACGGCGCGGCTCACCAAAGGCTCGCGCGAGGTCACCGGGGAAGCGGGTATAAACTTTATTCCTCAGGCTTCACCAGGGCGATGTGCAGTTCGTCCAGCTGTTTTTGCGTGACCTCGCTGGGGGCGCCCATCATCACGTCCTGGGCGTTCTTGTTCATGGGGAAGGGAATGATCTCCCGGATGGAGTCCTCGCCGGCCAGCAGCATCACCATGCGGTCCACGCCCGGGGCGATACCGGCATGGGGGGGCGCACCGTAGGTGAAGGCGTTGTACATGGCGGGGAACTTTGCCTTCACGTCGTCCTCACCCAGACGGACCAACTCAAAGGCCTTGATCATGATCTCCGGATCGTGGTTCCGGACGGCGCCGGAGCTGAGCTCCACGCCGTTGCACACCAGATCGTACTGGTCGGCGGTGATGGTCAGGGGATCGATCTCGCCCCGCTCCGCCTTCAGCAGCACGTCCAGGCCGCCCGCGGGCATGGAGAACGGGTTGTGGCAGAACTCCAGCTCACCAGACTCGTCGCCGATCTCATACATGGGGAAGTCCACGATCCAGCAGAAGGCGTACTGCTCCTTGTCCATGTGGCCGGGGACAGCGGCGCCCAGGGTATTCACCAGCACACCAGCGGTCTTCTGAGCGGCGGGCAGCTTTCCGGCGGACAGGGCCACGAAATCGTTGGCCTTCAGGCCCAGGGCGGAGACCACGGCGTCCTTGATGGGGGAGACGAACTTGGCGATGCCGCCCACGATCTCGCCCTTCTCGTCCAGGCGGAACCAGTAGGGCTTGCCGCCGGAGACGACTTCCACATCCGCCAGGGTCTTGTCGATGAACTTCCGGGTCTCATGGAAATCGCTGACCACAACGGCCTTCACCACATTGCCCTCGAAGGGACCGAAGCCGCAGCCGCCCAGGACCTCCGTTACGTCCTGCACCGTCAGGTCGATGCGCAGATCCGGCTTGTCGGAGCCGTACTTCTCCATGGCCACGGTATAGGGGATTCGCTGGAAGGGGGCTTCGCTGGCCCGGTCATAGGTGCCGTACTTTGCGAAGATGGGAGGCAGCACGTCCTCCAGAACGGCGAACACGTCCTCCTGGGTGGCAAAGGCCATCTCCATATCCAGCTGGTAGAACTCGCCGGGAGAGCGGTCGGCCCGGGCGTCCTCATCCCGGAAGCAGGGGGCGATCTGGAAGTAGCGGTCGAAGCCGGAGGTCATCAGCAGCTGCTTGAACTGCTGGGGAGCCTGGGGCAGGGCGTAGAACTTGCCGGGATGGTTCCGGGCGGGCACCAGATAGTCCCGGGCGCCCTCGGGGGAGGAGGCGGTCAGGATGGGAGTGGTGATCTCCAGGAAGCCGTGCTCCGTCATGGCCTGCCGCAGGGCGGAGACCACGTTGCACCGCAGAATGATGTTCTTCTTGACGGCGGGATTCCGCAGGTCCAGATAGCGGTACTTCAGACGCTGGGCCTCGTCGGCCTCCCGGCTGCGGTTGATCTGGAAGGGCAGCTCATTGTGCTGGCAGCGGCCCAGGATCTCCACGGTCTCGGGGACCACCTCGATGTCGCCGGTGGGGAGCTTGGGGTTCTTGCTGTCCCGCTCCCGGACGGTGCCGGTGACGGCAATGGTGGACTCCTTGGTGATGGCCTTGAACTTGGCTACCATCTCCTCGGTGTCCGCCACGATCTGGGTGGTGCCGTAGAAGTCCCGCAGCACCACAAAGGCCAGGCTGGCGGACACCACTCGGACGTTCTCCATCCAGCCGGACAGCTGGACGTGCTTGCCTGCGTCAGAGAGCCGCAGCTCCCCGCAGGTGTGAGTTCGATTCTGCATCATAGTTGGTTGTTCCTTTCTGTATGTGAAGTGGTAAGCGTTCTATCTGACAACAGGAGGGGCGGCGGGCCGGTCTTCAACAGGATGGCCCGTTTCCCGTCCTTTCATCACGATGGGGGGAAGTGCCGCGCTTCCGCAGGGCTTCGCGCGGCCGGCAATCAGGCAGAGAGCGCCTGCACCCGGGCGGCAATATCCGGGATGCGCAGGCCGTCATAGGCCGCCGTGGCGGTGACATTCGCCTTTTCCGCCCACTGGGACAGCTGGACCTCCACGGCCACGCTGCCCAGAGAGATGATGAAGTCCTCGCTCTCCGCGGGATCGTCCTTCAAATAGAGGTTGATGGTGCCGTAATCATCGGCCCACGCCTTTTCGTTGATGGGATTGGATAGACTGCCCACGGGCAGGTTCCGCAGAGCCGTCTGGTCCGCCTGGGAGAGACTGTCCACAGAGAGCAGATCCGGCTCCTCATACGCATCATGATAGCCATCATCATACTTCCAGCCCAGATAGCCGAAGTAGTCGTCATCCTGTAAATGGGCCGCGGCCTCCCGCCGGACCGTCAGGGCCAGCTGACGGGCCTCCGCCTCCGTGCGGCCATACCAGCCGTCCTCACTGTCCTCCGTGTCATAGCCGATGGAGATGCACCGGCCATAGAAGCAGCCGTTGTCCGCCAGATATCCGCTGAGCTGGGACCTGGAGGGGGCGTACTTCTTTCCGGCGTTCTCCAGAAGGGCCTCGCTGGTGCGCCCGGCGATGATGAATTCTTCCGTGAAGCCGTAATAATCCGCACGGTCCTCCGCCACACCGGCGGCAATGTCCGCCTTCTGGGCCGCGGTCAGGGGATAGGCGCTGGCGTGGGTGAACAGCATAGCCACCTCTGTCAGGGCATCCAGAGTGTCCTCCGTCACCTTCTGGGCGGGGGACATGCCGCCCTCGTCCGGCTTATCCCACTGAACGGCGAACTCCTGCTCCACGTCGATGCCGTATTTCTCCAGCAGATAGGCGGCGAAGTCGTCGTATTCATAGAAGACCTCGTCGTCAAAATACTCGTCCAAATACTGGGCGTAGACGTCGTAGTATTTAAAGGACGCCGCCAGCATCTGGCTCTGGATGTTGCCGGACACTGTGTAGGCGTACAGCTCAGCGGAGACGTCATAGCCGTCGATCGTCAGCACCGTGGTCTCCGGCTCCAGGGCCAGCAGCTCCCGGGTGAAGCAGAACTCCTCCGGTGTGAACCGCACCCGCTGGCTGGGGTCCACGATGCGGGCCAGCATGGCCGCCGCCTGTCCACGGGTCAGGGAGTCAAAGCCGTGGAAGGTGCCGAGGGAATCAGTGCCGGTGAGGATGCCGGCGTTGTAGAAGGCCAGAACGTCCTCGTCGCCGCAGTCCGGCAGCGCCTGAATGGCATTGATGGGCGTCAGGGCGCTGTCCGGCAGAACGGCGGACAGCAGCCAGACGAAGTCGTACCGGTCACAGGGGGTATTGGCCGTGTCCTCGAGAAAATCCAGATCTCCCAGCAGATCGTACTCTCCGGTGGTATCCTGCATCCACAGGTCCACCAGATAGTCTGCCGCCGGCTGATACCAGGCCTCGCCATCGCCGGGGGCGTCGAATTTGCCGTCGCCGCCGTTCAGCAGCTCATGGAGCCGGGCCGTGATGACGGTGATCTGGGCGCAGGTCAGGGTGCCGTTGGGGTCGAAGCTCTGGGCGGACTTGCCCTCCATCAGTCCCGTCTCGTAGACGGTCTGGACGGCGTCGGCGCACCACCGGCCCTGTGTGTCGGCGAAGGGCCTCTCATAGGGTTTTACCTGGGGCAGCAGATTGCCCGCGCGGTAGGCGGCGGCGGGAGCGGTCAGGGAAAGGGTCATCGTCAGTGCCAGGAGCAGAGCGGAAAGACGGGACTTCTTCATCATACACCTCTCGATTCATATGTCAGCTGGTATACGCGGTCCAATGGGCCGCCGGAGTGCGGAGACAAACGGGGAAGGGGAGCGCACGGCCATTTACGGTATTTACAGGGACGCTCTCAGCAGCCGCTGCTGGATGGAGGCCAAATCCAGATTTTCCAGAGCAGCGGAACGGGTGACGGTCATCTCACTGCGCACCTCGTTCAGCGCGGTCTCCAGATGGACCTCGGCATCGTTCCGGTATCGAACGGCGTATCGCTCCAGCAGCCGCTGGCGGAGATAGCTGTGGCTGTAAGCCCACAGCCAGCCCTCCCAGGTCAGGCCATAGCAGCCGTCTCCCGGAATGGGGCCGTAGATGGCCTCCAGCTCCGACGCCGTCCAGGAGACGCCCTCCCGGTCCGCCAGCACGCCGATGGCCGCGTCGTCCGCCAGCTCCTCCACGGCAATGTCCAGGCCCTGTGTCAGATCGTCCCGGGGAATGTCGCCGTCCAGCGCCTCCCAGCCCTCCTGACGCAGCGCCATGCCCAGAGTCTGGGCGGCCTGCTCCATGGTGATGACCGTTTCACCGGCGGTGAGGGCCGTGGTCTCCGGCTCCGTGTCCAGCACGTCCCGGCACAGGTCAAAGGTGTCCAGGGACAGCGGGACCCGCTTTTCCGGGTCCACGATGCGGCTGAGGATCATGGCCGCCTCGCCGCGGATCACGGCCCGTTTCCCGTGGAAGGCGCCGTACCGGTCGCCGCCGGTGAGGATACCCGCGTTGTAGAACCGATAGATACAGGGCTCCAGCGTTTCCGTGTAATTTCCCGGCAGCACGTCCGGCAGCACCACCTGATTGATCTCCGGCAGAGTAACGCCTGCCAGTTCCAGGGCGTAGGCCGTCAGACGGACGAATTCCTCCCGGGTGCAGGGCTCGCCCGCCATCCGGGCCATGACGTCCTCCCGCAGATAGATGGGCATGTCCAGGCCGCTGCCCTCTATGGCACGACGGAAATACTGGTAATAGGCCACCCACCAGGGAGCGTCGTCGTAGATCAGGGAAATATACCCGTCGCCGGTGAGCCGGGCATGGAGCCGGGACGCCACAGCCACGGCCTGGGCGTTGGTCATGCTGTCGTGGGGGCGGAAGTCCCCCTGATACCAGCCGTCCATCAGGCCGGTTTCATACACCGGCTCCACGGCCTCCGCCCAGACGGTGCCGTCAGTATCCGGGAAGCCGGAACCGCTCCGGATGGCGGGGAGCAGCCGCCCGCCGATCTGGCTCGCCAGGGCGGGGGCGGAGAGGGGCAGTGCCAGTGTCAGCGCCAGCAGGGCTGTGATCAGACGTCTTTTCATCACAAAATCAAGTCCTTTACGTATAATATAGGACAAATAATACAATAAGGATTCTAAAACCGGGCGTTTCAGAGCAGCGGGGAGAAAAAAACACTCCCGTCCCATTGCTTTGGGACGAGAGCGTGACGCTTCGTGGTGCCACCCAAATTCAAGAGGACCTGGTCCTCTCCTTTCGGCCATCCTGTTACGGGGAGGGTGCCGTGAGCGTTTCCGCCCCCGCTCCGCCGCTGTCCTTCACCCAAGCCCCTCCGGGGACGCTTTCAGCGGTGCGTCCCTCTCTGTACGGCAGGCTGTGGGTTACTGCTGCGGCTTCTGCACGGTAAGTCCATTGTATGCAGATTTCGGTCAAAAGTCAAGGCCGGAAAACGGGTGGACAGCCTTTCAGGCGATGGGTTTGGTGCGGGGATTCGTCATCAGACGCCAATCCAGATCGCCCCGGGCCAGACCGAGGATCAGCATCTCGGCGGTGGCGATGTTGCTGGCGAAGGGAATGTTGTTCTGGTCGCACAGGCGGGAGATATAGGACACATCGGCATCCATATCGTCGCTGTTGGGGTCCCGGAAGAACAGCACCATATCGAATTCGTTGTAGGCGATACGGGCGCCGATCTGTTGGCTGCCTCCGTGGGCATAAGAGAGGAAACAGTGGATGTTCAGGCCAGTGGCTTCGGCTACTACGTGGCCGGTGGTATTGGTGGCGAAAATCTCGTGGTGGGAAAGAATGCCGGCGTAAGCGGTGCAGAACTGGGCCATCAGGTCTTTCTTGTGGTCGTGGGCCATCAGAGCAATGTTCATGGGAGCGATCTCCTTTCTATTTTATCCGCATCAGAGGAATGTGCTTTCCCAAAATGCGGTTGGCGATATTTCTGTATGCCATGGCTGCCAGGGTAGAGTCGGAGAGTAATAACGGGACGCCCCGGTTCTGCGCTAAAAGCAGTTTCTCATCCTCGGGGATGACGCCCAGCAGCGGCAGACCGGCGGTGTCGATGGCGTCATCGATGGTGGCATGCATATGCCTCAGCAGCTTTCCCCGGACCCGGTTCACCACCAGATGGAGCTTGCCCCGGGGGAAGCGGTCCAGCTCCATGACGGTGTGCTGGGCGTCCCGCAGGGAGGAGGTATCCGTGGTGGTGACCACAACGCACCGGTCAGCGGCGCAGGTGGCCAGGGAGAAGCCGGAGCCCAGTCCGGCGGGCGCGTCCAGAAAACAGAAATCAAACTCCTTCCGGACGCTGCGCAGCAGCGCGGCCATCTCCTCCGGCTGCACCGGACGCCCTCTGGCGCGGGCCGGCGCGGTGAGCAGATACAGGCCGGGGATCTTGGGATGCTCCACAATGGCGTCCTGTAATCCGCAGCGCCGCTGCGCCACGTCGGAGAAATCCATCAGCGTCCGATCAGACAGGCCCAGGGCCAGGTCCAGATTCCGGAGACCCACATCACAGTCAATACAGAGGACCCGCTTTCCGGCAATCGCCAGGGCGGCACTCACGCCGGCAGTGAAGGAGGTCTTGCCGGTTCCGCCTTTACCGGATACCACAGCCACGCATTCTCCAGGTCGCTGTTTCAACTGTGCCGCCTCCTTTCAGGTCCAATGGATATTATAGGGGATTTTTCTTGATTTTAGCATACATCCGGGGATATTTCACCGGTGTGGAAGAAATTTTTTTCACCACGATCAGACGGTGGGTGACCTCTGTGCCGGGTATCACGTAATCCTTTACGTCCGACACCTGGCCTCCCAGCAGCTCCAGTGCCCGTTTCGCGCCGTCCAGTTCCTGCTGGGAGTCCACGGACTTCATGGGCAGAAAGGATCCGCCGGTCTTCACAAAGGGGAGACACAGCTCACACAGCACCGGCAGAGCCGCCACCGCCCGGGCGGTCACGAGGTCAAAACTCTCCCGGAAGCCGGGCAGGCGGGCCTGTTCCTCCGCCCGGCAATGGATGGCCCGGACGCCGGAAAGTCCCAGCGCCCCGCAGGTCTCGGACAGCCAGTCCACCCGCTTGCCCAGGGCGTCCAGTAAAGTCACATCCAGGGACGGCACCAGGATTTTCAGCGGCAGGCCCGGAAAGCCGGCGCCGGTGCCCACATCCGCCAGCCTTTTCCCGGAGAAGTCCGCCAGATTCAGCAGAGCCGCGCAGTCCAGCATGTGGAGCCGCGCTACTTGCTCCGGTTCCGTGATGGCGGTCAGGTTCATCACCTGATTTTTCTCCAGTAGCAACCGGGCGTACTGATCCAGGCGGGAGACGGCCTCCGGCGGGACGCGGTCCGTCAGGCCCAGCGCCGCCAGTCCGTCGGTGAGGAAGGCTTCGATCATCAGACCTTCTGATCCTTCAGCAGATCCCGGATCTCCGTCAGCAGCTTTTCCTCAGCAGAGGGCTCGGGGGGAGCGGGAGGAGCGGCGGGAGCTTCTTCTTCCTTCTTGCGGTGCATGCCGTTGAGGAACTTGATCAGGCAGAACACGGCGAAGGCGATGATGAGGAAGTCCAAGATGGTGGCCAGGAAGGAGCCGTATTTGATGGCCACCTCCGTAGCGGGATCGATGACGCCATCGGCGCCGGCCACGGCGGCCTTCAGGACGATCTTCCAGTTGCTGAAGTCGATACCGCCGGTGAGCATGGAGACGGCGGGCATGATGACGTCGTTTACCAGAGAGGTGGAGATCTTGCCGAACGCGCCGCCGATGATAACGCCGACGGCCATGTCCATCACGTTACCCCGCGCGATGAACTGCTTGAATTCCGCGATAAAGCCTTTGTCCTTTGCCATACGATTGAGTCCTTTCTGTATATTTTTAAATTTATAAATACGATAAGGATTATCCTGCTCAGGGCCCGGTTCCGGGTCCGGCAGATGCGCCAGTTCTGCGGCAAAGCGGCCCCACCGGCAGAGTCGGTGATGCTCCCGCAATTCGGAAAGCTCTGTAACCATTGCAGCGTAAGGGCTACAGGCTATAGACAGCAATGGAGCCGATAGAATTGGGAAAATGGGACCTAGTATCGTTCTGATCCGCTCTATTCGCTGCAGAGCCGACGGTGATCCGCCGCCATTGAGCAATGCAGCCACAGTTTTCCACAGGGAGAGGGGAGGGAGGCGTTATGCCTGCGGCTTCTGCGCCAGAGGCCGCTGCTTCCGGATCCCCCGCAGGAGCAGAGTGAGGACTCCGCACAGCAGGTAAACTCCTGCCCAGATCGTCAGGGAGCGGAGGAGGGCCGCTGCGCTGTCACCGGTGAGACCGAGGACGTTGTGCTGGAAGATATCCGGATACTCGTTTGTCCGCAGGCAGCGCCAGAGATCCAGAAAACCATGGTAAGATCACAGGAAGCTGGCGTTGGGATGCATCTTACTTCTTGGGGATCAGCACCTTGGTGCCGCCCATGTAGGGCCACAGCACCTCGGGGATCTTCACGCTGCCGTCGGCCTGAAGGTTGTTCTCCAGCAGGGCGATGAGCATCCGGGGAGGCGCCACGCAGGTGTTGTTCAGGGTGTGGCACAGCTGCATCTTGCCGTTCTCGTCCTTGTAGCGGATGCGGAGACGGCGGGCCTGGGCGTCGCCCAGGTTGGAGCAGGAGCAGACCTCGAAATACTTCTGCTGGCGGGGAGACCAGGCCTCGATGTCGCAGGACTTGCACTTCAGATCCGCTAGGTCGCCGGAGCAGCACTCCAGCTGCCGGACGGGGATATCGAAGTTCCGGAAGAGCTCCACGGAGTAGCGCCACAGCTTCTCGTACCACTCTTTGGACTCCTCAGGCTTGCAGACCACGATCATCTCCTGCTTCTCGAACTGGTGGATGCGGTAGATGCCCCGCTCTTCGATGCCATGGGCGCCCTTCTCCTTGCGGAAGCAGGGGGAGTAGGAGGTCAGAGTCTGGGGCAGGCTCTCCACCGGCAGGATCTGGTCAATGAACCGGCCAATCATGGAGTGCTCAGAGGTGCCGATGAGGTACAGGTCCTCGCCCTCGATCTTGTACATCATGCCGTCCATGTCCGTCTGGGACATGACGCCCTCCACCACGTTGCCGTGGATCATGAAGGGGGGGATGCAGTAGGTGAAGCCCTTGCCGATCATGAAGTCACGGCCATAGGCCAGTACCGCCTCATGGAGACGGGCGATGTCGCCCAGCAGATAGTAGAAGCCGTTGCCGGACACCCGTCCGGCGGCGTCCATGTCGATGCCGTTGAACCGCTCCATGATGTCCACGTGATAGGGGATCTCAAAGTCGGGCACCACGGCCTCGCCGAACCGCTCCACCTCCACGTTGCAGGAGTCGTCCGGACCCAGGGGCACGGAGTCATCGATCATCTGGGGGATCACCATCATCCGCTTGTGGACTTCCTTCTCCAGTTCGTCCTCCAGCTTCTCCAGCTCCGCCAGACGGGCAGCCTCGTCCGTGACCTGCTTCTTTACGGCCTCAGCCTCCGCCAGCTTGGAGGGGTCCTTTTTGGCCTGTCCCATCAGCATGCCGATCTGCTTGCTGAGCCGGTTCCGGTCCGCGCGCAGCTGATCGGCCTCCACGATGGCGGCCCGGCGCTTGGCGTCCAGTTCAATGACCTCGTCTACCAGGGGCAGCTTGGCGTCCTGGAACTTTTTCTTGATGTTTTCTTTGACGGCGTCCGGGTTTTCCCGGACAAATCTGATATCCAGCATGGTGTGAATTTCTCCTTATATATATTTGAATGGGCTCATAGAATGCGTTTTGATTTGACAGGGACAGACGGCAGGAGTGTGTTTCACGTGAAACACTCACTGTACCGCAGTGTCCTCCCGGATCTCCAAATACAGCTGAGCGGGAGATTCGATGCCCTCCGTCGTTGTCTCGGCGGGGAGCAGCTTGTCCAGTCCGTCCTTTTCCATGACGGCAATGGTCTTCTGACAGGCGGCATCGTCCTCTGCGGCGTATTGCTGCTGAAGCGTATAAAAGGCGTTCATGGCCTCATACTGCTTTTTGACGGACTCCGTCTCCTCCTGGCTTTTCGCCAGCTGCTCCTCCAGACTCTCCACGTTTTTCTGGAGCTGGGCTTTTTCTTCGTAGGCCACCTTCAGATCGTTCTGAAGCTGGATGTTCTCCCCCTGCGTGGCTTGCGTGGCCTGTAAGGCGTCCACTTTGTCCTTCAGTTCATCCATATCCACGCTGTTGCTCCGCTGGTGCATGGCAAAAGACAGGGCCATCAGCAGAAACGCCACGATGAACAGAATCATGATATAGACAATGACGGGCTTTTTATTCCCGCCGGACGGGGCTTGTTCCTGAGACGCGGGTTCCTGCGCCGGAGCGCCCGCGCTGCGTTTTTCCAATTTCAATCCGAACAGTTCCTTTCTGATTTTCTCATTGGGGCCAGATCACTGCCCGTCATTTTCCCGGCGGAGCCGGATGAGGGCCAGGGCCTCCAGCAGGTCGTTGAGATCGTCCATTCCGTAGTATTCCAACTCCACGCGGCCTTTTTTCCGGCCGGTGACGATCTTCACGCCGCGGCCCATCTGGGCGGTCAGTTCCCGCTGGGCCTCCGCCACATAATCCACCTCATGGGGATCCGGCGTCCTGACGGGTTTCTTCTCCGCGGTGAGCCGCTTTACCAGCGCCTCCGTCTGTCGGACGGACAATCCGCCTGCAATAATGGACCGGGCGGTACTCTCCTGCATGGAGGGATTCAGCGTCAGCAGCGCCCGGGCATGGCCCGCGGACAGGGAGCCGTCCTCCACCAGCTTCCGCACAGCGGGGGAGAGGGAGAGGAGGCGCATGGAATTGGCCACAGCGCTGCGGGATTTGCCCACCCGCTTGGCGGCCTCTTCCTGAGTCATGTGATAGGTCTCCACCAGCGTCTGATAACCGGCGGCCTCCTCCATGGGATTCAGATCCTCCCGCTGGAGGTTTTCGATCATAGCCAGCTCAGCGGCCTTTCGGTCGTCGGCCTCCATGACGATGACCGGCACCTCGCTGAGCCCTGCGATCCGGGCGGCACGCCAGCGCCGCTCACCCGCGATGATCTGATAATATCCGGAGGACAGCTTCCGCACCGTCAGCGGCTGAATAATGCCGTGTTCCCGGATAGAGGCCGCCAGATCCGCCAGCGCCGCTTCATCGAAATACTTCCGCGGCTGGGAGGAACAGCTTTCCACCTGGGAGATGGGCACCGACAGGGCACCGGTGGTCTCCGTTTTCAAAACGTCGTCACCCAGCAGGGCGCCCAGGCCGCGGCCCAGGCCAGAGGGCTTTTTGCTTGCCATCGTCGACAGAGCTCCTTTCGGATATCAGGATGGGTTCTTTTTCAAAAACTCTTTTGCGAATGCGCCGTAAGCCTCGGCACCCCGGGAAGACCGGTCGTAGGAGAAAATGGGCTTTCCATGGCTGGGAGCTTCGGAAAGACGCACGTTCCGGGGAATCACAGTGGCGTAGACCTTGCCGGGGAAGTAGTGCTTGACCTCCTCCGCCACCTGGAGGGCCAGATTGGTCCGTCCATCGAACATGGTCAGCAGGACGCCTTCCAGCTCCAGTCTGGGGTTCAGGGACCGCCGCACGATGCGGACGGTGTTCATGAGGTCACTGAGGCCCTCCAGCGCGTAATACTCTCCCTGCACCGGCACCAGAATGGAGTCCGCGGCGCATAGGGCGTTGAGAGTCAGCAGCTCCAGGGAGGGGGGGCAGTCGATGAAAATGAAGTCGTACTGATCCTTCACCTTCGCCAGCGCGTCCCGCAGGAGAAATTCCCGGTTTTCCATGCCCACCAGTTCAATGCCGGCTCCGGCCAGAGCCTTGTTGGAGGGAAGCACATCGCCAAACTTCGTATGGACCACGGCGTCCCGGGTCTCGGCCTCGCCGATCATCACGTCGTAGACGCCCAGCGAGACGGTCTTGTCCACTCCCATGCCGGAGGTGGAGTTGGCCTGTGGATCGAAATCGCAGAGCAGGACACGCTTGCCCAGCTCCTGTAGTCCTGCTGCCAGATTGACACAGGTGGTCGTCTTTCCGACGCCCCCTTTTTGATTGACGATTGCTACGGTTTTTGCCACAAGGGCACCTGCTTTCCAGATTAGTTATATTGCTCACAATGTAACATTATAGCAACAGTACAGAGCATATGCAAGAATGAAAGCACAAAAAATCTAAAAAAATCGAATGATTTGTTTCACGTGAAACACGGTAATTACCTGAAGAAAACCGCGTCCGCCCCAGACCCTATCCGGCGGAGGAAAGACAGACCATGCCCTATAAAAATCTGCCGGAAAACCATGTCGCGGCACGGTCTCCCGACAGATCAGAGAAGAAGTGTTTCACGTGAAACATCCGGAGCATCCGACGCTCAGAACAGAAGATATCCGCTGCGGGGCGGCACTGTCAGAGACAGCGCGCCGTCCTTGGGACGGAACGTCTGGCCGGAGAGGAGATCCCGGCAGGACCGGCCCTCCCAGGGCAGGGAGAGGGAGACGGACTCATCCCCGGCGTTCAGCACCGCCGTCAGCGTCTTGCCGTCCGCCTGACGGCGGAAAGCCATGCAGCGGCCCTCAGCATGGAGCCACTGCAGATCGCCCCGCCGCAGGGAAGCGTGGTCCCGGCGCAGCCGGCCCAGCAGAATGTACCAGTCCTTCAGGACCGCGTCCTCCTTACCCCAGGGATAGGTGCCGCGGTTCAGCGGGTCCTCAAAGCCCTGCATGCCGGCTTCGTCGCCGTAGTAGATGGTGGGGGATCCGGGAAAGGTGAACAGCAGCAGCGCAGCCAGCTTCACCAGCGCGGCGCCCCGGGCGTATTCCTCCGGATCCAGATGGTAGGAGGCCCGGGCGGCCTTGCTGCCGGGAGTGGTCCGCGCGCCCAACACCGTCAGGATGCGGCCGGTGTCGTGGGTGCCCAGGAAGTTCATGGCGGAGAAGAACGCCGCCGGGGGATAGTTCTCCCGTAGCGTCTCCATGGCGTCCCGGAAGCTCCCGGCGTCGCCGCCCTGAAGCCAGGCCAGCGCGGCGGTGCGGAAGGGATAGTTCATGAGACCGTGAGTCTCGCTGCCCAGCAGATATTTCCGGCGCTGGCTGTAGGCGATCTTGTTGGAGCCGTCCTCCCAGACCTCGCCCAGCAGGAAGGAGCCGGGCTTCGTCTCGTCCATGACGGCCCGGACCCTTTCGATGAACCAGTCCGGCAGCTCGTCCGCCACATCCAGCCGCCAGCCGTCGGCCCCGGCCCGGAGCCAGTGCCGCACCACGGAGTCGGGATTCTCGATAATGTAGTCCACATAGGAGAGCGCACTCTCCTCCACGGCGGGCAGAGTCTTGATGCCCCACCAGGAGTCGTAGTCCTTCGGCCAGGGATGGAAGTGATACCAATCATACCAGGGGGAGTCCTGGCTCTGGGCGGCGCCCACCGTGGGATAGAAGCCGTCGTCATTGAAATAGATGCTCTGGGAGCCGGTGTGGTTGAAGACGCCATCCAGAATCACCCGGATGCCCCGCTTGTGGGCCTCCCGGCACAGCTCCGTAAAGTCCTCCTCCGTGCCCAGCATGGGGTCCACATGGAGATAATCCGCCGTGTTGTACCGGTGATTGGAGGCGGACTCAAAAATGGGGCACAGGTACAGCGTGGACACCGACAGGGACTCCAGCAGATCCAGCTTGGAACAGATGCCCTTCAGGCTGCCGCCGAAGAAATCCCGGTTTCGGATCTCACCGTCCGGGTCCGGCCGCCACTGGGGATGATCGGACCACCGCCGGTGGACCCGCCGGTTTCCCACCATTCCCCTGGGATCGGGAATGGACAGGCGGCAGAAACGATCTGGAAATATTTGGTATGTAATTCCTTCGCCGAACCAGGAGGGCGTCTCCAGACGGTCGCTGTAGACCGTCAGCTGCCAGCACACCGGATTGCCCTCGCTACGGTAGCCGGTCTTGTCCAGGAAGCAGCCGGAGCCATCCTTTCTCCAGAAGCGGAAGTAGTACCAGATCAGCTCCGGCTGGTCCGGGGCGGAAAAGGTCAGGGAAAAGCGGACACGGTCGCCGTCCGTGCCGGTCCGGGTCAGCTGGGTCTCCACGGTCTTTTCGGTGAATTCATGGATGCAGATCAACGCGCAGTGGTCGAAATTCTCCCGTTCCAGGGGGCGGACATGGAGGGTCACGGCGGTTCCCGCTGTCACGGCGCCGTAGGGCGTCTTGCACTGGTCACAGCGGGAATCAAAGACAAACGGTTCACTCATCTGCAAAAGTCCTTTCGGATTGGGATGGCTGGGGAACGGAGCGCGATTTTCCGGAAAGGCGTCGGGAAAAAGGCGATGAAAAACAGCCGCCGCAGTTGTCCCCGAACTGCGGCGGGGTTGGATGCGATGTTTTGATCAGGGCAGCAGCTCGTTTTCGCCCAGGATCATGGCCCCGGCTTCGCCGGAGGTGAAATAGGCGTTGAGGATCTCCACGGCGGTGGAGGCCAGGGCGGAGCCGGAGCCGCCGTGCTCCAGCACCACGGCCACCGCGATCTCCGGCTCGTCATAGGGGGCAAAGCACACGAAGACGCCGTTGTTGGCCTTGTTTCCGCCCAGCTGGGCGGTGCCGGTCTTGGCGCCGGCGTCTACCACGCAGTTCTGGAAAGAGGAGGCCAGGCTGCCGGTGGTCAGATTTTTCATGCCGATCTTCACGGCCTGAAGGGTGGAATCGCTGATGGCAATGACGTTTTCCGGCTCGCCGGCGCCCACCGCCAGCACCTCGCTGTTGTCGTAGGATTTGACGGCCTTCAGCAGATGGGCGCTGCAATGCTGGCCGCCGGAGACCAGTGTGGCGATGTAGTTGGCCAGCTGGAGGGGGGTATAGAGCTGGTTGGCCTGTCCGAAGGCGGCCCAGGGCGCCTGGTTCTGACCGGCGGCGTTTTCCGGCAGGGTACCGGCCTTATCGCCGATCTCGATGCCGGTGCTCTGGCCCAGACCGAAGGCGGAGAGGTATTCCTTCAGGGTATCCATGCCCATGCGGTAGCCCATCTCCGCAAAGAAGTAGTTGCAGGAGTTGGTGATGGCCTCGGTGAGGTTCTGCAGACCGTGGCCGGGACGATACCAGCAATTGGCATAGCTGCCAGAGGTGTCGTTGGGATAATACCACCGGCCGGTATCCCGGATCTTCTCCGTCAGGGTGGTGGTGCCGGTCTCCAGAGCGGCCACGGCAGTCAGGGGCTTCAGCGTGGAGCCGGGGGGATAAAGGCCCTGGGTGGCCCGGTTTACCATGGGGGTGCCGGGATCCGCCAGCAGGGTGTTGAAATCCCGGCGGTAGGTGGCCAGATCATAGGTGGGATAGGAGGCCAGCGACAGCACTTCGCCGGTGCCCACCCGGACCACGGCGGCGGCGGCACCCCGGGTCAGATCGCCGTCCTCGGCGTTCATCCTGGCCACGGCCGCCGCCAAAGCGTCCTCCGTGAACTGCTGGAGATTCAGGTCGATGGTCAGCTCCACGGTGCTGCCGGGTTGAGGCTCGGCCTTGTAGTATTCGCCGGTGATCTTGCCGTTGCTGTTGGTAGACACGATGCGGACGCCGTTGACGCCGTGGAGATACTTCTCAAAGGCCCGCTCCACGCCGCTCTGGCCCACCGTGGCGTCTCCCGGATAGTCCGCATAGTCCGGATTTTCCTTGTCCTCCGGAGAGAGATCGCCTACAATGCCCAGAATATGGGCGGCATAGGTGGTCTCATACTGCCGGGCGGTGGCGGCCACCACCTTGGCCCCCAGATATTTGCCGTCGTTGAGCAGGGCGATGAGGGCGGTGTCCACATCCGCCAGCATCACATAGGCGGAGGCGGAGGTCAGTTCCCGGATGGACAGCTCGTACAGCACGCCCAGCACGTCCCGTGCGTCAGCATCGGACCAGCCGGAGGGGATGTCGAATTTCTCCCGCATCAGTTTGACGAGCAGATTGGCGGAGAGGCCCGCGGTGTTCAGCATGTCGGCGGTGAGATCAGAACTCTTGAGATCGGCGGACACCAGCTCCATCTTCTTCTGGAGGAAGCTGTTGAACCAGCCGCGGTAGGTGGCGGAGACCTCGTCCACTGTGTAGGTATAGGGCGCGGTGCGGCTCACCGGAAGATGGTCCTCCCAGGTCAGCCCTTGCTCCCGGAACAGCTGGATGAGCCGCAGAATGGCCTGATTCTTGTCGTCGCCCTTGCTGAGCATGCTGGTGTCGAAGGTCAGGTCATAGGTCTGCCGGTTGCTCACCAGCTCCCGCCCGTTGCGGTCGGTGATGACGCCCCGGGAGGCCTCAATGGTCTCCGGCCTGGTGATGGTGCGGACGGACTTCTCCAGATATTCCTCGCCCTGATTGTACTGGATGTCAAACAGAACGCCGATATAGATGGCCAATACCGCCAGCAGGAATCCGCCCAGAATATAGAGCCGGCGGGGATTGGTTTGTCTGTTGTCGTTTTCAGGCATGGGGATACTCCTTGTATCAACTCAGTCGTCAATGTGGCACTTCCGGTAGACCTTCCGGAACAGCAGAAACACCACAGGGACGAACAGCAGCGTGGCGCCGGTCTCCCGCAGAGCGGTGGACGCCGCGGCGGCCCAGGCGGCCTTGCCGGAGACGGCCAGCAGCAGGGCGTGAAAGCTCCCCGTCAGGGCGAAGGCCACCACGGAGACGGCCAGGGCGCAGGGCAGTCCGGCGGGCAGCCAGCTCTTGGAGAGGAGCCCGGCGCAGAGACCCGCCGCGGGGAAAACCAGCGTGTAAAAGCAGGGGATGGGTCCCGGCAGCGTCAGGTCGCACAGGACGCCCAGCACCAGACTGTACACCGTGCCGCCGAAGGCGCCCTCGTACATGGACAGCACCGCCGCCAGGGCGGGATAGAGAAAGGGCATGACGCCGAAGACCCGCAGATATTGCAGCAGAAAGCCCTGGAGCAGCAGCATCAGGAAGGTGGCCGCGCCGTAGAGCAGCCATTTGATATAGAACTCGGACCTGCCGATCAAGGCGGCCGCCTCCTTTCGGGGAAATGGTCAGCTGACGATCTCGAAGGACTTCACCACGAAGACCTCCACCAGCTCGTCAAACCTGGCGGAGGGCTCCAGTACGGCGTACTGGGTGGCGCCGGAGTCGTCCAGCCGCACTTCCTTCACGGAGCCGATGACCAGCCCGGAGGGATAGTAGCCGCCCAGGCCGGAGGTCACCACCAGGTCGCCCCCCAGCAGCTCCGTCCCCGCCGGAAGATGGGACAGCTTCAGAAGGCCCTGGCCCATCAGGGAGAAATCTCCCTCCGCCAGACCGATGTCCTCCGTCCGGAAGACCTGGGCGCCCAGGGAGGTGTCCGTGTCAATGAGGGTCAGGACGGTACACCAGTTCAGTCCCACGGCGGATACCACGCCTACCAGATAGCCCTCCTCGGTGATGACGCAGTCGTTGATCTCCACGTCGTGTTCCGTGCCCTGATTCAGCGTCAGGGAGGAGGTCCAGTTGGTGCTGGAATGCTCCAGAATGTGGGCGGGCTCCAGGTCGCCCAGATCCCGTTTCTTCTCCCGCAGGTTCATCAGCTTCCGGAACCGCTGGTTCTCCTCGCTGTCGGATTTGGCCTGCCGCAGATCCTCCTCCATGCTGGCGATCTGATTTTTCAGCGCCTGGTTTTCCTCCCGCAGGGCCTGCACGTCGGCAAAATAGTCCTGTTTCTCATTGAACCAGTTGGCCACCGCCGTATAGGCCGCCCGGAAGGGGGACGTGACGATGCCCGCCAGATTCATCAGCGGGGAGGAGGTGGTGCTGAACAGGGACATAACGGCCAGCGCCACCGCGATGACCGCGACGGCGAACAGCACCCAAAGGCCGTGTTGTTTCAGAAAATTCTTCAAGTCGGACCTCCATGCGCCCCATGGCGCGAAAACAAATGGAAACCTCTCTCCTATGGAGGTTTTGCCGCCGTCCGCCCCGGGGCGGACAGCCGGTATTTAAGGCAGCACTGCACAAATGCATCGGCGGCGCCTTGCGGAAATTTTGCGCCATCCATGCGTTGCAATTTTTTGAAATACACCCGGTATTCCTGCAAAATTGCGCCTTTGTCTGACGCAAAATTTGCTCGCAAACCGCTCTTGCTGCATGATGCGGTGTTGCCTTAATCAAAAAAAGATACGCCGAACCGCTCCAGCATCCGGGACAGCCGCAGCACCGGCAGGCCCATGACGTTGAAGAAATCGCCATGAAGGCCCTCTACCAGCAGCGCACCCTTGCCCTGGACGCCGTAGGCGCCCGCCTTGTCCATGGGCTCGCCGGTGCGGATATAGCCCCGCAGCTCCGCCTCCGTGGCGGGCCGGAAGACCACCTCCGTGGCCTCGCTCTCCGTCTCCAGATGGTTACCAAGTCCCACCGACACGCCGGTGCAGACGGTGTGTCGGCGGCCCTGGAGGGCCGTCAGCATCCGCAGGGCGTCGGCCTCGTCATGGGGCTTGCCCAGCCGGGCGTCGTCCAGAAAGACCATGGTGTCGGCGGTGATGAAGATCTCATCCTCCGCGCACAGCCGCCGGGCGGCCTCCGCTTTTTCCCGGGAAATATACTCCACCGTCTCCCGGGGGCTCAGCCCGGCGGGATAGGCCTCCTCCACCCGGGGGACCCGGATGTCGAACTGTTCGATGCCGATACGGCGCAGCAGCTCCTGCCGCCGGGGGGAGCCGGAACACAATACGATTTTAGCCATGATTCGCGTCCTTTAATATGCAGAATTTATTTTCCCGTGGAGCCGAAGCCGCCCCGGTCGGGGCCGTCCAGATGGTCCACGGTCAGGAATTCCAGCTGAGGCTGGTTTTTCATGATGCGGAACTGACAGATCCGGGCGCCCTTCTCAATGGTCACGTCCCGGGTAGCATAGACCGGCATCCGCCACTGGTCGTTGTCACCGCAGTAGGAGCAGTCCACCACGCCCATGGAATTGGTCTGCAAAATGCCGTAGTTCTTGAAGGTGGAGCTGCGGGGCACGATGTGGGCCTCGTAGCCCTCCGGCAGGGCGATGGCCACGCCCAGGGGAATGAGCCGGAACTCCCCGGCTTTCAGCGTGACCTCCTCCGCCGTGTGCAGGTCGATCCAGTCGGATTTTCCGTCCACATAGCACAGCGGCTCCATATCATCAGAGAAGTATTTGACTTTGATGGTCTCCATATTTGACTCCTGAAATAGAACGATTTGTAATATATAAACAAAATTATACAAAACGGAATTACTCAACGCCCCGTTCGTACAGTCCGCGGGTGAACTGGCCTGGCGCAGGCGTGCCGTTCCGGTAGTCCTGAAACACCCGCACGCATTCCTCTGCCGTCTCTGTGGTGAACCGCAGCCGCCCGTAAGCGAGGCCCAGCTTCTTCCACTCCGGACGGTCCCCGAGATACAGAGGCCTGCAGTTCTGCAGCTCCGTCCGGTGGCCGAAGGCGGGGAGCATGGGGAATCTGGCCCCGGTGCGGTCCTGGAGGAAGTGGGCGCCGCGGCAGGCGCCGCAGTCCGGCACCGCCGGACCCTGACGGTCCAGGGCGCAGCCGGTCCCGTTCTTCACCAGACAGTTCTCCGTGATCATCAGCGGCAGCCGCCCGTAGACGATGGCCTCCGCGGGCAGAATTTTCCGCAGGTCCCGGATCTGGGCGAACCGCAGCTCAAAGGATACCGCGGCGGAGGCAAGTCCCCGGTCCCGGAGAAAAGCCAGGGACCGGCTGTTGAACACATTCAGGCCATAGTCTCCGTAAACGGAGAACCCCATGCCCCGCACCAGGGACGGGTGGCCCAGATTGCCCGCCAGCACGCCGGTGACGCCCAATGCCTGCGCCTGTTCCAGCCAGGTTTTCAGCAGCGGCTCGTCCCGGTCCCGCCAGACCCGGGGCAGGATGGCGCACCACTCCCCGGAGAACGGGGGCAGCGCGTCCCGCGCCGCCAGCTCCTCCAGCGGCACATAGATCCGGGCGGGGGAGAGGTCCAGCAGCGGCCGGGAGAGCTGCTCCCACCGGGCAACGGAAACGGTGAATTCCGGCGCGTCCGACGAACAATCCTTCTCCGGCAGCGGCTCCACCGGATATTCCCGGCGCTCCGGCACTGCCGTCCGGGCGGCGGACAGGGCCGCCAGGGCGTCCCGCCGCAGCCCATTGACCGCGGAGGCGGACAGAGACAGACCGTCTTCCACGGATACAGCGGCATCCACGCAGCGATAGGCGGTGCCGCCGGTCTTTTGCAGCCGTGCGGCCAGATCCTCCGCCGTGATGGCCCGATTCCGGGCAATTTCCGGCACGGGGCCGGTGACGGTGACGGTATGGCCGTCGTCGTCCGCCGCCGTCAGGGATGCGGCCTCTCCGGCAGAGACGCGGCAGGTGAACCGCACCGGCACGGTGCGGAGATCCTCTTTTTCATAGGCGGCCTTTGCCGCCGCGAACAGCTCCTTGGGATCGGCAGCGCTCTCCGGCCGGGTGCCGAACATGCCGGGACCCTTCCGGCCCTTCCAGTACCAGTCGGTGAAGCCCTCACGGGAGAACGCGGCCTCCAGCGCCGCCTGTTCCTGGGCGGTGGGCCTCCGATGCTCCTCCAGCAGCCGGGCGTAAATACCGGTGATCACCGCCACGTACTCCGGCCGCTTCATCCGGCCCTCCAACTTCAGACAGTCCAGCCTCATGGACTCCATGGCGTCCAGCTCCTTGGCCAGACAGCTGTCCTTCAGGGAGAGGGGATGGCCTCCGGCGCACTTTCCGTCCACGCCGTAGGGCAGACGGCAGGGCTGGGCGCAGATGCCCCGGTTGCCGGAGCGCCCGCCGATGAGGGCGCTCATGGCGCACTGGCCGGAGTAGCACATGCACAGCGCCCCGTGAACGAAGGCCTCCACCTCCGCCGGACAGCTCCGGCAGATGGCGGCGGTGTCCTCCCGGGAACACTCACGGGCGATGACCACCCGCTCACAGCCCAGCGCGGCCATCTCATTGGCGCCGCCGGTGGTGAACAGGCTCATCTGGGTGCTGGCGTGGAGGGGCAGATCCGGCAGGGCCTGCCGCAGAAGCTGGTACAGACCCCAGTCCTGCACCAGCACCGCGTCCACGCCAAGGCGGCAGGCGATGCGGGCAGTCTCCAGGGCCCGGGGCAGCTCCCGGTCTGTCAGAAGGGTATTGAGGGTCAGAAAGACCCGGACGCCCCGCTCATGGCAGTAGGTCAGGGCCTGGGCGAACTCCTCGTCGGAGAAGTTTTTGGCGTTCCGCCGGGCGTTGAAATCGCCCCAGCCCAGATACACCGCCCCGGCGCCGTTCTGGACGGCGGCCCGGAGGGCCTCCGGAGAACCGGCGGGAGAGAGGAGTTCCGGTCTCATGTCCGGTTCCCGCCGTGATTATTGTTGTTCCGGCCGTCCAGACGCTGCTGGAGCCGGAAGACCTCCCGCTTCAATTCGCTGACCTCACTCTGGGCCTTGGCGGCCTCGTCCAGGCTCTCCTTGATCTGGACCCGGAGCTTTTCCGAGGCGGCCTGCTCCTTGAACAGCTCGTCGGCCAGATTCACCGCCGTCAGCACGGCGGCGTCGGTGCGACCCACGTGGGCGGTATTCAGGATGTCGCCCATCTTCTGGCCCACATAGGAGCCTACCTTCTGCATATAAGTGGCGGATTCCTCCGCGACAAGGGTGTAATCCTGGTCGCAGATGGTGACGACGACGCGGTTTTCCATATCGAAAAGCCTCCTTTGTAAAATCCAACGGACACATTGACCCATTTTTACAATTTATCAGTATACCATATCCCTTAAGGACACGCCACTAAAATCTGAAAAATTTCAAAAACTTCCGGCCAATAATTTTAGTTGTCCTCCGGTGGGATTTCGTGTAGAATAGGGGACACAAACATGAGAGGAGGCGGGGATATGGCCGGCTGTCTGCTCCCCTCGGGGAACGAGAGCGTCACGCTGTCGGTGACGGTGGTGCGGGCGCTGGAGCAGCGGGGCGACGGCGATGCGGCGCTGCTGTATCTGGCGCTGCTACGCCATCAGGGCACGGTGCCGCCCCGCTCTCTGGCGGGCGAGCTGCGCTGGGAGAAGGAACGCATCGAGCGGGCGGAGGGCATTCTCCGGGAGCTGCGGCTGGTGGCTCCGGCGGAGGAGGAAGCGCCCCCCGCGCCGGCAGAGACCCGTCCCGAGTATACCGCCGACGATGTGGCCCAGCGCCTGGAGCACAGCGCGGAGTTCCGGAGCCTCACCGGCGAGGTGGAGCGGCGGCTGGGCCGCCGTCTGACCACGCCGGGCATGGGTGTGCTGCTGGGGCTGTGGGACGATCTGGGCCTTCCGGCGGATGTGATCTACCTGCTGGTGTGCCACTGCGTGGAGAAGACGGAGCGTCATCTGGGGCCGGGACGCCGCCCCGGTATGCGGCAGATCGAGCGGGAGGGCTACACCTGGGCCCGCCTGGGCATCGACACCCAGACGGCGGCGGTGGCGTATCTGAAGCGGTACGCCGCCCGGCAGGAGAGCCTGCCTCAGTACATGGCGGCGCTCCGTCTGCCGGAGCGGCCCGCCTCCCCGTCGGAGGAGAAGTACATCCTGTCCTGGCAGGACATGGGCTTTGGGCCGGAGGCCGTGGCTCTGGCCTACGACAAGACCATCCTTCGCTGTCAGGAACTGAAGTGGCCCTATCTCAACGGCATTCTGAAGAAGTGGCATGAGGCAGGGCTCCACACACCCGCGGAGATCGAGGCGGGAGACCGCCCCGCCGTCCGGAAGGAGCCTGCCCGTTCGGAGCGCCCCGCCGGGACCCAGCCGGATCAGGATCTGTCCTGGATGAAGAAGTACATTCAGCAGCGGGACAAGCACAGGGAGGTGTAAGGCATGGCATACGACGGAAAGATCATGCGCCGGGCGTCCCAGCGGTTCGAGGAGGACCGCCGCCGCCGTCAGGAGGAGTTCCGTCTCCGGACAGAGGCGGTCTACCGCCGGGAGCCCCGCCTGCGAGAGGTCCAGCGGGAGCTGAACGCCACCATGAGCAAGATTATCGCCGGTGCCCTGCGGCAGGGGACGGACCCCCGTCCGGCCATCGAGGGGCTGAAAAACCGGAATCTGAGCTTACAGGAGGAGCGGGCGTCCCTGCTGAAGGGCCTGGGCCTGCCGCCGGACTATCTGGAGGAGAAGCCGTCCTGCCCCCTCTGCGGAGACACGGGCCGCCGGGGAGAGGCGGTGTGCCGCTGTCTCCGGCGCTACTATGCTCAGGAGCAACAGCGGGAGCTGAGCCGGATGCTGGACCTGGGCAGCCAGAGCTTCGACACCTTTTCCCTGGACTGGTATTCCACCCAGGAGATCCCCCAGACGGGCATCTCCCCCCGGAAGAACATGGAGCGGAACCGGGATATCTGCGTGGACTACGCCTACGACTTCAACGAAAAGAGCGGTAATCTCCTGCTGACCGGCGCGCCGGGCCTGGGCAAGACCTTCCTGTCCGCCTGCATCGCCCGGGTGGTCAGCGAGAAGGGCTGCTCCGTGGTGTACGACACCGCCGCCCACATCTTCCAGCGGTTCGAGGCCCAGAAGTTTGGCAGGGAGGAGGACGAGGAGGCGTCGGACGACGTCACCCGGGTCCTGAACTGCGACCTGCTGATCCTGGACGATTTAGGCACGGAGCTGACCACCAACTTCGTCCAGAGCACCTTCTATGAGATCGTCAACACCCGCCTCATGGGCCGGAAGAGCACCATCATCAGCACGAACCTGTCCGTGGAGGACCTGAGCCGCCGGTATTACCAGCAGGTGGCCTCCCGCATTGAGGGGGAGTATCAGATCCTGCTGTTCTTCGGCCAGGACATCCGGAAGCTGAAAAAGGAGCGGCAGTAAAAAACAGGGGCGCCGGGAATGTTCCCGGCGCCCTTGCTCTGGGTCATATTCTGTTCCTTCCGCAGCTCCCTGATGAAAGCGCCGGTCTTCGTATTGTCCATGCCTCGATCCCTCCGTGACAGGGACATCACGCATGGGGCGAAAAAGCACCAAACCGCCGGTTGAGCGGCGGAGATTTTCGTAGACAGAACGGGACGGCGCGGAAAGCGCCGTCCCGTTCATCATGGAAAGCGGAATGGATGCGGCCGGACCGGGGTCCGTCCTTACTTGCTGACGCCCACGGCCTTGCCGTCCTGGCGGGGATCGGCGGTGCCGTACAGGGTGCCGTCCTCCAGGAACTCGATGGCCTGGACGGCGCCGGACGCCGCGGTGGTGATGTCGCCGTGGCCCATCTCCACCAGCTTGGCCAGCGTCTCGTCGGTGACGGCGTAATCCTCATAGCCCTTCAGGGCGTTCTCGTACTGCAGGTTGTTAGCGCCGCCGTTGTTCCAGATCTTGGGAATGGAAATGGCGTCGTGCAGGGGGATGTTGTGGTCGATGACGCGGCTGATGACCTGCGCCACAGAGGCGAAGATCCGGGCGCCGCCGGGCGTACCCAGGACCATGAAGGGAGAGCCGTCCTCATTCAGGACCACCGTGGGGCTCATGGAGGACAGCGGCTTCTTGCCGGGCTCCACCTTGTTGACGGACTCGGGGTTGGTGGAGAAGTCGTCCATCTGGTTGTTCATCATGAAGCCGTAGTCGCCCACCATCACGCCGCTGCCGAAGTAGTAGTTGATGGTCTTGGTGATGGCCACGCAGTTGCCGTCCACGTCCGCCACGGAGTAGTGGGTGGTGTCGGTGTGCTCATACAGGGTGGGATCGCCGCAGTAGAACTCCTGGGCCTGGTCCAGATCGATGAGGGCGGCCCGCTCCTTGGCGTACTCCTTGCTGGTCAGACCGGTCAGAGGCACATCGGGGACGAAATTGGTATCGGCCATGTACTGGGCGCGGTCCGCATAGGACAGCTTGAAGGCCTCGGCAAACAGGTGGATGTACTCGGGGGAGTTGACCTCCAGACTGCCCACGTCAAAGTTCTCAAGGATGTTCAGGATCTCAATGAGGTGGGTGCCGCCGGAGGAGGGAGGCGGAGAGGAGATGATCTTGTAGCCCCGGTAGGTGCTGGTGACAGGCTCATGGACCTGGACCTCGTAGTTGGCCAGATCCTCCAGGGTCATGACGCCGCCGTACTTCTGGATGGTCTGCACCAGAGCTTCGGCGACCTCACCCTTGTAGAAGCCGTCACGGCCCTCGTCCACGATCTTCTGCAGGGCCTTGGCCAGACCGGAATTGGTGATGACGTCGCCCTCCTCATAGGGCAGACCGTTCTCATCCCAGTAGACGGACTGCATCTCGGGGAACTGCACAGCCTTGTCGTAGGCGTCAGCGATGGCGTTGGCGCAGTACCGGGAGACGGTGAAGCCCTCGGTGGCGATGCGGATGGCGGGGCTGATGACCTCCTCGCGGGTCATGGTGCCGTAGTTCTCCAGCAGGTACAGCAGACCGGCCACCTCACCGGGCACACCGGAGGCCAGACCGCCGGTGACAGTGGAGCCGTTGCTCTTGCCCTCAGCGTCCAGATACAGGTCCAGGGTCGCGGCGGCGGGAGCCACTTCGCGGAAGTCGATGAAGTAGTCCTGGCCGTCGGCGGTATGGATGGTGCACAGACCGCCGCCGCCCAGACCGGAGGTGAAGGGCTCACACACGCCCAGGGCAAAGCCCATGGCCACGGCGGCGTCCACGGCGTTGCCGCCCTTTTCCATGATCTCGGCGCCTACCTGGGAGACCTCGTACTTGGAGGCGCTGGCCATGGCCTGGGTGGCGGTGGCGTCACGGCCGGTGGTGATGCGGTTTCCGTCGGCATCGACGGTCTCAAAGCCCTCCACGGAATAGGCGGGGACCTTCTCCGGCTCCTCGCTGGAGGCGGAGGAGGAAGCGGCGGCAGCAGCAGAGGAAGAAGCGGCGGCGGGGGTTTCTTTCTGTCCGCAGGCCGCCAGGGACAGCGTCATAGCGCCGGCCAGCAAAAGGGCACACAGTTTCTTGAACCTCATTCGGTTTCTCCTTTCTGTCGTTGACGGGTGCATAATGGATAAAAGAGAGGGGCGGCGCAGGGGACGCCGCCCCTCGGACCACCAGTTTCAGCGGTCTGAAGATTTGATCACATCAGGAAGCTGCCCAGACGGGCGCCGCCCAGTTCATCGGGATCGGCCTCCAGGAACAGCTCGCTGTATCCGGGGACCTCGCTGTAGACGATGGCCTTGTCGGGATTGGCGTTGTTGTAGGCGGTGACATACTCATAGATGCCCTGCAGGTGACGGCCGCAGCGCTCCTCGATGGGATGGCCGGTCTCGTCCCAGGGCACATACAGCATGCCCAGATCCTCACTGATGAGGTAGCACTCATCCTGACCGCCCAGCACCTGATCCACGGTGGTGGCGCCGCGCAGACGGCCCTGAGAGGCGTTGGCGGTCTCCATCAGGATGGCCTTGGTGTCGGTATAGTCGCCCAGCTCACGGTGGGTCAGACCGTGGAAGTTGGTGGGAGACTGCTCCAGGGACATTTCGATGCCGCTGAGCAGCAAATTGATGCAGCCCTCGGAGGCGATCTCCATGGCGTCCTGGTGCGCCACGGTGGCGTTGATGACGGGATACTCGGGAGAGGCCTCATGCAGGTCGAAGGTGATGCCGATATCCTCGGCACGGATCAGCTCCGCCACACCGTAGGCCATCTTTTCGGTCAGGTTGCCGTCGGGACGGCCGGGATAGGCGCGGTTGATGTTGCGGGTCTCAGAGCCGGACAGCTGCTGGCCGGAGGGATAGTGGATGTACACATCGGGGTCGGGCCACTGATCCACGGGGTTGGTGGCGCGGGAGCCATAGCGGAAGGTGCGCTCGCCGCTCTTGGTCTGCAGGGTGAAATACTGCAGGTTGCCCTCACTGGGGTCGTTGTGGGTCATGGCACTGTGGTTGGTGTAGGGGATGACGTAGACGGTGCCCTGCTCCACCACGGCGTTCTCAATGAAGGTGAAGGCGGACATGTAGCCGGAGACCTCGTTGGCGTGGGTGCCGCCCAGGATCAGGACGGAGCCGCCCTCCTTTTCGCCCTTCAGGACGTAGACGGGAGTGTCGCCGTTGGTATCCTTCAGACCGTCGAACCAGTCGGAAAGCATCTTCACCTCGGTGACGCTGGGGCCCCACTCGGGCAGGGGCAGCTCACGGGCCGCCAGGAAACTCATGCTGGTGGACACCATGACGGCCACAGCCACCACCAGGCAGATAGCGGCGGAGATATAGTTTTTCTTAGTCATTATCCAGCCCTCCTCACTTGATCATCAGGGCGCGCAGGACCAGGGGAATCAGGACCAGGGCACAGTTCATCTGCATGGTGAGCTTCTTCTCCGTGAACATGTTCCAGCCCACCAGAGCGATGACGTAGACAACGATCAGTCGATAGATAATAGTAATCATCTTTTTGCTCCTTCCGTTTAACCGAGAATGATGAAGGGCTCAAGGACGTTGGCAAACACAATGAAGAGGATGGCCCAGACGATGACGATCAGGCAGGGCACCAGGCACTTCTTCAGCACGGGAGTGTACTTCTCCATGCCAACGACCTGGGCGGCAAAGATGCCGGCCAGAGCGGTGGGGGGCATCATATCGCCCAGAGAGGCGATCAGGGACAGGGCAGCGGCCACAATGATCTCCTCCTTGGCCAGGAAGGACAGCAGGAAGGGCACGCCCAGCACGCTGGCGGAGCCGAAGGAAGACACGGCGCCGAACAGAGGCATGGACACGGCCATGGCGATGTAGCGGCCCCACTCGGGCAGGCTCAGGCAGCTGGTGACGATCAGACCACGGACGCCGGTGAGGGTCATGATCTGGATGAACATGCCGACGCCCATCAGGATGCCCATGACGGGCAGCACACTGTTGACGGACTCCTTGGAGACCTTCAGCAGGTTGATCTTATAGCCGGTAAAGCAGCCCACCGCGGCGGAGATCAGGAACACCAGCGGCATGCCGATGGAGAAGGAGGGGACCACCTTGGTCAGCACCATCAGCACAATGGCCAGTACCAGGGGGATGTAGACCTTCAGGCCGAACTTTTTGCGGGACTCGGTGTTCAGCTTGGACTGGACGTCCAGATAGTTCATCTTCTTGACGTACTTGTAACCGAACATCAGCACGAACAGGGCGGCCAGCGGGAAGGTCAGCAGCGCCAGGGGCAGCTCAAATCCGCTGTAGGGGATGTCGATACCGGCGCCGATGATCATGGCGGGGATATTGGTGGGAGGAGCGATCATGCCCAGGATACCGCCCATGGCCAGAATGCAGGCGGTCTCCAATACCGGGACGCCCATCATCATCAGCACGGGAGCCATGATGGAGCCGGCGGAGAGCACGGAGGCGGTGGAGGAGCCGGTGATCATGCCGGGGAACATGATGATCAGCATGATCAGGCACAGCATCAGGGCGGGCAGCTTGTGGAACCGTTCAATGATCACGGAACAGATGGCGTCCAGCGCGCCGGATTCCTGGATGACCTTCATGAAGATCATTGCCGTGGCAATGACCAGAATGGTATCCACATAGGAGAACATGCCCTCGACCAGGTGGCGCAGGGCGATGCCATGACCGCCCACAAGAGAACCAGCGATCGCGGAGAGCACCATGGAAATGCTGACCGGCAGCTTCGCCAGGAAGCAGCCCAGCAGGAACACGGCGACCATCGCGATGAAGGTAATCAGTTCATTAGTCATCAAAATACCTCCATGGTTGTTTTGATCGGAACGGCCGGCGCAGAGCACCGGCCGTCCTTCCATTCAGAATCGAGCCGGATTACTTGAATGCGGCGGGCAGCACGGTGGTGACGTCGCTGATGCTGTCGATGACGTCCACGGGGATGCCGGCACCGGCGCAGATATCGGTCATCAGGCCGTCGGTGTTGCCGCCGGAGACCACGATGGCGTAATCAGCCTGCTCAAACACGGGGGTGATGAACTTGTCGGACAGGTCGCCGCGGCGAGCCTCGCCGCCGGTGTGCATGGCGATGATGGACAGGCCGGCGTCCTTGGCACCCTTGATCAGCTCGTCCAGACGGGCCAGCTCACCGTCGGCGTCGATACCGGCGGCGCCCAGACCCTTGGAAGAGCCGCCCACGACGACGACCAGGGTCTTGGCGTCGCCCAGATCAGCGGAGGTGGCCAGATTGTTGAGGGTGTAGTCCATGCCCAGCTTGCCCATGACAGTGCCGATCATCTGATAGTCGGCGCTCTGACCGCCGGAGGTGACCAGAGCAGGATACTCGGCGAAGGCCTCGGTCAGACCGGCGGCTTCACCGGAAGCGGAGGTGCTGGCCGCGGCGGAGGCTGCGGGCTTGGAAGCGGCCGCGGAGGAACCGGAGGAGCTGGAGCCGCAGGCGGCCAGAGAGAGCATCATAACGCCAGCCAGCAGCAGAGCAAAAATTTTCTTGGACATAGTGATTGTTTCTCCTTTCGATTGTTGAGGAATGGGCGGCTGTGCAGCCGCCCATTTCCAAGAATTTTATAACTTAGTAAGCCAGGCCCTTACCGTCACGGCGGGGATCGGCGCCGGCACGCAGCGTGCCGTCCTTGCAGATCTCGATGCCCTGAACGCCGCCGAAGAACAGGTTCCAGGAACCCTTGTCCTCAGTGGCATGGCCCATGGCCTCCAGCTCGGAAACAGTCTCGGCGGTGACGGGCGTGACACCGTCGGACTCGTAGCAGATCTTCTCGGAAGCGTTGTCATAGATACGCGCGATATTGATCGCATCCTGAATATCCATGTTGTAATCGATCATACGCTGAACGACCTGCGCGATGGTCGGGAAGATACGGGTGCCGCCCGGAGTACCGATGGTCAGATAGGGAGTGCCGTCGGGATACAGGACGATGGAGGGGCTCATGGAGCTCAGCGGGCGCTTGCCGCCTTCCACGCAGTTGACGGACTGGGGATTGGTGGAGAAGTCCGCCATCTCGTCGTTCATGATGAAGCCGTAGCCGTCGATGGCGACCTTGTTGCCGTAGAAGTCATTGATGGTCTGCGTGCAGGCGACCATGTTGCCCCACTGGTCGACCACGGAGAAGGAGGTGGTGGAGCCGGACTCATACAGGCCGGGATCGTCCGCCTCATAGCTGCCGCTGGCGTCGGTGATCTTGGAAGCCAGCTTGGCGGCGTAGTCCTTGCTGGTCAGACCCTTCAGAGGAACGGTGGCGAAAGCGGTGTCGGCCATGTACTCGGCGCGGTCGGCGAAGGCCATCTTGAAGGCCTCGGAGAAGTAGTGGATGTACTCGGGGGAGTTGATCTCGATGCCGGACATATCGAAGTTCTCAAGGATGTTGAGGATCTCGATCAGGTGGGTGCCGCCGGAAGAGGCGGGAGGCAGGGAGTAGATGGTGTAGTCACGATAGGTGGAGCTGACGGGCTCACGGACCTCGACCTTGTAGTTGGCCAGGTCGTCGGTGGTCATCACGCCGCCGTACTTGGACAGGGTCTCGACGATGGCCTCAGCGACCTCGCCCTTATAGAAGGCGTCGGCGCCGCCCTCGGCGATCATGCGGTAGGTCTTGGCCAGATCCTTGTTGGTCAGCGTGGTGCCGATCTCCAGAGGCAGACCGTTGGAGTCGAGGTAGTAATTGGCGACCTCCTCCATGTGGGCGACCTCATAGTACTCGTCTTCCGTGCACTGTCTCATGGTCAGAGTGACGATGTAGCCGTTCTCGGCGAGATCGATGGCGGGCTGCATCAGCTCGGCGCGGGTCAGCTTGCCGGAGCCGAAGTTCTCCAGAGCGTACTCCAGGCCGGCGACCTCACCGGGGATACCGGCGGCCATGCCGCCCACCTGGTTCAGCTTGGAGTAATCGCCGGTGAACTCGTTGCCGTCGGCATCGACGAAGTTGCCGACCTTGCCCTCGCTGTTCAGCCACATCTCGGCCGTCGCGTTGGCGGGAGCGATCTCACGGAAGTCAACGACTTTGACCTCCTTGGTTTCTGCGTCATAGATGGTCATGAAGCCGCCGCCGCCGAGACCGGAGGTGTAGGGCTCCACAACGCCCAGGGTATAGGCGACTGCGACAGCAGCGTCAACGGCGTTGCCGCCGGCCTGCAGAATGTCGAGGCCAGCCTTGGAAGCATAGTAGCTGGAGCTGGCGACTGCGCCGTTGGTGCCAGTGGCGTCACGGTCGTCGCGCTTGGCGGTGAGATCCTCGTTGTAGGGCAGCCAGATCTCGTCGCCGGGCTCTTCCTCAGGCGTGGAAGCGGCGGGAGCGGAGCTGGCAGCAGGGCTGCTGCTGGCGGCCGGGGTGCTCTGGGTTCCGCAAGACACCAGAGACAGTGACATTGCCAGAGCCAGAACAAGCGCTAAGTACTTTTTCATGTTTTTACCTCCTATTATCCAATCTCATATTACAGTTGGCGGAGAGGCCCCGCCAATTCTGCGATGCAATCAGGCGAATACCTTCCTGCATTTTAATTATAGAAGCTTTATGGCAGGACAGTCAATTTTTTCTCATATTTATCTTTAACAGAAAATTTACACGAAAGAGGATTCCTTTCTGCCTCGCCGTGCATAAAAACTGAAATGCACAAAAATGAGACAAAGAATCACTGAAAAATAGATAAAAATACGAATTACTTACAAATTGACCGGCCAAAACGGCGAAAGGGGAAGCAACGGCGGGTGTTTCGCCGCCCGGCCGGAAGAGGGAAAAGGCTTTACGCCTGTTTTGAATGTTTGGCTTTTTCAGACTTCAAAAATGAGAAAAATTGCCCCGCCGGAGATTTGCCTCCGGCGGGGCGGGCTTTCCTGCGCGCTATGGTTCTTATGATTCCGCGGGTTCCTCAGAAAATTCCAGACAGATCCTGGTTCCCTGACCCGGATGGCTCTGGATATGGATCTCGCCGTGCATCTGCTCCACCACGTTGCGGACAAAGGCCAATCCCAGACCGCTGGACTGCCGTCCGGAGGTGCCCCGGTCCCAGATGCTCTGGAGCTGCGCTTCGTCGATGCCGGAGCCGTTGTCCTCCACGGTGAAGACCAGCCGATGTTCCCGTTCCGCGGAGCTCACCCGCAGCCAGATCTGCGGCACGCGGTCCTGGGGCATGGCCTGGGCGGAGTTCTGGATCAGGTTCACCAGCGCCCGGGGAAACAGGAAACGGTTGGCGCAGATCAGCGCCTGAGGCGCCTGGTTGTCCACGTGGAGATAGGCGGCGTAGTCATTCACGGAGCTTTGGGCCAGCACTACACCCACCAGCTTTTCGGTGGGGATGGGAGACATCTGGTCCTCGTACAGGATCTCGGAGATCATGTCGCTCATCCGCTCCACCGCGTTTTCGATGTGGTCCAGATATTCCACGTCCCGCTCCCGCTGCTCCTCCTGACACTCCAGCTTCAGCACGCCCACCAGGGTCTGGGCTGCGGTCAGAGGGGATTTCAGGTCGTGGACCAGGTACTGCATCTCCTGATAGGTCCGGTTTTTCATCTCATTGAGCTGAGACTGGACCAGAATGGCCTGGTTCTGTTCCTTGAGAACACTCAGCTCCCGCAGGTTGTTCTCATCCCGCAGCAGAAGGAGCACCACCAGGGCAAAGGAGAGAAACAGGGTCATGCCCACCAGCGCCATGGTGTTGAGAATGGTATCCGCCCCCAGAACAGAGGAGGACATTTTGATATCCATGGACATCTCGCCCCGGCCCACTGGGAACCGGCTCATGACGGGCATGACGTCCAAAAACTGCAGCGCGGTCAGCACCAGGGCGATGAGACCGGCCTTTTTTACCAGCGAGACATACTGATAGTTGATCTTCCGGAACAGCAGC
>Ga0129314_1000562_pt1 | contig 37752 bp, 29 predicted proteins | sample O1111metagenome_FD_94431 | JGI IMG/M metagenome (GOLD analysis project Ga0129314, IMG submission 94431) | Orangutan individual fecal microbial communities from fecal samples from Wisconsin, USA - O1111 metagenome | ecosystem: Host-associated > Mammals > Digestive system > Large intestine > Fecal... | reverse complement strand
TGGTGCTTAATACCGCCTCCATCCAACTGCTGCCCACCACGGTGGCGGCGCTGCGCAGCGCACACGGCTGCGCCGCTGCGCTTGATATTCTGCCCGCCGTGTGGCTTTCTTCCCTGCTTTCCGTTTCGGCAGGACTGCTGGCCGCACGAGGCTTCCAACGCCTGTGGCGGCGCTGACACACCTGAGCGCCCTGCTGCTCCCGCTGCTGTTTACCGCGGCAGCCGCTTGGGGACTGCGCCGCCGTCTGGATGTTTATGCCGCCCTGACCGACGGCGCGGCAGAGGGCTTGGGCATCGTGATTCATATCCTGCCCAATCTGGTGGCTTTGCTGTCTGCCATATACATGCTCCGCGCCTCCGGCGCGCTGGACGCGCTCACCGTCCTGCTCTCCCCGGTCCTGGCCGCTCTGGGAATCCCCCCTGAAACCGCGCCGCTCCTGCTCATCCGTCCCCTCAGCGGCAGCGGTGCGCTGGCGGTCGGCAGCGCGCTGATGGACACCTACGGAGCCGACAGCACCATCGGCCGCACCGCTGCGGTCATGCTGGGCTGCACGGAAACCACGTTCTATACCGTTGCCGTCTATTTCGGCGCGGCAGGCATCCGCCGCACCCGATACACCATTCCCGCCGCTTTAACGGCGGATCTGGTGGGGTTTTTGTCGGCGGCATGGTGTGTGCGCCTTTTCTTCGGGGCCTGAGGTGATAAAATCCCTCTTTTTCCCGCCAAGGGCTTGACGTTTCCACAAAAATAGACTAGCATGGGTTAAGGTAGAATTATATCTGCCACAATCATCATGAGGAGGCAATACCATGAAGTTTTCCAGTAAGGTTCTGAAATGCGGTCTGTCACCCATGCGTAAGTTTCACCCTTATGCCGTGGCAGCCGAAGCAAAAGGAAAGAAGATCTATCATTTGAACATCGGCCAGCCGGATATCGCAACCCCCAAGGCTTATTTCGAGGCCGTGCGCCATTTTGATCTGCCCGTACTGGCATACGCACCGTCTCCCGGTATCCCTGAGCTGATCGACGCCATTCAGAAGTACTATGATAATCTGGATATGCATTTTGAAAAGGGCGATATCCTGATTACCAACGGCGGCAGCGAGGCGCTGCAAATCGCTATGAACTGCATTCTGGACGATGGCGATGAGATCCTGATCCCCGAGCCTTTCTATCCCAACTACAACACCATGGCCTACACCTGCGGCGCCAAGATCCATCCCATCCCCACCTCTCCCCATGACGGCTATCACTATGCCGACCGGACCAAGGTTGAGGCAGAGATCAACGAGCATACCCGCGCCATCATGGTCACCAACCCCGGCAACCCCACCGGTGCCGTGCTGACGCCGGAGGAAATGCGCATGATGGTGGATATCGCCAAGGAACACGACCTGTTCATCATCGGTGACGAGGCCTATCGTGAGTTTGTCTACGCCGGCGAGCCTCTGCAGTCCATGGGCCAGTTCGATGACGCCGCTGAGAATGTCATCGTGATCGACACCGTGTCCAAGCGGTTCTCCGCCTGCGGCGCCCGTATCGGCTGCATGATCTCCCGCAACAAGGAGCTGATGGCGCAGGCTATGAAGTATGCCCAGTGCCGCCTGTCCGTGGCCACCCTCGACCAGATTGCCGCCGCCGCGCTCTACAGCGTGGGCTCCGACTACTTCGCCGATGTCCGCGAGGAGTACAAGCGCCGCCGCGACACCGTCATGCGCAAGCTGCACGAGATCCCCGGCGTGGTGTGCGAGTGCCCCCGCGGCGCGTTCTACGTCATGGCCGCTCTGCCTGTGGACGATGCCGACACCTTCCAGAAGTGGCTGCTGGAGGAATTTGACGACAATGGCGACACCGTGATGTTCGCCCCCGGCGAGCCCTTCTATGCCACCCCCGGCAAGGGCCGGAACGAGATCCGCATCGCTTACGTCCTCAAGCAGGAGGATCTGGAGCGCGCCATGGATCTGCTGCGTCTGGGCATCGAAGCCTATAACAAGCGCTGAACCACTGATTACTCCGTATAAACTCCGTATAATATAAGAGGGAGCCTGCTGATGCAGGCTCCCTCTTATATTATGATTCGCTCAGCTCCAACACCACGGGGCAATGATCGCTGCCCGTGACCTCCGGCCAGATATCGGCATTCTTCACGCGGGGCAGCAGGCGCCGGGACACAATAAAGTAATCAATGCGCCACCCCGCGTTGTTTTGCCGGGCGTGAAAGCGGTAGCTCCACCACGAGTAAGCGCCCGTGCGCTCGGGATACAGTGTGCGGAAGGTGTCGGCAAAGCCGCTGGCAAGCAGCTGCGTCATTTTGGCCCGCTCCTCATCGGAAAAGCCGGGATTCATCCGGTTGGACTTGGGGTTTTTCAGGTCGATCTCCTGATGGGCCACGTTCAGGTCGCCGCAGTAGACCACCGGCTTTTTCTCGTCCAGCTCCAGCAGGTATTCCCGGATATCATCCTCCCACTCCATACGGTAGTCCAGCCGCGACAGCTGATCCTTGGCGTTGGGCGTATAGCAGCACACCAGATAGAAATCCTCATACTCCGCCGTGATGACCCGACCCTCATGGCGGTGAATATCCGCTCCGAAGTCGCAGCTCACAAAAAGCGGCTGGCGGCGGGTAAAAATGGCGGTGCCGGAATAGCCGGCCTTGTCGGCGCTGTTCCAGAAGCGGTGATAGCCGGGCAGCTCAAATTCCGCCTGCTCCGGCCGCATTTTCGTCTCCTGCAAGCAGATGATGTCTGCGTCGGCAAAGGCGCAGAAATCCAGAAAACCCTTGCCCAGACAGGCACGCAGGCCATTGACATTCCATGAAATCAGTCGCATAGGGGACGCTCCCTTTCTCTTTTTTGTCAGCATATCACATTTTTGCCCTCTTGACAACTGGTCGCGCCGCCGTTATACTGATGAAAACTGTTCCATTTGGAACAAAAAGGAGCGCATGATGGAGGACCATAGAGCACTTCTGGCGCAGCATTTCCTGTTTCAGGATGCCGCAGAGGCATTGAGCGAGGCGCTGGCGCTGCCGGTATGCACCTTCGAGCGGGGGCAGATTGTCTGCCAGCCGGAAACAGCGGCGTTGGCGCTGGGCATTGTGCTGCAAGGCAGGGCCGAGGCGGTGGCCGATCACCGGAATCAGGCGGTGCTGGCCGGCTTTGACCCGGGCGGCACCTTCGGCGCGGCGGCACTGTTTGGCGGCGAAGGCTATGTGTCCCGGATCCGGGCTACGACGGCATGTGCCGTGCTGTTTCTGCCGGAACCGCTGCTGCGGCAATGGTTCAGCCGCTGGCCCCGGATGGCGGTAAACTACATCGCCTTTCTCTCCGACCGGGTGCGGTTTCTCAACGAGAAGATCGCACTCTTCACAGAGGACAGCGCCCAGCAGCGGGTCTATCGCTGGCTGTGCGCCAACTGCTGCGGCGGCTGCCTGCCGGCGGGGCTGAGCATGACCAAGCTGGCGGCAGGTCTGTCCATGGGGCGCACCAGCCTGTATCGGGCGCTGGAGGAACTGGAAAACGCCGGGCTGATCGTCCGGAACGGAAAAAGAATCGAGGTAATTGTATGAAAAAAGCAACCAAAATCGTCAGTCTGCTGCTGGCGCTGGCCCTGGCACTGAGTCTGGCCGCCTGCAGCGGGCAGGACAATACGTCCCAGAATCAGCAAGAGCCACTCTCCGGCACGGAGGTAAACCTGTTCGTGCTGTCCGGCCCCACCGGAATCGGCGCCATGAACCTGTGGGCCGCCTCCGATGCAGGCGAGACGAAGAACACCTATCACATCACCATGCCCGGTGCCAATGACGAGGTGGTGGCCGCCCTGTCCAACGGCAGCGCGGATATTGCCGCCGTTGCCACCAATCTGGCAGCAACGCTGTACAACAAGACCGACGGCGGCGTAACGGTGCTGGCGGTAAATACGCTGGGTGTGCTGTCCATGCTCTCCAACGGGCAGGAGCTCGCCTCGGCGTCGGAGCTGAAGGGCAAGACCATCTACGCCCCCGGTCAGGGTGCCAATCCGGAGTATATCCTGCGCTATGTGCTCACCGGCAGCGGCCTTGACCCCGATAAGGATGTGACCATACAGTTTGTGGGCGAGGGCAGCGAGCTGCTGAGCGTCTGGCAGAATGACCCGGAGGCGATCATTATGGCGCCCCAGCCGGTGGCCACCAGTCTCCTGATGCAGAATGAAAATGCCCGGACCGTGCTGGATATGACCGAGGCGTGGAACAAGGTCTCAGGCGGCGACAGCACCCTGATGATGGGGTGCGTGATCGTGCGCAATCAGTTTTTGCAGGAGAACCCCGATGCGGTGAAGCTGTTTATTGATGAGTACGCCGCCTCTGTTGAAAAAGCCCAGTCCGATGTAAGCGGGACCGCCGCACTATGCGAGCAATATGGCCTGATCCCCAAGGCGGCGCTGGCCGAAAAGGCCATCCCCTCCTGCGGCCTGACCTTTGTCACCGGCGAGGAGATGAAAACGCAGCTGAGCGGCTATCTGCAAGTCATGTTTGACGCCAATCCCAAGAGCGTGGGCGGCGCGCTGCCGGGTGACGATTTCTATTACGGTGCGTAAAACACTGGCAAACGGCGCGGCGGTGCTGTTCTGGGTGGTGGTCTGGCAGCTGGCGGCGATGGCCGCCAACCGGACGCTGCTGCTGCCCATTCCCACCCCGGCAGATACGCTGTGTGCACTGGCGCGCATGGCGGTGAAGCCGGACTTCTGGCTGACGGTGGGCATGTCGCTGCTGCGGATCTGCGCCGGGTTTGCGCTGGCCTTTGCCGCCGGCGCGCTGGGCGCCGCCGCATCCGCGCAGTGGTCCCTCTTCCGCCGTCTGGCCGCGCCGCCGATACAGCTGATCCGCTCCATCCCCGTGGCGGTGTTCACCATTGTGGTGTTTTTATGGGTAAGCCGGCCCTATATCCCCTCCGTCATCGTATTTCTGACGGTGCTGCCCATTGTGTGGGACGGCGTGGAGAACGGACTGGAAAACGCCGACCGGCAGCTGTCGGAAATGGCGCGCACCTTCGGCATGGGACGCTGGGAGATCCTGCGGCGGATCACACTGCCGGGAATCCGTCCCCATGTGGCCGCCGCCGTGACAACGGCGCTGGGCTTTGCGTGGAAATCCGGCATCGCCGCCGAGGTGATCTGCCGCACAGAGGGCTCGCTGGGCGACCTCCTGTGGAGCGGAAAAGCCAGCGTCAGTTATGACGAGGTATTTGCCCTGACAGTGGTAATCGTGGCGTGCAGCACCCTTTTGCAGCGCCTGTCTGCCATTGGCAGAGAAAGGGGCGGCCATGATACGTTTTGACCGTGTAACCTTTGGCTATGGGCTGTCAGCCCCGCTGCTGCGGGATTTTTCCCTTGAACTTCCATCAGGCAGACGAATCTGCCTGATGGCCCCCTCCGGCAGAGGAAAGACCACCGTGCTGCGGCTGCTGCTGGGCCTGGAACGTCCCCGCCGGGGGTCGGTAACGCGCCCGGACGGCATACGGTTTTCCACCGTGTTTCAGGAGGATCGTCTGCTGCCATGGAAAACCGTGACGGAAAATGCCGCTCTGTTCAGCGACAAGGAAACGGCCTGCCGCATTTTGACGCAGCTGGGTCTGGGCGACAGTCTGGACGCACTGCCCAAGACGCTGAGCGGCGGCATGAAGCGCCGCGCCGCGCTGGGCCGTGCGCTGGCGCACCCGTTCGATGCGCTGGTGCTGGATGAGGCACTGACGGGCCTTGACCCTGCCGCCCGGGCCCAGTGTCTGCGCGCCATCAATGACGCGGTGGGGCCACGGACACTGGTGATGTCCTCTCATAGCGAGGACGATGCCGCGGCGCTGGACGCACAGATCATCACACTCTGATACATAAAAAATCGCGGGACTTTCGTCCCGCGATTTTTTATCTGCTCATATCCTTTTCATATTGGGCTTTATATGCCGCCGCCTCCTCCCGGTACATTGCGGCACTGGCGCGGTTGGCGGCAATCTCCTCGTCTGTCACGGCGCGGCGCACCTTGGCCGGCATGCCGATAACCAGCGAGCCATCGGGAATCACGGCATTCTGCGGCACCAGCGCTCCCGCACCAATGATGCAGTTACTGCCCACCACTGCACCGTTGAGCACGATAGCGCCCATGCCCACCAGCGTATTGTCCCCCACCGTGCAGCTGTGAAGGATCGCGCTGTGTCCCACGGTGCAGCCGCTGCCCACATGTACAGGCAGTCCCCGATCGATGTGCACCACACAGTTATCCTGAATATTTGTGTCCTCACCGATGGTGATCTCATCTTCTTCAGAGCGAAGCACCGCCCCAAAAAAGACGCTGCTGTGGGCGCCGATACAGACATTGCCCACCACCGTGGCGGTAGGCGCTACAAATACAGAGGGATGGATCTTCGGTTTTTCCATGGCATACTGCTCCTTTCCCGATGCACTCAAAAGCGCCCCGCATCCTCCCAATCGAGTCAGCCCAGCTGCTTTGCCGGATAAGCGCAGCGGCACAATGGCTTGAAATACACTGGAGAATGCCTGCGGGCAAACGCCTTCTTTCTATCGGTTGCTTGTCCTCGCTATCATAGCACGGCAGCGCAGAAAGTGCAACGTCAATCTTCCCTCCTCCATTATAAAAGCAGGCGGAATGCATGGCATTCCCCCTGCTTTTATGAGGAAAAGAACCCTATGGCTTTGAAAAGCCCAGCCTTTACCGTCTGATAGCGCCGTGGTAATCCACCGGCAGATCCCGCACCCTCCAGCGGTGCTCCAGCGGCGCAACGGCGCCCTCCATCCGCGCTGCAAAGCCCTTGTTCCGGGTGATGCACAAAATAGTCGGCCCTGCACCGCTGATGCATACCGCATGGCACCCGTTCTGGTTGGCCAGCGCCTCCACCCGGTCGTATTCCGGAATCAGGCGGCGGCGGTAAGGCTGGTGGAGCCGATCCTGCAACGAGGCGGCAATCAGCTCCTCATCCCCCTGCTCCAGCGCCCGCAGCAGCACCGCCAGATAACCGCCGTTGCGGACGGCATCACTGTACGACACCATGGCAGGCAGTACCCGGCGTGCCTCGTAGGTGCTGAGGGGGAAGTCCGGCGAAAGCGCCACAAAATGCAGCTCGGGATGGGGCAGATACTCCACCGTGTAGACCTGCCGGCCAGCCATCATGGACGCGGTCATACCGCCCAGCAGCGCCGGAGCCAGATTGTCAGGGTGTCCCTCGATCTCCGTTGTCAGCGCCAGCAGCTGCCGGCGGTCAAAGGGTTTTCCGGCCATGTAGTTGGCGGCGGAAGCGCCGGCGGCGATCAGCGCCGCCGAAGAGCCAAGCCCCCGGCACACGGGAATCTCCGCATGAATGTAGATATGCACCGGCGGCACGTCGCCGCGGCGCAGCTCCTGCCAGACCCGGGAATAGGCCACATAGGCCAGATTCTCTTCATTCTGATACTGCTCCTCACAGCCGGAAAAGCCCAGCTTGTCCGACGGTGTAAAGGAGAGCGTATTGTACAGTCCCAGTGCGCAGCCCAGCACATCAAAGCCGGCGGCCAGATTGGCCGTTGTGGCCGGAACGCGAATCGTTACCTGTTCCATTCCCTCTCGCCCGCCTTTCTCAGTACATAGGCCAGCATATCCTGCCGGTCGATCACATCGCGGTGGCGTACCGGGCGCTGCCGCAGATCTGCCAGATTGGCCGGTATCTTCACACCACTCAGGTCGCAAAGCCGCTGCATCATCTCAAATTCATCCTCACCCGGCGCCTCCCCCAGTCCTTCCAGCACGGCGGCAGGGAACTTATAGGGCGAGGCCGTGGACAGCACCACCACCGGATGATGATCGCCGCAGGCAGCCTTATAGTCCTGCGCCACCTGCCATGCCACCGCCGTATGGGTGTCGGCCAGATAATGGTGCTCCCGCCACAGCCGTCCAATGGCCGCCTTGGTGGCGGCGTCATCACAGCAGCCGCTCCAGAACACGCGCTGGATCTTTTCCAGCAGTGCCTGCGGCACCTGATAGGCGCCGGTTTCCTTCAGCTGCTCCATCAGCTCCGCCACCAGCGCGGCATCCCCGCTGAGCAGGAAGAGCAGCCGCTCCAGATTGCTGGATACCAGAATATCCATCGAGGGGGAAACCGTCTTGTAGAACGGACGGTTCCGGTCATAGCGCCCTGTGCGCAGGAAGTCCGTCAGCACATGGTTGGCATTGGAGGCGCAAACCAGCCGTCCCACAGGCAGTCCCATCTCCCGGGCGAAAAAGCCGGCCAGAATATCGCCGAAATTACCGGTAGGCACGGCAAAATCCACAGCCTCGCCTTCCTGAATGCGCCCCATGCGGCACAGCGCGGCATAGGCGCGGAAATAGTACACCACCTGCGGCGCCAGACGGCCAATATTGATGGAGTTGGCGGAGGACAGGCATACGCCCTGCCCCGCCAGCAGCTGCCAGCGCTCCACCTCGGAAAAAATCTCCTTTACGCCGCTCTGGGCATCGTCAAAGTTGCCGCGCACGGCGCAGACGCAGACGTTATCCCCCGCCTGCGTTTCCATCTGCCGCTGCTGCACGGCGCTGACGCCGCCATAGGGATAAAACACGATGATCCGAGTGCCCGGCACATCCTGAAAGCCCGCCATGGCAGCCTTGCCCGTGTCGCCGCTGGTGGCGGTAAGGATCAATATCTCCTCTTTTGTGCCGCACTTCTCCCGTGAGGCTGTCATCAGCCGGGGCAGCATGCTGAGGGCAACATCCTTAAAGGCACTGGTGGGGCCGCGGAACAGCTCCAGCACCGCATCGTCCCCCACCGCAACCGTCGGCGTCAGATCGGCGCTCTCAAACTTCCCCTCATAGGCGGCATGCACCAGCTCGTCCATCTCCTGCCGCGAAAACGAGGGCAGCAGCGCCGCAAGGATCTCCCGCGCCATAGACAGGGTGTCCAGCTTCAAAACGGCCCGCCAATCCAGCTTGATCTCCGACAGGGACGGCATGGTGTACAGCCCGCCATCGGGGGCCAGCCCCCGCAAAACGGCCTCGGCTGCCGTGGCATGCAGCGCGCTGCTGCGTGTACTCTGATAGTCCATCATAGGGATCTCCTCCGTGTATTTTCCCCAAATTTTTCTTCGAAAAAAGTAAAATTTTCGCCTTGCAATTTCACGTTGAATATGATATATTGTTCCCCATAAAAAGTCAAGTGTTTTTTGTTCGAGGACAATTTTACGTTATTTGTCAATTTGTCCACCAACGGAAAGCCTTTGCATTCCACGAAAGGACTATCGATATGTTGAAAGTAGCAAAATTCGGCGGCTCCTCCATGGCAGATGCCGTACAATTTGCCAAGGTAAAGGCCATTGTAGAAAGCGATCCCGCCCGCCGCGTCATTGTGGTGTCCGCCCCCGGCAAACGCAGCAAGGAGGATCACAAGGTAACCGACCTGCTGTATTTGTGCAGTGCGCATATGAAATACGGTGTTTCCTGCGAAAAAATCTTCGATCTGATCCGTCAGCGCTATCAGGAAATTGCAGACGACTGCGGTCTGACGCTGGATCTAAAAGACGACTTTGACGCGCTGTGGCAGAAAATGGTCAGCGGCGAGGCGGATCAGGAGTATCTGGCCTCCCGGGGTGAATATTTCGCAGCGCGGCTGATGGCGGCGTATCTGGGCTATACCTTTCTGGATGCGGCGCTGTGGCTGCAATTCAAGTTTGACGGTGCCGTGGATCAAGAGAGCAGCTACGAGGCCCTGCGTAAGGCGGCAGACGGCCAGCGAGTCGTGATCCCCGGTTTTTACGGCGCTATGCCGGACGGCCGGGTCGTGACCCTGACCCGGGGCGGCAGCGATATCACCGGTGCGCTGGCGGCAGCGGCGCTGGATGCCGATGTTTACGAAAACTGGACGGATGTATCCGGTATTCTGATGGCTGACCCCCGCATTGTTGAAAATCCTGCGCCGATCCGCCGCGTGACGTACAGTGAGCTGCGGGAATTGAGCTATCTGGGTGCTCAGGTGCTGCATGAGGGTACCGTGTTCCCGGTGCGGGAGAAAAATATCCCCCTGAACATCCGCAATACCAACGACCCCGACCACGCCGGCACCATGATCCTCAGCAACATTGACGATGAGACGCAGGATGACAGCTTCATCACCGGCATCGCCGGAAAAAAAGGCTTCTCCATCATCACCGTCGCCAAAAGCGGTATGTCCTCTGAAACAGGCGCCTTGCTGAAGATCCTCTCCATTCTGGCCAAGCATCAGATCAACGTAGAATACGTTCCCTCCGGCATCGACACGCTGTCGCTGGTGGTGGAGGCGGCCAAGATCAAGTCCTGCCTGTACAGTATGCTTGGTGAGATCCAGCAGGCGCTGCAGCCGGACTCCATCAAGGTGACAGAGCACATCGCCGTGGTGGCGGCGGTGGGCCGCAAGATGGCCTATCGGCTGGGTGTATCCGGCAAAATCTTCAGCAAGCTGGGCGAGCATGGCATAAATATCCGCATGATCACCCAAGGACCCGAAGAGCTGAACATCATCGTAGGCGTTGAGGAAAAGGACTTTGAACAGGCCATACAGGTTCTGTACGACAGCTTTGTAAAGGAGAAAGTCACAGATGAAACAGTTTAAAATAGGTATTCTGGGCGCCACCGGCGCGGTGGGCCGTGAGATGATGAAAATTCTGGAGGAGCGCAAGTTCCCGGTAGCCGAGCTGCGTCCCATTGCCAGCGCACGCAGCGTCGGCACAATGCTGCCCTTTAACGGCGGCCAGGCCCAGGTAGTCGCCGCCTCCGACGATGCTTTCGAGGGGCTTGATCTGGTGTTGGGCGCCGCGGAAAACGATATCGCCCGGCAGTACGCGCCCGCCATTGTCCGCTCAGGCGCCGTGTTTGTGGATAACTCCAGCGCTTTCCGGCTGGATAAGGATGTGCCGCTGGTAATCCCCGAGATCAACCCTCAGGATGTAAAGCAGCACAAGGGAATCATTTCCAGCCCCAACTGCACCACCATCGTATCGCTGGTGGCCGTCAACGCCCTCAATCAGCTCAGCCCCATCGAGAGTATTGTGGCCTCCAGCTATCAGGCGGTCAGCGGCGCCGGTGCCGGCGGCCCCATCGAGCTGATGGCCGAGGTGGACGCGCTGGGCAAGGGGCAGCACTATGCGCCCAAGGTGTTTCAGTATCAGATTGCCTACAACGTGATCCCCCAGATCGGCGGTGAAGCCTTCGCGGGCTACACCTCCGAGGAGATGAAGCTGCAAAACGAAGGCCGTAAGATCCTGCACCTGCCGGAGCTGCGGGCCAGCTGCACCTGCGTGCGTGTGCCGGTAGTCCGCAGTCACAGCGTCTCCCTTGTGGTACGCACCAGAGAGAAAATCAGCGTAGCCGATGCCAGAGCGGCCATCGCCGGGGCATCCGGCTGCCGTCTCGTGGACGATCTTGCCAACAGGCAGTATCCCATGCCGCTGGATACCTCCGATCAGGACATCGTCTTTGTGGGGCGTATCCGCGACGACCTTACCAGTGACAACGGCCTGAACATCTGGTGCTGCGGCGATCAGGTGCGCAAGGGTGCCGCCACCAACACCGTGCAGATTGCGGAATTGGCCATGGGCCTTAAATAAGCCCGGCGTCCTGCTGCGTATGCAAATAAGCCCAGCGCCAAGCAGGATCAGGCGCAGCTCCACGGCAGCATATCGAAAAAAAGATGGCGGGAAATCAGATTTTCCCGCCATCCTCTTTATATTTCTTTATGCCTCTTCATGGTGGATGCGCTCCGCCTGCGGCGTCAGGGCCACGATTTTATTGAAATAGTGATAGAAGGGGATCAGCGTCCGAAAGCCGGATACAATATCCTCCGCCAGCGCAGGAGAAAAGATCCGCTCATCCAGCGGCCCCTCCCAACGCAGGGAGAGCGACTTCTTCTGGTACCACGGGCGCAGAAGCGCGCTGACCTCCCCCTTGCTGCGGGCATAATCCGGCCCATCCAGCGTGAACACCGACTGCTTGTCAAACTGCCGCACCAGCTTCGTCAGCTCGTCGGGATGCCGGTCAATCTCCTTGCGATACGCCTCCATCATCGCGGCGGCAGGCGACCAGAACCCCAAGCCGAAGCTGTAATAATCCGGCCCCAGCTCAAACCAGAAGGTGGGCCGCCCCGTCCAGTCCTTATCCCCGGTACGGATGCACCACCACAGATGATCTTTATACGGCCCCCGGCCGAAAAGCCTCCGTGCGTCCCGGTAAATGCGGGAGACCTTCAAAATCAGCGGCTCATCCGGCAGCAGTTCATGTATCGCGTCGTATACCTGCTCGCCCAGCGCTTTGGTGGGCGCAAGGAAGGCATTGGTATAGATGTCCTTGTGTTCCATAAACCAGCTCCGCTCGTTGTTAAAGCGGATGCCCCACATAAAATCCACCGTCTGCTGGGTATATCCCTGAAATGCCATGGCAAAACGCTCCTTCGTCTTGGTCTTTTGCCGCTATTGTACCCACTTTCGCCGCAAAATGCAAGAGGCGGCCGTCCCGCACAGCAGGCGCAAAGCCGCTATTTTGTCCGAAGTCTCCGCCATCCCGCCCTTATCCCCGGTATCTTTTCCTTCAAAAAAGCGCAGAGCCGGATTCGGCTCTGCGCGGTATAAAGCACCCATGCTGCTGCGCCGCATTCTTCCGCAATACAGCAGGCGAAAACGCCTGCTTTGAGAGAGCAGGCGGCGCAGAAATGCAGGTAGAAATATAGTGGCGTATTTTACATTTTAGCACAGTGAACCGCTGAATTCAACGGTAATTTCCCCCTCGTGATCAATTTCATCATGCAGCATAAAAAAATACATTTTCGCGTCTTTTATTTCAGAAAATATGTGCATTGACGCAGAAAAAGTGCCCGTTTAAAATGTAGCATATTTTATGAATGTCTGTTGGCGGCGGTCGTGAAGGGAGCGGAGCGTTTATTATGAAGTATGTATTTGTCACCGGCGGTGTGGTTTCCGGTCTGGGAAAAGGCATCTGTGCGGCATCGCTGGGCCGCCTGCTGAAGCAGCGGGGGCTGAAGGTGCGCAACCAGAAATTTGACCCCTATCTGAATGTAGACCCCGGCACCATGAGCCCCTATCAGCATGGCGAGGTGTTCGTCACCGATGACGGTGTGGAAACCGATCTGGATCTGGGACACTATGAGCGCTTTGTGGACGAGAGCCTGACGGGGCGCTGCTCCGTTTCCTCAGGCCGTGTATACTGGGATCTGCTGAACCGGGAGCGGCAGGGCGCTTTTCTGGGCGGCACGGTGCAGATCATCCCCCATGTGACCGATGAGATCAAGCGCCATATCTACGCCATGGAGCAGGAGGGGCTGGATGTGCTGATCTGCGAGATCGGCGGCACGGTAGGCGACATTGAAAGCCAGCCGTTTCTGGAAGCCATCCGGCAGGTAGCGGTAGAAAAAGGCCGCGAAAACGTGGTGTATATCCATGTGCCGCTGATCGTGCAAATCCCCGGCAGCGGCGAGCTGAAAAGCAAACCCACCCAGCATTCGGTAAAGGAACTGCTGGGGCAGGGGATCCAGCCGGATATTCTGGTGTGCCGTGCCGATGCCCCCATCCCGTCGGACATGCGGGAAAAAATCGCCCTGCTGTGCAACATGTCACAGGCGTGCGTCGTGCAGAATATCACCGCCGGCACCTTGTATGAGGTGCCGCTGCTGCTGCAAAAAGAGGGTCTGGACGACATCGTATGCCGCAAGCTGGGACTTTCCTGCCCGCCGGCCGACATGACCCGCTGGCGGGCTATGGTTGCGCGCATCAAAAACGCCAGACGCGAGGTAACCATTGCGCTGGTCGGTAAGTATGTGCAGCTGCACGATGCGTACCTCAGCGTGGAGGAATCCCTGTTTCACGCGGGAACAGACTGCGGTGCCGTGGTGCACATCCGCTGGATCGACTCGGAGACGGTCACGGCGGACAACGCGCCGCAGGTGTTCTCCGGTTGCAGCGGCATCCTGATCCCCGGCGGGTTCGGCGACCGGGGCATTGAGGGGATGATCGCCGCGGCGCAGTATGCGCGGGAAAGCGGCCTTCCGTATTTCGGCATCTGTCTGGGCATGCAGATCGCCGTGATTGAATTTGCCCGCCATGTACTGGGCTGGGCCGATGCCCACTCCACCGAAATGGCGCCCCATACAGCCCATCCCGTCATCGACCTGATGCCGGAGCAGGTGGGCCTCAGCAGTAAGGGCGGCACCATGCGGCTGGGCCAGTACCCCTGCGTGCTGGCGGAAAACAGCCTTGTCCGCACCCTCTACGGCCAGCGGGAGATCAGCGAGCGGCACCGCCACCGCTACGAATTCAACAATGCCTTCCGCGATAGGATCACCGCCGCCGGGCTCATCTCCACCGGAACCTCTCCCGACGGACATCTGGTGGAGATCGTGGAAAACCCCGGCCATCCGTGGTTTGTCGGCGTCCAGTTCCACCCGGAGTTCAAAAGCCGTCCCGACCGGCCTCATCCTCTGTTCCGCGGCTTTGTCGCAGCGGCACTGGCGCGGTAAACTATCCTGCCTCTATCATGCGGCGCTGCCGGTTGGCAGCGCCGCATCTTACACGTATCAGGCGCGGCAGCCTGCACACGCGGCTTTTTTCTCCTCGCGGAAGCGTCCCCCCCCTTCCATCGCAGGCATTTTTATTGACTTCGTTCTGCCGCAGATTTATACTTGTGTAAAGCGAACAAATCCCACTTCAGGAGGTGCCAACATGACGCACAAGGCCATCTTTCGGCAGCACTGGATAGACGCCTTCACCGATGCGGACTTTTGCGCACGGCTGCATGACGCCGCCATGGCGGCGCGGTGGAGCCGCGCCCGGTGGGCGGAGGAGCTGCTGCCCCGCACGCGGCGACTGGACTGCCGTCAGGTCATTGAAACGGCAGCGGCGCAGACGGATATGCAGGAGCCTGCTGGCGGCTGGTGTGACTTTGTGCTGCAAAGCGCCGTGGCCGGCCTATACCCCGGCCACCGTGTCGGCGCTTCAGCGGAGCAGGAGGATTTTGCCCTGTGCGCGCTGCTGGCCATTCAGGTGCTTCTGGACAGCGAACGGCAGCTGCTGCCCTTCGACTGGCGGCTGGACTTTGCCTTCTGTTCTGAGGAAGAGGCGGCCGACAGCAGTGAGTACGCCCGCTTTTTGCAGGTCTGGCGGCGCTCCTTTGTGTATGAACTGCTGCGCCTGAGCAGCCAGCTGACCCCCTTTAGCACCCTACAGCACACCGCCATGGTTCACCATGTCGCCATGACGGTGGGCCGTGCCTTACGGCGCAGCGGCGCTCAGGTGGAGCTGGGGCTGGTCTCGGCCGCTGCCGCGGGACACGATATCGGCAAATTCGGCTGTATGCCCGGCGAGCGGGTGCCGTATCTGCACTATTACTATACCGATGAATGGCTGACCCGCGCCGGACTGCCTCAGGTGGGACAGGTGGCGGGCAACCACTCCACATGGGATTTGGAGCTGGCCAATCTGTCGGTAGAATCCATGCTGCTCATTTATGCCGATTTCCGCTCCAAGCAGCAGCGGGAGCCCGACGGACACGAAACGGCGGCGCTGTTTTCTTTGCAGGACGCCTTTGCTGTGATCCTCAGCAAGCTGGACAACGTGGACGACGCCAAAAAGCGCCGCTACGAGTATGTATACCGCAAGCTGCGGGATTTCGAGGCCTATCTCCGCTCCCGCGGCGTGGATGTAACGCTGTCCGGGCACGACACACCGCCGGAAGCGCCGGAGGATGCGGCGCTGATGGCGCCCGAGGCATATCATCGCGCCTTCTGCCTGATGGCGGTGGAACACAACCTGAACATGATGCGCCGGCTGGGTCACGAGCGGCTGTTTTCCGACCTTCTGGAGCAGGCCCGCAGCGAAAAGGACTGGACGCGCGTGCGGACATATCTCTGCATTCTCGAGGACTATTTCACCTATCTTTCCGCCACCCAGAAGGTGCAGACGGTCTATTTCCTCTACGAGCTGCTGCTGCATCCGGAGGGGGATATCCGCCGTCAGGCAGCGGCCCTGATGGGGCAGGTAATCGCCAAGTTCAGCCTCCGCTACAAAAAGGAGCTGCCCTCAGACGCGGGGCAGGCCGCGGTGGAGCAGACGCAGTTCGCCCTGTGGGCGCAATACCTGAATTTGCTGTTCTATCCCGACCACAAGCTGACGCCCCAGCAGATCAGCCACATCCGCTTTACCGCCAAGCTGGTGGTATCCGCTACGCTGGAGAACTGTGATCCGCAGGAGGCAGCGCAGTTCCTGACGGCGCTGCTGACCCATTACCGCCCTCAGCACATTGCCGATGAGGGCGCGGCGTTGGCGCTGAGTGACACGCTGAGCTACCTGCCCCTACATCTGCTGACGGATGGGCAGGCCCAGCAGGTGGCCGACTTCGCGCTGGCGCAGTGCCGCAGCCGCAATCCCTCTGTGCAGGCGGCAGCCATGCAGTTTTTCCTGCGGGCACGGCAGACCCTGCTGGCGGGGCACCCCCTGTGCGTCGCCATGCAGCAGCTGCGGGCAGAACGTCCGGCGCTGAGCCTTCCCTCGCTGCGTTACCAGTACGCGCTGGTGTGCGGCACATCGGTGGAGCACGCGGTGCAGTCCCTGCACCCGGAGGAATTATCCGACATCTTGCTGGACAACCTGAAAACAGCCACACCATGGATGATCAAGGTGGTCAATGTAGAGCTGCTGGCCCGGTACGCCGCGTGCAGCGGCAGCAGCACCATGCAGATTGCCGCCCATTTTGCCAACCTGATCCGCGTCAGCGAGGCGGTCGTGGTGCGGGAACGCGCCGGCCGCGCCCTGCTGGGGATCGCGCCGCAGCTAAGCTGCGAGGCGCGCAATGAGGTGGCCGTGGAGCTGTCCAAGGCGCTGGAGGCCGGCCACTACGAATTCTCCAAATATATTCCTCAGTACCTCGGCGCGTTTATCCTGTGGCTGCCGCCGGCGGAGCTGGACGAGATCATCACCTATCTCACGGAGCTTCTCAGCCATTCCTCCGACAGTGTGGCCGCTTCGGCGCTGGATACAGCCGGCTACCTGCTGGAAAACTACCGGCTGTACGCGCTGCGTTTTCCGGAAGAACAGGACGCCTGGGATCGCCGCAGGCGACGGCTGGCCGGGCTCTTGCTGAAGGGCGTGGCCTCTTACCGTCAGGCGGTGCAGCAGGAGGCCATGTACGTTATCGGGGACACACTTTTCTCCTCTCGGCACCTGCCGGACCGGCAAAAGGCGTGGCTATTCACCCTGTGCGCCCACAAGCTGTTGTTCCTGATGCAGGAAAACCGAAGCGGCGGCCTGAACGATCTGTACTGCTCGGCTGCCTTGTACCGTATCTATCAGTTCATTGTCCGCTATGAGACGGATCACGGCCCATTTCAATTCCGCCGCCGTGACAAGGTGGCCTTTTTCCCCGGAACCTTTGATCCCTTCACCCTGTCGCATAAGGCGCTGGCCTGCACGATCCGTGACATGGGCTACGAGGTATATCTGGCAGTAGACGAGTTCTCCTGGTCGAAAAAGACGCAGCCCAGCCTGATCCGGCGGCAAATCGCCTCCATGTCCGTGGCGGACGAATTCCATGTGCAGCTCTTCCCCTATAATATCCCCATCAATATTGCCAACCCCGACGATCTCAAGCGTCTGCGGCAGCTGTTCGCCGGGCGGGAGCTGTACCTCATCGTCGGCTCCGACGTGATCCACGGTGCCTCCTCCTATAAAGTGCCGCCCTGTGACGGTTCGGTGCACAGCATGAACCACATCGTGTTCCGCCGGGTGTCCGCCCTGCACGGTGAAGAAAAGGATGTGGACGTTGATACCGGCATGATCTCCGGCAAGGTGGTGCAATTGCAGCTGCCCTCTCAGCTGGAGGACATCAGCTCCACCCGCATCCGGGAAAATATCGATATGAACCGGGATATTTCCCACCTGATCGACCCCGTGGTGCAGGAATTCATCTATCAGCGCGGCCTCTATCTGCGCGAGCCTCAGTATAAGCCGCTGCTGTCGCCGGGCGCACTGCGTTTCGAGCATTGGGCTGCCGAGGACGCGCCCTTGGCCCAGCTTCAGGCTCTGGGTATGAGCGCGGCGGCCGTGACCGGGATCCGGCGGCGGCACGATCGGGTCATGACGCTGCGCAGCGGCGATACCCTGCTGTGCGCCGCCTCCTTCACGCAGCGGCGGGTAACGGAGCTGCTGACGCTGCTGGGTGACCCGGCGCGGGTCAATGATGTGCGCAACGCCGCGTCAGGGCGGCTGTTGTGCATGACGGGTCTGTTCGGAAAGGACAGCGAATCCATGCAGCTGCTGCTGACGCAGCTATTCGCGCAGGCCATGGAGGAGGACTGCCTGTGGGCGCTGTTTGCCGCGCTGGACGCACCGGCGGATGCCGCGGCGGACGATTTGCTGCGCCAGCAGGGCCTGCGCCCGATACGCAGCGGCGACGCTTCGCTGCTGCTGGCAGACATGAGCGCGCCGGTGGTCTTTCTGCAAAATGTAGAAACCGCCATCAAGCCGCCCTTCAGCGGCGACGAAACGGTTCTTGCCGCCGTCCATACGGCGCGCCGGCGGTTCAAGCTGGGACTGGTGGGCCTGTATCCGGGGCGGCTGATTTTTACGATTTCCTCCCAGCTGGTGCTGCACCGTCTGGTGGAAAAAATCACCGCTCTCAACGGCGTACCCATGACGCCCACCAAGCCGCGGGTGCTGGGCCCGTATATGTGCGTGCCCTTCGGCAAGCTGCTGCGCCGCGCCGCCATTCCCAACACGGTAACCAAAACCGTGCACACCGACAAGGTATTCGCCGCCGACCGGAGGAAGCAGTGGATCGAGGCCTTTCCCGGCTATGCGCCGCTGGCCGACCAGATGCGGGTGGTGCACTCCTTCCGCCGTCCGGTCATCATGGTGGATGACCAGCTGCACACCGGGCGGCGCATCGGCGTGCTGGAGCCTCTGGCCCGCCAGCAGCAGGTGGAGATCAAGGAGATTCTGGTGGGCATCCTGTCGGGACAGGGCCGCGATCTGGCCCAGCAGCTGGGCCGCAGCGTGGATTATGTCTACTTTGTCCCCAATCTGAGGGCATGGTATGTAGAGTCCACCATGTACCCCTTCATCGGCGGCGACACCGTGGCGCATGACGGTGCCGGACAGCACGACGGCCTACAGCCATCGGTAAACCTGATCCTTCCCTATGTCTACCCGGAGCATCTGCGCCAGTGCGGACAGGGCCCGGCCTACGCTTTTTCCCGCACCTGCATTGAAAATACCCTCTATATCATGGAAGCGCTGGAGACCGCCTACCGCAAGGTATATGCCCGCAACCTGACGCTGCGGCGGCTCAGCGAGGCGGTGGTGCTGCCGCTGTGTCCCGATAAGGGGCAGATGAAATACCGGCTCGACGGCGCGGTTTCCGATTATCTGCGGGATGATCTGGAAACGCTGCGGCGGCTGGAAAACCTGTTTCGCTGAAAAGGAGGAACGCCGTGTATCACTATGAGGAAAACGGACAATACTTTGTATCATGCCAGCCGCTGCCGCTGACAGCATCGGCAATGCGGGAGCAGACGCCCATTTTTCTGTTCCGCCGCCCGCCGGAGAGCGGGCGGGCGGCCTTTCGCGCCGCCGCTCTCTCTCAGCTGACGGCGGCGCAAGAGGATGTCACATGGCTGGATAGCCGCCGCATCGCGGCAAGCCACACCCTGCCCCAGCAGGCGGGCGCGTGGCTGCACAGCGGGCTGCGCGCCGTCAATTTCGACCATCCCCGGTGGCGGGAGATGGCTGCGTGGCAGCCTTCACCCGGCAAAAAGCGGGTCCACATTCTGGCAATGGGCGATGTGGGCAGCACCGTGGCGCTGGGGCTGAAGCTGCTGGGCGGCGGCACAGTGGACACCATCGGTATCTGCGACATTAACCAGGCCGCTACAAAGCGCTGGGAGTTTGAGCTGAATCAGGTGGCGCTGCCGTGGCAGTATGACGCCATGCCCACTGTGGAGATCGTCCCGCCCGAACGGCTCTTTGCGTGCGATGCCTTTCTCTTTGTGGCCTCAAAGGGCATTCCTGCGGTGGGCAGCGGCGTGCAGGATGTGCGCATGGCTCAGTTTCAGGCCAACCGCCCGCTGGTGGAGCTATATGCCCGCAAGGCCCGGGAGGCAAAATTCACCGGCCTGTTCTGCGTGATCTCCGACCCGGTGGACCCGCTGTCCCGTGCCGCGCTGCTCTCCTCCAACCGGGATGAAAACGGCGTCTATGACGGCATGGGACTTCTGCCCCAGCAGATACAGGGCTACGGCCTTGGTGTGATGAACGCCAGAGCCGCCTATTACGCCCGTCAGGACCCCCGCTTTGCGTCTTTTCTGACGGAGGGCCGGGCCTTCGGCCCCCACGGCAGCGGTCTGGTCATTGCCAACTCTCTTACCCACTATGATGACGCCCTGTCCCGCGAGCTGACAGAGCTGGCGCTGACTGCCAATCTGAAAATGAGGGCGCTGGGCTTCAAGCCCTATGTAGCCCCGGCGCTGTCCTCGGCGGCGCTGAGCATCCTGCTGACGCTGCGCGGCGAATGGCACTATGGCAGCGTGTGCTTGGGTGATATCTTCATGGGTGTAAAGAATCGCTATACCCCCGCCGGGCTGGAAACCGAGGATCTTCCCCTGCCTGACGCGCTGTTTGCCCGATTGGGGGAGACGCAGGCGATCCTGCGGCGCATTATATAGAAAGGAGGTCACGGCTGATGGAACCTTTGGCCGTCATCTGTCCGCAGTATACGGAAAACCCCCGGCTGGCGTCAGTGCTGCGCTGTGCCTTGGCGGGGCATCCCCATCAACTGATCCAGCATGCAGAGGAGCTGCACCCTTTGCGGGGACGCCGGGTGCTGTTTGCCATTTCCCTACTGAACGGCGGTATAAATCTGGGCTGGTATGCCATGCTGTCCGCCATACGGCAGAACCTCTGCTTTTTTGAAGGTTGCAGCGGCGCCGTACTGGTAGACGGCGACGGTGAGCTGTACACCAAGGCGGCGGCACGCGAGCTGGTGTTTGCCGCCAATCAGGCCGGCTGCGCCTTTATGGGCGCGCCGCTGGTGGAGGCCACCGGTTCGCTGCAAAACTTCAAGGTGCGGGCCATGCTGCGGCAAACCGACTGTCTCAGCGCCTATACCGCCTGCGCCGAGCAGCTGGTGGCGCGGCTCATAGCCGATACCCCGCCGGTGCGGCAGCGGCCCCGGCTGATGGTTCTGCACGCCTCCAACCGAAAAACCTCCAACACCCTTGCCCTGTGGGAGCGGATGGCGCCTCTGCTGGAAAGCCGGGTGGACGCACAGGTGATCAGCCTGCGCAACGGCACCGTGGCCGACTGCAATGGCTGCGAATTCCGCACCTGCCTCCACTTTGGAGAAAAAGGGCGCTGCTTTTACGGCGGCGTGATCGTAGATGAGGTCTACCCCGCCATCACGCAGGCCGACGGTGTGCTCTGGCTGTGTCCCAACTACAATGATGCGCTGGCCGCCAACCTTACCGCCTGCATCAACCGGCTGACCGCCCTGTTCCGCACGACCCCCTTTTATGACAAGGATCTCTACGGCCTGATCGTCTCCGGCTATTCCGGCGGCGACATTGTGGCCCAACAGCTGATCTCCGCGCTGTGCATGAACAAGGCCTTCCGTCTGCCGCCGCGGTTCTGCCTGCTGGAAACAGCCAACGATGCCGGCGCCGCCGTGAAGCTGCCCGGAATCGACCTGCGTTTGTCCGCCTTTGCCGGTCATATGTTTCCGTGAAGCTTTTTGCAAAAACCAGACGCGGTGAAAAATGTCCGCTGCCGCAGGCAGATTTCCCTTTGTTAATAACTAAACAACTGTTTTTTTGCTTTTTTCCTTGCATTTCTCGCTTTGGCGGTATACAATATTGGACGAATATTCACATTGGAAAGGTTTTGCAAGATACATGAATCCTTATAAGACCCGAGAGGGCGGTGCAACTGTAACGGTGTTCGTGCCCTACGACTGCCAGAACCATTGCCCTTTCTGTATCAATAAGCAGGAATATGCCGACTGCACCGGCTTCTCTCTGAAAAAGATCATCGAATCCATCCGCACACTGGACGCGATCACGCCCCGGTGTGATTTCGTGTTTACCGGCGGCGAGCCGCTGGCGGATCTGGATGCCCTGCAGCAAATGCTGGACGCCATCCCCACCACCCACAAGGTGTATATCAACACGACTTTCCCCGTACAGGAGCACACCACGCTGGACGAGATGGTGGCCTTTACCCAGCGTAACCGCCACAAAATCACCTGCATGAACATCTCCCGCCATTTGCAGAAGTATGTAGAAGAAAGCCCCGATCAGGTGCTGGGCCGCATTGCCTGCCCCACGCGAATCAACTGCGTGCTGTACAAGCGCTATCCTTCCGACAAGCTGCCCGCCTACGTAGAGCGGTTTCTGCCCTACGGTATTCCGGTGCAGTTCCGCTATGACTATACCGCCACCACGCCGGACAACCTGTATGATGAAGAGCATGACCAGATTCTGCACGATCTGCGCCGCCTGTTCACCTATAAGGGGTTGGACGGCTGCCGGATGCGCAACGGCTTCCATTTCGAGTATAAGGGGCTGCACCTGACCTATCACAAAACGCTGCCCTATTCCACCATTGTCGAAACAGGCGCAGACGGCGTGACGTATGATATCCTTTATGATGTGCTGATCAAGCAGACCGGTGAAATCCACAGCGATTGGACCGGTGTGAAAATGGACGTGGACGCTTACCGCAAGGCGGTTTATGAGCCCTACGACCTGCATGTGATCAACGGCACCGTTGATTTCTGACAGCCGATTGCAGACACCATGAATCAAGCGAGCAAACAAATCCGTTAAGGGTTTGTTTGCTCGCTTTTTTACGTTTATCACATTCATCGCGGGAGTGAAAGCCACACCGCGCAGCTTCCCCATCTTCCGTGGATTTTACAGCCGATAGACGGCGTTTTCCGTCACCAGAAGATCAAATCGCCTGTCATGGGCCTCCACCGGAACCTCCTCCGCCATCAGCTTTTCGCGGCACAGCAGCGCCGCCGCACCCTGATAGTCTCCGAAGAAGCGGTCATAATACCCGCCGCCCTGCCCCAGCCGATTGCCCTGCCGATCGCAGGTAAGGCACGGCGTTACCGTCAGGTCGATCTCCTCCGGCGTCAGTATGCCGCAGCTTTCTACCGGCTCCAGAATTCCATAGGCGCCCGGTGCCAGCTGCTCCAGCGTTTCCACCCGGCACAGGGCCATGGTGTGTTCCCGCCCGCAGCGGGGCAGGCACAGCGTTTTGCCCCGGTTCAGCACATCCTGCAACAGCGCCGTGGTATTGATCTCGCGGTCGGTCCCCACATAGGCAAAAACCGTTTTTGCCGCCTCATATTCCGGCAGCTCCGTTACCCGTTGGCAGATGGCTGCGGCGGCGCTGTCGCGGTACGTCTGGGGCAGAATACGCTCCATTGTGCGCACCTTCCGGCGCAGCGCCTGCTTTTTCTCCGCAACGGACAGCTCCTTTTTTGCGCGCTCCGCCTTCTGGCGGCGGGCAATCTCCATCATCCGCTCGTACATCTCATCACCCACACATTTGCGGGCATACTGGCACCACTGCACGCAGCTGAGCGCATCGTTATAGGCCACAAAGCCGCACACATCGCACGTCACCTGCGTGTCGGTGGAAAAAATCTCGATGGTATTGCCGCATACAGGGCATGTCTTTTCCCGGATCGTCGGCGTGCGGGGCTTCCCTTGGCATCCGTCCATAATCATATGCTTTCCTCCTGCCGTCAGTATAAGGGCCGCCGGGCGGTTTGTCCGTCCGGAAAAAGGTCCTTCTCCGTCATAGTATGCCCCGCCTCCAGCACGGTAAACTGCTCCTGCCACCGGCCGGACACCAGATTTTCCAGCACCCGGTTGCTGCCGGTCACATAATCCAGATCACATCGGATCAGGTCGGCGCACTGCTGCATCTCCGCCACAAAGTCCTCGGCATAACAGTCATATACGCCGGTGTCGATCATGTCGGCGTGGTGATAGCCCTCCATAAAGCTGCCAAAGATGGATGTGCCGATCTCCATGCCGTAGCGGCGGCAGATCTCATCCTTGAACGCCGCCACCGAGTGCCCGCCCCGGTCACAGTCCCGGAAATAGATGTGGCCGGGCTGCTTGGCGTCAGGGCGGAGATGATCGTCCGTTTGCAGCAGCATGGTAACGCAGTCGTCCATTTTGGGCAGCACCGTGCGGCATTTGAGCGTCACGCCCTCCCACACGCCGCCGCAGCCGCACACGCACGAGAGCAGTGTGGTCACGTTTTCCGCCAGCCCCTCCATGGTGCGCAGCAGCGTTTCATGCATAAGTGCCGGCTCCTTGTGATTTTTCCAATCCAGTTCCTGCACCGGAAATTCCGTCCCCATTTTCCGCTGCGCTGCATCCAGATGGCGCCGCACCGAAGTGCAGCACAGGATCAGCGTATCGTTCTTGTCCAAGGCCCACGCCCCCTTATAAAACCCTTTCTAATGGCGCAGGGGAGAGCCCCCTCTCCCCTGCCCTTTATCCTGTCTTATTTTGCCTTCCGCAAAAAGCCAAACCACATGGTAAAGCCCACAAACATGCCGCCCAGAATATTGCCCAGTGTCACAGGCAGCATGTTGCCCACAAAGTAGTTGCCCCAGGTCAGAGCGCCCAGGTCCATGCCAAGCGCCTGCGCCGTCTCGGCATAGGCGGGCACGGTTTTGGCGAACAGTCCCATGGTGCAGTAGGTCATGTCGGCGATAGAGTGGTTAAAGCCGCAGGTGACGAAGAACATCACCGGTGCCCATGCGCCGATGAACCGCCCGGTGGTATCCTTAGCGCCCAAGCTCAGCAGCACGCCGATGGTCACCAGCACATTGCACAAAAACCCCATAAAGAAAGCGTTCTGGAAGGGCATGGTCATCTTGCCCATCGCCACCTTCATGGCGTAGGTCGCCAGCAGGTTGCCGCTGGCGGAAAGCCAACCGAATTTGGCGCACAGCACCGCCACCAGCATGGATCCGATGAAATTGCCGATGTAGACGAACAGCCAGTCCTTCAGCATGGCGGCAAGGCGCACCTTCTTGTCCAGCACGCTGATAAAAATCAGCGTATTGCCGGTGAACAGCTCTGCGCCGATCAGCACCACCATGCCCAGGCCGAAGGCGAACAGCAGCCCGGAAACCGTCCGGATGGTGCTGTTGTTGTCCAGTCCGTAGCTGGCTATGTTGGTCACGCAGGAGGGAAAGGCGATCAGCATACCGGCCAGCACGCCCAGCAGCAGCATTTTGCAGACAGGCATGCTGCTCTTTTTCACGCCGGCTTCGGCATAGTTGGCCGTAATTTCGGCAGGGGAAAACAGATTCATGCTCAGCCCTCCTTACGCCAGTGTGCGTTCGGCAGCCTCCACCACATGGCCGATCAGTACCGAGGTGGTCACAGCGCCCACACCGCCGGGCACAGGGGTAATCGCCTCAACGATCGGCTCCACCTCGGCAAACACGGCGTCGCCCGCCATGCCGCCCTTGCCCTTGGAGGTTACCTTGTCGGGATCCCAGTTCATGGATACATCGATGACGATCTGACCCGGCCGGACATAGTCGCCGGTCAGACTCTTCAGCACACCGGCGGCGGACACCAGAATGTCGGCCTCCCGCGCCACAGCCTGCACGTCCTTGGTTTTCGTGTGGCAAACCGTAACGGTGGCGTTTTTGCCCAGCAGCATCATGGCGGCCGGCTTTCCCACCACCAGCGAGCGGCCGATCACCACGGCCTTCTTGCCGGTGCAGTCAATGCCGTAGTAGTCCAGAATCTCCATGCAGGCCTGCGGGGTACAGGGCGCGAAGCCCAGCTTCTTACCCATGAACACACCGGCGTTGGACAGGTCGGTCATGGCGTCAACGTCCTTGCAGGCAGCCAGATGGTTGCAGATCTCATCCTGCTCCGCCTTCAGGTGCTTGGGCAGGGGGCGGAACAGCAGGCATCCGTGGATGCTCTCATCGGCGTTGACGGCCTCGATCTGGTCGATCAGCGCCTCCTTGGTCACATCCTCCGGCAGCAGGAACTTCACCACATCCACGCCGATCAGCTCGGCACGGGAGGTAGCTCCCTTTTCATAGGACAGGTCGGAGGGATTCTCACCGCAGCGGATGATGGCCAGCTTCGGCATAACGCCCTTTTCCTTCAGTGCCGCCACTCGCTGCTGCAAGCGCTCGTTCATGGCGGCGGTTACTTCTTTGCCCAGTAATTGCTTTGCCATAGTCTGATCCTCCCTTATTTGAAGAAACCGGCCTTGACGGTCTCAAAAATACCGTCGGCCTTCTTGCCGTACACATCCAGCATGGTCAGGCACTTGGCGTTCATCTCTTCGGCCACATCGCGGTTTTGCAGGGTTTTTGTGTTGATGAACACGTTCAAAGACGCCGCCTGCAAGGCCGCCTTCACGATGGCGGCGCCGCAGCCTGCGTCGGACACCGCCAGACGGGAGCCCTTCTCTGCGAACACGGCAATGGCGTCGATTGCCTCGCAGCACAGCTCCATAATGTGCATGGGCACACGGCAGGCGGTGATGGTGGCCTCCTCCATAATGCGGGGCCGGTCGGGGTCATCCTTGGGAATGCCGTAGGCGTTGGCCAGCGGGATAAAGCCCTCCGCGTCGGCGGGCACCTGATCCAGCAGCTCGCTCTGAAGCGCATCGCACTTCTTTTGCAGGGCAACGATCTCTGCCTCCACATCGGCATATTTCTTCTTGCCCACGGTCAGCGAGCCGACCATGTTGCCCAGCGCCGTGCCGATGGCAGCCACCAGCGCGGAAGCACCGCCGCCGCCGGGTGCAGGCTCATTGGAAGCCAGAACCGTGACAAATTCACGGCAGGACTTGGTGGTATAATCCATAGTTCACTCCTCGTTGTTTCCGAAATACTCTCATTGTGGCGAAAGCACTCTTGATGGAAAAAGCTCCAGCGGCTTCAAGCCGCCGGAGCTTTCTTGCATGTAAGTATCCGAAAATAGCCTTAATACGTCCTAAAAAGCCTCGCAGAGTTCGCATCCGCAGATGCGAAACGATCCAATCATTTTTCACCGCGACATGTCCCCCAAGGGGGCTTCCGTTGGGCGTGCGCGGTGAAAAATACTTCTCAGCCCGCAAGTGCCAAAGGCGCACAGTCAGGCTGCAAGCCTTCTTGGCAGAAAAGTCGTCAGACTTTTCGCCAGTAATCAAAACAGGCCGCTGACCTTGCCGGTCTCGGTATCCACGTCGATGCGGCGATAGGCGGGATTGGCCGCGGTACCGGGCATCATGGAGATAGTACCGGCCATGGGGCACAGGAACTTGGCGCCGCCATACTCCAGAACGTCGCGGATGGTCAGGCGCCAGCCGGTCGGCACGCCCTTCTTGTTGGGATCGTCGGACAGAGAAAGGTGGGTCTTGACCATCATGGTGCAGTAGTCGGCATACTTGGGATCAGACTCAAAGCGCTCCGCCTTCTGAACGGCCAGCGGGGCCCAATCCACACCGTCAGCGCCGTAGACCTCCTTGGCGATCAGCTCAACGCGCTGACGCAGCGGCATATCCAGATCATACAGGAACTTGACGTTGACCGGATCCTCGCAGGCCTCCACCACGGTCTTGGCCAGCTCGATGGCGCCCTCGCCGCCGAAGCGCCAATGGTTGGACTCGGCGCAGCGGACGCCGCGCTCCTTGCACAGCTTCTTCAGTAGGGCGATCTCGGCGTCGGTGTCGGTGTAGAAGCGGTTGATGCAAACCACGGGATTGATGCCGGACTTCTTGATGGTGTTCACATGGTGGAACAGGTTGCAGGTGCCCTTCTCCAGCAGCTCCAGATTCTCCTCGGTATACTCCTTGGGCAGCGGTGCGCCGGGGGTGACCTTCGGGCCGCCGCCGTGCATCTTCAGGGCGCGTACAGTGGCCACCAGCACGGAAACATTGGGCGTCAGGCCGCTCAGGCGGGTCTTAACATTCCAGAACTTCTCAAAGCCGATGTCAGCGGCGAAGCCGGACTCGGTCACATGATAGTCAAACAGCTTCAGCGCCAGCCGGTCGGCGATGACGGAGGACTGGCCGATGGCGATATTGGCGAAGGGGCCGGCGTGAACCAGAACCGGCTGGTGCTCCACGGAGTAGCACATGGTGGGGTTGATGGTGTTGCGCATCCATGCGGTCATGGCGCCGGCAACCTCCAGATCCTCGCAGGTGACAGGCTCGCCGCTGCGGGAGTAGGCCACCACGATCTTGCCGATACGCTCCCGCAGATCCTTCAGGTCGCGGGCCACAGCCAGAATAGCCATCAGCTCACTGCCCACGGCGATGCCGAACTTGGATTCCATCATAAAGCCGTCCAGACGGCCGCCGATACCGATGATGATATTGCGCAGGCCCTGCGCGCAGAAGTCCATGACCCAGCCCATCTCAATGCGCTTGGGGTCAATGTCCAGACGCTTCAAGCCCTTCTTGGCCAGCCATTCATCGTCATTGTTGCGCTCATGCTGCATGCGGGCGTTCAGGGCGACCATAGCCAGATTGTGGGCGTTCATGATGTCGTTGATGTCGCCGGTCAGGCCCAGAGAGAACTCTGTCATGGGCATCAGCAGGGCGTTGCCGCCGCCGGCCGCAGTACCCTTGACGTTCATGGTAGGGCCGCCGGAGGGCTGACGCAGTGCGCCGCCCACATTCACGCCCAGCTTGCCCAGACCCTCGATCAGGCCCAGAGATACGGTGGACTTGCCCTCGCCGAAGGGGGTGGGGGTAATAGCGGTGACTTCGATGAACTTACCGTCCGGCTTATCCTTCAGGCGGCTCATCACCTTGATAAAGTCGATTTTGGGGGTTTTGCCATAGGGAATGATTTCTTCGGGCAGCAGACCCAGCTTCTCGCGGAAATACTCCACCGAGGGCAGCGCCTTTTCTGCTTCTTCGGCGATCTGCCAATCCTTATAGATCGTCGGATCCAGCGTCACACGGCCATTGGCGTCTACATACTTGCCGTCTTTGAATTCGATTGCCATAGGGTATTCCTCCTTATTATCCTCAGGTTGTCCTGAATGTTACTTCGGTGCCCCTGCACCGTTGATCACATCTTGATGTGTGCGCTGCGGCGCACCAGCTCGGTAACCTTGTCGCGCAGCAGCTGCTGGCGCACCACCGTCTGGAAGCCGTTGTCAAAATAGGGCTTGAGATCCTCCAGACGCATGTTGTTGTCGGCGCAGATTCTGCCAAAAGCCGCGTCCATCTCCTCGTCTGTTACAGTCAGCTTCTCCAATTCGGCGATCTTTTCCACCGCCCTCTGGGTGCGGAATGCCTCCAGCGCATCGGGCCGCATATCCTGGCGCAGCTTCTTTTCATCGCTGCCGGTAAACTGGCAATAGGCTTCCAGCGTCAGTCCCATCTGCGCCAGCTGGGCGCTCAGCGTCTCCATCTGAGCCTCCACCATGCGATCCAGCTCCTCCTCCGCGGGCTGCTCGTCCACCGTGGCGGCCACCTGATGCATCAGCTGCCAGCGCAGCTCCCGCTCCGCCTGCTCATCGCGGTAGTCCTGCAAGGCCTTGCCCATCGTCTCGCGCATCTGCTCCATATTTTCGCACCGGCCCACCTCTTTGGCAAAGGTGTCGTCCAGCTCATAGGCGTCGTGGGTACGGATCTCATGGACGTGGCAGCGGAACTCTGCCGCCTTGCCCGCCAGCTCCGGGGCATGGTACTCGGTGGGAAACGTCACCGTTACGGTCACATCGTCGCCAATATTGGCGCCCACTAGCTGCTCTTCAAAGCCGGGGATAAACATGCCGCTGCCCAGCGTCAGCGTCTGCTTTTCGGCGGTGCCGCCGGGAAACTGCACCCCCTCGGAATAGCCGGCATAGTCCAGCACCAGTTCATCGCCCAGCGCGGCAGGGCGGCCCTCCACCGGGATGATCCGGGGATTGGCCTGCAAAAGCTGCTGCATCTGGTGCTCAATGTCCTCCGCTGTAACGGTAACATGCTCCAGCGTACCTTCCAGGTTCAAATAGTTAAAGCTCATAATTCCTTATTTCCTTTTCATCTCTTGTCGGATAGCGGAGATCAGTATATCCCCCGCCACCACGCGGTCCTCTGCCGAAAAGGCGGAGGCAAAATTGTCCGAATACAGGATCTGGCTGGAGGGCGGAAACTCCTCGTCCCCGGCGTAGATCATGATCTGCATCCGATAGCCCTCCAGAAAATCAAAGCCGTACCCCGCATCGCCATGGGACAGCTTTTCGCCGCCCAACCGCTGACACGCGGCGGCAAAGGCCTCCACCTGCGTTCCGAAGGTAAAGGCTGCGCGGCTCAGGCACCGGCCCGTATAGGGCGCGATGTACAGCTCGCCCCACGGCATCTCGCGGAAGGTCTTGTAGCCCAGCGACAGCGCCGCCTTCCTTCCCTCCAGCAAATACCGCATCAGAAAGGTCTGGCAGGGCAGGCTTCCCAGTGCAAAGGCGTCCTCCCGCTGCGCCGTGATGGCGTATTCCGGCCACGCGATCCGGTAAGCCGTTCCCATCAGGCGCAGGGTAAAGCAGCCGTCGGCAAAGGCCGCGCCGCAGCGCTGCGCCGCCTCCTGCGGATCCAGCTTCGCAAACAGCGCCGCATAGTGGGAAAACGGTACCTCTTCTTTGTTGTTGCGGATCTCCATAGTCACTCCTGTACGCTGGACGGGAATAGCTCCTTGCTGGTATGGGGCAGGAAGCAGGCCGCCACAAATTCTTCCATATACCGCGGCTCGGTGGACAGCTCCATATAGGTCATGTTGCTGGCCAGCTCATGGACCTTTTCCTCCGCGGCGTTGGACAGCGTCAGCGCGTAGGCGCCTATCAGCGAGGAGTTGCCGATATACTGGAACAGCCCCCGATCCACATCGGGGAACATGCCGATGCGCACGGCGTTATCCATGTTGATGCCGCTGCCGATACCACCTGCCACATAGATATGCTCCAGCACCTCCACATCCATGTCCAGCGAGGTGAGCATGGTGTGGATTGCGGAGAAAATCGCGCCCTTGGCCCGGATAAAGCACTCAATATCAACCTCGGTAATGGCGATTTCCCGGCCGGTATCGCTTTCATTGCTGAACGCCAGCACATAGCGGCCCATGCCGTGCTCATCCCGGAGGATGCGGGGATTTTCGCGGACAAAATGCCCCTTGGCCGAGATGGCGGAGGTGCGGTACAGCTCGGCGATCACGTCGATGATGCCGCTGCCGCAGATGCCCACCGGCTTCTGGCCCGCCGCTCCCACAACAGACAGCGTCGGCTCCAGCGTGTCCCGGTCAATGGACACGGCTTCCACCGCGCCGTCAGTGGCCCGCATACCGCAGGAAATGTCGCCGCCCTCAAAGGCAGGGCCGGCGGAACAGGCGCAGGACATCATAAAGTCCCGGTTGCCGAACACGATCTCTCCGTTGGTGCCCAGGTCAATAAACAGTGAAAACTCATCCTTGTCCCAGATCCGGCTGGTCAGGGTACCGGCGGTAATATCGCCGCCCACATACGAGCCGATGTTGGGCGCGATGATCACCTTGGCGTCGGGATTGGCCACCAGCCGTATATCGCTGGCTTTCAGCCCGTCCCAATGGAAAAAGGTAGGGATATAGGGTTCCATCCGCACGGGATCGGCATCTACGCCCAGCAGCAGATGGTTCATGGTGGTGTTGGAGGCCACGCAGCAGCGCAATATCCGCTCGGCCTCTACCCCGGCGCTGCGCAGCAGCGCCTTTGTCAGCGGCTGGAGCGTCTCCTCCACCACTGCCTTCTGCAAGCGCTCCACGCCGCCGCTGCGGCCCTGCTCCACGATGCGGTTGATCACGTCCGCGCCGTAGCGGATCTGGCCGTTGCCGCCGCTGCCCTTTGCCAGCAGCCGCCCATTCTTCAGATCCATCAGCACCGCCGAAACGGTGGTGGTGCCGATATCAATGGCCAGGCCGCACATAGGCTGCGGCTCCTTGGCATTGCGCACATCCATCACGCGGAATACGCCATCGCGCAGCATTCCGGCCACAGCCACATGGAAGCCGCTCTCGCGCAGCACGCGGGCCAGCTTATGTACCGCAGGGTAGCTCAGGAGTACCCGATCACAGCCCAGTGCCTCCTGAAGCGCCAGCGTCAGGCGCTCCGTGTCGGGCATGGTATCCTCCAGCGTCGGCTCGCTCATGCACACTTCCGTCTCCGCAAAGTCATTGCTGAAATCCACGCCCGCCGCCTTCAGATCCTCCTCCAGCCGGGTGAAGATGGCAATCTCCTCCCCGGTGGACAGGTCGGCGGTTTTCATGCGGCTCTGATAGGCCGAGGCAATATCCGGAACCATAACCGTTACATCAGAGCTGACCTTGCTGGCACAGCTCAGCCGCCAGCCGGCAGCGTAATCTTCGTCGGTGATATGGCTGGTCTGCAGACCCTCCACGGCGCCCTCCAGCAGCTTCACGCGGCACTTGCCGCATGAGCCGTTGCCCGAGCACGGCGCGTCGATGGCCACATTGGCGGCGCGGGCCGTTTCCAGCAGCGTTTCGCCGGGTGCAGCCGTCGCCGTCACCGGCGCGGCGCCGTTTTCAAAGGTAAAGATCACCTGATACATAGCATTCTCCTTGCGCGTTGTCGCACCCTGCCGCGCCGGGCTCTCCCCCGGCGCACAGGGAAATTCGGATTACATCAGCGGCTCCATTCCCAAAACGGGATGGTTCTTCTCCGTCAGGAACTCCAGCAGGGCATCGCAGTCGGTGCAAACGGTCTCATCGGCGATCATATCGCTGAAGTTATCGATGCCGTACAGCTCCTTGGCGGTCTTATTCAGGCGGGACGCCACATCGTCCTTCAGCTCCTTGGGCATCCACACGATACGCTCAATGCCGCCCTCGGCATGGATAAACTTCTTCGAGGAGATGAAATGCCGGCCATGGCCCATATAACCGGGGGTCTGCACGCCGCCGCCGGTGCAGGAGGCCAGCTCGCCGAAGGTCATGCCCACCGGGGTGGTGCCGCTGTACTCGCGGTTGACCACAATAAATCCGTTGGACATTGGCTCAATGCCGCAGATGCACTCAAAGCAGCCGCAGGAGGTCATGGGATCTTCCAGAATGGAGTACAGGGTGACAGACTCCACTGCGCCGTGAGTGGCGTTTTTCACGATTTCGTTGACGGACTCATAGGAGCCGGTGCGCTCATCCAGACAGCCAACCTTGTCGATGGGCTGGGACGGGCCGTTGGGATTCAGCTCATAGGTAGCCTTGGCGTCCAGCCAGGAAACGGCACCGCACAGGCCCAGCCGCTCGGGGGTAACCACACAGCAGTGGGCAGGGGCAAAGGACTGGCACAGGATGCAGGTGTAGAACTGATCCACCGACTCGTCGGACATGGAGGCCAGACGGTCGTCACGCATGTTGTAGCGGGGCATTGCCTGCTCATCCAGCAGCTTTTTTGTCTCAGCCGCGTCGGTAAACAGCGTGATCTGGCACTTGTCCACAACCGTGTCGAACTCGTCCATGATCATGTGGTAGAGCACCTCGCCGAAATCCTTCATCCGCAGGCCCTTTTCAAAGGCATCCTTGGACACGCGGACACGCAGCAGATTCCGCTGTCCGGTGTGCATGACACCCTCCATATAGTTGAACCATGCGTGGATCTTCCGCTCGATGACGGACTCAAAGTCCGCCTGCATCTTCTTGCCATACACCTCGATATAGGTGCCCATGGCATACTCTGTGGCATCGGAATCAATATCCGGGCCAACCAGCGTGATTTTATGATCCTCCACCTCGTCGGCGCCCTTCATCAGGACCAGCTCACAGGTGGGATTTTTCGCAGACCAGAATTCGGCCTTAACGTCCGCCTTGCGGATGATCTCGCCCTCGAAAGCGGCGGAGAAGGCCACGGGGATGGGCAACTCCTTGGACTTGATCTTGATATTGCGCAGCTCCAAAGAGTGCTTGACCGTTTCATCGTGATTCAGCACGGATTCCAGCGCGCCGCTCACCTGATTCTCGCCCAGATCGATATCCACCACTACCGGGAAACCCAGTGCAATGGCGCCGGCGCCGGCGGAAACCACCACATTGTCGATGGCGCCGAAGGTGTTGACGAACGCGGGAACGCGCTCCTTGGTATAGGCCAGCAAGCCGGGCAGATCGCCGGGCTGCACATTGCCGAAGATCAGCGCGGCACGGATAGCCACGGTAACGACATGAATCACGGCGGTCACATCATGGCCCAGTGGGATCACGCGGAACTCCAGCCCCATTTTTACGCCGCCCTCGGCGCACTGCTCGATCACATCGCCCACCATGAACGTCATGATACCCTTGGACTGATAGTCCTTGACCACCTTCACAACATCCTCGGGATTTTCCGCCTTGCCCAGCACCACCGCCACGCCGGGAATATCCCCGGTCACCAGCGGCACACCCAAAGAGCGAATCACGGGATCGGGCACAAAGCCGATACCGGGCACAGCCGCCTGCTCATAGGCGTCTTTGGGCTCCACATACTTCAGCCCCTCAAGGATTTCCGCGCCCACTGCGGTGGCAAGTCCCGCATTCAGCGCCTGTCCCAGATCCTCCTGATTGGTAATCAGGCTCTTCAGCACGCCCACGCAGGCAGGCAGATCACCCAGCGTCTTGACCTTGACACCGGTGGCAGCATAGATGGTCGGGAAGAAATACGCCGTATCGGGAAACGCCAGTTCCCTGTCTGCGCCGTACTTGGCAAGCGCGTCATTGACCGCGCCCTCGGTCAAGCCAGCAACGGCATTTGCACCACCGTAAATCAGATCGGTTAATACGCTCATAGGTTGATCCTCCTTCAAAATAAGACAACAGATATAAAAGGCCTCCCGCCGCCGCGTAACGGCGGCGGGAGGCGCTAAAGCTTAGAAAATTGACTGTTCCGCGCCGGGAAGCTTACTCGTCCAGATAGCTGTCGGAGTACAGAACATGGTTCTTAAAGATGTCGCAGGACTTGATGGTTTCCATCAAACGCAGATCGTTGGGGTTGACGATCGCAGAGGTCAGGCCCTGCATCATGGCCATGGCCACCAGCGTGGCGTCCAGAATCGGGCGAACCGCCTTGGGCGCGCCGTTAGAGTTGTTGCTCAGGCCGCCGGTGGACTTCAATCCCTCGTCGGCAAACAGCTTGATGGCGTTCAGCACGTCCATCTGCTTATCCTGCATGCCCTTGACCACCAGGAACAGGGGGTCGAACCACAGGTCGGAGGCATCCATACCCAGACTCAGGCCGCGCTCCAGCATGTGGTGGCAGTGCATCATCCGCTCCTCGTTATCCTTGGCAATGCCATCGGCAGAGCACAGCGCAATAACGATGGCATCGTTGGCGGCGGCCAGATCGATGTTGGAGATACGGGAACCGGCGTCAGCAGAGTTGACAATGGGCTTGCCGTTGGTACGGTTATACACATGGATACCGGCTTCGATGGCCTTCCTGTTGGCGGTATCCAGCGCCAGAGGCACATTGTTGAAGTTCTCCTGCAGCAGCTTGACCGCCCATGTCATCAGCTCGGGGCCGTTGGACTCGGCGGGGCCGATGTTGACGTCCAGATAGGTAGCGCCTGCCTTGATCTGCTCGGCGGCACGCTTCAGGATAGGCTCGGGGTTCATGGTGTTCATGGCCTCGCGGATCACGGGGCTGATGCAGTGGATGCGCTCACCGATGGTAACGAACTTGGGGGAATTGGGGTCGCGCTGCTTGTAGCTCACGCCCATATCCACCACGTCGATCTTGGGGATGGACATAGAGATCTTCTCGAAGTCCAGCGGCGCGTCCGCGTCGGCGGCCTTCTTCTCCTCGGCAGGCTTTTTGGAGGCGGCCACGGCCTCGGCGGCCTTGACATAATCGCCGTCGCGCAGATACTTCACCAGCTCCACGGCCTCGCGGGTACCGACCACCACGTTCCAGTCAGGCAGCTTATCCTGAATGTCGCCCTTCATCACGGCGGCCTTGCCGGGGATGATCAGGGTGCGGCTATTGATCTTCCCGGCGATGTCGTACTCATCAAAGAACTTCTTGATGGAGCCGGAGGAAAACTTACCGGCGGCCCACGCGGTCAGCACGGACATACCGGATGCATCGGTGATCAGCAGGTTCACGGGTACCTTGGAGCGCTCCAGCTCGCCGGATACCAGGAAGTAGGTCAGGGCAAAGTCCACGGTCAGCGCGCAGGGATCGTCGGGCGTTGCGCCGTTGATGGGATAGATGCCCGGCTCCACCTTCATAGGCTTCTGGGGATCGGTGAACACGTTCTGGCGCAGGCCGTACAGCGGCAGCGCCTCGGCGTAGCGCATGGTCTCCATCACCACGATGGAGCCGTACTTCATGGTGAACAGCGCGGCCAGTGCGGTCTCCATATGCACATCGCCCCGGCACAGCTTGGCCAGATTGACGATGGAGGGATACCCGAAGGTACGGTCGCCGTCCTTCAGGGCGGTACGGCGCACCAGCACGGCGTTGGCAAAGGTCTCCTTGATGGTGGCGCCGGTCACGTCGATGATCAGGTTCTTGTTCTCCAGCTTCTCCAGCGCGGCCACGGTGTCGTGGATCTCCGCCAGATCGGCGCCCTTGACGCCCAGCACCACACCGGCCTCCACCGCCAGTGCGCTCATGGCCTCGTAATTGTCCTTATTGGCGCCGTTGAGCACCGGCTTGGCATCGCCGATGGCGGCCAGCGCCAGCTTGGCGTTGTCCACGCTGTCGGTATCGATGATCACGGCGCGCTCAGCCGCGGCAGCCTTCTTGCACAGCTCAGCCAAACGTGCGCCGTTGCCGCCGTCGTGAACCAGCAAAAACTCCACATACTCCCGCTCACCGATACGCTCGTAATCCACCGCCTTCACCTCGGCCAGCTTGGCGTCCACAGCGGCGTCGTCCATGCAGGTGCACAGGGAAACGGCAAAGCGGTTGCGGTTGACGAAGGTCTTTTCATGGCGCATCATGACAGTCTCGCCGCCCAGCTTCATGCCGCCTGCTTCGATGGTTTTCATGGGGGGCGCAGTGGCCTCGCTCAGCAGGGCGATGGCCTCGTCGGACATATAGGGGCATTTCTCGATGGGCAGCGCGCCCTGCGCTACCTTCATGCAGAATGCCATACAGGTGGGAACGCCGCACTCCTTGCAGTTCTTCTTGGGAGACAGCTTGAAAATATCTAAACCTTTAACAGCCATTGTTTGCTTCCTCCTTTCCGCATCAGACCAATTCGCCGATCATGGCGGCGATGGTGCGGATGGCTTCGGGGTGGCGCATGATGACGGCGTCGGAGCCGCTGGCCAGCACGGCGGCAGCGGTAACGATCTCCATCTCGATGCCGCGCTCTTCCTGCGAGCCCCACTCGGGCATATCCGCCTCAGGCATGATGGACTCCTTCACGCCCCATGTGTCGGCGGACACAGGGGTAATAATAGGCATTTGCAGCATGGCGTCGGACTGGCTCAGGGCGGCGTCCTTCACGCGGTCCAGCGTAGAGGACACATACTCAAAGCCGTAACCGGCGGCGGCGGAGCCGATGTTCATGACGATGGACTGCGCGTTGACGCCCAGCTGGGTCATGACGGTGTTCAGCTGCTTGGCAAGGTTGATATCCACGGCGGACTCGGCGCCCACCTTCTGGCCGTAAGCCAGACCGGCGCCTGCGCCGATGGCCTTATAGTTCTCATCGCGGGCGGACAGCACCAGAATATTCTTGCCGGAGAGCGCCTCGGCAATCTTGTTGAAC
>Ga0129314_1000558_pt1 | contig 38021 bp, 30 predicted proteins | sample O1111metagenome_FD_94431 | JGI IMG/M metagenome (GOLD analysis project Ga0129314, IMG submission 94431) | Orangutan individual fecal microbial communities from fecal samples from Wisconsin, USA - O1111 metagenome | ecosystem: Host-associated > Mammals > Digestive system > Large intestine > Fecal... | reverse complement strand
TTCCTTCTCCTTGCTGGACTTGATGGCTGGAGTCCATGTGGACTGCTTCTGCTGGTACTCGTTATACTTGGTCTGAGCCTCTTCCATCATGCTCTGAAGGGTTTCCTGAGCCTCTTTCTGAGCGGCCTGCATCTGTGATCTGGCAGCGTCAGCCTCAGGGGCGAGCATCACCAGTTCATTGAAGTCAACATAGGCGAACTTCGCCTGTGCCGAAGCTGTCAGAGTAAACAATGCCATAGCGGCAATCAAAAGAATCTTTTTCATTTTTATAGAATTTTATCAGTTTTCGTGTACTATTCCGGTGCAAATGTAAGAATATTATTTAGAATTGTTGTCCTATCAGGAAGTGGAACTGGCTCCTGTTCTTCTTTTCAGGAGTGTCGAAGCCGTAGCCCCAGTCAATACCGAGCAGACCGATCATCGGGAGGAACACCCTCACGCCGACACCTGCCGAACGCTTGATCTGGAACGGATTGAACTTCTTGATGTCAGACCAGCAGTTACCTCCCTCAAGGAAGCCCAGCACGAAGATCGTGGACTGAGGCTGGAGGATGACAGGGTAACGGAACTCCATCGTGAACTTGTCATAGACATTGCCGGCATAGTAGCCGTTGGAGTTGTACGGTGTCACGTCCCAAGGCGTAAGGGAGTAGTTCTCGTAGCCACGGAGGGCGATGACATCGGCTCCGTAGGTGTCGTAGCCCGACATGCCGTCTCCGCCGACCCTGAAGCCCTCGAACGGAGAGTAACCCCATCTGCGGTTGTAGTAGCCAAGGTAGCCGAACTGCGCGCGGGTCATGATCACGAAGTCACCGATAACCTTGGTGTAGAGTTCGCCGCTGACCTTCCACTTGTGGTACTCGATCCACTTGTAACGGTCAGCCGAGGCCCATTTGTCGTAGTTGATGTCCTTGTAGCTCGACACCCTGACAGGATTGCCGCCGGCGTCAAGGTTGCCGAGATCCTTCTTTCTGAACAATGAATATGGCGGTGTCAGCTGAAGGCTGGCGCTGAAGTTGGATCCCATACGAGGATAGATCATCTGGTCGGTGGAGTTCCTGCTCAGGCTGACGGTGTAGCTCAGGTTGTGGGATCTTCCGTCATTGAACATGAAGTAGCCGCTGATCCAGTTCTTCAGGTCGTAGATCTGCCAGTTGAGGCCGTTATACAGCACGAAGTAGTTGTCAGGCCACTTGAGCCGGGTGCCGATGCCGGCGGAGAAGCCGTACACCTGCATGACCTTGTCATTGGAGAGGAGTCCGATGGCCAGATAGGAGTCGGTCTGCCTCGTGTAGTAGGCCTGGAGATTCAGCGAGGTCGGTTTCTTTCCGAAGAGCCAAGGCTCGGAGAATCCGAACACGAGGGACGTGTAGTAGGTTCCGTTGGTCTGGAAACGCAGGGACAGGTTCTGCGCGTCGCCGAGAGGAACCGGCCTCCAGGCGTTCTTGTCAAAGAGACGCTTGGTGGAGAAGTTGTTGAAGTTCACACCGACGGTGGCCACGAATGTGTTGGCTCCCCAACCTCCGGAAAGTTCCAGCTGGCTGGAAGGCTTCTCCGTCACATTGTAGACAAGATCCACCGTGTTGTTCAACTGGTTAGGGATGATTGAATATCCTTTCGAAGCATCCGCGATGGCCTCCGGATCAAACTGTCCCAACGATGCTATCTCCCTGATGGAGCGCTCGAAGTCCGTCTGGCTGAAAAGATAGCCAGGCCTGGTGGCGACCTGCCTGCGGACAACCCTCTCGTTGGTCAGGGTGTTGCCGTTGATGATGATGTTGTTGAGCGTGGCCTGCTTTCCTTCCGAGATCCTCATCTCCACATCCACGGAATCCCCCTGGATGTTCAGTTCCACAGGCGTGACGGAGAAGAAGAGATAGCCGTTGTCACGGTAGACCTTGGAGACATCCTGGTCTCCCTGCTTTCCGCCTCCGTTAAGCCTCTTCTGCATGGTGACCACGTCATAAGGCTCGCCCTTGCGGATCTTGAGGATCTCATTGAGCTGGTCGGTGGAGTAGACGGAATTACCCGTCCAGGTTATGTTCCTGAAATAGTATTTCTTGCCCTGGTCGATCTTGAAATCGATGCCGAGCCTGTCAGGTGTCACATAATAGATGGAGTCCTTCAGGATCCTGGCGTCACGGTAGCCGGCCTCGTTCAGCTTGCTGATCAGGCCGATCTTGTCATTAGGATATTCCTTCTGATTGAATTTCTTGGAGTTGAAGAAGTTATACCATTTCTTCGCCTTGGTCTTCTTCATCGAGCGGGAGAGCTTGTAGTCGGTAAACCCTTCCGTGCCTATGAAATGGATGTCCTTGATCTTCACCTTGGATCCGCGGTCAACCGCGAAATTCACCTTGATGGCGTTCCTGATGATCGAGTCCTTCCTTGTCTGGACATCAACCTTGCAGTTGAGAAAGCCCTTGTCGGCGTAGTAGCGCTTGATGATGTCCGTGGAGGTCTTTGCGACATATTCGGAGAACTCCCCTCCCCTGCGGAGGTTCAGCCTCTCATTCAGATCCTTCTGCTCGCCCTTCCTCACGCCGGAGAACAGCCACGAGGACACCCTTGGGCGCTCCTGGATCCGTATCTTGAAATACGCCGAGTCCTTGTTCTCACTCAGATGATCGATCTCAAGACCGACATCCTCGAAATACCTCTGCATCCACAGCCTGGAGACTATCGACGAAATGTCATCGCTCGGGACAGTCACACGCATGCCCTTCTGCAATCCGGTCAGGGAGATGATCTGCTGGCTGGAGAACTGATGGTTCCCCTCCACGGTAATGCCTCCGACATAGTAAGTCTTCGGATGGTCGAAATCGACCTCTACAGACTCAACAGATTTCCCCGCTTCCTGTCCGAAAACCGGCACCGCGGCGACGGACAAAGCGAGAAGGCAAAAAAAGCGATATACTTTCATCGAATCAGATTTCATTTAATCAAGCTACAAATATACGCAAGTTATTTAACTTTTCCATACCTACGGTTCCTATGGGAATATTCTTCCAGAGCCTCAAGGAACTCCTCACGCCTGAAATCAGGCCACAGGGTGTCCACAAAGACAAATTCGGAATAGGCCGCCTGCCACAGAAGGTAGTTGCTGAGGCGTTTCTCCCCCGATGTACGGATAATGAGATCAGGATCAGGAATCCCAGCGGTCGCAAGATAAGGGTCAAAGTCCTTGATGTCAAGAGATTCCAGCGCAGCTAAGTTGCCGGAAAAGTCTTCCGCCATCCGCTTCGCGGCCTGCAGGATGTCCCATTTGCCGCTATAGCTCATGAAGACTATGAGCGTCAGTGCGGGTTCCTTGCCCGGAGCCGGCGCGGTCCTGGCCTCGGACTGCCTGATCGCCTCCTGAAGCTCGGACCCCAGGCGGGAAATGTTACCTATGACCTTAAAGGACACCCCCTGGGCGGCCAGAGAGGAGATCTCGTTGACCATCGACCTCATCATAAGCTCCATGAGCGTCCGTACCTCGCCTTCAGGCCGTCCCCAGTTCTCTTCGGAGAACGCGAAGACGGAAAGGTACCTCACTCCGACCTCGACTGCGGTCTCGACGCAGACCCGGACACTCTCCACGCCCTCGAAATGGCCTGCCACCCTCTCCTTCCCATGCAATCCGGCCCATCTGCCGTTGCCGTCCATGATGATGGACACATGAGTCGGTATGTTCTTGTTATCGTTCATGTTCAAAACAAGTTATTCGCCGCTGTTACGGATGTCCTCGCCCCAGAACAGCTTCGTCGTCAACGCTTTTATGAAACTGGTGTTTTTAAGACGAACCCTCTTAAGCGAAAACTGTGCCACCTTGACGGCAAGAGTGGCCGAAGGCTGGATCAGATGGTTCCGGTTGTCCATTGACAGCATGACGCTCTCGTCACGGGATCTCATCGAGATTCCTACCCTTGTCGTGTCCGGCACCACCAACGGCCTGGCGTTCAGGTTGTGCGGCGCGATCGGCGCGATGATCAAGACCTTGGCCTCCGGAGCGCAGATCGGCCCGCCGACGCTCAATGAATAGGCCGTCGAACCAGAACTGGTCGCCACAAGCAGCCCGTCAGCCCAATAGGTCGGAAGAGGATGACCGTCAATTGTCACGTCAACCCCCAGAAGAGCCGCGCCGGAACGGTGGACCGAGACCTCGTTGAGGGTGAAAGGGCAGAAAGACTCGGCGGAGGCTGACAACGCCGGGTTCTCCGACAGGGAACCATCCACTTCCGTCTCAAGCAACTCCCTGTCCTCCAGGTACCAGGTTCCAGACAAAAGAGCTCCGCAAGCCTCTTCGGGGCTATATTCAGAAAGGAATCCCAAGCGTCCGAGATTGACTCCGAGGATCGGGACACCCGATGCGCCCACGCATCGGGCCGCGGAAAGGAAGGTTCCGTCCCCGCCGACACTCATGACAAGATCAGTCCCCGGCAGAAGATCCTCTCCGCCGCTGGTCTCGTAGATCATAAATAACTCTTTTTCAAGCTTGTCCAACATCGAGGAAAGCCTCGGATCGGTCATGGCTCCACCGTCCCTGGAGTACAATGCTATCTTCATCAGCTATTGCCTTCAATCTGTTTGCAACTCAAAAATAGTACAATTCTGCATAAAACTGAACATAATTCATTATTTTTGTAATATTATGGTCTCGCCGGCTGGACAGACGCCAGCGAGGATTTACAATCTGACATGACTAGACTTAGTGTAAACATCAACAAGATCGCCACCCTCCGCAACGCACGCGGCGGGAACATGCCTGACGTGGAGAAGGCTGCGGTTGACTGCGAGAGATTCGGTGCGGAGGGCATCACCGTCCATCCAAGGCCGGACGAGAGACACATCAGGTACTCCGACGTAAGGGCCATCCGCCCCGGAGTCAAGACAGAGTTCAACATCGAGGGCAACCCCATACCGAGCTTCGTGGACCTTGTACTGGAAGTAGTTCCGGATCAGGTCACGCTGGTACCGGACGCCCACGACGCGATCACCTCGAACGCCGGATGGGACACCATCGCCAACAAGGCCTTCCTGACGGACATCTGCGCCGTATTCAAAGAGAAAGGGATCCGCACCTCCATATTCATCGACCCCTCTCCGGCGATGGCTGAAGGAGCGAAAGCCTGCGGGGTAGACCGTGTGGAACTCTACACGGCGGACTATGCCCTCAACTACCCTTCCGACCGCGAGAAGGCGATAGCCCCCTACCTTGAGACGGCCAAGGCGGTCAGGGAACTGGGACTGGGACTGAACGCTGGGCATGACCTGAGCCTTGAGAACCTTGAGTATTTCATCAGGACGATCCCGTGGACGGACGAGGTCTCCATCGGACACGCCATCATCTGCGACGCTCTCTACATGGGACTTGAGAAAACAATCCAGGCGTATCTGTCAAAGATTAAGTTTTTTTAACTACATTTGTAAGCTTGAATATTATTAATTACCAATAAAATGAAACAAACACCACTGATTTTCAGCATCATAGCCCTCGTAGCTGTGGCTGCTCTCGGGATTATCCAACTCACCTCCAACGACAACGGCAAGAAGAAGGCCACCTCAGGAGAGGCTGTCCAGACCACGGCCCAGGCCGGATCCATCGTATGGTTCGACCTTGACAGGGTCCTTGACGAGTATGACATGGCCAACGACCTCAGGACAGTCGTCGAGACAAAGGTGCAGAGCATCCAGGAGGAGATCAACAGGAGAGGCAACAAGCTTCAGAGCGACGCCAACAAATTCCAGTCCGATCTCAACAAAGGTCTTCTCGTGCGTTCCGTGGCCGAGCAGAGGAACATCAAGCTTCAGGAGCAGCAGAACAATTTCAACAGCTACGCCGCCCAGAAGCAGCAGGAGATCGCCGAGGAGCAGCAGGTCATGATGAACCAGATCGGTGACGCGATCAAGACCTTCCTCGACAAGTTCAACGAGGAGCATCAGTACGCGATGATCATCGCCACACAGGGCAGTGTCCTCCCGGCTCCTGTAGCCACAGGTGATCCTGACCTTGACGTGACTGACGCCATCATTTCCGGCCTCAACGACGAGTACGTCCAGAGCAAGGGAAAGGGAAGCAAGCCAGCCGCCACCGACGGGTCTAAAGCCGAGTAAGTTTTGAGGATCGCTCTCCTATCCTGCTTCTACCCTTTCAGAGGAGGGATCTCTCAGTTCAACGCAAGTCTCTACTTGGAACTGGGCAAAAGCCACACTGTCAAGGCTTTCAATTTCACAAGACAATATCCGGAATTCCTTTTTCCGGGGAAGACGCAATACGTCACAAAGGATGATGACGCCGTACCCATCGAGAGCGATGCTCTGTTGGATACGGCTAATCCTTTCACCTACGGACGGACCTACAGGGCGATAAGGGACTGGGAGCCTGATCTGGTGATCATCAGCTACTGGATGTCCTACTTCGCGCCTTCACTTGGCTACATAGCCAGAAGGCTCAGGAAGAGATGCAAGGTAATCTCCATCCTTCACAACGTGGTTCCGCATGAGCCGAGATTCTTCGACGCGCCTTTGACAAGGTACTTCCTGTCGGGCTGCACCGGCAACGTCACTCTGTGCGACGAGGTCGCCGAAGATCTCAAAAGACTATCACCCAAGGCGCCGAACATCACTTTGTTCCACCCTATCTACGGCCATTTCGGCGAGAAGATGCCTCGGGAGGAGGCGGAGAAGGCCCTCGGCCTGAAGCCGGGCATGAGGAACCTCCTGTTCTTCGGACTGATCAGGGACTACAAGGGTCTGGACATCCTGCTGGACGCATTCGGGAAGCTTGACAGCGGCTACCAGCTCATAGTGGCCGGAGAGCCTTACGGTTCGTTCGTGAAGTACCGGAACATCATTGACAGGTCGCCGGCCAAGGACAGGATCAGGCTATTCACTCGCTACATCAAGGACTCGGAAGTCAAGGTCTTCTTCTCGGCCTCCGACCTGGCGGTTCTTCCTTACAGATCCGCCACGCAAAGCGGCATCAGCGCGATAGCCTACCACTTCGAAGTGCCGATGGTCGTCACTGACGTGGGAGGACTCCGCCAGTCCATCGGAGACTGTGGCACGGGACTTGTCGCGCCAAAGGCCGACGCGGACTGTGTTGTCAGGGAAATCCGGACCTATTTCTCTGACGCCAACCTTAAGACCCTCTGTGTAAATTCGATCAGAGCCGAAAAAGACAGGCTTTCCTGGAGGACATTCAGCAAGCGGCTGCTTGAGTTCTCCGACAATTTGTACAAGAAGATATGAACAGATACTTGACTACATTCGTGGCCTCGCTTTGCCTGGCGGCCACCCTTGGCTCCGGAGCGACCGCTCAGGACTATGTCACGCCTCAGGTCGTGGTCTCCAATGACAAGGTACGCAGCAACGGGAAGATCTACTACTCACACGTGGTCCAGGAGCGCCAGACCCTGTACTCGATCTGCAAGGCCTACAACGTGACCCTGCAGGAGATCTACGATGCCAACCCCACGCTGAATCTTGAGACGGAAGGTCTTAAGAAAGACCAGATCCTCCTTATCCCCATAAAGGAGGGCACCGCGCGGAATGTGGTCAAGGATTCCAGTGAAGAACAGCCGCAGGCCTCGGAGCAGGCCACTGTCAGTCCCGATGTGGACGACAAGCCGACCGACAAGGACTATTTCATACATCGTGTGAGATGGTTCGAGGATCTGGGGTCCATCTCAAGGAAGTACGGTGTCTCCAAGGCGGCGATCATGGGAATCAACGGGATGACATCGGAGAAAGTAAGGAGAAGGGATCAGATAAAGATCCCTATCCATCCTGAAAGATGGGAGAACGTCCCGACCGGCACGACCCCGCAGACCACCCAGCCTAAGGACACGGCGGACAAGGCCGACAAGCCTGCAGACAGGCTTCTCAACAAAATCTTCACGAAAGGCAAGAGCGAGACCAGCGTGTCCCTTCTTCTGCCATTCAACGCGGCGAAGAAGCCCGACGCCCAGATGATGGATTTCTACAGCGGTGTGCTTCTCGCGGCGAAAGACCGTGGGGATGACGGCAGCGGCATCGACCTTAATGTCTACGACGTGGCCGGCGGCACAATGCCGGTTACCGAGGAAAGATTCGCCGCGAGCGACTTCGTTATCGGCCCTGTCACCAACGCCGACCTGGCCAGAACCGTAAACGCGAGCAGAGGCAAGGCATGGATCGTCTCACCTCTGGATCCTAAGGCGGAGGCATTGGCGGACACCATCCCGAACGTCATACAGGCGCCGACACCGACGAAAGCCCAGATCAAGGACATGGCCGAGTGGATCCGCTCCGACATGAAGGCCTCCGACAAGGTCATCCTCATCTCACAGAAAGGGGCTGCTGCCAGCAGTTACTCCGCCAGCGTGGCCGGCGAGGTGAGGAATCACGGTCTGAGCCCGGAGAACATCTCCTTCAACATACTCGAAGGCAGACAGATGATGGGAAGGATCGACGGCGCGATGACCGGCAACGGCACCAACAGGGTTGTCATCGCGTCCGACAGCAAGGCGTTCGTCATCGAGGTGACAAGGCTGCTGTACCTGATCGCAAGCCAGAAAAAGAACATCGTACTCTACGGAACATCCAAGATCAGGACATTCGACGAGATCGATGTGGATCAGCTTCACAGCCTGAACCTTCACTGCAGCGTGTCCTACTATGTGGACTACGACTCGAAGAGTGTCCAGAACTTCCTGATGGAATACAGGGCCCTGTTCAACACCGAGCCAAGCAGATCGGCGTTCCAAGGCTACGACCTGATGACATTTTTCACGAACCTGAATTCTGAATATGGCGGAAGATGGGATGGGGAGAATAACCTGAAAGGGAAAGGCCTTCAGTCCGACTTCCACCTCATCCGGACTGCCCGGGGCGGCTTCGTGAACGAGGCTGTCCGCAGAATAGTCTATAAATCAGATTACACAGTCAGCCTTGTCAGATAGAAAGCAATGACTTGGCGTTTTCGATGGCGGCGGCGGTGATACTGCTGCCGCTAAGCATTCTCGCGATCTCCATCACCCTGTCCTGGCCGGACAGAGGACGGACAGATGTCGTGGCCTTCCCCAGGACATCATATTCCTTTTCAACAACATAGTGGGCGCTGCCTTTAGCGGCCACCTGAGGGAGATGGGTTATGGCGAAGACCTGCATGTCTTTCCCCATGTCGCAGATCATGCGTCCCATCTTGTCGGCGGCGCTGCCGGAGACACCAGTGTCGATCTCGTCGAAGATCAGCGTCGGCATGTTCACAAACTTGGCCATCATTGCCTTAAGGCAGAGCATAAGCCTGGACATCTCACCACCTGAGGCGCATCTGGACACCTCCACAAGTTTGGCTCCCGACGAGGAGAACAGGAACAGTACCGAGTCTGAGCCGGAGGCGGACAGCGGGGTGTCCTTGAGTTCCACCTGGAATCCGGCGTGTTCCATCTCCAGGGAACGGACAGCATCCGTGATGGCCTTGGAGAACGGTGCCAGCGCCTTTTTTCTGGACTCGTGGAGACGCTTGCATATTCCTTCAAGCGACCGCCTCCGCTCCTCAATCATTGATTCGAGTTCGGACTTGCGCTCCTGCAAGGCGGAAGAGTCGGAAAGGGATCCGGACAATGCGTCCCGCTTGGAGATCAGCTCGGAGACCGAGGACGCGGAGTAGCTCTTCAAAAGGTCGTACAGAAGGGAAAGCCGCTCATCCACGGCACTCAGGCGCTCCTGAGAAAGCTCCGTGCGCGAATTGACCGACGATACCTCGTCCAGAATGTCATCCAGCTCGGCGCGGGCGGATTCGATGCGCTCGGCCAATGAATATGCCTGCGGAACGAATCCGCCGACCCTCTCCAGCATCCTTTTCGCCTCCTTTAGCGCGGAGGACATGGACATGGCGTCGGAGTTGGGATCGGAAGGGTTGAAGAGTTCCTCCACGCCGGAAAGACATTCCTTGATCTCCTCGGCGTTGGCGAGCCGCTTCTGCTCCGCCTCCAGAGACTCGATCTCACCTTCCTGCAGACGCGCGTCCTCAAGCCGCTGATAACGAGACCGGATGTAGTCCTGCTCCTCGCTCAGCCCGGTAAGCCTTTCCGTGACAGAGGCCAGTTCCTTCTCCAATGACTTGAAAGACTTGAAGGCATCGGAACACTCCTCCAAAAGTTCCTCATTGCCGGCATAGTGGTCAAGCATCGACAGCTGAAAGACCTTGTCCGACAACAGAAGCGTCTGATGCTGGGAGTGAATGTCCACCAGGCGGGCGGATATTCCCTGAAGTACCAGGACGCTCACCGGAGCGTCATTGATGAAAGAACGGGAGCGACCTGAACGGTTGACCACCCGGCGGATGATCAGTTCGTCCTCATCAGCCTCCACATCATTCTCCCGCAGGATGTCCCTCAAAAGCGAATCCGACTTCGGAACACCGAAAACGGCCTCGACGACACAACTGTCAGCATCGTTCCCTATCACTGAGGAGTCCGCCTTGGATCCCAGAACCAGAGACAGGGCGCCCAAAAGGATCGACTTTCCAGCTCCGGTCTGGCCGGATATAATGATCAAACCCTCTGGAAAGTCAACATCCAGAGAGTCTATCAAAACATAATTCTTTATTTGAAGGGACTTGAGCATAGCCCCGGAGATTACTCAGCGTCAGCTTCAGAATAATCCTTCCTGGCTGGTTCCACGGAGAATCCGTCCTCGCCGGAGGTGCCGGCCATTCTGTAGTAAAGCTCACCATCCTCAAACTCGGAAATGGCGATCAGATCCGGCTTCGGAAGCTTCTCATAGTACTTGGAGATCTCAATCTGCTCCCTGTTCTCGAACACCTCATCCATGGTGTCGCGGTCGGTGCGGAAATCCTCCAGCTTCTTGGCAAGCTCCTTCTTCTCGGCGAGGGCTATCTGATTGGCTCTCTTGTAGAGAAGCACAACTGATTCGTAGATGTTGCCTGTCGGCTCCGCAAGATTCTTGATGTCCCTTGTAATGGTGTTTGAAGGGACCTTCTTTTTAATGTCCATATTCTTAAAAAAATCTATTCTAAATATTGTACGTGGCCTATCGATCGGATTGTTTCAATAATTTCTTTCTGTCACGCTCGAAGTCCTTTTCCTTAGCGTCAAGATCCTCATCCGAACCCGTGTAGCGGCCCAGAACCTTCTGCGCCCTACGGTAAAGCACGTCCAGCTCCTTCCTGTAAGGAGAGTCCGGCAACTCGCCGATGAAGTTATAGTAGTCATCCACGAACGTCAGGTAACGCTCCTTCTGCTTGCCCTCCACACTCATGAAGGCATACTTGTAGGAGGACTTGGCGATGTAGAAGAGGATCTCCTCGCGGTAGATGTTCTCCGCGTCATCCTTCAGGATGTTCTTGAACGCCACCCTTGACGCCTTGTAGTCCTCCATCCTGTAGTAGAGTTTGGCGTTCTCATAGGCCTTGCGGTCCAGTCTGTCGTTCAACTCCTTCAGCATCCGGTGGCAGATCGCGCTGTGGGTGTTGCCCGGATTCTCGACCAGGTACTGGCTGATCGCGTTGATGGCGTTGTACGTCGGAACCTGATCCAGCTCATAGCGGAGAGTCGAACGGTAAAGGCAGTCGATCCTCAGAAAAGAGGCCTCTTCCGTGAACGGGCTGGACGGGAAATTATTGATGAACTTCGTGAAATTCGTCTCCGCCGTGTAGTAATCCTTATAGCGATAGTTGCTGAGTCCCCAGTAGTACTGCACGGTGTCGTCCCTGTCCGTACCGCTGGTCAGGACAGACAGCGACTCGAAAAGCTGCGAAGCCTTGGTGTACTTACCGTTGTTGAAATAGTCAAACGCGGCCGCGTACTTGGCATCGACATCGTTACCGTTCAGAAGCGCCTCATACTCAGACTTGCACGACTGGAGGGACATGGCCACCGCAATGGCGACGGAAAGGAATCTCAAAGTAGTCTTAAACATGTTCATTCTGTAGATAAATCATCAATGCGTCAAAAGGAATTTCTCAACCTCAAGCGCGGCGCGGCATCCGGACGCGGCGGCGGTAATCGCCTGCCTGAACCTTGGATCCTGAACATCACCCGCCGCGAACACTCCCTCGACATTCGTCTCCGAAGTCTTGCCTCCGGTGATGATGTACCCGTCCTCGTCGGTCTCGACATATTTCTTGAATATGTCCGAGTTCGGATGGTGCCCGATGGCCAGAAAAAATCCGTCGACCTTGACATCAAAAACCTTACCATCCTTGTCCTTGAGGCGAACTCCGTTCACACCGGACTCATCTCCAAGCACTTCCTGAGTGTTGCAGTTCCAGAGGATCTCGATGTTAGGGGTGTTTCTCACCCTTTCCTGCATGGCTACGGAGGCCCTCAGCACATCCCTGCGGACAACCATGTAAACCTTCCTGCAGAGATTCGCGAGATAGGTGGCCTCCTCACAGGCGGTGTCCCCTCCTCCGACCACGGCGACATCCTTCTTCCTGTAGAAGAATCCGTCACATGTGGCGCAGGCACTCACACCCATGCCTCTGAACTTCTGTTCCGACGGCAGGCCGAGGTACCTGGCCGTGGCTCCTGTCGCGATGATAAGGGTGTCGGCCTCCAGTACGGTCTCGCCGTCGATAGTGACACGGAACGGACGCGACGAGAGGTCGGCGTCGGTCACAACGCCTCTTCTGATGTCCGCTCCAAGACGCTGTGCCTGGGCACGCATCCCGTCCATCAGCTGATTGGCGTCAACCCCCTCCGGAAAACCAGGAAAATTCTCGACAACGGTGGTGGTGGTCAACTGTCCCCCCGGCTCCATTCCCTCATAGAGGACAGGATTCAGAGCCGCTCTGGAAGCATAGATGGCCGCGGTGTAGCCGGCAGGGCCGCCTCCTATGATCAAGCATCTTATCTTTTCCATATTCTTGCATTTACTAAAACTTACAAATTTAATCAAATTTCGTGACTATTAGGCACTTTTCTCCATTAGATTTGGAATATTCCTTGTTTTTGTCCTCTGCCGATGTTCTTTAGTATGCGTTAAAAGTTATTATTACAAGGATTACTTTATTGGAATTTTTATAAATTTGCAATTTAAATGGAAACTTGCGCCTTGAGAAAAGGCGAGACGCTTACTTGAAAACTGACAAATGGACAAAATCAACAAAGCTCCCTCGATAGAGGAATTCAAATCTCTGCTGAAAGGCAACGGACTGAAAGTCACCCCGCAACGCCTGGCCGTTCATGAGGCCATGCTTAGACTGGGCCATGCCTGCGCGGACATGGTCACGGCGGAGATTCTGGCGTCCGGGCAGGCAAAGGTCACCGTCGCATCCGTCTACAACATCCTCACCCAGCTTTCCCTTCTGGGAATCTACCATCACAGGATGAGCAACAACAACAAGATGTACTTCGACGTCAACACATTCAAGCACTTCCATCTGTACGACGCCGTCAATCACAAGTTTCAGGATGTGATAGACGACGAGCTCTACACCCTGATAGAGGAAAAACTGCTGTCACGGCGCTTCAAGGGGTACAAGATCAGCGGCATTGACGTACAGATACTCGCGCGGCCGTCCCTTAAAGCCAGGAAGCAGCCATAGATTCGTTTCAAATGAAGCCGGGAATGAATTTTCTCCTGCGGGCGGCGGTCACGACCGTCGCCGTCTTCGTCACAGGCCTGTCCGTCTGCCAGGCGAAAGACCGCGAAGGCGGCTGGTATGCCGAGATGACCGGCTTAGGCTCCACTGGCAGAGGACTTCCATTCTGGAGCCACACGAACAAGGGAGGGATATATCCGGAGACGGTGGGCGGCCTTGTACGAGGAGGCGCGGACGGTTCCGGCACCTTTTCGAACGGGATACGGTTCAGTTGGGGTGTCGGTCTTGCCGGCTATGCGGCGGCAAGGGGGAGCGCCCAAGTTCACAACAGCGACGGGAAAAGCGTCAGAGGCATGGTGCAGAACCTTTACTTCGGTGCGGGCTGGAAGAAACTTGCCCTGGAAGTCGGGATCAAGGAGAGAGAGCAGGATTTCCAAGGCCTCTCCGTCACGGGAGGCAACATGACGCTCACAGGCAATTCGATGAGTTTTCCCGGCTACCGCCTCCACTCGGACTGGATCGAGGCTCCCTTTGCCCGTGACATCCTGTCTTTCAGATTCGGTTTCGGAGACTACGGGCTTTGGGACAACAGGTACGTCAAACACACCCTGCTCCACAACCAGGCTCTGTACTTCAAAGTGAACATCACCCGGGGGCTGGTCTTCACCGGCGGACTGGAACTCTGGTCACAGTGGGGAGGAACTTCCCCGGTCTACGGCAGGCAGCCACAGAGTTTTGTGGACTACCTAAGGGTCATGGTCGCCGGCAGCGGAGGTGAAGGAGCCACCAAAAGCGATCAGATCAATGCCCTTGGGAACCATCTCGGAAGGGAACTGCTGAGACTGGACTGGGAGCAGGACAGATGGAGGCTTACATTCCAGCACGACATACCGTTCGAGGACGGATCCGGCGTGGGCTTCCAGAATTTTCCCGACGGGGTCAACACCCTGCATTTCTCATTCAAGGACAAAGACCGATGGGTCAGCGACTTGCTCCTGGAATTCATCTACACGAAATGGCAGTCAGGAACACGACACGACAGACCCGCGACGGAGGAGGAACTCAAAAAGAATCCTGACAAGGAGATCTACATCGTCGGCGGATGCGACAACTATTTCAACAATGGTGAATATAAATCCGGCTGGACCTACAATGGCCGGACGATAGGTCTGCCGTTGTTCGTCCCGGCGGCGAAGGACACCGACGGCATCACCCGTGGAGTCGTCAACAACAGGATCGTCGCATGGAACGCCGGCGTGGCCGGAAAGATGTTCAGAAAAATCCCGTACACTGTCAAGGTCACGTACAGCAAGAATTTCGGCAAGTACCGTCAGACGGACAGTTTCTACGATTCCGTCCCGAGGCAAGTCTCGGGAGCATTCGAATTGACTCTTCCTAAACGCATCGCCGGCAACACCACACTCGTCAGCCTTGGCCTGTACGCCGACAAAGGGTCAATCTACCCCGACACCGCGGGGGTCACCATCAGACTTGGCTGGGGCGACTGTTTCCGGAATTGATCAGAGAAGCATCATCACCTGGCCGGAGATCACCCGGAGGAACATCTCCATAGGATAGACGGTGGCGTAGGCGACGGATGGCTCATCGTCGTCTACGGTGGTCAGCGCATAGTTCAAGGCGATGGGATTGGCCATTGAGGCGCAGAGCATCCCGACATTCTCCGAATAGCTCGTCTTGCAGAATTTCGAGGCGACCACGCCGACCAGAAGCACCGGCACGACCGCCAGCAGGACGCTGACACCGATCCACATCAAGCCTTCCGGCCTGAAGACCGTTGCGAAAAAGTCAGGACCCGCGCCGAGTCCAAGGCCGGCCAGGTAGATCGTCAGACCGAACTGCCTGAGCATCAGATTAGCGCTGTGTGTCGTGTAGGTGGTCAGATGGACCCTCGGCCCGAAGGCTCCCATAAGGATGCCAATGAGTATCGGGCCGCCAGCGATCCCAAGCCTGACCGGAACGCTCATCCCTGGGATGGCGATAGGAAGGCTTCCAAGGATCAAGCCGAGCATCAAGCCGATGAATATGAAGAGAAGATTCGGGTTACGAAGCTCTTTCTCCTGATTGCCAAGAACTTCCGCCACTCTGTCAATCGCCTTCTGCTCCCCCACTATCGTCAGCTTGTCACCGATCTGAAGTCTGAGGTCGCGCGACGGAAGCAGGTCGATACCAGCCCTGTTCACCCTCGTGATGTTGATCCGGAAGGCGTTGCGAAGATGCAGGTCGCCGAGTTTGGCGCCATTGAGACTTGATTTGGTGACGAATATGTGGCGTGACACAAGCGAGCCGTCCAGATGGTTCCAGTCAATGTCCTTCTTGTTCCAGTCCTTCACGACCTTCTCGCCGAACAACTGTTCCGCCGCTCCGGCATCCATCTCACGGGTCAGTACAAGCACATGCTCGCCCTCCTCCAGAACAGTGTCGCCGTCAGGGATCAAGACCTGCCCTTGACCGTTGTCGCCGGCATATTTCCAAACCCTTGAGACAACAAGCTTTATGTGTGCGTCCCTCATGATGTCACGGATGTTCTTCCCGAACACGGCAGGATTGCTCACACGGAACTCGGTGATGAAAGTCTGGTTGTCATGCGGAGCCTTGCGGGTTCTGCTCTTACGGAACAGGAGGGAAAGGATGACGATGCTGAGTATCACGCCGATGACGCCAAAAGGATAGCCCACGGCGCAGGCGGTGGCCATCTGATTTGACACGTCGGTAGCCGAAGGATCCATCTGGAGCAAGGTCTGCTGGGCGGCTCCAAGCATCGGCGTGTTGGTCGCGGCCCCTGTCAGAAGTCCGGTGGCCACAGGAAGGGAAATACCTGCCAACTTACTGATGCCCAACGCCATCAGGGTGCCTGTCATCAGCACGGCGAAGGCAAGGATGTTCAGTTTGATACCACCTTTCTTCAGCGAAGGAAAGAAGCTCGGGCCCACCTGAAGGCCAAGGGTGAAGACAAACAGGACGAGGCCGAAATTCTGCGCCAGCGCGAGCATCCTCGGATCAACGCTCAGTCCGAAATGCCCGGCGACGATCCCCGCGAAAAAGACAAACGTCACCCCGAGACTGACCCCCTTGAATTTTATCTTGTTGCACAGAAGTCCTGCCACACAAATCAACGACAGCACCAGAATTGCCTGAATATAAGTCTGTTCAGTGAATATATCGATGAACCAGTTCATATCTTTCCAATATCAAACTGCAAAGATAGTGAGAAATATTCATTAATTTTGCGTAGCGGTGGCTGTCACCGTGATTCTAATGCCCATGAATATGCCCCAGGCGAAGAGTGGCCACAACATAAACGGACAATCCGGAAAAGCCCAAGGCGGAAGCCGGCCTCGGAAGAGTGCCGCCGGCAAGACAGGGAAAAGCGCCGTGAGACGTACCGTAAGGAAGAAAAGGAAACCCCGCAAGGTGACTCTCGGGGTCTGGACCACCGTCGGGATCTCCCTTGCTTTAGTCCTGGCGCTCACGTTCATATTCATAAAAAACAACAGTGCCGCAAACTACGAGACCGGGACAAAGGTTCCTCCGGGAGACTGGCGCTTCGGGATCGACATCTCGCATCACAACGGCGGAGAGATCGTCTGGGACTCGCTGTTCGTGATGACCGACCGGCGCGGGAGAACGATCCGGGACCATCATCTTGCCAAGGACATCCGGCCTGTCAGCTTCGTGTTCGTCAAGGCTACGGAAGGAGCCTCGATGGTGGACAGGGACTTCAGGAAGAATTGGAGAAACGCAGGGAAGTCCGGACTAAGGCGCGGAGCCTATCATTTTTTCCGGAGCTCAAAGGACGGGAAGATCCAGGCCGAACTGTTCATCAAGACTGTCGGCGACCTGAGGTTCAAGGATCTGCCTCCTGTTCTGGACATCGAGACCATCCACCGAGGAGGGTCGATGAAGAAACTGAACGAAGAGGCCCTCAAATGGCTGGAAACCATTGAGGGTCACTACGGTAAAAAGCCTATTGTCTACACGGGGTCTTCCTTTGCCCGTGACTGGCTCAGCAAGAGGATCACGGACAACTATCCTGTTTGGATAGCCCACTACGAGAAGGACAGGCCGGACTTCAACGGCTGGACCTTCTGGCAGTTCACCGACAAGGCCGTCGTGAAAGGCGTTCCGGGGCCTGTGGATCTAAGCGTCATGAAACGCTGATCCCCGTCACTCCGACAGGCCTTGTCGCCGACGGCTCCGAGGTTGACCGCGGTGGCGGCATCATCCTCTTTGCTCAGAATCTGCTTGCTGTCTGTGGAATTGTACTTGGTGTAGTTCCCATCCTTGTTCCATTTGTAGTTGTCAAGGGAATACGTGGCCTTCGGTGTCGTCTCACCCCAGGCGAAAAGCGTCCCGACTTTCTCAGGCTTGTCCGCGCCCACGTTACAGGTGGCCCATTTCAGGCCGTCGCCCATCTCGACATACACATGACCGTTGATCATGTCCGGCTCCAAAGCGCCATCCACGACTTTAAGAGGAATGAAGTCGAAGTTGTTTATTCATCAAAGTGTTGCTCTCAACCGCTCATTCAGCCATCCTCAAAGGAATATATTCAGACGACAGATTCCAGCCCATCGTCACGTTCTCGATGTGGACTCTGGCGAAGGCTGCCATCTCGCCACGCACAAACGAATCAGAGATGTAGGTGGCGTTCACCTTGATGACAATATAACCGCCATACACCTTAAAGTCATTGTCATTATTTATGTAAAGATCCTTCTGTTCATTATTCGGATAATGCGCCGTTATCTTAATGTTATCCTTTTTCAGATAGTACAGCGCGGAGGAAGGCCGTACCTCGAATTCCAACGTCACGAATTTCACAATGGAACCCGAGCCATATCTTGTCACTACAGCTACTCCATCCTCGGTATAAGGGACATAAACCAAAGACTGTATTCTGTACAGCACCTTGTTGACAGCATTCTGAGCCTGTGTTATCTTATTCTCCATCTTCCGGATTTCCGAACTCATTCGATCAATCTCGCCCTGAACCTTACTGTCCGCATCATTGATCGCGGCCGTGATGTCCGCAGACAACTCATTTCGCAGGGAGGCTATCGCATCTCTGATGGCTCTCTCATACGCCTCTTTGACCTCTGCCTTGACCTCATCCAAATCCGACTTCAAGCCTTCGACCTCCTTCGCGTTGTCCTCAATCGCCTTATTGGTCACGGCCAAGGCCGCCTTCAGATCCTCGATGTCTTTCGAATTTGCCTTGATCATTTCCTCCAAAGCGGTTTTCTGCACAAGCAATTGACCTTCAAGAGCCTTTTTCTGAGTCTCAAGGGCCGCCTTCGTTTCCTCAATCGTCCAGTAAGCCTTAATTTTATCATTCACCCAAGACTCAAGGGATGACTTCAAATCATTCACCGAATCCTTAAGGTTCTTTTCCCAGGCTGCCTCAGTCTCGTTCCGGGCTTTTAAGAGGGCTTCGGTGAAAGCGTTTGTCAGATCAGCAACCTCTTTTGAGATTCTGTCATTCAACCCGGCGACCTCGTCAGCGACAGCTGATTCCAGATCGCTGACAGTCTTGTTCAACGACTCTGTGAAGTTCTTTGTCAGACGCACCTCAAGATCAGTCATTGAGGTCTTCAATCCGGCGATTTCGATATCAATGCCAGCGATTTGCTCCACGATGTCATTGTACTGTTCCAAAGTCGCGAAAGTGGCCTTGACCCAATCTTCAGTGCCTTTCAATTCTTTTCCGGCATACGATTTCAAATCCGAGATCTTGCCTTCCAAATCCGCATCTTTCTTTTTCAGGTCGGAGATCGCGCCGCCTATGTCTGACAATTTCACGTTCATCTCAGACTTCATTGTCTCAAGAGTCACAAGAACCTCTTTTTCGGCTTGTTCTATTGCCCTGATAAGTTCTTCCTTGTTGGCATTGTCGCTTTTCCTCAATTCTTCCACCGCTTTCTCAAGGTCGGACTTCACTGCTGAAATCCGTTCCCCATTCTCCGTGATAGCTTTCCTGAGATCGCCGGCGGTCTCCTCCAGGGAACCAATCATGTCCTTCATGTCCTTGTCGGTCTGCTCCAACTTCGGAATGGAAGCGTTGATCTTCTCAATCTGCTGGTTTATGGATGTGACCCACGCATCCTTTCCGTTCAGATCCTCATGAATCTCATCAAGGTCCGGAGCATAGTTCGCGCAGCCGAAAGCTGCGGCAAGACCCACACTCATCAAGACCAGTCTTATTTTTCCAATATATTCTTTCATTTTTCTCTAATGTTAACAGTCATACAAGTCTTTTTCTTAAGGGTTTGTCACCACAACAGGGACAATAGGAATAAAACCGGAAATCATATCCCAACCTTTGGAAGCATCCTTTATTGACACCAGAACGTTGAACTTTCTAGAACCATTTGTAAAGATGAGAGGAAGGTCGGAAGCATCTATGTCCATCAGAACGATGCCGTTCCCGGTGCTTGTGATTCCGTTCAACTTAAGAGAAATAACATTATCTTTTGGCTCCACGCTTTGAGTGAGGATCGACACATTGCCTACATTCAGAGCCTCGGCGGCAGAGAACGGACGGACCTCGAATTTCAATGTCAGAGACTTCTTGACACCTTCACAGAAGACCTCAACCGATCCATCTGAATATGTCGGGAAATATACAAACGATGATATCACGTTTCTTATCTTAGTCCGCGCGTCCTCAACATCCTTTATTATCGAAGCCAAGTCATCCTTGCATTTCTCAATCCTTGACTCCAATGCCTCGACTCTCTCGTCAATGCTGTTGTTGAGGCTTTCTATCTCGTCATCAAGCTCATCGTCAAGAATGCCCTCCAACGATGTGATGGCATCCTTTATCACGGCCTCATAAGCAGCCTTGATGTCCTTTTTTGCCTGCTCAAGCTCCGAGAACAAGTCCTCCAGGCTCTTGGCGTTGTCCGCAAGAGCGTTCTCTGTCTCTGTCAGAGCCTCTTTCAGGTCCTTGATCTCTCCCGCATTAGCGTCAATCAATTCTTTCAGATAGGCTTCCTGAGCCTTCAACTGGTTTTCAAGATCCTTTTTCTGAGCCTCAAGAGCCGCTTTTGTCTCCTCAATCGTCCAATAGGCCGTAAGTTTCTCGTTCACCCAGAGTTTAAGGGACTTTTCCAATTCCTCAAGAGAGGTCTTAACCTTTTCCGTCCATGCGCTTTCAATCTCTGCGCGAGTCTTGGCTATAGCCGATGTGTAAGCCTGTGTAAGATTTGATACCTCTTTGTCTATCCTGTCATTAAGACCGGAGACTTCCTCTCCGATTTTTGACTCAAGGTCACTGACCGCCTTTTTCAAATCCTCGTCGAACTTGTTTGTCAGGCGGGTCTCAAGGTCAGACAAAGACTTCTTCAGTTCAGACATCTCCGTGTTGATCCCTCCAATCCGTTCCACAATACCATTATACTGCTCCAACGTCGCGAATGTGGCTGTGGCCCAGTCCCTGATGCCTTTCAATTCATCATCAACATAGGTCTTGAGAACAGAAATCTGTTTCTCCAATTCTTGATCCTTATCTTTCAGATCAGAGATCATCTCATCTATGTCGGACAGTTTGCCCTGCATTTCCGTCCTCATCGCCTCAAGGTTGGCCAAGACGGTAGCCTTGGATTCATTGATGGCAGTGATCAGTTCCTCCTTGTTGGTCTTGTCACTGTCCTGGAGTTCCTTCACAGCCTTTTCGAGTTCAGAGCGAACTTCGGATACGCGGTTCTCGTTCTCACCGATGTCTTTGCGAAGATCATCGGCGGTCTTGTCCAAGGACTCGATCATCTTCTTGATTTCCAAATCTGTCCGCTCCAACTCCGGGAGTGAAGCGTTTATCTTTTCAAGCTGCTTGTCGATGGACGGGATGCGATTACTCTCGATTTCATCGATGCGGTCATCCACACGCTTGAACTCAGCATCATAGTCAGCGCACCCGTAGGACACCAGCAGGATCACGCTCAAAAGAGCCGGTAATATTCTCTTGATATTCATTGATTCTTCCTTTTTAGGGTTATTTTGTCACAATTGTAGGATTTATGCCGGCCACCTTAAGATCACGCTTGACCAGATCCATAGTGGCTTTGCTGCAGCTTACCATTCTTATGGTCTTCAATTTCTTACAACCATAGAACATACACCTCTCTGTCTTTCCATAATTATCACTGACATCGTGAAAATATGCTTTTTCCAAATTCCAACCTGACAAATCCAACGTCTCAAGCGACGAACATCCATTGAACATTCCAGGCACACTAGTCACCTTATCCATTTTCCATTTGGACAAATCCAAGGACGTCAACCCTGAGCATCCATAGAATGTAAAGTTGGTATAATCAAGGTTCTGAGGCCTCCAAGAGGAGATTTTCAACGATTTTGTAGTCAGCTTACTACAATTATAAAATGACTGTTGAAAATTAGTGACTGCCGACACGTCCAATAACTCAAGATCCACCTCTTCAAGAAGATTGCAGTCTCGAAAATATATCTCGTAATCAGGCTTTGCTTTCTTGAGGAGCTTGATTGTCTTTAAGTCAGCAGATTTATACCAATTAAGATTCACTTTGTCTGCATCACCGTCAAAGCCGATTTCACCATACTTGGTGTGCACGATGTTCAAAGTTTTATTATTCGCGTCTTTGGCATATAAAGATGAAGAAATGTCAACCATACTTCCGGACGCGGTAGTATATTGGATCAAAGGCGGTCTGATTTTCGCGACTTTCAAAGGAGTGAACCGTGTGGAAACGTCACGGACAACGACCCTGAAACCGGCGGAGACACGTCCGGCGATAAAGTCATCCAACAGTGCCCCGGGCTCAATCCTGACATTCAGGACTCCGTTCTTTGCCTTGGTGATTCTCTGAACCTTCAGAGCGACCTCATCCCCGACCGAAGCCCTTGTCTTTGTGAGCAACGCATACGCCGACACATCAGCGGCTCCTATTGAGGACAGCAGCCGCTCAGGGCGGATCTCCAGAGAGACATCGATGGTCTTTTCCAAAGACTCGACGTTGTAGGAGAGAATCACACTCCCGTCATCGCTTGTCGGGACAAACGACAGAGACTGCATCACGGAGTCAAAGGAGGAAATAAGGCCAGCGAAATCAAGGGAAGCGAGATCGCTATTGATAGAAGCCATCACCCTCCTCATTTCAGCCTCTTTTGTCGAAAAAGCTTTCGTGAAACTGTCATACGCGGCATCAACACGAGCTTTGATCGTAGCCTCAAAAACACCCTTGAAATCAGTGATGGCATCCTCGATTGCTTTCTTGTAGGCAATGGTAAGATCCTCCTTCGCCTTGTTCAAGTCAGACGTGAAGACCGGGAAACGATCCGCCAACGCCTTAAGGTCATCATTGACTTTCTTCAACCTGTCCTCAAGAGCAGTAATATCCCCCGCGTTTTCACTGATCAAATCATTCAACAGTTTTTTCTGCGCCTCAAGCTGATTCTCAATGTCATCATTAAGCGCCTTGAGGGAATCCTTGGTCCGGGCGATCGTCCAGTAGCCGTCCAAAGTGCTGTTCACCCACGATTTCATAGAGGCCTCGCTGTCATCGATGGCTTTCTTCAGGCTTTCGTTCCACCATTTTTCCATTTCCTCACGGAAAGTGGCGATGGCGTCGGTGTAGGCCTTGGTGATGTCAGAGACCACCTTGTCGATCCTGTCATTCAGACCATCGACCTCCTCGCCAAGCCTTGACTTCACTTCATCCGACGCTGTCTTCAGATCCTTTGAATATTTCTCCGTCAGACGGGTCTCAAGGTTAGTCATAGAGGTTTTGAGGCCAGCTATCTCGCCTTCGATCCCGCCGAGCTGGTCCACAATGGCGTTATACTGGTCCAAAGTCATGAATGTCGCATTAGCCCAGTCCTTGGTCTCCTTCAGTTCCTTATCGATGTAGATTCTCAAATCCGTAATTTTCTTCTCAAGATCGGCATCCTTTTTCTGAAGATACGAGATGGTGTTGTTGATTGAAGTCAGTTTGCCATTCATCTCGGTCTTCTCGGACTCCAGCAACGCAAGCAGCACGGCCTTGGCCTTGCCGAGGGAGTCAAGGACATATTCCTTGTCCGCCCTGTCGCTGTTTTTAAGATCCTCGACCGCTTTCTCAAGGCCGGTCTTCAATGCGGAGATGCTTTCCCCGTTCTCCGAGATTGTTTTCTCAAACTTCCCCGCTGTCTTCTGAAGGTTCGCGATCATTTCCTTCAGATCCGCATCGGCCTTCTCAAAATTGGAAATCGAGGAGTTGACCGAGACGATCTGACTCTCGATGGTGGCGATTTGGTTGTCCTCCATGGCGTCAAGCCTCTTGTGGATGTCATCGATGTCCGGGGAGTAGTCCGCACATCCGAAGGACATCAGAAGACACAGGGGCAGAACAATCCCGACGCCGACCCTTTCTAAAAAACTTGTCATAAGGTGTTGTGTTAAAATTCAATCGTAAATTTAGACAACACCTTCCAATGGACAATAAAAGCAGGGTAGTAGATTTCGTCAGACACACGAAATTTACTACCCTGCGATGAAATTTACCAACAAATTTACCGGATCAGCACTTAGATGTTTTGTGGCTTAGGCAGCACTACAATCTCTCAAACGGGTTGTCCGGATCACCGGTCCAGCGGTAAAGTCGGGTCCTGGAGTACTGGTTGCCGGTGACGGAACTCTTTCCCGGTTCCGCGAAATAGTACAGCCCGCCGCCCACTGGACAAATACCGGTGGAACCGTACTTGAAGTAAAAGCCGGAAACAGGATTCTCCCGCGAACCAATCACCTTATGCTTCGTCCTGTCGTAGAGGACACCGGCCAACGACTTCTTGACAGGCTTTTCAGCCACGTCAAACACGAACAAGTCATAATTCTTGAATATGCTCTTGCGCCCCTTGTACACAGCCATGAACATCTTCCCCGTCTCCGCGTCGTAAGCCAGGTTCTGCACACCCCAGTTCGTGTTGCCGGTGTAGGCGAAATACTTGTCCAAAGGCTTGTCCGGACCTTCCCCATAGAAATCCCCGAACTTCACCTTCCCTGCATATTCATTAAGTTTCCTGATGTCGTAGCGGAGCAGCACCTGATGGTTGTTATCGTTGCGGCCAAGGTCGCCGTAGATGCCGTAAGCCACATAGAGATAGTTCTTTCCGCCTTTCTTGCCGAGTTTCGGGGCGATCGTCACGCCGTCGATTCCGGAGCAGCCATAGAAATGCTCATATTCCTTGTCGGCGAAACCGGTCATGTGGTAGTCCCTCGTGGCATCCTTCACGCAGACGATCCTGAATGCGTCATTGTCCTCCGAGTCCATGCCGACCTCCGTCACCTTGTCCACATCGATGATGGCGATGTAGAACATCGACCTGCCTTTGGCGAAAGAGGAAAGTCCGGCTCCGATGACATCGTCCTTACATTCGAGAGAGGCGTAAACCTTTCTGTCCGAAGGATTGAATGTCATCGCTCCAAGATGTCCCTGGATCCTGTCTATTGAACCCACAACCTTTCCTTCCATGTCCGTCTTGATGAAGCTGGTCGTGAAAGAAAAGTACATGTTGCCGGCGGAGCTGTCGTAGGCGATTCCCTGGACATGGTTCTTCGCGCCTTCAACGTAAATTTCAGTCGGCAGCTGTTGCTCTGTCTGCGAATACGCAGCCACGGTTCCGGCCACAATCATCAATGCGATCAATGCTATTCTTTTCATATTCAATGTGTTAATATCCTGTTCTTTGGTCACTTTCTTAATTCTTCAATCATCGCTCTTGCCACAGCAGCCGAAGCGCCCTCTCCACCGAGAGCGTCACGGATCTCCTGATAGCCGGACAGCATCGTGGAACGATACTCCTCATCCTCGATCATCCTCCGGACCTCGTTCAGCACGTTCTCCGGCGTGAAATAGTACTGGAGAAGCTCCCGGAAACAAATCCGGTCAAGAATCAGATTGCCGAGGCTGATGTAACGTATCTTGATGATGGACTTGGCAATCAAGAAGTTGATCTCCGCCCCCTTGTAGGCCACGACCTGCGGGGTCCCGATCAGGGCGCACTCCAGCGAGGCCGTGCCGGAATTCACGACAGCGGCCTTGGCGTGACGCATCACGGCGTAACTCTGGCCGAAGACGACGCTGACATATTCCCTGTCCCCAACGTACCTGGCATAGTCCGCCTCCGACCGTGCCGGCGCGGCGGCGACCACAAAGCGGTAGTCTGAATATTCAGGGATGGCGTGAAGCCTGTCGGCGAATTCCATGAAGGTCGGCATCATCGAGCTGATCTCGCCGTTTCTGGAGCCGGCCAGCAGGGCGATCATCGGCCTGTCAGGAAGCCCGGTCTTGGCAAGGAACTCCTCCCGCGTCTCCCTGAACGCCGCCGAATTGTCGATCGCGTCGATCAACGGATTGCCTTTGTAGACGAAGCCGACACCTTTTTTCGTGAAGTACGGAATCTCGAACGGGAAGACAATGAAGAGCTTGTCCACATAGGCCTTGAGTTTCTTGACACGGCTCTCCCTGGAGGCCCAGACCTTCGGGGCGATGTAGTAGAAGACCTTGAACCCGGCCTTGTGGGCGAACTCGGCAACCCTGAAATTGAAGCCCGGATAGTCAATCAGAATCACCACGTCGGGCTTCCAGGCCAGGATGTCGGACGTGCAGTCCGTGAACCTTTTAGCGAAGGCCCTCGCATGGATCAGTATCTGGGTGAACCCGATGACGGCTCCGTCCTTATAGTCCTTGACAAGACCCGTTCCGTCCTGGTGTCCGTGGTACACCTCGTCCATCAGCCCTCCTCCCCAGAAACGGATGTCCGCCTGAGGATCCTCGGCATAGAGCCCCCTCATGAGATTGGATCCGTGCAGATCCCCTGACGCCTCGCCTGCTATGATGTAATAACGCATAATCTATCCCGTAACGCGGACCGTGCCGTCCGCAGACATATTCATAAGACGCTCCCGGCGCCTACGCAATCCTTAAAAATCCTTGTTGAACCCAAGTCCGTCCAGGCGGGCGATCTCCTCCCTGTCGGTATTGTCGATGTTGTGGGCGACTACCGAGATGTAGCCCTCCGAAATGATGTGGTGGTCAGCCAGCCTGTCGTCCGCAGGCGAGTCATCCTTGAAGTCCCCCACCATCATGTAGAGTCTCTCCCCTTTCTCCGCAACCGGAGACGAAGTATGCCCCAGATCCTCCGGGCGGAGGCCTCTCGCGGCAAAGGAATCAGCGTTCCAAGGCTTGAACTCCTTTTCCCAATGACCCATTCCCTGATGGCCGACCCGTACGCCCTTGACCGCCGATGCGGGAATATTCGGGAAATTGACATTATAGAATATTCCTCCTCGCGACGGCCGGTTCGCAAGGATGGTTCTGAATATTTCAGGGAAAAATTCCTTGACCACGGAAAAGTCCGCGTCGGGACTCATGGTGTCGAGAGAGACACCGACGCTCAATATTCCGTTAAGCGCCGCCTCTTCCGCCGCGCCGAGGGTTCCCGAATAGTTCGCCGCGGTGGCCGCGTTCGAGCCGTGGTTGATCCCGCATACCACCACGTCAGGCTTGCCGGGCCAGAAAACCTCGTCCAGTCCGTACTTGACGCAGCTTGCCGGGGTCGCGTCAAGGTAAGACCACCGCGCCCCGTCCTCTGACGGTAATTCCTTGTAGGCGATTGCCTTGCCGCCCATCGACACCGCCATCGACATCCCCGACTGGTGAAATTTTGGCGCGACCGCCGTCACACTGCCAAATTGGCACATTATCTCTGCCAGAACATGTATGCCCGCAGCACGATAGCCATCATCATTTGTCAGCAGTATATTTAGTACTTCAGACATTCTATTAATATTTTAGTCTACAAATATATTAAATTCCGCATTTTTTTAATAATTTTGCACCACTTTTGCAGTGGAAGACTGCGGTTTAGTTTAGTAGTAGATTGTATTAACAATTCATTTAATATCTATTTAAAATGGTAAAACTTGGTATTAACGGATTTGGCCGTATCGGCCGTATGGTATTCCGTGCCGCTGTTGAGAACTTCTCAAACGACATCGAGGTTGTAGGAATCAACGACCTTCTCGATCCAGAGTATCTCGCCTACATGCTCAAATATGACTCTGTTCACGGAGCGTTCAAAGGCGATGTGAAGGTTGAGGACGGACACCTCGTGGTAAACGGCAAGAAGATCCGTGTCACCGCCGAGATGGATCCTGCAAACCTCAAGTGGAACGAGGTTGAGGCTGACGTTGTTGTCGAGTCAACAGGTTTCTTCCTCACAGACGAGACCGCACGCAAGCACATCCAGGCCGGCGCTAAGAAAGTCATCATGTCCGCTCCTTCAAAGGACGCTACCCCTATGTTCGTCTATGGTGTGAACCACAAGACCTACGCAGGCCAGGACATCATCTCCAACGCTTCCTGCACCACCAACTGCCTTGCCCCTATCACCAAGGTGCTCAACGACAAGTTCGGTGTCAAGAGAGGCCTCATGACAACCGTTCACGCCGCTACCGCCACCCAGAAGACCGTTGACGGACCTTCAAAGAAGGACTGGAGAGGTGGTCGTGGAATCCTCGAGAACATCATTCCTTCCTCAACAGGTGCAGCCAAGGCTGTAGGTAAGGTTCTTCCTGAACTCAACGGCAAACTTACCGGTATGTCTCTCCGTGTTCCTACATCAGACGTTTCTTTCGTAGACCTTACCTGCGAGCTCAACACTCCAGCCACCTACGATGAGATCTGCGCCGCCATGAAGGCTGCTTCAGAAGGCGAGCTCAAGGGCGTTCTCGGCTACACCGACGAGGCTCTTGTATCCACCGACTTCCGCAACGACGCCCGCACCTCTATCTTCGACGTGAAGGCCGGTATCCAGCTCGATCCTACATTCGTGAAGGTTTGCGCTTGGTACGACAACGAGTGGGGCTACTCCAACAAGGTGCTTGAGATGGCACGTGTTATCGCAAAATAATTCTTATATTTGCAGATAAGAAAGGCCGGGCCTTTGGGCCTGGCTTTTTTTATCAGCCATTTTACAAGAACATCACAACCCTTGAAGGTGGCCTCCAGGGCTAGATAAAAAGCATTATTATTAAACAAAATGCGCTGATTCAGGCTTATTGGTCCTGACCGCGCGAAAAGGTACCACATCATGAAAAAAGTCGTTTTATCATTCATGTGCGCCGCAATGGTCTTCTCCGGATGCGGCACAATGTCAAAGACAGGACAGGGTACGCTCCTCGGCTCCGGAGCAGGAGCCATCATCGGAGCCGGAATCGGCGCCGCCATCGGTGACGGCAAGGGTGCCGCCATCGGCGCCGCCATCGGCACGGCTGTAGGCGCGGGCACAGGCGCTGTCATCGGCAAGAAGATGGACAAGAAGGCAGCTGAGCTTGAGGCACTTGAGAACGCCAAGGTCGAGACTGTAGAGGATCAGAACGGACTCCAGGCCATCAAGGTCACCTTCAACAGCGGCATTCTCTTCCCGACAAACGGCTCGACCCTGTCACAGACCTCCAAGAACGAGCTCTCACAGTTCGCCACCAAGATGAGTGACATGCAGGACACCGACATCACCATCTACGGTCACACCGACAACACCGGTTCAGACGCTGTCAACGAGCGCCTCTCCAACGAAAGGGCTCAGTCGGTAGCCACTTATCTGAAGAACTGCGGCATCGCCTCGTCACGCATGACGACCGAGGGCAAGTCCTACTCCATGCCTGTAGCCGACAACTCCACCAAGGAGGGCCGCGCCCAGAACCGCCGTGTGGAGATCTACATCACCGCCAACAAGACAATGATCGAGAAGGCCGAGAACGGCACACTGTAGGGAATGAATATTCTTTATGAATATAACAGACGCGATGTCTGATGCCAATTGAATATTACCGTATTCTATGGCAATCAGCCATTACACGTTACTGAATATTCATAAAGACAATACTGAATGCCGCGGAGCACAGAATCCGCAAAGCGAGTTAGGTCATATCGCACCTGACTCGCTTTTTTGTTTCTCGTTACCCCGTATTGACATTATGACAGCTGTATTTGCCGTAAACCAATAACCACATAGCGCATTTATCGTGACTCACCAGGCACAATATCAAGCTTTCTGAGGTATGAAAACCACTTCCATCTCAATTTGGTACAGGAGAAAGGCTTCTGGGGTACGAACCGCACTCCGAAACGTATTCGGTACTGGGAGAAGGGTCTCTGGGGTACGAACCGCACTCCGAAACGTGTCCGGTACAGGAGAAGGGTCTCTGGGGTACGAACCGCACTCCGAAACGTGTTCGGTACAGGAGATGGGCCTCTGGGGTACGAACCGCACTCCGAAACGTGTTCGGTACAGGAGATGGGCCTCTGGGGTACAGAACGAATCCAAAGAGAATGCAGGTACAAGGGAGACGTAATTATAAGATTAATGATTACAATATTAACTGAGATATTCGACAACTATGAAGAATTACAATGAAAAGGAAAGAAGTTGCGAGGCAACGTTCTTTAGTGCCAGGCCTTATTGGCACGCTTACACATCAGGGAAAGAGACCCCGATTCTCTTTACAGGCTCTGATGACTTAAGATTTGCGATGAACGTAATAGCTCAGGCTGCGGACAAGTTCCCGGAATTAAGGATTATCGCTTTTGAAGTGATGAACAATCATTTTCATTTCGTGATTTCCGGTAGCGAGTCAGTCATCCAAGCATTCTTTGAGTTTATCCGGAGACGGATTTCCAGATCTATTTCTGGAATCAAGAAAGCAAAGCTGACGATAAAACCGATCAAAGATCTTCAATCTCTGAGAAACAACATCATCTACACAAACAGAAACGGCTACGTGGCGGATCCCAATTACACTCCGTTCAGCTATCCGTGGGGAACAGGAGGTTATTACTTCACACAATTTCCACTGGAAAAAACATATTCAGAGCTCTACACCGGACCAAGACGAAAGATGTTCAGAGGACGTGCACCTAAACTTCCAGGAGACTGGAAAATGATTGATGGCTATATCGCCCCAAAATCCTATTGTACGATCATATTTGGAATGGCGATATTCAGAGATGCGCATCATTATTTTTCTATGGTCAGCAAGAACGTAGAGGCCTACTGCGAATTGGCCGCCGAGATTGACGATGGAGAGTTTCTTACAGACACTGAACTATTTACACAGGTAACCAAGATTGTAAAGTCCGGCTACGGGCTAAATGCCTTGAAAGATTTAAGCAAGGCTCAGAAGTTGGATCTGGCACGAAAACTCCACTACGACTACCGTTCATCCAACGGGCAGATCCGTCGCACGATTGGCTTGACACAGTACGAAGTGGACTCATTGTTTCCCTTAAGCGCAGACAAAAACAAATGACTGCCATTCGCCTAATATTGTGAGCAGAGTTCGGTTCAAAAAAGGTTGATTCTCGGCACAAAACGAGGTGAGGGGCACGGTTGGTACATAGGAGGGGCTTCTGCGGTACGGAACGGGATGGAGGGACACGGTTGGTACACGGGAGGGGCTTCTGCGGTACGGAACGGGATGGAGGGACACGGTTGGTACACGGGAAGGGATTCCGAGGTACGGAACGGGATGGAGGACACGGTTGGTACACGGGAGGGGCTTCTGAGGCACGGAACGGGGTGAGGGGCACGGTTGGTACACAGGAGGGGCTTCTGAGGTACGGAAAGGGATGGAGGGACACGGTTGGTACACGGGAGGGGCTTCTGAGGTACGGAACGAGGTGAGGGGCATAGTTGGTACACAGGAGGGGCTTCTGAGGTACGGAAAGGGATGGAGGGGCACGGTTGGTACACAGGAGGGGCTTCTGCGGCACGGAACGGGGCGAAAGAAGCGGTTGGTACACCACAATGCATTCTGGTGTACGAAATGTGTGGAATGAAGGATTTGTACACAAGATGAAACCAGAGCGAACCCCGCATGCGGTAGGTGAGACCGGCGTGTGGAGAAAAGGCGAGGAGGAAAGTGTTAAGAGTGACAGGGATGACGGGTCAGTACTGTCTCGGGCCGAAGATGGAGGTGCCGATGCGGACTATGGTGGCGCCGTGACGGACGGCCAGGGGCCAGTCGTGGGACATGCCGATGGAAAGTTCCGTGAAGTCGGTCAGCTGAGGATAACGGGCATCCAAACGCTGCTTGAAGGACTGGATGCGGGCGAAATCCGACTCCACGACGGTTGTGTCGTCGGTGTTGGTGGCCATGCCCATGAGGCCGTGTATGCGGACATGGGTGTAGGAACGTCCGGCGGCATATTCATCAAGGATGGACTCTATCTCCTGCTCGGAGAGGCCGCCCTTGGTGAGTTCGGCACCCAGATGGAGCTCAAGCAGCACATTGACCACACGGGAGTTGACCGAAGCCCAGTTGTCGATCAGATCCAGAAGGTGACGGGAATCCACGGACTCCACCAGCGAGGCGTACGGAAGGACCAGCTTCAGCTTATTGGTCTGGAGATGGCCGATGAAATGCCATTCGATGTCCTGCGGCAGCTGGAGAGCCTTCTGGGCGAACTCCTGCGGACGGTTCTCACCGAAACGGCGCTGTCCGGCCTGGTAGGCTGTCAGTATGTCCTCGAAAGGATGGAATTTGGAAACTGCCACCAGCTTGACTCCTGATGGCAGTTCCTTTTGGATAGTCCTTAGATTCTCTTCTATCATATTCGTAAAAAACTAGCGGCGACCCTTCTTCTGCTGCTCCCTCTGCATCTGCGCCTGCATCCTCTGAGCCTCCTCAAGACGCTGCTGCCACTTGCTCTTCGGCATCTTCTTGCCCTCGGTGGCCTTCAGTTTCGCGCGGATCTCATCAGCATTGACGAACCACTTCCTGATCACCCAGGTCTCAAGCATGGTGATGAGGTTGGACAGCAGGTAGTAGTAACTCAAGCCTGAGGACAGGCTGTTACAGATGAAGAACATCATGATCGGCATCATCCACACGCTCATGAAGCGCATCGAGGCCATCTGAGGATCGTTGGCTCCCGGCTGCGACGCTGTCGTGATCTTCGAATAGAAGAACATGGACACAGCCATCAGCAAGGCGAACAACGAGAGGTGGTCACCGATCAGAGGAATCCTCGTCCCGAAGCTGACGATCGAATCGTAGGCGCTCAGGTCGTCGGCCCAAAGGAAGGACTGCTGGCGCAACTCGATGGATGCCGGGAAGAAACGGAACATAGCCCACAGGATCGGGAACTGGAGAAGCATCGGCAGACATCCGCCCATCGGGCTGATCCCGGCCCTCTTGTAGAGATCCATCTGGGCCTGCTGCTTCTTGAGCGCGTCCTCCTGCTTAGGGTACTTCTCGTTCAGCTTGTCGATCTCAGGCTTGATGGCCTGCATCTTGGCCGAGGACGAGTAGGACTTGTAGGCGAACGGAAGCACGACAATCTTGATGAATATGGTCATCAAGAGGATGATGATACCAAAGTTGGAGATGAACCTGTGGAGGAAGTCGAACAGCGGGATGATCACGAATCTGGTGAACCAGCCCACGAGCCAACCACCCAATGGAATGATCTTCTCGTACTTCTGGCCATAGGACTTCAAGGTCTTGAAATGGTTCGGGCCGAAATAGAACTCGAAAGGAACCACGGTCTCGCTATGGCCAGGTTCGAAATCCATCCTCATCCTGGCCTCACCGGTCATCAGGTTGTGGCTCTCGTCATCCTCAGGGAAATAGTTGAGTGCGAAATCCGCCGAGGCGAACTCCTGAGGAGCCCTCATGATGGCCGAGAAGAACTGCTGCTGGAAGGCGAACCAAGACACCTTGGCGTCGACTCGTTTCTGCGCGCCGCGACCCTTGGCGATGGCCTCAGGCTTCTTCTCACCGTTGAAATAGTAGTCGAGCTTGGAGTACTGGACCTCGTTCTTGTAGCCCTTCTCCATCCTCGGCATGGTCACGAAATAGTCCACATCGAACGAGAAGACATTCTTGGGAATGACATTCTCCATACCGACAAACGAGAGATAGTTCTTAACTGAATATGATCCCTCCTCGATCGTGTACCTCTGCTCGATGTAGCCGCCGCCGGCGAACGGCAGACGCATGGAAAGCGACGTGTCCGTCTTCTCGGCGACCGTGAAGATGAAATCGTCCGTGCTGATGCTCTCCCCCGCGTAGATCTGGACATCGTAGCGGCTCATTCCCGGCTTGAAAAGGTAAAGTTCCTCCCCGCCGTAGGCGCTATAGTCCTTCAATCTTGCTGAATATGGCTGCGCACCCTTCGTGGTGAAGGCCACCTCGAACTTGTCGTTCGACAAAGTCACGATCTGCTCCTCACCCAAATGGGCAACCTCAAGGAGAGAGTCCTTGTAGATGCTCACCGGAGCGGCGACCTGGGCGACCGAGGCCGTGTCTGACTTCATCCGGGCCGCTTCCACAGCGGCGATCGAGTCTGCCTGGATCTGCTTTACAAGCGCTATCGAATCCAACTGCGCCTGATAGGCCGCCTGTTTCTGATACTGTTTGTTCTGATAGAAGGTAAAGCCAAACAGGAGCAAGCCCATCAGGACGATACCAGTGATAGTGTTCTTATCCATTCTTGATTACTTCTCTTCTTCGCTCTCCTCTGCCTTGCGGATCTTTGCCTCAAGATCCTTCAGTTCCTGCTTCGCCGCATCGATCCTCTCCTGCATCTTCTGGATCAGAGGAGCGGAATTCTTCGATGTCGAGAAGAAACCGATGTTGTTCTCGTAGGTGTCAATGTCCTGCTGGAGCTTATTGTACTGCTGCACAAGACGATCCTTCTCGCTGAGCGGCTTTCTTGAGCCACCGCCTCTGCCGGCGTTGCCGCCGCCCTGACGCGGACCCCTCGGCGAGAAATCCGGGAACTTGGCCTTCATGGCCTCGGTGTAGGAAGCCTGTATGGCATCCTTCTCCTTGAACGGCACGAAACCTATGCCCTGCCATCTGTCGGCAAAGGCGCGGGCAGCCTCACGGTCAGCCGCGGCGTCACCTGAGAGAGCATATTCATTGATCTCCTCGACAAGGGCCTTCTTGGCCTTGAGGTTGCCGTAGAAGTCGTTCTCCGGCTTGGCGTTCTTGTCGCGCTCATTGAAGAACTCGTCGCACGCGGCGCGGAATCTCTTCCAAAGCTGCTCCGACTTCTTGCGAGGGACGGCGCCGATCTCCTTCCACTGCTTCTGCAGGGCGATCAGAGCCTCGGTGGTCTTTTTCCACTCCTTGCTGTCCTTAAGCGCCTCGGCCTGCTCGATCAGGGAGAGTTTCTTCTCCATGTTCTCATTCATGGAGTCCTTGAACTGAGAGTAGTACTCCCTCTTGCGGGTGAAGAAGTTGTCGCACGCGGCGCGGAAGCGGTCGTAGATCTTCTGGTTCTCCTTTCTCGTGGCGAAACCGATCGTCCTCCAGGTCTTCTGGATCTCCTCGATCTCGGTAGAAAGCGTGTTCCACTCGTTAGATGACTTGACCTCCTTCCCGGCAATGGCCTCGACCTGCTCGCAGAGTTTGGTCTTCTCGGCAAGGTTCTCCTGCTGCTGCTCCTTCTGACCCTCGAAGTAAGCCTGATACTTCTTGTTTATGACAGCCGTGGCCGCCTTAAAGCGATCCCAGATGGAATCGCGGAATTCCTTGGCCACAGGTCCGAACTCCTTCCACTGCTCGTGCAGCTTCTGAAGCTCGCGGAAAGCCTCGACGACATTCTCGTTCTCCGAGAGTTTCTCGGCAGCCTGGCAGAACGCCTCCTTGGCCTCAAGATTCTTCTTGAAATCAAGATCGCGCAGATCCCTGTTGATCTTGACCATGTCGTAGAACTTCTCCACATAGAACTGATAGGTGTCGTTCAGATCACGGAACTTCGTGGCGGGAACCGGTCCGATCTCCCTCCAGCGGTTCTGGAGCTCACGGAAGGCAGGGAAGGTGGAATTCACATCCTCCTGCTTCTCGACCAGATTCTTCAGATCCTCGATGACAGCCTGCTTCTTCGCGAAGTTATCCTCCCTCTGGGCGTCCTGCTGACGGTTGTACTCGGCACGCTCCTTCTTATAGTTGGCATAGACACCCTTGAAAGCGGTCTCCATAGCCTCGTACGGATTGTCCTTGACCTCCAAGGTCTGGGTCACAGGAGCGACCTCCTCGACAACATCCTCGCGTGAGGACGGCTCATCGACCTTCGCTCCCAGGCCGGCCTCAGCCTTCTCCTTTGAAAGCCTCTTGTAGAATGCGGACTTGATGGCCTCAGCCTCCTTGTACCTCTTCATCCTGTCGTCAGCCTGCGAGAGCTTGTCGAACAAGTCTGACAGCTCGGCAAGGGAAAGATTGCCAAGATCAGCCGGAACCTCTGCCTCCGCAGGAGCCTCGACACCGGATTCAGCCTCGGTCGGAGCCTCGGAACCAGTCTCTGTCCCGGTCGGAGCCTCGGCAGGAACCTCAACGCCGGATTCAGCCTCGGCCTCGGCAGGAGCCTCGACCGACGCAGCCTCTTCGGCAACCTCCGTCACCTCCGCCTGCGGGTTTTCCGCCGCGGCATCAACGGCTTCCGCCGCCACTTCCTGCACTTCAGGACTTTCCACATTCTCATTGAGAGCCTTTGGAGCTTCCTCTACATCTGAGGTCTTGTTAACCTCAGGAATATTACCTTCACTCATAAAGCAGTTTAATTAAGAGTTCTACTTATCCGCAAAGATACCTAAAAAAACAATTAAAAAGTCTATTTTTGCAAAAAGCAAACTAATATTCTATGCGTATTGACATTCTTACAGTTGTTCCTGAATTGCTGGAGAGTCCTTTGAGCCACTCCATTGTGGGAAGGGCCATCAAGAAGGGGCTGGTTGAAATACACGTCCAGAACATCAGAAAATACGGCCTGGGACCGCGTGCGACCGTGGATGACTATTGCTACGGCGGCGACGCCGGCATGGTCATGATGATCGAGCCGGTGGAGAGAATGATCGAGGAACTAAAGGCTGAAAGGGAATATGACGAAGTCATCTACATGTCTCCCGACGGCGAGCGTCTGGATCAAGGAATATCCAACGAGCTCTCCCTGAAAAAGAACCTCATCCTGCTGTGCGGTCATTATAAAGGAATAGACCACCGGATCCGGGAACATCTTGTCACCCGTGAGATCTCGGTCGGGGACTATGTGGTCAGCGGCGGCGAGATCCCGGCGGCACTTCTGGCGGACTCGATCGTCAGGCTGATTCCCGGGGCGCTGACGGACGAGACCTCGGCCCTAAGCGACAGCTTCCAGGACGGTCTCCTCTCCCCTCCCGTCTACACCCGCCCCGCCGACTACAAAGGCTGGAAAGTCCCGGAAGTCCTTCTGAGCGGCAACCCGAAGCTGATCCAGGAATGGCAGGACGAGCAAGCCCTGCAACGCACAAAAGCACTGCGCCCGGAGCTGTTGGAAAAAGCTGAAAATCAGCGCTAAAGACCGTTATCGACGTAAAACGTTTAAAACTTTTCCCGAAAAAGTCTTGTTTTAAACGTTTTTTTGTCTACATTTGCATCAGAAAAAATGTGAGAGTTTTTCACACTCTAACGACTAAGACCTTCTTTCAAAATAAGGTAATACACTACTAACTAACCGAAAAAAGTCCGCAGCGATGTGGGCTTTTTTGCTTTCTCCCCCCTAATACAGAAATACAGACCGCCCGCAGGGTCACCGACGTGACCACGGAAGCGTCTCTCGACACGATTTGCGCCCGCAGGGTTCCTGTTGCGGCCCTTGATGCGGGGTACACGAAAAAAAAGGAATGACTAAAAGCCATTCCCTCTTATTCATTAGGCACCGTTTCCGGCACCCTTGTACTGGGTAGGAGAATCGAACTCCTATTGCAAGATTGAGAATCTTGAGTACTAACCGTTATACGAACCCAGCGTTCTTTGGTTTTGGGACTGCAAAGATAGGTAAAAATCTTTAACCTCCAAATTTTTTATGCAGAAAAATGCGCACGAATCATTAAAGTATAGGAGTCAGCCTTTCTTGACGAGCCAAAGTATTCCAGAAAAAAGAGGAATGACTTTTCGGCCATTCCTCTTTCACTATCGTTTTCTCCGTGACAGAAATTACTTCTGACGGCTCTTGTATCTCTGGTAGAATTTGTCGACGCGACCGGCGGTGTCAACGAGCTTGACTTTACCGGTGTAGAATGGGTGAGAGGTGTTCGAGATCTCGACCTTCACTACCGGGTACTCAACTCCGTCAACTACGAGAGTCTCTTTGGTCTCCGCGCATGAACGGGTGATGAACACGGTGTCGTTCGACATATCCTTGAAAGCTACAAGGCGGTAGGTTTCGGGATGAAGTCCTTTTTTCATTGCTTTATTGTTTTAAAAATTGTTTGTTCTTGTAAACAGACTGCAAATTTAGGAAAAACTTGTGGATTGGCAAACATTTTTGACAATAAGTAAGCGTTTAGTAAGCGTTAAAAAATAAGTTGAACTAAATTTTGTGTCAGATTTATGAGGATAGATTTCTTTTGGAAGAAGGAGTGTGCCGGTGGCACATGACTGATGAGAAAAGAAATATAGACCATA
>Ga0129314_1000556_pt1 | contig 38075 bp, 30 predicted proteins | sample O1111metagenome_FD_94431 | JGI IMG/M metagenome (GOLD analysis project Ga0129314, IMG submission 94431) | Orangutan individual fecal microbial communities from fecal samples from Wisconsin, USA - O1111 metagenome | ecosystem: Host-associated > Mammals > Digestive system > Large intestine > Fecal... | reverse complement strand
CATTTACATTCAGAGACACGAGGGGATCCCGCCCATGGTGTACCGCATACTCAAGATCATCAACCGCATTCTCTTCGGTCTTATGACCCTGGCTTTCCTGGTGTGCCTGGCCTACACGCTCACCGCGCCCGTGGTGCAGGCGAGCATGCAACAGGCCCAGCAGTCGGCCGAGCAGATTGCCGCAACGGCCACCGACGCCGTCCAGGCCGAGCTCACGCGGCAGACCGACGACGCGCTCAGTGGGGTGCGCGCGTCTCTCGATGGGGCGGCGCAGGCGCTTGCGGGTATCTGGGCGACCTTTACCGCGCCTGACGGTACCGTGCAGGGGTCGGCTTTCTCGCTGCCGGGCTCCAATGACCAGCCGACGTACTCGGGCCTGGCGTCGTAGGGGCGGATTGGGTCGCGGTGGGTCGGGTCCACGCGGCAGAGTCTCTGTGTGTATTTGTGTGCAAGATGTGAAGTGCTCGATTGTGCTTGATTGGATGGGCGGTCATCCTCTATAGTACTTCCTCGCGCGGGCGTGGCGGAATTGGCAGACGCGTATGGTTCAGGTCCATATGGCCGCAAGGCCGTGGGGGTTCAAGTCCCTTCGCCCGCACCACTTGAGATTGAAGCCTCGGCCGAAAGGTCGGGGCTTTTTTCTTTTCTTTCCAACCTTCCTGTAAGGTTGGAGCACGTGCATGCTATGATGTGCGACCATGGAGGGATGGCAGAGCTGGTTTATTGCAGCGGTCTTGAAAACCGCCGAGCGGCAACCCCGTTCCGAGGGTTCGAATCCCTCTCCCTCCGCCAGATTGTTTGAGCGAAACGGCCCCATGCGGGTCGTTTTTTGTATCCGGGGACGTTTTCGAGAAGCTTGAGAGGATCGCCATGAAGCAATGCCGCCCCTTTCCCCAGGCAGTGATCACCAAGAAGGGCGCCAGGTTCCTGGCCGAGGGCAACGTGTGGGTCTTCGACGCCGAGGTCCTGCGCGTCGACCCCGCGCCTCTTGACGGCCGCGAGGTTTGCAACGGCGACGTGGTGGACGTGGTGGACGAGAAGGGCACCTACCTGGGCACGGGTCCCATCTCGCTTGAGTCGAAGATTCGCGTGCGCATCGTGTCGCGCAACGCAAACGACCGCTTTGACGTGGAGTTCTGGCAGCGCAAGGTGCGTTGGGCCTGGGAGTACCGCAAGACCTGCATGGGTGCCTCGGCGCTGCCCGGCTGCGAGCCCGACACCAACTGCTGCCGTCTCATCTTCTCCGAGGCCGATGGCTTCCCGGGCCTTGTGGTCGACCGCTACGAGGACATTCTCGTGGCGGAGGTGCTCACGGTGGGTATGGAGCGTCTGAAGGCTATCATCCTGCCGGCGCTTGTGGGTGTGCTGCGCGAGGACGGCGAGCGCATCGTGGGCGTCTACGAGCGCAACGACTCCAAGGTGCGCGAGAAGGAGGGTCTGCCTCTCTGCAAGGGCTGGTTTGCCCTTGAGGGAGAGGTCGCGCCCGAGACCACTCGCCGCATCGTGTGCGAGAACGGCATCAAGTACGACATCGACTTCGAGAACAGCCAAAAGACTGGCTTCTTCCTCGATCAAAAGTTCAATCGTCGCGCGGTGGCGCGTCTGGCGAAGGGCCGCCGCGTGCTCGACTGCTTCACGCATGTGGGGACCTTCGCCCTCAACGCCGCGGCCGCCGGTGCCGAGTTCGTGCACGGCGTGGACGTGAGCGCCACGGCGGTCGATCTGTGCCGCGGCAACGCCCGCTTGAACGGCCTTGACGCGACGACGCGCTTCACCTGCGCAAACGTGTTCGACTTCCTGCCGAGCCTTGAGACGCGCGAGGGCATGCGCGAGGCGGGCGGCCCCTTCGACCTCATCGTGCTCGACCCTCCGGCGTTCACCAAGAGCCGCGCGAAGATCCGCGAGGCGGCCGGCGGCTACAAGCAGATCAACGCCCGCGCCATGAAGCTCCTACCGCGCGGCGGGTATCTGGCCACCTGCTCGTGCTCGCACTTCATGGGCGAGGACATGCTCAAGAAGGTCGTGGCCGAGGCGGCGCACGACGCTGGCGTGCAGCTGCGCCAGGTCGAGATTCGCCAGCAGGCCCCCGACCACCCCATCGTCTGGGGCATCCCCGAGACCAACTACCTCAAGTTCTTTATCTTCCAGGTGGTGTAGTGGGGCCCACAAGCCCAAGCAAACAAGCGCCCCGACGGACCCGAACGGAACGGTCTGCCGGGGCGCTTTTTGATGGGTGGGGCTATGGGGCGAGCGGGTCGTACTCCTTGGGGTTGTACCAGGTCACGCGGTCATCGGTTGGGATGACGGCGTCATCGGGCCGGGTGCAGGTGCCGCTGGTGACCCAGTCGGGGAAGGTGCCGCAGGAGGCGAGCAGTTCGTTCATGGTGACGAACTCGAAGCCCTGCGCTTGATAGGCCTCGATGATTTGCGGCAGCGCGATGACGTCGCGCTCGCGGTCGCCGCCGCCGTCGTGCATGAGGATGATGGATCCGTTGAAAGCATCGGGGTTGGTGGCCAGGGTTGCACCCGTCACTTCGGTGCAGTTCGAGACGATCTTTGCCGCGCCGTCCTCGACGCCGTAGCCCTGGTTTGCGATGTCCCAGTCCTGGGAATCGAGCCCCCAGTAGGCGGTGTAGGCGAGGTTGCCGCCCGAGCGCAGGTAGGCGAGAAAGCTGCTCCCATAGAAGTTGCCGTAGGGAGGGCGGATGACGTCGGTGGGCTTGCCGCAGGCGTTGGAAACTGCCTCGAGTGAGCGCGTTATCTCGTCTGCGCGGGCGGCATCGTCGAGGGTGAGCAGGTCGGAGTGCGAATAGGTGTGGCTGGCTACTTGATGGCCTTCTTGCACGCAGCGCTTCGCGAGCGCGACGTAATCAGTCCCGGCATCTATCTGTGAGCCAAGGTCGAAAAACGTTGCCCTTGCTCCATAGCGAGCGAGAATGTCGAGGTATTGCGGGGTGTAGATGGGATCGGGCCCGTCGTCGAACGTGATGGCGACGAGGCGGCGGCCGTCGGTGGGCTCGATGGAATTACCCAGGGCGATGATGAGGTCCTGGGGCTTTTCGGTCACACCCATGTCGACGGTTTTTCCCGAATGGATGCCCGTTACCACGCTTGAGACGCCGTTTTTACCCCACTGTGCAACGTATCCGATCTTGACGAGAAAGTACCCATCCTCCGGCACCTGCGCCCCGCAAGGAATCTCGGTGTTTTGCGCGATGGCCGCCTCGGTTACATCGGTGCCGTTGAAAAACTCAAGAACGTCGTTCTCGGAGAGACGATAGGTATCGATGTCCACCTCCATGCCGTTGACGTGCAGCGTGTAGCGGTTGCCGCCGCCTCTCTCCAACACTTCGGGTACTTCTCCCGCAGCACACACACTGACAAGGTTGCCGTCTGCAGGTGCCGCGAAACCCCTGTTGATGACGTCATGTGCGCTGGATCCAATGGGCATTGTTTGAACTTTGCCGTTGACCGTGCACGCCACGGCCCGATGCGTGTACCAGGCAGTGCCTGCCAGGCCTAAAACCGCTAGTCCAGCAATCCCAATACCTGCCGTCTTGAGCGCCTGCCTGCGACTGACTTGATGACGCTGCGCGGCATGAGCGGCGTAGTAGTCGCGGCTGGTGTTGAGGTTTTCTCGATAACTTTCCTGATTGGGGTGGGACTCGTGTTGTCCTCTGGTGTTGCTGGGGCACATGACTAGCGCCGCCAATAGTTGAAAGCGGATGTATCTGATGACCTCCGCCAGCCTGCAGAAAAGCTTGCGCTCATGGTGTCCTCCGTTTGTCTTGCCTGCGCGTGGTATGGCATCGCTGTGCCATGTTGATTGGGGACACTAGCCGAGCTTCGATGCATTGCCAAAATGAGAGATGTGAGCTTAGGCATGTAGAAACCAGATTGACCGATGCAAAAAATGCATTATTATATGGGCTGCTAAAGCGCGGTTTTTGCATTGGGGGCGTGCATGTTCGACTATATCCGCGAGTTTCAGACACTGGCCGAGCACCTCAACTTCACGAGTGCGGCGCGGGAACTGGGGCTGTCCCAGTCGGGGCTGAGTCGCCACATGGCGGCGCTTGAGCACGATTTGGGATTCGAGCTTCTCACGCGATCTCCTGTGAGGTTGACCTCGGCGGGTGCGCGCTACCTCGAGCGGGTCGGTGGAATCCTCGATGCGCACGACCAGCTTGTACGGGAGTGCACGGCGTTGTCTAAAAACCAGACCCCCGCGCTGCGCATCGCAATGGCGGAGTCGAGCGGGCAGCCGGCCTGCATGGCCTACGCCATTCTCGCTTCAATGCATGAGAGTGACGAGGGCTTCTCATATGAGCTTGTGGTCGATCGGGCGAAGACCGTAGAGCAGCTGGTGCAGGAATCGGCGGCAGATGTGGCCCTGGCGTATTGTGCCCCGGGCGACGGGATAGACGAAGGTCCCGCGGCAGCTTCGTCTCCATGGGAGGCGCCGATGGCCGATGTCGCGTATGACTTTATGTACAACGAGCCCCTGAGCGCCTGGGCGCATGAGGACAACCCCGTTTTTGAGGGGGACGCCACGCTTGAGGACCTTGCCGCGTGCAAGCTCCCCATCTCGTCGAACCGCATGTTCAAGACGTGGACCGACGGCATCTGTGCGCTGTTCGAGCGCAATGGCTGCAAGCCAAAGACGCTCACCAAGGATGCGAGCGCGCTCAACGAGTTCCTCGTGGCGCTCAAGGAAGACGAGGTCGTGTTCACCTCGAGTTTTTTGCGCTATATGGTTCCCGGCACCAACCCGAGTGCCTGCGAGGTCGCCCTTGCCTCGGGCACCACGCTCGTGGGGCCGGTTTACCTGGCCTATCGCAAAAGTGACGACAACCCTGTTCTCAAGCGGTTTGTCTCGCTGTATCGCCGGGAGGCGCAGAAGCACCAGGCACAGGTTCGCTGGAGCATGCAGGGATAGGGGCGCTTCTTTATTCCTCCTCGCCTGCCCGCTCTGCTCCCTACCAGTCGATTGCGATGCCGCTGGGGCCGATGATCTGGGCGGTGAGGTCGTAGCAGTAGCCCAGGGGGTCGGACTCCAGGCCGATGGACTCGTGCGACGCGGCGAGGTCGTAGGTGTAGTCCTTGAGCTTGAACACCTGGTGCCAGCCGTACGAGATGTGGTTGATGAGCGGGGTCCACATGGGGTTGATGATGCTCACGGGGCCGGAGGTGCCCAGGCGCTCGAACGCGCAGGTGAAGCAGCCCTCGACGTTGGCGTAGGAATACGGCTGGTTCGACAGGAAGTTGCCCATCGAGAAGACCACGAGCGTCTGCGACCCGGTGGGGTTGCCCGCCTCCTCGTAGCCCCAGTACCACTCGATGGGCTGGATCACGTGGGGGCCGAAGCCCAGGATGAGGTCGACCCCGAGGTTTGCGAGCAGCTGCGCGTAGTGGCGCTGGGTCTCGTTGGGCGAGAAGTCGTTCTCGCTGCCCCAGCTCATGGCGACGATGACCACGTCTGCCAGCTCTTTTGCGCGCGTGACCTCGTGAGTCATGATGTCGTCGCCGGCCTCGGCCACACTCCAGGGGGCATCTGAGGGCACAACGTAGCCGTTGAAGTAGTCGGAGTAGGAGAGGAACGCGAAGGTGATGCCCTGCCGCTCGCACGTGCGGATGCGGTCGCGGTCCTCTTGGCTCGAGAACGTGCCCGTCATGAGCATCTGGGGGAACTGGGCCCACGTGGCGCACGAGTTGTAGATGCCCTCAAGGCCCATGTCGAGGCAGTGGTTGGTCGCCGTGGTGCACAGGTTCCAGCCGAAGCCCACCACCTGCTCGGCGATGCAGCTCGGCGAGTTGAACACGGGATAGCCCGAAAGCCCCAGGTAGTCGCCGCCCAGGATGGTCTCGATGTCGATGAAGTTGAGGTCGTGGGAGGCCACGATGTCGGCCACGCCCTGGTACATGGGGGTGAAGTCATACCAACCGTCGCCTGCCTCGCCGGCGTTGTAGTCGGCGGCCTCCACCACGGGCATGTTCATGAGGTGGTCGCCCACGGCCGAGAGGGTCACGCGGCGGTATTGCTCTTCGCGCAGCTCAGGGGTGGGTTCTGCCTCATGCACCTGGGCAAGCGTCGCAAAACGGTGGTCGCCGGTGTTTGAGAGCAGGCGTGTCGTACCCAGGCCTGCCAGCGCGGCGAGCACGACGAAGGCGCCCGACGCGGCGAGGAACTCCCGGCGGGTCGTCTTTTTGCGGGAGGCGCAGACCTCGAAGGTGCGCTCGGTTGTTGAACTCGCGGGGCGGTTTTCGCTGTATGGGCGTCCCGTTGCGCGGGCATACGCGCCGGCGCCTGCGTTTGCGGCCCTTGCGTTGCGAGACGCCTTGCCTCGAGGCTCGGGGTTAGGTTGTGAGAAGTGCTGTCCCGACATGGGCGCCCCTTGAACGTAGCTGGTATCGTGTGACATCAAGGATACCAGCAATGGGAGGAACCTGTGGCGCACAGCGACGACGAGAAGTTTATGGCCCTGGCCTTGGAGGAGGCCGCCCGTGCCGCCGAGCTGGGCGAGGTGCCCATCGGCGCCGTGGTGGTGCACGACGGCGAAGTCATCGCCCGTGCGGGCAACCGGCGCGAGACCGATGCCGATCCGGCTGCGCATGCCGAGTTCAGCGCGCTCATGGAAGCCTCGCGTGTCCTGGGCCGCTGGCGTCTCACGGGCTGCACCGTATATGTGACGCTCGAGCCCTGCCTCATGTGCGCGGGCCTCATGGTGAACTCCCGCATCGACCGTTGCGTGTTCGGCGCGCCCGACCCCAAGGGCGGGGCCGTAGGCACGCTCTACGACGTGAGCCATGACGAGCGGCTCAACCATGAGTTCGAGGTGGAGGGCGGTGTGCTCGAGGCTGAGTGTGCCGAGGTCCTGCGCGTCTTTTTCAAGCGTCGCCGCGCTGAGGCGAAGGCCGCCAAGCTTGCGGCGCGCATGGCGCAGGAAGGTGCGGTCGGCCTGCCTGCGGGCGCGGAGCCGCCGCTCTTGGCGAGTGAATGCGCCTCTCAAATCGACGTGCTCCCCGCGTAAGGCCGACTCGTCCTAGCGCGCCTCCAAAAGTGACGAATCTGAAAGAAATGGCCGTCAACCAGGACTGTTTTCTAAAGAAAACACCCTCTTTTTATGCATCCGGGCGCGGCATGTGGCTAAACGCGCGTATATCGGTCATACTGCGATGCATGGATATCACATTTGCCGAGCTCGGGCTAAACGAGCAACTACTCGAGGGTGTAGCCGCCCTGGGCTTCACCAATCCCACGCCTGTGCAGGCGCAGGCCATCCCCGTCGTGCTCGAGGGGCGCGACGTCGTGGCGTCTGCGCAAACGGGCACGGGCAAGACCGGCGCGTTCACGCTGCCGGTGCTTCAGCTTGTGGGCAAGGCCGCAAAGGGCGAGGTTGCCCCGCGTGCCCTCATCATCACGCCCACCCGCGAGCTTGCCCAGCAGATCGACACTGTGGCCGACAAGCTCTGCTCGGTCACGGGCCAGCGCGTCGCCACGGTCATTGGCGGCGAGCGTTACGACCGTCAGCTCAAGCGCCTCAAGGCGGGCTGCGACGTGCTTGTGGCCACGCCCGGCCGACTCATCGACCTCATGGAGCGCAAGGAAGTCGACCTGTCGCACGTGCGGATCCTCGTGCTCGACGAGGCCGACCGCATGCTTGACATGGGCTTTTGGCCCAGTGTGCGCAAGATTGTGGCGAGGCTTCCCCGCACGCGCCAGACCCTGCTGTTCTCGGCCACCATCTCGGGCGACATCCAGCAGAGCATGCCCACGATGCTGCACGACCCCGTGCTCGTCGAGATTTCCCGCTCCGGCCAGACGGCCGACACGGTGGAGCAGCGCCTTGTGCCCGTGGTGCAGGGCCAGAAGGTGAGCCTGCTCACCCATCTCATTGAAACCGGGCACCCCAGGCGCGTGCTCGTGTTCTGCCGCACCAAGCAGCGCGTGGACTCCGTTGCCGCCGCGCTTGAGCGCGAGGGCCTCAAGGTGGGCGTCATGCATGCCGACCGTGCCCAGAAGCAGCGCGAACGCGCGTTGGACGGCTTCCGTTCCGGCGAGCTCGAGGCGCTTGTGGCTACCGATGTCATGAGCCGCGGTATCGACGTGTCCGACATCGACTGGGTCGTGAACTTCGACGTCCCGCTCGACCCCGAGGACTACGTGCACCGCATCGGCCGCACGGGTCGCGCAGGCGAGAGCGGCGTGGCGTTCACGTTCCTGGCACCCGACGAAGTGGGCCCGCTGCGCGAGATCGAGTATTTCACCAAGCAGCTCGTGCCCGTGTGGGAGCCCACCGACTTCACGTTTGCCCAGGGTCGCATCGTTCCCAATGAGAAGCGTGCGACGTCGCGTTCGCAGCGCAGCGTCTTCAGCGGGTCGCGCTCCCGTGGCAGGGGCCCGGCCGGCGGACGCTTCGGCAGGCATTCTTAATCGGTAGGCGCACGTTTTTCCGTTCCCTACCTGGTATCGAAAGGCGAGAACCCCCTTGATGTATGACAAGAGCGAAACACAGGGTGTGCCCATGGACCGTCGCCGCGTGCTTTGCGCGGGCCTGATGGCCCTGGGCGGTGCTGCGCTCGCAGGGCTTGCCGGCGGTTGCTCCCTCCTCGGTATCGAGAACCCCAACGCCACTGCCAGCCAGGAAACGACGGACCCCGGCTTTCTTGAGCTCGAGGGTCTCGAGGTGCAGTTCAACGTCGAGAGCAGATATTGGCAGTGGCTGATGATCGACGACATGTCGAGCAATCTCAACGGCCACCTCGTGGTCGCCGTTCCCGTGACGGCCGTCAACCTCGGCGAGCTGAGCAGCGTGATCAGCGACATGTACTGCAAGGCGTACGGTCCCGATGGTTCTCAGCTGACCAGCCTGTCGAGCAGGTATGCCGACGACATCCGCAACACCGGCAACATCGCGGTGAACGGCAGCACCACCTGCAAGATCTACCTGCCCTACAGTGGGGCGGGAACCTACACGGTGCAGTTCGACAACCTGCTGGGCCGCAAGCCCTCGGTGAGCTTCGAGATTGTGTATGACCCGCAGTGCGGCGTCGGTCCCTTCCCCACCAACATCAGCGGACTTGACGCCGCCCAGGCGATTCCGCAGGGTGAGTCGTTCGACGTCGACGGCCTTACGCTTGTGTTCAGTACCGACGTCTCCGCCTATGAGTGGGCCACTGTGTCGGCCCCGGGCGACGAGTACTGGGACGGCAGGGGCGCGGTGGGGATTCCACTGCGTGTGACGAACAACTCCGGCAAGACGGTGAGCTTCTCCAACGTGGCGTACAGGCTGTACTCGTCGGAAAGCTACCAGCTCTCCGATGCTTCCTGGTGGTTCCCGAACTCCGTGGTGAACGCCCTTGGGTCGTTGGTGCCCAACCAGACGGCTCAGGCGCTGCTCTACCTCGACTACGAGTACAGCGAGGTCACCTGTCACTGCGTGTTCAGCAACGGCGGCATGCCGGTTGTTGCCGCGGTGTGGGTGCCGTAAAGGCACGGCGTGCTTCTTATTGCGATGTGAGCCCTGCTTCCGCTTGTGCGGGGGCGGGGCTTTTTGTTGCGGGGTAGGTTGGGCGGCGGCGTTCGCTTGTGACGCGTTTGCCCCTGAAACGCAAAAGGGACCAGGCGAAATGCCCGGTCCCTTGAATGTGCGCGTGGCGGAGAGCTAGGGATTCGAACCCTAGAAGGGACTTTATGGTCCCTTACTCGCTTAGCAGGCGAGCACCTTCGGCCTCTCGGTCAGCTCTCCGCGTGCTGAGGGAGCATACCGCAATATTGGTCGTTTGCACAAGCCCAAATGGGCCGTATTCTAGCAACTCTGCACAATTCCTTGAGATTTAGGCGCGAAAACGCCCCTTTGGGCGACGTCCGAGCCGGACGCTTAGCCACGCTTAGCAGAAAAAGCTGCCCGGCACGGCGATGTCGCCCTTGTCGGCCGTTGCGCGCAGGCGGTCCCAGGAGAAGACGGTCGCGAGCTCACGGGCCGAGAGGGGCTCGGGGGCGTCGACGAGGCCCGTGAGGTGGGCGAGCCTGCCGATGAGGACCTCCGGCGTGCCAAAGTGGTCACGCATGAAGCCTAGGTCGCAGTCGCGCTCGCGTTTGGAAAGGCGGCGCGTGCCATCGGGTGCCATGAGCATGGGCAGGTGCGCATAACGGGGCTGGTCAAACCCGAGCAGGCGTTGCAGGTAGATTTGTCGGGCGCACGAGGGAAGCAAATCGCGGCCGCGCACCACGTAGTCGACGCCCATGAGCGCGTCGTCGACCGTGACGGCAAGCTGGTAGGCATGCACGCCGTCGCTGCGGCGCACAAGGAAGTCGCCGCATTCCTGCGCCAGGCATTCGAGCTGGTCGCCGTAAACCTCGTCGGTAAACTGAATCGTGCCTGCGGGATCTGCAGCCTCGGGTACGCGCAGACGCAGCGCCGCCGGACGCATGCGAGAGCGCTCGCGAACCTGCTCGTCGGTGAGGGTGCGGCAGGTGCCTGCGTAAATGGGCGTCCCGTCGCTTGCGTGGGGAGCCTGCGCGGCATGCAGCTCGGCGCGCGAGCAGAAGCACGGGTAGGTGAGGCCCATGCGCTCGAGGCGGGCGGCGTGCTGCTCGTATATGGCCGCTCGCTCGCTTTGGAAGACGGGTCCCTCGTCCCAGTCGAGGCCGAGCCAGCGCAGGTCGTCGATGAGCGCCTCGGTGGCACCGGCAGGGGTCTTGCGCGGGTCGAGGTCCTCGATGCGCAGGGTGAGCGTGCCGCCCTCGGTGCGCACGGCGAGCCAGGCGATGAGCGCACACCACACGTTTCCCAGGTGCATGCGGCCCGAAGGCGTGGGTGCGAAGCGGCCATGGGGTGCTTGTGGCATGGTTTTCCTCGGTTCGGGTGACGAAATGACGTTGCGTGCATGGGCAATGATAGCCGTGCGGGGCTTGCATGTGGGCAACCTTGCGACGAACACGCTCATATTTTGTTATTACCTCGCATGATGAGCTCAGGTGTGGGAAACTTGGAGGTGAGACAAAAGATGAGAAGAGGTAACCACTCGTGAGCACAAATCAGCAGACAGATGTGCAGGCGCCCTGCATGCATCCTGCGCCTGTGCCGGAGCCGTCCTTCCTTGTGTCGCAGGACGGTGCCGTTGACATTGCCGGCGACGCCGGCGCCGTGCCGACCAAGGCAGGTCTCATAGAGCGGGCCTTCAATGCGCTGCAGGGTCGATTTGCGCCCGTCGCGTCCGCCCCGCAAGCCGACGATGACGGCTTGTACGCGTTGCCGAAAGGCTCCAAGGTGCAGAAGGTCCCCACGCCGACGGGCACGCCCGAGGGTGTGGGCTATTGCCTCGTCGCCCAGGGAATTCCCCTGCCTGCCGCCGGTGCCTCCTGGCTCGTGTCGTTTGCCGCGGGCGACGACCCCACGGTCGACGCCAAGCCTATGCGCCGCCTGCCGTGCATCCTGACCACCTGCCATGCGTGCCGTGTGCGCATCCTGGCGCTTATCGATGAGTTCGGCCGCGTGTTCGCCACCGGTGAGGCCTTGTCGATGCCGCCTGCGCGCACGCCTGACGTGCAGTTCAAGCGCTATGCGGACCGCGACGGCGCGGGATGTGTGGAGGTCGCCCAGGAGAAGGCCCCTGCTTTTCGCGCCTGTGAGTTTATGGAAGCCACGGGAGGCATCGCGCTTTCGAGCTCTCGGGTGAACCTGGGCTGCGATGCCTCGGGGCTCACGCTGTGCACGGCCGCTGCCGTGGCCTTTCTCGTGTTCTGGCAGTTTCCGCACGACGGAGGATACTCCCTGACGGGCCTGGGCGTGCGCGATGCGCTTGGCAAACTGCGCGCCACCGACGTGTTTGAGGCGGCGCAGGGCATCATCGACATGGACGACGAGGCCCAGGGCCGCCCTGGCGTGCTTGTGCCGGGCCTGGTGTCCTATGCAGCGCAAACCCTGCGCGAGGCGGGCTTTGACGGCGTCGATGCGGCTTCGCTGGGTGAGACCGCGGGTCCTCAGGATGGAATCATGCCGGCCGGAGTGCCCTTCTTGGGGTCGCTTGCGTCCCAGCCTGCCGGGGACGCTCCCCAGGCAAGCCAGGTGGTGCAGCACATCGCCGCCATGATCGGCGGCGCCCTTGCTGCCAGCGGAATCCCCGGTCTCACGGTGCTCGGGGCCGCTCCGGGCTCCGCAAACCCTGCGGCGCCTGCTCCTCAAATCAAGATGATGCGCACGACGAAGTATGCGGACACGTTCTATGTCATCTTCGACCCCTCGCAGGTAAACGCCGAGGGGGCTCGCATGCTGCTGGAGGCCGAAGGCCTGTTCAATCGCCTTGTGGGCATGCAGCGGGCTTACGGTGCGGAGAAGCTGCAGACGATGGGTCCCGCTGAGACTGCCGAGCTCGACGCATGGTGCGCCGACCATGCCCTTGCCGCGGCCGACCCGTACCTGGGCGGTAATCCCATGCATGCCCAACCTGCTCCTGCCGGAGCGGGAGACCTCGACGTTCGCATGGCGTTCGCGCGGGGGTGCGAGTGCCTGCGCCTGCCGTATCGCCTGGAATATGAGTTTGATTACGACGCCAAGGGACATACCTTGGTGGTGGAGATCGCATCGATGCCCGCCTGCGTCATGCCGGGTCTGCGCTGGGACAAGGAGCAGGGGTGCTGGCAGCCATGCGACGAGGGGATGCGCCAGGGGCTTGCGAGCCGCTATGCCGCCTTCTCTCTTTTGGCATGCGCGGCCGTCGGTTTTTGGGCATGCCCCGATGTCGAGCAGGTTTGGGTGAACGTGCGGCGTGGGTTTGGCGCCGCGCAGAAGCTTGCTGGCGCGTCGGCCGACGGAGCAAAGCCCGAACCCTTCCTTATCCTGCCTGGTATCGGTGAGATCTGCGCTCCCACTGAGCCTGAGTGCGTGCTGTCCGCCCGCCTGAGCCGCGACCAGCTCAATGCCATGCTTATCGATGCCGACGGTCGTGCCCGCTGCCAGGCCGACCCGTTTGAGGCGCTTTCCCGTGCCCCCCATGTCTTCAGCCTTGATGCGCATCGCAGGCTCGTGGGCGTGAAGCCCCTCTTCAACCTGGGCGATGAGCCTTTTGCCAGCGAAGAGGCCGTGCGCGAGGTTGAGCTCGACCAGCGCGTTCTGTCCGAGGAGGGTGGGGCCGAACTGGCGGCCCGTCGCGTCTGCGACCTCGGCATTTTCGAGGGCGCGACTCGCAAAGAAGAGGCTCGCCGCATCATGGAGAGCTTTGAGGGCGACGACAGCCTTGCGGCGATTGCCCAGGCCCGCGATGCCTATGAGCGCACGGAGAACCCCCTCACGCGCGCGGCCCTCATGCGCGTGATCGAGGGCATCGCGACCGACGCCATCGAGGCGGACTCGCATGACGAGGCGGCTGTGGCGCTCGACGACATCTACGGCCTGCAGGCCCAGATGGCCCGCGCCGCGCAGGCGGTGGGCAAGAATCCCCGCGAGGCGCGTCGCATCCTGGAGGAGATGGTCGACTCCTCCGACATGAACGGGTGGTTCGTCGACTCCAAGACGCGGTGCTTCCGCTATTTCGACTCGTACGCCGCGCGCGCCTTGTACGGCCTGTGCTGCGCAGACGACCTGGCGGGCCGCGACTTGGCCTTGTGCGCCGACGAGTACTTTATGGCACACTACCGCCTGTCTTCCCTGCTCGACGACAACCTCGACGCTTCCGAACAGGCCATTGCGCACGCGCGGCGTTGCGTCGAACTCGCCCCGAGTGTGGCGGCGAGCTACCTGCGCCTGGCCCGCTGCTACTTCTCGTCGTTTGACTATGTGAGCGAGATCGCAACGCTCAAGAGCGCTTTCAAGATCATGTGGAACCCCAAGGACCTGGGGCTTGCGCTGTACTGGCTGGGATACGCCTTCTGCATGACCGACGAGCTCGACGCCGGCATGGCGTGCTACCAGCGCAGCGTCGCCTACGATCGCACGCTGGCCGATGTCGCTTCCACCGAGCTGCGCGACCTGGCCGAGCGCCGGGGCGTCGAGATCAAGACGTTCACCGAGCGCGAGGCGAAGCTCGTCTTGCAGGGGGCGGGCATTGACCTCGACCTTTGTCAGCGCAACATCGACTTTCTGGTGAAGGCCGCGGGCACCGTGCTCGATGCGGGGAACAAGGGGCTTGCCTTCAAGTTGCTGGGAGCCTCCGCCATAGGCCGGCACGACGACGCCATGGCCCCGGTGCTCAGCTCCCTGGAGGTATGAGCGCCCGTGACCGAAGCGATGGGGTGACGATATGGATTTGACAAGCAAGGTCATGGCCTTCGGACGCAAGGCACGCCTGGAGGCCGAGCGTGCGGCCCGTGCCGCCGTGCCTGCCGTGAAGGACGCCGCCGAGCGCATGGCACCTGCTATGAGGGATGCTGCCGAGCGTGTGACGCCAGCCGTGAAGGACGCCGCAGGCAAGGCCGCCGAGAAGGCGCGCGAGGTGGCCGCTCAGGCACCCGTAGCCGCGCGGCATGCTGCCGAAACCGTTGCCCATGGGGTGCAGGCGGGTGCGCAGGCGGCCTGCGACGGCGTTCAAGCTGCGGTGCCTGCCGTGCAACGGGCTGCGTCGCGCACCGCGCCTGCTGTGGTGGATGCCGTCGAGAAGGCGGCTCCCGCCGTGGCCGAGGCGGCGGTCGAGGCCGCGCAGTCTGCGGCCTTTGCCGCCCTCAAGGGCAAGCGTCCTGCAAGCGCCGTGGCCAATGCGGCTGCCAGCGCGGCGAAGACGGCGGCGAGCCGAGCGGGCAAGACGGCGGCCAAGGCGGTCGCCGAGGTCGCGGTGAAGAACGCGGCGGACATGCGCGAGGCTGATGCGCATGCCCACACGGTGCACAACACCCGCACCGGCCAAGACGTCGTGGTCGAGGCTTACGTCAAGGGGCCGGGCGGCAAGCGCGATTATGCTCGTGTGTATCCTAAAGGTGCCAAGGATGACTTTGGTCCTGTGGGCAACAAAGCGGTGGGCGCATTGCTTATCATGGCAGGGCTGCCCATGCTCGTCTTGCCGGGCCCGGGCGCCGCGGCCATTGCTGCCGGCATGTACTACCTGCGTAAGGCTTCCGACCATGACGACGTGATGCACGTCGACGCCGAGGTCCGAGACCCCGCTCCCTCGTCGCAGTCATCGGATGAGGGACAGCCGCGTACGTGCGACTCCAATACGACCGATCAAGGCCCAACCATCACCGCTTAGAGAGAAGGAACGACCGACAATGAGCGAATTCATCCCCGAGGACCTGGTTGCGGGCGAGCCCGTCATTTCCGTGCGCTGGCGCCTGCACAAGTGCGCCCTGCCGCTCAAGAGCAGGCACCTGCATGCCTTTGAGTCGCGCGGCCTTGCGGCGGGCCTCAAGAGCTGGGCGAGGCAGCACATCGAGTGGACTTTGGCCGAAGGCGCCCTCAAGGATCCCAACGGCGTCATGACGTTTGTGGTGGACGACCAAGGCCGCGCCCTCATGGGTGTTGAGCCCTATGTCGCGCTTGAGCCCATGGACGCGCAGGCTCTCATCGAGCGCGCCCGTGCCTGCGCCGACGACCCCGTGCCTGGCGAGGTTGCCTGGGTTGTGCGCGAGGAAGGGGACAAGACGTCGCTCGTGGCGCTTATGGATGCCGAGCGCGTGCTGTCGGGCGCAAACTCGCTTATCGCTGACTTGGCGAAGACCCTCAAGATGGAGGTCTCCTTCAATCCCGAGATGCAGGCGCAGCCTGGCGACGAGGTCATGCTTGTAAGCGACGAGCACGGTGTCGTGGGCGCGACGGATGCCAACGGCGCCGCGGTGGAGCGCTTCTCGGCCTATTATGACCGCCTTGTGGGACAGACCAAGCCCGACGCCTTCGACCGAGGCAACCTCGGCATCATCTAGCAGCAAAAGGGCCCCGTGAGGGGCCCTTTTCGTACTGGGAGATTATTGGGGGGCTAGAGTCCGTTCACGATGCATGTGGGGCGCTCGCCAGCCTCAAGCCGCGCCACGTTGTCCCACATGTGGGTCTGTCCGCGGCGCATGCTGCCTGTCGTGATGCCGCCCAGGTGCGGGGAGAAGAGCACGCGCTGCGAGGCCTGCGGCGAGAGCTGGAGCAGGGGATTCGACAGCTCGACGGGCTCAGGGTGCACGGTATCCAGGCCCGCCCCGGCCAGGTGCCCGCTCTCAAGCGCCTGCGCGAGTGCCTCGTTGTCCACAAGCTGGCCGCGCGCGGTGTTTACGAGGTATGCGCCCCGGCGCATCTTTGCAAGGAAATCTCCGTCGACCATGCCGCAGGTCTCGGGGGTCACTGCGCAGTGCAGGCTCACGATGTCGCTCTTTGCGAGCAGCTCGTCGAGCCCCATGTGCTCGATGCCCAGGGCCTCTTCAAGCTCGGCGGGTTTGCGCGAGCGGTTGGCGTAAAGCACACGGCACCCAAAGGCATGCAGCCGCGCCGCCGTCGCCTGCCCGATGGCGCCCATGCCCACCAGTCCCACGGTGCAGTCTGCCAGGTCGGTGATTCCCTCGCGCATGAAGCGCATCTTCACTTCCATCTGCCTGCCCTGTCGCACGGCCGCGTCGCTTGTGGCCACGCTGCGCAGAAGGCCCAGCATGAGCAAGATCGTTTGCTCGGCGACGGCGCCTGAGTTCATGCCGGCGTTGTTGCACACGAAGACGCCGCGCTCGGCCGCGCATGCACAGTCAAAGCTGTTGTAGCTCACGCCCTCGCTTTGGATGAGGCGCAGCTGCGGCAGGCGGCTGATGAGGTCGGCGTCGACCGTGGCGATGGCATCGGCTATGAGAATCTGCGTGTCGGGCATGGCGGCCACGACCTCGTCGTTTGTGGCGCCGCGCCCCAAAAACACCACGTCGGGGGAGTCGACGCGGGTGTTGTCAGGCAAAATGCGCTTGTAGTAGGCCTTGTCGCCCAGGACGCAGATCTTCACGGGCCAGTCCTTTCGACGTCGTGTTGTGTGGCGGTGAGCATATCACGCAATGAAAAAGCCCCGCCCGGCCGAGCAGCCGAACGGGGCGCAGGAGACGCTGAAGTGTGACGGGGGTTACACCGAAGGGGTGCCGCCGCCGATGTAGCCGTCGACGTAGTTGTAGTCGCGCAGCTGCACGCCGCCGTTGGGGATGGCGTCGATGACCTGGCCGTTGCCCACATACAGGGCAACGTGGTAGATGTTGCCGCTGGAGTTGGTGTAGAACACCAGGTCGCCAGGGTTAAGCGAGCCGATGTCGGAGGTGTAGCTGCCGTTGCTCACCACGTTGTCGTACTGGTCGCCCGAGTAGTGGGGAAGCGACCCGCCATATGCGGCCGAGGTGAGGCCGGAGCAGTCGATGCCGCCGTAGCTCTCGCCGCCCAGCACGTAGTTGGTGCCGATGTAGCTCTGAGCGGTCGAGATGATGGAGCTCACGTCGTAGCCGGTGGCGTTGCTCACCGTGTCGGAGCTTACGGTGTTGCCGCTGGAGTCGCTCCAGTCGCCGGTGCTCTCGTCGTAGTGGTAACCGGCATCCTCAGCGGCGGAGATGACTTCCTGCATCTGCTGCTGGGCGGCGCTGGCAACTTGCTGGGCGGCAGCCTGTGCGGCGGCCTGGGCCTCAGCCTGTGCCTGGGCGTAAAGGGACTGCACCTCGTAGTCGAGGCTGGCGACGTAGGCGGCGCAGGCGTCGGTCTGCTCGTTGAGGCTCTGCAGGTCGGCTGCCTGCTGGGCCTGGAGCTGCTCCTGTTCGGCGCGCTGCTCTTGCAGCTGGGCCTCGCTGGCCTCGAGGGCGGCCTTGATGTCCTTCACGTCCTGGATGGCCTGCGCGTCGGCGTCGGAGATCTTGCCGGCGTAGTAGATGCGGCTGACGAGGTCCTCGAAGCTGGTGGCCGAGAAGATGACGTCGAGCATGTTGGCCTCGCCGGCGCGGTAATCGGCGCCCAGGCGGTCGGCCAGGATGTCCTGGGCCTCCTCGAGCTGGGCCTTCTGGTCGGCGATGAGAGACTGGGTTTCGGCGATGGCCTGGTTGGTGGCATCGAGCTGCGCGGTCGTTGCCTCATAGGCGCCCTGAGCCTCGTATACCTGCTGGTAGAGACCGTCGAGCTCCTGCGTGGCGGCGGCGTAGCGGGCCTGAGCGTCAGAGAGTGCGGCCAAAGTCGAGGCGCTTGCCTCGGCATGGGCCGTCTGGGCAGCCACGCCCATTCCCAGCCCTGCCACGGCGACGCCGAGGGCGAGGGGCAACACGGCCATGCGGGCTATGTGTGTGCTGAGTTGCATGGTGTGGACCTTTCTTCCATAGACTAACCGGTCATTTTAACAGGCGCGCTGCATTTTCTCGACCCCTAAGACCATTTAGTCACAAACCTTTGGGGTGCCGCCTGGTGTACGTTCACGGCCGTTTGCGAAAGGGAGATGTGCCGTTTGTTTCAGCAATATGTCCGACCAGCGACTTTAACATTAGGAGTGTGTGAAATGCCTTACAATCTGCCGAATTTACTCCGTTGGCGGTGCATACCAGGAAAGGACGGTGCCCATGCAACTCTCAGGAGCGGACATCATCGTCCGCACGCTCATTGAGCAGGGCTGCGAGACGGTCTTCGGTTATCCCGGAGGCCAGGTCATTAACATTTACGACTCCATCTTCAAGTATCAGGACGAGATTCACCATGTCCTGACCGCCCATGAGCAGGGAGCTTCCCACGCAGCCGACGGTTATGCCCGCGCCACCGGCAAGGTCGGCGTCGTCATTGCCACCTCGGGCCCCGGTGCCACCAACCTTGTGACCGGCATCGCCACCGCCTACCTCGACTCCACCCCGCTCGTTGCCATCACGGGCAACGTATCCAACGCCCTCATCGGCACCGACTCCTTCCAGGAGATCGACATCACGGGCATCACGCTGCCCATCACGAAGCACAACTATTTCGTGAAGACGGTCGAGGAGCTGGCCGACACCATCCGCGAGGCGTTCCGCATCGCCAAGTCCGACCGTCCCGGTCCCGTGCTCGTCGACGTGCCCAAGGACGTTCAGGCGGCCCTGACCGAGTACGTCGCCGCCCCCGTCGTGCCCGCCGACCCGATGCATGCCGCCAAGCAGGTGCGCATCGAGGAGGCTGCCGAAATCATCAACGCCTCCGAGCGCCCCTTCATCTACTTCGGCGGCGGCCTCATCGCCTCCGCTGCGACCGACGAGCTGCTCGCCCTTGCCGACAAGATCGACGCGCCCGTGGGCTGCTCGATGATGGGCATCTCCGGCGTGCCCACCGACCATCCCCGCTTCCTGGGCATGGAGGGCATGCATGGCCATTATGCCTGCTCCGTCGGCATGAACGAGGCCGACTGCATCATCGCTTGCGGTGCTCGCTTCAACGACCGCTCCACCGGCAAGGTCTCCGCCTTTGCCCCGCATGCCAAGATCGTCCACATCGACGTCGACGGCGCCGAGCTGTGCAAGACGGTGCACGCCGCCGTGGCCCTGCGCGGCGACCTCAAGCTCACGCTCGATAACCTGCTCGACCAGGTCGAGCGCCGCGAGCGTCCCGCGTGGCAGGAGAAGATCGCCGAGCTGCGCGCCTTTGAGGACGAACAGGCCACCGACAAGCGCGAGGGCATGACGCCGCGCAACGCGATCCTCGAGCTCAACGCCCACCTCACGCCCGACACCCCCGTGGTGACCGACGTGGGCCAGCACCAGATGTGGGCTGCCCAGACGGTCTCCCTCTCCAAGCCCCGCACCTTCATCTCCAGCGGCGGCCTGGGCACCATGGGCTTCGGCCTGGGCGCCTCGCTGGGCGCAGCCATGGGCACGGGTCAGCATGTGGCGCTCGTCACGGGCGACGGTTCCTTCGGCATGTGCGTCCAGGAGATGGCCACGCTTGCCTGGAACCATGTGCCCGTCACGATCCTGCTGCTCAACAACGGCGTGCTTGGCATGGTGCGCCAGTGGCAGACGCTGTTCTTCGGCGGCCACCATTCCCAGACGACGCTCGACCGTCCCACCGACTTCGTCGCCCTGGCCAAGGCCTTCGGCGCCGACGGCGAGACGGTGTCTTCGATCGAGGACCTCGACGCCGCTCTGACCCGCGCCTTCGATTACGCCGGCCCCTACGTCATCAACTGCCTCATCGACAAGGACGAGTTCGTCATGCCGATGCTGCCTCCCGGTGGCGCAATCGACGACATCATCGTCAAGGAAGGGGAGTAGCCATGAAGTACACCTTGGCAGTCCTCGTGTCGAACCAGCCCGGCGTGCTCAACCGCGTGACGAGCATGTTCCGTCGCCGTCAGTTCAACATCTCGAGCCTCACCGTGGGTTGCACCGAGAACCCCGAGGTCTCGCGCATCACGACCATCTTCGAGGGCAACGAGGAGAGCAAGGAGCAGCTCGTCAACCAGCTTTACAAGCTGCAGGACGTCATGGACGTCAAGCAGCTCGACGACGACTCGGTCTCTCGCGAGCTTCTGCTTATCAAGATGAAGAATGACGCCGCCACCCGCGAGGAGATTCACACCGCGCTGGCCGCCTACGAGGCGAAGATCGTCGACTATACCCGCGATTCCATGGTCATCCAGCTTGCCGGATCCACGCGCTGCATCGACACATTTATCAGCCTTATGAAGGATTATACGATTCTTGAGATTTGCCGTACCGGCGTAGTCTCCTTGCAACGCGGTGGTTCTACCATCGGCAGCGTCACCCATCTGTAGTCCGTCAAGGGCTTTGGGATACATTTGAAAGTACTGAGAAGGAGTTAGTGAGCATGGCTGAGAACAGGATTTTTTATCAGCAGGACTGCGATCTGCAGAAGCTGGCCGGCAAGACCGTCGCCATCATCGGCTACGGCTCCCAGGGCCATGCCCATGCACTGAACCTGAAGGATTCCGGCGTCAACGTGGTCATCGGCCTGTACGAGGGCTCCAAGAGCTGGGCAAAGGCCGAGGCTCAGGGCCTCAAGGTCATGACGAGCGCCGAGGCTGCCAAGGCTGCCGACATCATCATGATCCTCATCAACGACGAGAAGCAGGCCGCCCTCTACAAGGAGAGCATCGCCCCCAACCTCACCGCTGGCAAGACGCTCATGTTCGCCCACGGCTTCAACATCCACTTCGGCCTCATCAAGCCTCCGGCGGACGTCAACGTCGCTATGGTCGCCCCCAAGGCCCCGGGCCACACCGTGCGCTCCGAGTACCAGGCCGGCAAGGGCACTCCCTGCCTCGTGGCTGTTGAGCAGGACGCCACCGGCGACGCTCTCGACATCGCCCTGGCCTATGCTGCCGGCATCGGCGGCGCCCGCGCCGGCGTGCTCGAGACCACGTTCCGCACCGAGACCGAGACCGACCTGTTCGGCGAGCAGGCTGTTCTGTGCGGCGGCGTCTGCGCCCTCATGCAGGCCGGCTTTGAGACCCTGGTCGAGGCTGGCTACGACCCCCGCAACGCCTACTTCGAGTGCATCCACGAGATGAAGCTCATCGTCGACCTGATCTATCAGTCGGGCTTCGCCGGCATGCGCTACTCCATCTCCAACACCGCCGAGTACGGCGACTACGTCACCGGCCCCAAGATCATCACCGAGGACACCAAGAAGGCCATGAAGAAGGTCCTGTCCGACATCCAGGACGGCACCTTCGCCAAGGAGTTCCTCCTCGACATGTCCGAGGCTGGCGGCCAGGTGCACTTCAACGCCATGCGCAAGCTGCATGCCGAGCACCAGAGCGAGGTTGTCGGCGCCGAGATCCGCAAGCTCTACAGCTGGAGCGACGAGGATAAGCTGATCAACAACTAAGGGAATATAGCTGGTAGATTCCCGTTGGGGCCCGGTTTGGTTCAGTGCTCAGACAGTCCTCGCGGCTTCGCCGCTGCGGAACTGCGCCTGAACCAAACCGGGCCCCTTTGCATGCTGCCCTCTATGGGATTCCCGCCTGGGGGCTTAAGGGCGTTGCGGACGGTTGTCGCCCGGGGGTCCCAGACTTCCTTCGGTGCTCAGACAGTCCTCGCGGCTTCGCCGCTGCGGAACTGTGCCTGAAGGAAACCTGGGGCCTTTTGCATGCCGTTTTGAAGGTGTAAAACGCGGGTTGTCCTGCGGTGTCCATGTGGCGATTTGTCTATTGTAGGCCTCGGAAAACTGACGTCGAATAGCCGCGTCGTACAATATAAGGTTATACCGTTGCCAAGGGAGAGGTTCTCTTCTATGAACGTCAAGTCTGATGCCATCAAGTTCGGCCCCATGAACGGGGCGCATCGCTCGCTGTACCACGCACTGGGCCTCACCGACGAGGAGATCGCCCGCCCGCTCGTGGGCATCGTGAGCTCGTACAACGAGATCGTTCCCGGCCACATGAACATCGACAAGATTGTCGACGCCGTCAAGATGGGCGTCGCCATGGCCGGTGGCACCCCTATCGTCTTCCCTGCCATCGCCGTGTGCGACGGCATCGCCATGGGCCACATCGGCATGAAGTACTCGCTCGTCACGCGCGACCTCATCGCCGACTCCACCGAGGCTATGGCGCTCGCCCATGGTTTTGACGCCCTTGTCATGGTGCCCAACTGCGACAAGAACGTTCCCGGCCTGCTCATGGCCGCCGCGCGCCTCAACATCCCCACGACCTTTGTGTCGGGCGGCCCCATGCTCGCCGGTCATGTGAACGGCGCACGCACGAGCCTTTCCTCCATGTTCGAGGCGCAGGGCAAGTACTCCGCCGGCAACATGACCGAGGAGGAGGTGGAGGACTACGCGCGTCGCGTCTGCCCCACCTGCGGTTCTTGCTCGGGCATGTACACCGCCAACTCCATGAACTGCCTCACCGAGGCTCTCGGCATGGGCCTGCGCGGCAACGGCACCATCCCCGCCGTGTACTCGCGTCGCCTGGAGCTGGCCAAGCACGCGGGCATGGCCGTCATGGAGATGCTCAAGCGCGACATCCGCCCGCGTGACATCATGACGCAGGAGGCTTTTGAGAACGCCCTCACGGTGGACATGGCCCTGGGCTGCTCCACCAACTCCATGCTGCACCTGCCTGCCATCGCCCATGAGTGCGGCATCGACATCAACCTCGACATCGCCAATGCCATGAGCATGAAGACCCCCAACCTGTGCCACCTGGCGCCGGCCGGCCGCACCTACATGGAGCAGCTCGACGAGGCGGGCGGCGTGTATGCCGTCATGCACGAGCTCGGCGAGCTCGGCCTCATCCACACCGACTGCATGACCGTCACGGGCAAGACCGTGGGCGAGAACATCGCCGACGCCAAGAACCTCGACCCCGAGGTCATTCGCCCTGTTGACAACCCCTATAGCCCCACGGGCGGCATCGCTGTGCTGCGTGGCAACCTTGCCCCCGACGGCTCGGTCGTCAAGCGTTCGGCCGTGCTCCCCGAGATGCAGGTGCACGAGGGCCCCGCTCGCGTCTTCGACTGCGAGGAGGACGCCCAGAACGCCATCAACGCCGGCAAGATCAACCCCGGCGACGTCGTGGTCATCCGCTACGAGGGCCCCAAGGGCGGCCCCGGTATGCGCGAGATGCTGAACCCCACCTCGGCGATCATGGGTCAGGGCTTGGGCAACTCCGTGGCTCTCATCACCGACGGCCGTTTCTCGGGCGCCACGCGCGGTGCGTGCATCGGCCACGTCTCGCCTGAGGCTGCCAGCGGCGGCCCCATCGGCGTCGTGGAGGAGGGCGACATCATCTCCATCGACATCCCCAACTACACCATCGAGCTCAAGATTCCCCAGGAGGAGCTCGACCGTCGCATGGCGGCCTTCACGCCCAAGACCAAGGAGCTCTCCGGCTACCTGAAGCGTTACGCCGCCCTCGTCTCGAGTGGAGCGACCGGTGCCGTCCTCAACTAACGGCCCCGCCACGCCGGCCTCCTTTGCCCAGCGCGCCCCGATGCTCGCGGATCTCTCCTTGCGCCTGCGGGCGCTCGGGGTTTTCCGCGGGCTGCTCGCCGACCCTGTTGTAGCAGGGCTTTTGAGCTACCTGGACTGCAGGCGCGACGCTCCCGTGCACGCCTGCGTGTCGATGTACGGCGAGTTTGTGAGCCGCCTGTACGCAAGCGGCCACGACAGCCTGGCGCGCTATGTGCTCGACGCGGTGTGCAACGACGAGAACCCCTACGTGCTCGCCCATGCGGCCGGGCGCAACGTCGCCGCCTCGATGGAGACGTGTGCCCGCGCCGACCTGCGCACCTTGCAGGAGGTCGCCAACCTCACCCCGGCGGCGCTGCGCATGGGTCTCGACTGGCAGGGCTTCATGCCCGGCTTTGAAACCGAGCGGGTCGAGTTGGTGTCGGAGTACGCTTCCCGCATCGAGCAGGTGGGGCGCTTCGGCTTTGGCATGTATGCTCGCTTTCGCATGTTCTCGCTGGCAGACGACGGCACGGTGTGCCCCGTGGCGCATCCCGACCCCCAGCGTCTGTCCGACCTTGCTGGTTACGAGCGCGAGAAAGGCCTCATCCTGGCCAACACGCGCGCCCTTTTGGCCGGCAAGCCCGCAGCAAACGTGCTGCTGTCGGGCGATGCGGGTACGGGCAAGTCGTCCACGGTGAAGGCCGTGGTCAACGAGCTTGCCGGCGAGGGGCTGCGCATCATCGAGGTCCGCAAAGACCAGCTCAAGCTCATCCCGGCGGTGCTCGACGAACTTGCCGCCAACCCGCTCAAGTTCATCGTCTTCATCGACGACCTGTCGTTTGCTCGCGACGACGACAACTACGCGGCGCTCAAGGCGGTGCTTGAGGGTGGTGTGTCGTCGAAGAGCCCGAACGTGGTCATCTACGCCACGTCGAACCGCCGCCATCTCGTGAAGGAGAGCTTCTCCGCGCGCGACGGCGACGACATCCATCGCAACGACACGATGCAGGAGACCCTGTCGCTGTCCGAGCGCTTCGGCTTGCAGATCTCCTTCTTCAAGCCGGACAAGGCGGCCTACCTGGCCATTGTGCGCCAACTTGCGCACACATGCGACCTTGCCGTGTCTGTCGAGGAGCTCGAGGCGGGGGCGGAACGATTCGCGCTGGGCCGCGGGGGACGTTCGGCCAGGGCGGCGCGCCAGTACGTCGACTCGCTCGTGGCGCAACAAGAGGCTTAGGCTACCTAAGACGGGGCGAGCGGTTTGTGGGCCGCTCGTCCCGCTTTTGCGTTCTTTTCAGGCATTGCCTGGTGCCGTACCAGGCATGTGGGTACAGTCAGATGAATTCGCGACGCGCTCGAACACTCGCGTTGCAGGGGATACGGGGGAGAAGGAGGGCATATGGGCAACAAGTTGGAAGAAGAGGGCATGCAAGATGATGACCTTGGGGTTTTTTGCGCAGTTGCCGGAGGCCCCGAGGTTTCCCTGACGCCTGCTTCCTCCCACCCGGTGCTCGAGCGTTTCGATGTCAAGAAGCGTCGTGGCAGGCTTTACTCAACGGGCGAGGAGATTGGCAACGCTGTCTCGCACGGAGTGGGTTTTGGCCTTGCGGTGGCGGCGCTTGTCTTGCTGTGCGTGAAAGCCGCCCATACCGGAGGCGGCCTCAGGACCTGCGCGGCTGTCATGATGGGCGTGACGCTCGTGCTGGAGTACCTCTTCTCCACGCTCTATCACGCCATTCAGGCGCCTCGCGGCAAGGCGGTGCTGCGCATTCTCGACCACAGCGTCATCTACCTGCTCATTGCGGGCTGCTATGCACCGTTTACGCTTGTGACGCTGCACGACGAGGGCGGCGTTGCCCTGTGCGTCGCGATGTGGATCGTCGCCCTCATAGGCGTGCTCATCGAGTGCTTTGCTCGCCAGCGCCAGCCCAAGTGGGTCTCTGCCCTCATCTACCTGGCGATGGGATGGTGCCTTGTCTTCAAACTGCCGGTACTTGCGACGCTTCTGCCTGTCGGCGGCATGGCGCTGCTCATTGCAGGGGGCCTGTCGTATTCGGTGGGCTGTGTCTTCTATGTGCTGAAACGCATTCCATACTCACATATGGTGTTTCACTTCTTTGTGTTGGGCGGCAGTGTTTGCCATACTTTGGCAGTGCTGCTTTTTGTGTTCTAACGTCTGCAGACGCCAGCGCTCTTAGCGCCTGCATGCACGTCCTGTTGTCTCGTAACCTTTGGAGGTCGGCGTTTTCGTATGGGCATAGGCTTATCCATCCTTCTTGCATTCGTTCTCATCTTGGTGAACGGCTACTTCTCCATGTCGGAGATGGCGTTGGTCAACGCGAGCAAGCCGTTGCTCGATCATGAAGCTGAGGAAGGAGACAAGTCGGCCAAGCGCGCGGCGAACCTCGCAAGCGACTCGGGCAACTTCCTGGCGACCATTCAGGTGGCCATCACGCTCGTTGGTTTCTTCTCGTCGGCGGTCGCTTCCACGAACCTGTCCGACCCCTTTGCGCGGTGGATGAGCTCCTTTGGTATCGGCTGGCTCACGGCTGTGGCGCCGGTGCTTTCGCCTATCCTCATCACGCTCGCCGTGTCGTACTTCAGCATCGTTCTCGGCGAGCTTGTGCCCAAGCGCATCGCCTTGGCCGACACCGAGAAGGTCGCCAAGATGGTGTCGGGCCCGCTCATCGTCTTCGGCAAGATTGCCTCGCCGCTTGTATGGCTCACCAGCGCCAGCGCCAACCTCGTGGCGAGCGTGTTCCGTATCAAGCAGGCCGACGAGGGCCAGGTCTCCGAGGAGGAGATCAAGTACATGGTCGCCGAGCAGGAGGATCTCTCCGACGACGAGAAGCGCATGATCCACGAGGTGTTCGACCTGGGCGACGCCGTGGTGCGACAGGTCATGGTGCCCCGCGTCGACGTCACTGCCGTCGAGGACGTGCAGAGCGCCCGCGAGGTGCTCGCCTTGATGCAGAAGACCGGCTATTCGCGCATGCCCGTGTATCACGACGACATGGACGAGGTCATCGGCATCGTCAAGATCAAAGACCTCATCGCCCCCGCGCTTGCAGGCAAGGGCGACAACGCCGTGTCCGAGTTTGTGCGCCCGTGCCTGTTCGTTCCTGAGACGAAGGACCTGCTGCCCCTGCTCACCCAGATGCGCGCCGAGCGCGAGCAGATGGCCATCGTGATCGACGAGTACGGTGGCACGGCCGGCCTCATCACGATCGAGGACATCGTGGAGGAGGTCGTGGGCGAAATTCGCGACGAGTACGACCAGGACGAGCAGGAGCTTATGCGCCTTTCCGAGCGCGAGTGGGAAGTCGACGGTACGTTCTCGGTCGACGACGCCGTCGAGCTTGGCTGGCCCATCGACGAAAGCGAGGAGTACGACACGGTTGGCGGTTGGTTCATGTACGAGGCCGACAAGCTTCCCGAGGAGGGTGACGTCATCGAGAAGGACGGCTGGACCTTCAAGGTGACCTCCATGGACGGTCGTCGCATCGAGTCGGTGCACGCAATCGCCCCCGAGGCAAGCGAGCCCGAAGAATCCGACGAAGACTGACGTGAGGGGCGTGCGCCCGCCCGCATCGCCTTGCATTTGCGCTACCATATACGCAGTTTGAATCAGGCGGCTCCTCGGGGTATCTCGGGGGCCGTCCCGTTTTAGAGAAAGGCCTGTGAGGCACATGAGCCTGTTTGAGCTGAAAAAAGTCGTGGTCGGTCCCGAGACGCTGTGCGCCACGGTGCAGCTCGACGCAGCTGCCCCCGTCATGACTTCCGACGACATCGAGGGCACGCAGCGCGTCTACGACCTCATGCCTCAGATTGCCGACCATGCCTGCATCAGCGAGGCTGGCGATGTCTTCCGTGACGCGCTGCCCAACACCGAGTGCGCCCACCTGCTCGAGCACGTGTGCGTCGAGCTCATGAGCCGCCTTGACCTGGAAGACGTGAGCGCTGGCAACACCGCCGCGGTGCCGGGCGAGGAGCGCATGTGGACCATCAAGCTGTCGTGCCCCGATGATGTGCTCGTGGCGGGCGTGGTCTCGAGCGCCGTTTGGATCATGGAGTGGGCGTTCACCGGCGGCCATGGCGCCAAGCCCGACCTTGACAGCATTGTCGAGGGCTTGCACGCCCTTGTGAAGAGTCTGCCTGAAGACGCGGCTCAGAACTAAGGGCCGTCGGTTGGGTATAAGCACTCAACCATTCAACGTTTGTGAGGAGAGTCTTATGAGCTCATCCAAAAACACCCCTCGTGTCGCCCTTGCAGCCCTCGTGGGTGCCGCCGTCGGCGTTGTCGCCGGCATCCTCATCGCTCCGCGCTCCGGTGCCGAGACTCGCGAGAAGGTTGCGCAGGCTGCTGAGGCTTCCTTCGGTCAGGTTGCCGACACGCTCAACGAGAGCGTTTCTGCCACGTGCGCCGATGTCGCCCAGACGGCTCAAGAGGCTGGCGAGAAGACTGACGAGCTGCGCGAGAAGATTGCCGCAGCGCGTGCCCGCATGGACCAGATGCGTGCCGACATTGCCAAGAATGCCGACCAGGTTGCTGACAAGGCTGCCGATGTCATGGCGTCCGAGCAAGCTGAAGACGCCTCCAAGGCCGAATAAAAACGCATTCAACACGTTCGCACAACCAACGGAGATCCAGTCATGCTCACTACCAAAGAGGTCAGAAGCGTCAAGGTTTGCCGCGCCCATAAGCCCGGCAAGGAGCTTGACAAGAACGGCGTGCCGCGCCGTCATCGCAAGATCGGCAAGGTCTTCAAGACGGTGTTCTCGCCTGACGGCCTCAAGGTTGTGGGCTTTATCGTGCGCAGGCCCGACCTTTTGTGGATGATCAAGCGTCCCGAGAAGTTCCTGGCACTCGACGCCATGGATGTGCAGGACGGCGTGATTGTCCCCACCATGGGCGGCAAGTCCTGGGACGACGAGGCCATGAAGCGCCTCGAACTCGATTGGGACCGCTGCATCATCTGGGAGGGTATGGAGGTCAAGACCTCCGACGGCGTGGAGATCGGTCGCGTCGACGAGCTTTCGTTTGACGAGCGCACCGGTGATCTCAACTCGCTGTTCCTCGACGATGGCGCCACCTCGCGTGCTCTTCTGGGTTCGATTGAAATCCCTGCGGCCCTCATGGTTGGCTACAAGAAGGGCATCCTCATCGTGAAGCCCGAGGCAAGGGACCTCATGCCTTCTGGTGGCTTGGCCGCCAAGGCTGGCGAGGCTTCGGCCAAGGTGTCCACCACCGCTGCAAAGTCCCAGGCTGCAGCCACAGAGGTAACCGCCAAGGCTATCGAGAGTGGCACGGTGGCCGTGGGCAAGGGCGTGGGTCGCATCAAGAACTCGGTGACGGGTGCCGTCGACGGCTTCAAGCGTGAGAGCGGCATGGGCGAAAAGAAGAAGGCCACTTCACCTACGAGCTCGAAGGCGCCTACGACGACAAAGACAACGACCAAGAGCACATCGTCGTCGTCTTCGAAGAAGGCATCCACAAGCGCGTCGGCCAAAAAGGCCGTGGCGAACCACTTGAAATCGGCTGGTTCCATGTTCTCCGATTTCAAGAAGGAGTACGACAAAGCAAAGAAGTAGGATGGAACGACGGCCGCCACGCGCGGCCGCCTTGCGCATACGCCTCAACCAAAGTGGAGTGACACATAATGGCCGACCGTCGCCGTCCCAATTATGACAACAACACCTATGACGAGCGTGACCCTTACGCCTCTCAGGATGCCAGCGGTCGTGCCGGCTACGGTTCACGCGATGCGTATGAGACGCGCGACCAGGGCTATAACGCGTCGAGGCCGGCATATACACGCCAGACGTATTCGGGCGCCTATGACCAGGATGGACAAGCTGAGTGGGGGGCAAGCCCTTACGGTGGCCAGCAGCCTCAGGGGCGCTATGGCCAGAGCGCCGGTGCGGGCGCCCCTCGCCAGTCGAGCCGCTATGGTTCGGACCCCTATGGAGGCAACACGTCGAGAAGCACCAGGGGTTCCCGGGGCGGCCAGCAGCCCACGCAGTATCCCGTAGGCTCAGGCCAGGCATACACCTCGTCGCGCAGGCCTAACAACGCCTCGGGCGTGGAGCCTGTCACGAGCTCCGCCCATCATCGTCAGGGTGGATATGGCCCTTCGGGAAACCTTACCCCGCAGCATAACGGCTCCGGTATCTCTCGCCGCAAGCTTTTGGGCATGGCTGCGGGCGGTGTTGCCGCCGTGGCGTTGCTGGGCGTGGGCGGCGCGCTGTGGTACACGCACCGTGCCGTGGCGTGCACCATCGACGGCAAGGTGCGCGAGCTGCCCATCGGTCTTTCGGTGCAGGAGATCGTGAGCCGCGGTTATGCGTCGCCTGTCGCGGGCAACCTCGTCTCCATCTGCGCTGATGGCGAGATTCCCGATGTGCTTGAGCGAGGTGCCGGCAACCCCTACACGCTGTGCGTCAACGGCGAGCCTGTCGACGCGAGCACGTATAAGCTGCGCGAGAGCGACGTCCTCGAGTTTATCAATGGCACCGACAAGACCGAGGACGTTACGAAGCAGACGACCGAGATTCCCTGTGGCATCCAGGTGCCTGATTCGAGCCTGCTGCTTGCCTCCATCGGCTATGTGAAGCAGTGGGGCCAGAACGGCATCTCCACGGTGGAGACGGGCGTTGTGTCGGGTCGCACCATCGACCGCGGCGTGACGCAGGAGGCGCGTGACCTCATCATCGCCAACTCCGGCGTGAACCCCGACGACGGTCGCCGCTTGGTCGCCATCACGTTTGACGATGGACCCAACCTCGACTACACCCCGCAGTACCTCGACATCCTTGCTCGATACGGCGCAAAGGCGACGTTCTTCATGCTCGGCTCGACCCTGGCCGCGGGCGAGGAGTACACGCAGATGGCCCAGCGCGTGCGCGATGCCGGCCATCAGATTGCAAGCCACACCTACTCGCACGATGACTGCACGCTGTCGGGCATGGACGCAGCAACTCGTGAGGGCGAGATCTCTCAGACGTTCGACCTCATTGAGCAGGCGACGGGCGTTCAGACTTCCGTGCTCCGCCCACCCTACGGCGAGCTCAGGGGCTGGCAGTTCCTCCAGTACATGGCCGACACTGGCCGCGACATCACCATGTCGGTGTATTGGAGCGTTGACTCCGAGGACTGGAGCGTCGCCAGCAACGGGTCGGGCATCGAAGACGGCGCCGCCCAGATCGTGGCGAACTGCACGAACGGCCTGTCGGGGGACAACTACAACGGCGCCATCATCCTCATGCACGACGCCGGCGGCAACCGAGACCGCGACGTCGTGGCGCTGCCCTCGATCATCGAGCGCTTCCAGGCGGAAGGCTACGAGTTTGTGACCGTCAACGAGCTTGTGGCCGCCGATTCCACGCTTCCCGAGTGGCTGAGCTCCGGCAACGCCACACGTCCCGAGGGTTCCATCATCCCTGATACTTCGGGGATTTACTAGGAGCACGCGCTTGCGCCTGTGCTGGCCCGGCGCCTCCAGTGAACTGCCAGCAAGTTCGCTGAGGTAAAGTTGGTCTTCGTGGGAAAACGCAACGGCTGATATCGTCGGTCGTTGACGAGTGCAATGTGTCTCTGGTACTGTTTTCTTCTTGTGAGGGAGTAGCTTGCGCACGATAGTGCGCGGCCCGTCAACATCATGGCCATGTGCCTGGCGTGCCTTAATAAGCGAGACTCACGGCGGGATTGCCTCGCCGTGAGTCTCGCTTTTTTGTTGCGCGGGTTTCGGTCGAGGTGACGGGAACTGGGAGGAGAGAGGAGAAAGCGCTTCCGTGTCGTTGGTCGAAGTCGTTCTTTTGGGCTTGGCGCTGTCGATGGACGCATTCGCCGTCACGGTGTCGAACGTGTTTGCCCATCGTGGTTTGTCTTGCGGTCGGGCCATGCTCATGCCTGTCTTCTTCGGGGCGTTCCAGGGCCTCATGCCTCTTCTGGGCTTTTTCGCCGGTTCACTCGTGGCCGAGGTCATCGAGCGCTATGCCGGCATCGTCGCCTTTGTCATCCTGGGCTTTGTGGGCGGCAAGATGATTTGGGACGCTTTCCACGAGGAAGAAGACGGTGACGTCGACGATAAGACGCTCACCATAGGCTCGCTCTTCGTGCAAGCGATTGCCACGAGCATCGACGCGTTTGCCGTGGGTGTGAGTTTTGTCGGAATGGGTGTGGAACCCCTTTCCGCATCGGGCATCATTGCCCTGACCACGTTTGTGTGCACCTGCTTGGCTTTGGTTGTCGGCCGCACCTTTGGCAACAAGCTTGGCGAGAAAGCCACGGTCGTGGGCGGCGTCGTTCTTATCCTCATTGGTATCAAGGCTCTGATCTAGTCGGCCTGTACATGTTCATAGACCCCAAGAGAAAGGGAAAAGAAAGTGGACCTATCGTTCCTTGCGTCGCCTGAGGCGTGGATCAGCCTCGTTACGCTTGTGTTCTTGGAGATCATCCTGGGTGTGGACAACATCGTCTTCATCATCCTTACGAGCGATCGCCTTGCGCCTGAGAAGCAGCACATCGGCCGCAAGCTCGGCCTTGCCGGTGCCTTCGTGTCGCGCGCCATCTTCCTGTGCTTCGCGTCGTACCTCGTGCATATGACGAACAAGCTGTTTACGCTGCCGTTCAACGGCATCAACGGCGAGCCCTTCGGCATGTCGGTGCGCGACATCGTGCTGTTCCTGGGCGGTGCCTACCTCATCTACAAGGGCGTCACGGAGCTGCGCGGCGTGCTGAACCTTGAGGAGGAGAAGGCCGACCACGATGAGAAGCACTCTGACAAGCCTAAGAAGCCGCTGAGCCTGCCGGGTGCCATTGCCACCATCATGGTCATGGACGTCGTGTTCTCCATTGACTCAGTCATCACCGCCGTGGGCCTGGCCAACCAGCTCCTCATCATGATCTTCGCCGTGATGCTCGCCATCATCCTCATGATGGTCTTCATCGACCCCATTTCCGACTTCATCAACGCCCATGCCGAGATGAAGATGCTTGCCCTGTGCTTCATCACCGTCATCGGTCTGTTGCTGTTCCTTGACGGTCTGGGCATTCACTCCAACATCGAGGTCTTCGACATGCACGTTGAGAAGCTCATGGTCTACTTCGCCATGGTGTTCTCGGTCATCATTTGCATCCTCATCATCCGTCGCAACCAGAACTATGCGAACTGGCAAAAGGAGCTTGCCGAGAAGGGCCTGCCGCCTCACGAATACGAGTCCAAGAAGAACGAGAAGGACGAGAAGTAAAACGCTCTTGTAAAGAGACGTCGAAGGGCCCCGAGGCCGGTGCACTGTTGCGCCGCCTCGGGGCCCTTCTTTGTGTCTGGCATAGCAAGGATGGGAAATGCGAATAGTCCTACCAGGCGCTGTTTCTGGCGGGAACCCACACCTAGTGCGGTGACCTTGGTGTCACAATCGCTTACAGGGGGTGCGTGGACCCCAGGGGCTCCTCGCGGCCGTCCATGGGCTTGCCGTGGTAGTCCAGGCCGCCCGTGAGGAGCGCCATGGGCTCTCCGGCCTCAAAGGCGGGCAGGATGCGCAGGTAGTCCTCGATGCCACGCTCAAAGACCTCAGGGAAGCTCTCGGTGCTGCTCTGAGGTTTGAACGGGTCCTCCCAGGGCAGATGGCCCATGTTCATCGAGGGGTTGGCGGCCCCCTCGTCTACCTTGTGGGCAAGCGAGGCGAGCTGGGAGTGGGGCCTGGCCAGACGCTCGGCACGCGAGATGCTGCGCTGGCGGGTGGAGCCGAAGGGCTCGATCTTCTCATAGCACAGGCGCATGTCGTCCACGGCGCCCGGGTAGTCAATGGGGCGCACATCGAGCTTGAAGACGGCGCGGGCCATCTGAGCGAGCAGCGTGCCCGCCACGAGCAGCCCCTCGGGCGAGCCGACCAGCACGGAGGCCGGGGCGAGCTGGGCGCAGTTTACGCCGCGCAGGTGGTCGAGCATGCCACAGTCAAGCTCGCTTTCAATCACGGCGTGCACCTCATGGTACGCGTCGGCGAGTTCGCGGTTGTAGTCGCACAGCTCGTATTCGTGGGCGTACACGAAGGGGTGGGCGTTGCGGTCGAGCACATAGTGGGCGAGCAAGCCCACTACAAAAGCGCGCCCCAGACCTGCCTTGTCCTGCGGCAGACGCGCGACATCGGCGCGCAGGCGGTCGAAGGCGGCAGAAACGCGCTTGCGGTGCATGTTCGATCCCATGGCTCGTATGGCGTTGCCGCGTGCGCACGTCACGGCAAAGAAGAACGGGTCGGGGCCCTGGCAGCCCATGAGAAACAGGTCGTGTTCCTCCTCGGTGAGGCACAGCTCACGGCCTGCGCGGTGCAGAACTTCCTCGCCGAAGAGATGGTGGGTGATGAGTGCCGGCATGGCATACTCCCTTCATGTGACCTTGTGTGTACAAGGCTGGCTCTAATGCACAAACTTTGCCCTCTGTGGGTTTATGTGCGGTGAAAAACGAATACCATGGTGCGTAACGGTACGTGCATGTGTGTCGGGGGCATCCTCGGCACGTCGGAAGGGCGCATCGCCCTGTTTCGCCCCCTTGAGAGAGGACCTTTCCGTGTCCACAAAGCTTACCAGTATTGAACGCAAATGGGTCCTTTACGACGTGGGAAACTCGGCGTTCGTGCTGCTGTGTACCGCCGTGGTGCCCATCTACCTCAATTCCTTGCTTGAGAGTGCCGGGCGCACCGATGTTGTCACGTCGTTCGGGTATGCCCAGACGATTGCAAGCCTGGTTGTGGCAGTCCTTATGCCCATCCTGGGTTCCCTGGCCGATTTCGAGGGTAAGAAAATCAAGTTCTTCCTCGGCTTCTTCCTCACAGGCGTCATCTGCTGTACCTGCATGGCGCTGCCCCTGAGTTGGTTTGCGTTCTTGGTGGTGTACGTGCTGGCCACGGTGGGCCTCAACTCGTCGATGACGTTTTACGATTCCATGCTTGTCGACGTCACGAGTGACGAGCGCATGGACGCAGTCTCCTCCCATGGGTATGCCTGGGGCTACGTGGGCTCCACGGTGCCGTTCATCGGCTGCTTGGCGCTCATCTTCGGCGGTCCCGCTATCGGCATTCCCACGGCGGTTGCCACGCGCCTGTCGTTTGTCGTCACGGCGTTGTGGTGGGCCGGCTTCACGATTCCCCTTCTGCGCAGCTATCGCCAGCGTCACTTCAAGACGTCGGGCGAGACGATGGGTCAGGCTGTGCGCAAGAGCCTGTCGGGTCTTGCGCACACCATGCGCAAGATCACGAAGGACAAGTCCCTCTTCTTCTTCATGCTCGCGTTCTTCTTCTATATCGACGGAGTCCACACCGTTATCGCCATGAGCACGTCGTATGGCACGAGCCTGGGCATCGACTCCACGCAGCTCGTTCTGGCCTTGCTTGTGACGCAGTTCGTGGCGTTTCCCAGCGCCATCGCCTACGGTTGGCTTGCGGGCAAGTTCGGCACGAAACGCATGATCATGATTGCCGTGCTTGCCTACACGTGCATCGTGTTCTTTGCGGCGTTCTTCCTCAAGACAGCGTTTGAGTTCTGGGTGCTGGCGGTGAGCGTGGGTCTTTTCCAAGGTGGCATCCAGGCCCTGTCGCGCAGCTACTTTGGCCGTCTTATCCCCAAGGAGAACTCCAACGAGTTCTACGGCTTCTTTGACGTGTTCGGCAAGTACGCCAGCGTCATGGGGTCGTTTCTCGTTGCCGTGATCACCCAGGTTACGGGTGACGCTTCTCTTGGTGTGCTTTCCATCGCGGCCCTGCTGCTCGTGGGCTTGATTCTTTTGGTTAAGATGCCTGAGTCCACGCGTCGTGCTCAGGTGGAGGAATAGGGGACTTGTGAGAGAGGTAACGAATCAGGCTCATGTGGGCATGGGGCTGCTGCGCGCCAAACGCGATGCCCTGGGCCTGTGGAAGGCGGACGGTTCCGGCCCTTTCTGTGCGCCCGAGCCGCGCGAAGTGCAAGGTTGTGCGCTGCTCTTCGAGGGTGGCGGTATGCGGGTGAGCTATACGACGGCTGCCGTTGTGACCTTGCTTGAGCAGGGGATTCGCTTCCCCTTTATGTGCGGGGTTTCGGCTGGTACCTCAAACATCGCCAACTACCTGCACGGCGATCCCTGGCGAGCCCGCGTGAGTTTCACCGACATTGCGGTCGACCCGCGCTTCGGTGGCTGGAAGACGTTTGTCCAGGGCAAGGGGTTCTTTTCGGCACATTGGCTCTACCAGGAGTCCTGCCTGCCGGGAGGGCCGCTTGTGTACAACTATGGCCGTTACGAACGCTCCAGTGCCGATTTTGCCATCCAGGCATTCGACATTGAATCCGGTGAGTCGGTTGTGTGGGGCAGGGACGACATCCATTGCCTGAACGACCTGATGGTGCGCGTGCGTGCGAGCAGCACTATTCCCTTCATGATGCCGATGACGCAGGTAGATGGGCATACTTTTGCTGACGGCGGGCTCGGGGAAGGGGCGGGCCTTGCGCTTCAGACAGCACTCGACGCGGGATATGAGCGTGTGTTTGCGATTCTCACGCGGCCTCGCGGGTATCGCAAGGGCAAGACGGGCAAGAGCCAGCTGCTGCTCTCGAGTCTCTACGAACGCCGATATCCCAAGCTCGCACAGGCCCTGCGCACGCGCAACGAACGCTACAACGCCGAACTAGAGCGCTTGGAGCAGATGGCCCGTGAGGGTCGCGCCTACATCGTCTATGCCGACGGCATGGCCGTTTCCAGCTCTACGTGCGACGTCGATGCCTTGCGCGCAAGTTACGCCGACGCATATGGGCGCTATCAGAAGGATCTGCCCCGCTGGCTCGATTGGCTGGGGCTGTCCTAGGTCAGCATGCATATATGAGTGACGAAAAAGGCCGCCCCAGCTGGGACGGCCTTTTTGTTTGCTGCGTTGAGGAATCGGAGAGCCTAGAGCACCTTGCTCAGGAAGTCCTGCGTGCGCTTCTCCTTGGGGTTGGAGAAGAGCTCCTGGGGCGTGCCTTGCTCCACGATGTTGCCGCCGTCCATGAACAGCACGCGGCTTGCGACCTCGCGGGCGAAGCCCATCTCGTGGGTCACGACAATCATCGTCATGTTATCGTCGGCCAGCTCGCGCATAATCTCGAGAACCTCGCCCACCATCTCAGGGTCCAGGGCGCTCGTGGGCTCGTCGAAGAGCATGACCTTGGGCTTCATCATGAGCGCTCGCGCAATGGCGACGCGCTGCTTCTGGCCGCCGGAGAGCTGCCCGGGGTAGGCATCGGCCTTGTCGGGCAGGCCAACACGGTTAAGCAGGCGCTTTGCCTCCTCATGTGCCTCTTCCTTGCCCATGAGCTTGAGCTTGGTGGGGGCAAGCGTCAAGTTGCCCTCGATGGAGAGGTTGTTGAAGAGGTTGAAGTGCTGGAACACCATGCCCATGTGGCGACGCACCTCGTCGATGTTGACGTGGGGTGCGGTGATGTCTTTGCCCTCGAAGAGAATCTGACCGGAGGTGGGAATCTCAAGCAGGTTGAGGCAGCGTAGGAAAGTGGACTTGCCCGAGCCGGACGGTCCGATGACGACGACCTTCTCGCCGGGGGCGATGTGCTCGTTCACGTCGTTGAGGACGACGTGGTCTCCATACGCCTTGACCAGGTGATTAACGGTGATCACTTTCGCGCAGCCTCCTTTCAATCCTGTTGAAGATAAAGGTCAGAATCATGACCATGGCCAGGTAAATGACCGCGATTGCAAAGAACGGGACGAGCGCCTGGAACGTGTTGCCCTGGATGATCATGGCACCCTTTGTGAGGTCCTTGAGGCCGATGACCGTGACGATCGAGGTCTCCTTGAGCAGGGTGATCGTCTCGTTGCCCAAGGCGGGCAGAATGTTCTTGAACGCCTGGGGGATGATGACCGAGCGCATGGTGGTGCCGTAGGACAGGCCCAGCGAACGGCCTGCCTCCATCTGACCGGGCTCGATGGACATGATGCCCGAGCGCACAATCTCGGCGATGTAGGCGCCCGAGTTCATGCCGAAGGCGATGACGGCACAGGTGACGAGGTTCGCCTCGGTCGAGCGTGCCGACGCCCACACGACAAACCACATGATGAGCAGCTGAACCATGGTCGGTGTTCCGCGAATGACGGTGATGTAGACCTTGGCGATGATGTTGAACAGGCCCAGGATGGGGTTCTTCCTGCGGCCCTGTTGCTGCTGGTCGTGCGCCGATCGAATGATGGCGCAGATGACGCCCAGGATGAGACCGAGCACGAATGCCAAGGACCATACTATCAGCGTGATGCGCAGGCCGCTCAAGAAAAACGT
>Ga0129314_1000555_pt1 | contig 38126 bp, 31 predicted proteins | sample O1111metagenome_FD_94431 | JGI IMG/M metagenome (GOLD analysis project Ga0129314, IMG submission 94431) | Orangutan individual fecal microbial communities from fecal samples from Wisconsin, USA - O1111 metagenome | ecosystem: Host-associated > Mammals > Digestive system > Large intestine > Fecal... | reverse complement strand
TGTGTCGTCGCCGTATGCGATTGCTGTCCAGTTTTCTCCGTCACCGGATACATAGATAGCCCATTCGAAAGGAGAACGGTTGTTGTAGGAAGAGTTGTCGTTTGCCGTAGCCATGATGATACCATCAACTGTGATAGGTGTAGCATACATAGCGAGAGACTGTGTCGGGAATTCGGCTGTGCAGAACTTTGTTGCGGTGTCGTTGTCCCAAAGATTTTCAGAACCTTCGTTATTGTTGCCGTTTGAACCTGTTACGAATGTAGTGCCTGTAACGGCGGTCTTGCCGATGGATGCTGCTGCTTCTTCAAGAGTAGCGTAGCCTGCACCGGAGTTAGCCATAACGTCCATTGAAGGATAGTCGAGAACGGGAGCTTCCATTTCGGGAACTTCAGCTGTTGTGGTGTTTTCTGTAGCTGTTGCAGCTGCCGAATCGGATGCGGGATTGCCGTAGAGTTCGATTGTGTAAACGTCGCAGGATTTCAGATTGCTGTCGTCCATTCCTGTAGGAGCGTAGAGGTAGAATGTGTGCTTGCCGGCTTCAACCGTGAATGTGCCGGAAACCCACTGCTGGTCTGCGCTTTCCTCAAGGTCGATGAATACGCGGTGCTCACCCTTGGGGTCGTCAACGGAATAGTCGATACCGCGGTTAGAACCCGGACGTGCAATATAACCGATGTAGAATGTTACGTCGGTCTTTTCGCTTACTTCAAAGTCGTACCATGTGGAAGTGTCGTTTTTGAGACAGTATGCCGTTCCGCCGGAAGCGAGGTTGTGAAGGTCAACGCCGATACCGCCTTTAGCATCGTAGCCGGTCAGATCGTCCATGTCGCCTGTAGCAAAGAGAAGCTCTTCGCCGGGTGTATCGGGAGATTCTGTGTAGGTGGTGAATTCCTGCCCGCCGTCAGCTGCAAAAGCCGTGATTGCGCTCATGGAAACGATGCAGAGACCGGCTAAAATTGCGCATAAAACTTTTTTCATAGTAATTCCTCCTAAAAAATATTCTGATTTTATGCCTTTGATAATCATATCACAAAAGTAAGCATTTGTCAAGTAAAAATTAACAAAAATAGTTAAAACTATTAATTAGTTATAAATAAGTCGCACAAATAATTCCGAAAACACTCGATTTCCAAGCTATTCGGGATTTGGTTATCCTTTCAGCTATGCAAAGGTGCAGTTATATATTACCGTTAAGCTCATTCCGCATTATCGGAAATGTTTTCGACGAGTTTCTTTATTGTCTTATTCGCTACCTTTTCATACTTCTTCGTGAAAGAAGCGATATTTCTGTCGTTGCTTGAAGCCATGGTGTATATTCCGCTTGCAACACTTGCTATGTTGTAGACGATCGAAACGTCGTAAAGCAGGCTGTCAAAGATAAGGTCGAGCTGCTTTCCTGTCTCCACATCGCGGGAGATCTTGTTGGTGAGGGAAACATCATAGTAAGCCTTGAGAACAGTTATCGGTGGAGTGAGAGTTAAGGGCTTCAAGAATGATTGCACAGCGGTCTAAGGATTCACCGTTCAGAGTTATCGGAATCAGGGGACCAAAGAAACGACCGTGGTGGAAGCTGTAATACTGTTCCTGAGTTTCGTCATACATAGGAGGGACAACAACGCCGAAGTTCTGTTCCATTGCGCGAAGCTCTCTTGCCCAGCATACGCATTCTACCCAGAACAAAGCCTGGTTGTTGGGGAACATGATTTCCTGAACACGGTGATTTTCAACGCCCATCGTGCTGGTTCTTATGTCCGCGTCATAGAAGAAGTTATCTCCGTCGGAGTGGCAGATATCGACAACCTTTTCATATGCCGACATGAAACGCTCGGGATTTGTGGAAAGATAAGGAATGTCGTTTTCGTCCTTTTTGACATAGGATTCACCCGTTCCGTAAATGAACATGGGGTATACGTTGAATCTTATGCCGAGGAGGGAATATCGATCCTGATCGTTGAATTTACCGTCGCCGTTGAGATCCGTGGAAACGGAAGCACCCAATTCGGCGAACTTGTCGAGAGTCCATTTATTTGTGTTGACAAGCTCATACGGATCTTCGAGATTATATGACTCGAGAAGTGCGCGGTTGAAGAACAGACCGACAGTTTCGTCAAGTGAAGTGGTCAAAAAGTCTCCTACGCCGCCGTAATAATGACCTGCAATTGAAAGATACTTGCGTGCGTTCTGATCCCAGTACGGCTTGTCGAGGTCAATATAGTCTACGGTGTTAAGGTCGTATACGTTATTGTTCTGGATAAAGCCTATCGCCTCGCTGCCGTCCGTCAAAATCAGATCCATGTCGTCGGCAGTTCCTGCGGTAATAACGGCTTTCGCTTCGGCGGATGTATGCTCGATTTCGGTTATCTTAACGTCAAAGCGTTCCTCTACTGCTAAGTTGCGGTAGAAGATAGCGGAGGTTATGGGTTCGCCCGTGTCTTCTTCAAAGGTGACATGAACCGTAGTGTACCACGTGTTTGTTTCCGGGTTGGTGTTGTAAATCTTGTAATCGTGACCTTCAAATTTAATCTCCGGCAGGTCGTCGGTTATTGCCGGTGTGGTTTCTTCCGTTTCTGTTTCCGTTGACTCCGCCGAGACAGGTACGGTTTCTGTTGATTCGGTTGTGTCCTCAGTTTTATCCGAATTGTTGTTTGAACAGGAAGCGAATGAAGACGTGAGCATCAGCAGAGCGAGGATTAAGCAAAGTGTCTTTTTCATAGGGTTCTGCTAAGTTGAATTTTCGGCATTATTACTGTTTGCCAGGTAAAATTATTATAAACTGTAAATAAAGTTTTGTCAAGAAGAAAATCATCACCTTGACGAAAAAATCCCGAACCTCTTATAATAAAGAAGTCTCGGGATTTGTGTTATGTTTTACACCTTTTGCAGGTTTTCCTTGTGGTATTGGAGCATATACAGCTCGTAGTAACGTCCGCGTTTTGCGAGAAGCTCGTCGTGGTTTCCTTCTTCGAGTATCTCACCGTGCGACATTACGATGATCTTGTCTGCGTGCTGTATGGTCGAGAGTCTGTGCGCAACTATCAGCATTGTTCCGATGTTCATCATTTTTGAGAGTGAATCCTGAATGAGAAGCTCCGTTTCGGTGTCGATGTTTGCGGTAGCCTCGTCAAGTATCATGACCTCGGGACGCTGTACTATTGTTCTCGCAAACGACAGAAGCTGACGCTGACCGGCGGAGAAGTTGTTTCCTCTCTCTCGAACTTCCTCGTCAAGTCCTTTTGACAGCTTTGAGATGAATTTGTCGGCGTTGACTTCACGGCAGGCTTCCATAATCTCGCTGTCGCTTACGTCCTCGCGGCGAAGCAGAATATTGCTCCTGATAGTGCCGGAGAACAGGAACACGTCCTGGAGCATCTGACCGAAGTGGCGGCGCAGGGAGCTTATTTTGAACTTCTTTATGTCAATGCCGTCGATGAGTATCTCACCCTTTTGTATGTCGTAGTTGCGGCAGATGAGCGAGAGAATCGTCGTTTTACCGGAGCCTGTAGAGCCGACAAAAGCAACGGTCTGTTTAGCTCCGACCTTGAACGACACATCCTTCAGCACCCATTCGCCCGGATTGTACGCGAACCATACATGACGGAATTCAATGTCACCGTTAATGTGTTCGACGTCAACCGCGTCAGGCTCGTCCACCACATCCGGCTTTATCGCGAATATCGTGAATATCTTTTCGGCGGATGCAAGCGCGGACTGAAGCCAGTTGAACTGTTCCGCAAGGCTCTGGATGGGGTTGAAAAACTTCGAGATATACATATAGAACGTGACAAGTGTACCGCTCGTGATGGTCTGACCGAGGAATGTAGAATCCTTGATATAGCCTCGTCCGCAGAGGTACAAGAGGCACATTACCGAGGAAATATACAGCATATACACAAGCGGACGGAAGATACCGAAGACGAATATCTGCTTCTGTTTAGCCTTGCCGAGCTTGTTGTTTTTCTCTTCAAACTGCTGCTTTTTAAATTCCTCGCGGTTGAACACCTGAATTATCTTCATACCGGAAAGATGCTCCGAGAGATATGTGTTGATATCAGTCGACGCGTCCTTTACTTCACGGTAGGCTTTGCGTGAGAACTTACGGAATATTACAGTGAACAGTACAATGAACGGCACGAAACAGAGAACCATAAGCGTCAGCTCATAGTTCAGGCAGAGCATGGCAGCGAGAACGCCGATTATCACGAACATATTCTTGACAAGGTTGACGAGAATGTTTGTGAACATCATGGAGATGGCGTCCGTGTCGTTTGTTACTCTTGTGACGAGCTTGCCGACCGGGATGGAGTTCTGCTGTGCGTGGGAAAGCGATTCAATATGCGCGAACAGGTCAAGACGAATTGCGGAAACTATCTTCTGACCGGTTTTTTGCAGAACTATCGCCTGAATATACGTGCATATGAGCGAGACTATGAGAATGCCGGCATATACCGCAACATTCGAAAACAGCACGGACATCTCAAAGTCGTTCTTTATAACCTCTTCAATCTGACCGATGAGCAGGGGGGAGATAATATCATATGCTATCGAAAACAGCATTACGAGAAGGACGATAACAAAGCTGCCGACATAGGGCTTTGCGTATTTCAGAAGATTTTTTAATATGTCGTAGTCCTTCATGTTTCGCTCGAAACCGATGGCTTCCTTTTTGTCCTTTATGGAAAGGTACGCGATAATGAATACAAGTGAGATTACTCCGATAACCGCGCCGACAATAAGAAGGGGATAGAATTCTCTCATTACTGCTTGTCCTCCTTTTCTTCGTCAAGACGCTGAAGCTCTACCATTGTGTGGTAAGCCTTGTTTGTGTTGTAAAGCTCGTCATGTGTTCCGACAGCAGCGATTTTTCCGTCGTTTATGAAGACAACCTTGTCCATTTGCTCGACAGCCGTAACTCTGTGCGCGATGAGAAGGGTGGTCTTTCCCTTGCGAGTGCGTCTGAGGTTGTCGAGAATCTTTTTCTCCGTGTTCGTGTCGACGGCAGATACGGAGTCGTCAAGGATAAGTATGGGAGCGTCCTTTATTATTGCTCTCGCGATGGAAATACGTTGCTTCTGACCGCCGGAAACCGTAACTCCGCGCTCTCCGAGAACAGTTTCGTAGCCTTCGGAGAACTCTGTTATGTTGTCATGTACGTCGGAGATTATCGCCGCTTCCTCTACCGCACTGTGATTTGCTCTGTTGTCGGCGAAGGTGATGTTGTTCTCAATCGTGTCGGAGAAGAGGAAGTTATCCTGCGGAACATAAGCTATAGCGGTGCGCACATCCTTGATTTTCAGTCCGTTTACGTCGTTTCCGTCAATGAACAGCGTTCCGTCGGGAACATTGTAGGTTCTCAGCAGCAGGTCAACGAGCGTGGTTTTGCCCGAGCCTGTCGCGCCGATGATGCCTATGTTTTCTCCCGCCTTTATGTTCAGACATACGTCGTCAAGCGCGTCAAAATCAGCTCCGGGATAGCGGAATGTGAGATGGCGGTACTCGATATCCCCGCGAATGTTGTCGATATCCTTTGCACCGTCCTTGTCCGTTACTTCGGGAACTTCGTCGAGCAGTGCGCTGATTCTTCCGAGGGACGCCTTTCCTCTTGACGCCATTTCGATAAGCTGTGTTATCGCCATGATGGGCCATACGACTGCCGTGAAGTATCCGATGAACTCGATAAGCTCGCCTGCGTTGAAAATCTTATCATGCACGAGAGAGCCGCCGTAGCCGAGAATTACGCATATAACCGACTCAACAAACAGCGTAACGAAAATATTGAGGAAGGTCGACGCCTTTGTGTATTCAACGTTTGCATCCTCGTTTTCGGTGTTGAGCTTGCGGAAGGCGGACAGTTCTGCGGCTTCACGGACAAACGCCTTTATGACGGAAATGCCCGAAAAGCTCTCTTGTGAAAAGTCGGACAGAGCCGAGAAGGCTTCCTGTCTTGTTTCCCACTTGCGGCGCATATTCTTACCGACAACAGTTCCGACAGCGAAGAGAAGTATCATCGGAATGAGGGACAAAAAGGTCAGCATATGGTTCATGTTCCACATTTTCCACACTGAAAGCACTCCGAGAAGAAGCGCGTCGAAGAACATGAGAATGCCCGAGCCGAAGCAGTCCTGCACAGTCTGGAGGTCGTTTATGAACTTCGCCATGAGATCTCCGACTTTGTTCACTTGATAGAACGAAACCGAGAGATCCTTGCAGCGGTCGAACATACGGCTTCTCAGATCGGTTTCGACCTTGAGCGCCGTTCCGAAGAAGCAGATTCTCCAGAGAAAACGACCGAAAACCATGATTATTATGACGAAAATCATCGGTCTGCAAACTTCGTCAAGCAGGAATGCCATGTCGAAAGCGCGAACCGTTCCGTCAGCGAGAGTTACCGCACCGTCGTTTAACCCGTTGACTACGGTTTTGTAAAGCTCAGGTACGATAAGCTGGAAATAGTCGACCATGACAAGCGCAAGAAGTCCGAGCAGCAAGACCGGCGAGTATTTCAGGTAGTATTTGTTCAGATGTTTACCGAAAAGCAAGATAGCCCTCCTCTAATTTTTTAAAAAATCCGTACAAGATTAAATAATATCATATAACCGAATGAAAATCAAGTGGTTACGACAAATATGTTATTTTTCTTACAATATAGAATACTCTCTTCTACCTTAAAAAATACTCTCTTCCGCTTTCATTGACATTTGACCGGTCGTGTGATATAATAACTTGTATAATTTTGCACAGGTGGGGAATAGTATGTACCAGCTTAACAACGCCGCCGAATATCTCATAATGACTGCCGCGAGACTGCCGGATAAACTGGCTTTTGCCGACGACGGACAGGGCTTTACTTTCGCTGAGCTTCTTCATGCTTCAATGAGCGCAGGGGAGAGAATATACAAAGAGGCGGGCGGAATAAGAAAGCGTATCGCGGTAATCGTTGACAGAAGCGCGCTCTCCCTTGTCGGATGCTTCGGAGCTCTTTTCGCAGGCTCTTGTTATGTTCCGATAGACTCAAAAATGCCCGATGACAGAATGAACGATATCCTTGAGCAAGTCGAGCCGTCGGCAGTGCTGTATACCGCAAAGAACGCTAAAGCTGCCGCAAGACTTGAGGGAAAATACAAAACTCTCATGACCGAGGATATTATGTCTTGTCCCTACGACCCGTTTTTGTGGGACAAAATTTCCGCAGAGGTGCTTGACATTGACCCCGCGTACATGATTTTTACCTCAGGCTCTACGGGAAAACCGAAGGGAATACTCATCTCGCACCGCAGCCTTATTGACTTTACCGAATGGATGGCGGAGGTGTCGGAGACAGACGAAAACGACGTGCTCGCGAACCAGGCTCCGTTCTATTTCGACTTGTCCGTGAAAGATATTTACCAGACGCTGCGAAACGGATGCACAACCTATATCATTGCGAAAAAGCTGTTCATGTTCCCGACGCTGCTTGTAGACTGGCTGAACAACCATAAAGTAACGTCGCTCATCTGGGCAACCTCGGCCTTCAGAATGGTGGCTGATTCGGGAATATTCGAGAAAAAACAGCCGCAGTGCCTCAGACAGGTCATACTCGGCGGAGAAGCGCTCCAGGCAAAGCACCTCAACATCTGGAAAAAAGCGGCGCCGGAATGCCGATTCATCAATCTCTACGGACCGACAGAGGTTACAGTTGACTGTACATACTATAAGATAGAGCGTGATTTTGCCGACGGCGAGCCGATACCGATAGGAAAAGCCTGCCGAAACATGGAAGTAATACTCCTCGGAGACGACCTGAAACCTGTGCCTGACGGAGAAGCGGGGGAGATATGCGTTCGCGGTGTCGGTCTTGCACTCGGATATTTCGCCGACAGTGAGAAAACATCGCGCGCGTTCATCCAAAATCCGCTGAATCCGTACTATCCCGACAGGCTTTACTGCACGGGAGACATCGCAAAGAGACTGCCTGACGGAAACCTTGTGTTCCTCTCGCGCAAAGACAGCCAGATAAAGCACATGGGATACCGCATAGAACTTGGCGAGATTGAGACCGCGCTGTCGGGAATACCGGATGTGGGAGACGCGATATGCTTCTTTGACGAGGACGACGACGCCATTGTGTGCTGCTGCAAGACAAAACTCGACGCTGCGGAGCTTTCGTCAAGGCTTAAAGAAAAAGTGCCGAGATATATGCTCCCGAACGTGTGGAGAATATCCGACAGCCTGCCGATGAACGCAAACGGAAAGATAGACCGACCCAAACTGAAGGAAAGCTACTTCAATGAGAAAAATAAATGAAATTTCCGAGCTGAACTCGCTGATTACGGCGCATTTCGGACGGGAATACGTCTCAAACTGGTTTGTTTCACGGGACGACGCGGGAAAATACGTAGCGGAAGGCAGAATATCGGCGTGTGAGCTTGACGGAAGCCTGTTCATTCTCCGCGAAAGAGAGTCGTGCGGCGTAAATTTCTGCTCGCTCTACTACTGCATGAAAAAGGGATATGTGCCGGACCTGTCGTTCATTCGTAAGACTACGGTTGCAGAGACTCCGTTCCGCGAAAGGGATGTTTCACTCATGGAAGCCGACGAGAGCCTGTGCAAAGCCGGATTTGAGAGGGAATTCACCCGCCGACGCATGGCATTTGTTCAGAAAGACGAGCCTGTGCCGACACTCGGAGAGAGCATGAAGTACGCCGATGAAAACGACATCCCGCTCATAGAAAAACTGCTGTCGGAGAGCTTTTCTCCTCTCACAGGCTGCCTGCCGGACAAGGACGAGACAGCTTCAGCCGTGCGGGAAAAACGATTTATCCTCCACAAAAACGACGGACTGCTCCATTTTGAGAAAAGCCGCGCTTCCTTTGAGCTTCGTCACCTTTGCGTTGCACAGAGTTCGAGAGGGCAGGGCATATCGGGAGAGCTTGTCCGCGCGTACAACAGAACAGTACCGAAAAAAAGCATCGTGTGGGTGCGCGAAGGATATGCTCCCGCCGAGAAAACATACGAAAACAACGGATACACTGCCGACGGAATGCATTCCTCGGTTTTGATATATAAGAAATAAGAAAGGTTAAATAAAATGAAAAACGAAAACAGAGAAAAGCTCATAGAAATACTTACCGACATCTGCCCCGATGTGGATTTTGAAAACGAAGACGCGCTTATCGACGACGGACTTATCGAATCCCTTGACATTGTTGCAATCGTTACGGAGATAATGGCTGAATTTGACGTTGAGATTAACGTTGACGACCTTCTCCCCGAAAACTTCAACTCGGTTGACGCTATTCTTGAGCTTATAGACTCCAAAAAAGACTGATGAATTTCATATCCGTATCATTTATCGTATTTCTCGCCGTTACTGTCGGGGCTTACTACCTTCTTCCGAAAAAGTATGCGTGGTGCGCTTTGCTTGCGGCGAGCTGCGTTTTTTATCTGTGGGGCGGCGGATACAAAACCGTACTGTATCTCGTTTTCACTGCCGCACTGACTTTCTTCGCGGGAATTCTGCTCGAGCGGCTGAACGACAAAAAGTCCGAAATACCTAAGAGCGAAAAAGCATTGCATGATGGGATAACAAAGCGCAAAAAAGCAGTCGTTGCAGTAGTGTGCGCGGTGCTTTTCGCCATGCTCTACGTGCTGAAGTATCTTGACTTTACCGTGAACATTTTTGTGTCCCTCATCTCAGCCTTCGGTAAGACAGTGGAGCCGAGTGTGCCGAACCTTCTTGTGCCGCTCGGAGTTTCGTTCTACATTTTCCAGTCTGTCGGTTATGTTGTCGACTGCTACAGAGGAAAATACAAAGCTCAGCATAACTTTCTAAAGTACGCGCTGTTTGTTTCGTTCTTCCCGCAGATTATACAGGGACCTATTTCCCGCTACGATCAGCTCGGAACACAGCTCACATCTCCCGCTCAGCTGAATACCGACAATCTCCGAGACGGAATACAGCGCATGATGTGGGGATATTTCAAAAAGATGGTTATCGCAGACCGTGCCGCCGTTGCCGTGACCGCGTTCTTCCGCCATTACGACGACTACGGTGGAGCTGTGACCGCATTCTCCGTGCTCATGTACTGCATAAACCTCTACTGCGACTTCTCGGGCGGAATTGACATAACAATAGGCGCGGCAAAGCTGTTCGGAATCACGATGGAAGAAAACTTTAAGCGTCCGATATTCGCGCAGTCTTTGTCGGAATACTGGAGAAGATGGCATATCACGCTCGGCGGCTGGATGAGGGACTATGTTTTCTATCCGCTGTCGCTGTCAAAGCCATTCGGTAAGCTCGGCAAGTGGTCTAGGAGCAAAATCGGCGGAAAGTTCGGTAAAATACTCCCGACGACGCTTGCTACATTTATTATATATCTGATAATCGGCATATGGCACGGCGCGAACTTCAGATACATAGCCTACGGCTTCTACAACGGTCTGATAATCACCTCGTCCGTGCTTCTTGCCGGAGTTTATTCGGGCGCTAAGAAAAAGCTGCACATCAACTCCGATTCGCGCGGATGGAAGATTTTTTCTATGCTTCGGACTGCGCTCGTTGTGTATGTCGGAAGATATACCACGCGGTCGCCGAGACTTATCGTTGCGTTTCAGCTTATTATAAAAACTCTGAATCCCCTCAGCCTGCATATCCACGAGCTGTGGGACGGAACCGTCATCGGCATGGGACTTTCTCTCTCGGACTACATAGTTATCGGAGTTTCCACACTGTTCCTGCTTGCGGTGGAGTTCTACGAGGAAAAGCGCGGTGAGACTGTTCTCTCTGTGGTAAACAAAAAACACGGTGCGGTGCAGTTTGCCGTTCTTCTCGCGTCGCTTCTTGTGATACTGTTCTTCGGAATCATGCGCGGCTCGTATATTTCGTCGGAATTTATCTATAAACAATATTGATACGGAAAGATTTGCTATGACAAAACAAAACCGTACTGAAATGGAACGGCAAGGGCATAATATAACATATGTCTTGCTGAAATGAGGGCAGAATAGATGAAATCAAAAAAATGGCTGACCATGTTCTTCTCGACCGTCGCCGTGATACTCGCGCTTATCGGTGTGTTCAACTACACAACAGACCCGTTCGGCGTGTTTGGCGACAAGATAATGAACTGGTACAGCTACGATATTACGAACAACCCGCGCACGGCGAAAATATCCTATCTCGACGAGCACTATGACGACTACGACTCCTATATAATCGGGTGCTCCTCCACCTCATCGTTCCCAACGGAGGATTTCGGAAAATATCTCGACGCGAAGTTTTATAATATGATAATGTACGGCGCGGATATGCTTGACGTTGAGCAGATGGTGTCGTACATGATAAAGAACTACACGGTGAAAAATCTTGTGGTGAACGTCTACATCGACAACGGAGCCGTGTACAACGAAGAATCAAACAAATACACCCACTCCATGATGCCGCGCGTTGACGGTTCGGATTCGCTGGGATTTTACTCGCGATTTTTGTTCGCTACTCCGTCGTATGGCGTTGCAAAGCTGAAGGCATATCAGACCCGCACATGGCTGTCGCAGTATTACAACATTTTCGACGAGAAAACCGGAGCATACGACAAGCGAAGAAGAGACATTGAGCCTATATCGGATATGGATAACTATTACAAAGCCTATCCCGAATTCATAGACTACCCGCACGGAAACTATCTTCTTCCCGCTGTAGACGACTGCATAAAGAGCATGGAAAACATCGTCTCAATGTGCGAGGACAACGGAGTGAACCTTATCGTAGTCGCCGCTCCCGTTTACTATGAATACATGAACAATTTCTATCCCGACTCTGTATGCGCTTTCTACACACGTCTTGCCGAAGTTGTGGATTTCTGGGATTTTTCATACTCATCCGTCAGCTTCGAGCCGAGATATTTTTACGACCGCACTCACTTCCGCAACAACGTGGGACATATGGCAGCGGCAAGGATATTCGGAGACGAGAGCGTGTATATCCCCAACGACTTCGGAAATCTTGTGACGGCGGAAAACGCGGAGGATTATTTTGGCACATATTTTGACGCAAAGCAGCTCGATACCGCGGGCTACACGAAGGATGTTCCCGTGCTGATGTACCACAACATAGCCGAAGAACCGAACGACATGACTGTAACTCCCGAGACATTCCGTTTGCATATGGAAACTCTCGCCGAGAACGGATACACTGCCGTAACGCTTGACGACATGGTGAACTATGTTTACTACGGCGGAGAGCTTCCCGAAAAGCCTGTGCTCATCACCTTTGACGACGGCTACTACAGCAATTACGAATACGCGTACCCGGTGCTGAGCGAGCTTGGAATGAAAGCCGTGATATTCACAGTCGGCGCGAGCTTTGGCAAAACGACGTATCTCGACACAGACGCGCCCATAACTCCGCATTTCGGCGAAAAAGAAGCAAAGGAAATGACAAATTCCGGCGTGATATCCTTGCAGAGCCACACCTACGATATGCACCGCAGTGAAAACTACGAAAAGAACGCGCGGTACGATATGGGACAGCTTGCGGTAGAGACGGAAGAGGAGTACATTGACACAGTGAGAGAGGATCTTATTATGTCAAGAGAATTCCTCGAGAACCTGAGAGAAGACAATGTTCTCGCGCTGTCGTATCCCAAAGGAAAGATAACGGACAACGCCGCGAGAATAGCTGTCGAGGAAGGATATACCGTCACATTCTCGACAAACTGGGGAGTGCAGGAGCTTGTGCGCGGTCTCGGTCAGTCGCTGTACGCCGTGAAGAGAAACCACATCTCAAACGATGTAACGTCAGAAAGACTTCTTGAGATAGTGCAGGGCATAAACTGAATAAAAGCTGTCATGGGTGAAGAATTACCTCATCCGCGGCAGCTTTTTTTGTTATATTAATATTGTAGGAATTATCCTCTTATGAATTTCTCGACCATCTTGCCGTACTTTGACAAGCCGTCCTCGTCTATTACACCGCCGTAGCCGCAGTGAGTATAGCCTTCCATTATAACGAGCTTGACCTTGTCCTCCGGATAGCCCACATGGAGCATAGTGCGGCGCAGCATCATGTTCTGCTCAAGCCTGCAAACCATGTCGTTGTCGGACACCGTTATCTCATATCGCGGCAGAAGCTCGGGGTGAGCAGGCTCTTCGATAAAGTAAACGGGAGCGGCTTCGTCAACGCGTATAAGCCTTGTGTCAAGACCGCGCTCACGCAGAACATTATAGTGTACCGTAGGCTGACCTGCGTCAAGGTAGAAGCCCGCGATTTGATTTTTGTCGGCACAGTCGATTCCGTGAGCGGCGAGGTATCTCTTGTCGAATGCCAGCATCATTGAAATATATCCGCCCGCGCTCTGTCCGCCAACATAAAGCTCGCTGTATGAGAGATTCTTCACACACCACGCAACACATTCGGCACAGTCGGTGAGAAAATCGGGGAAGTGCGCGCTCGGGTACATCCTGTAATCTGCGGAGACCACACTGATGCCGCGGCTTGCGAGATATTCAAAAGCAATGGGAGTGCCGTTGCCACGGTCTCCGCATTCAAGTCCGCCTCCGTGGAAATAAACGAACAGCGGGGAGCTTTCGGCGTTTTCGGTTTTATAGTAGTCGAGTTTCTGCTCGGTCAGATTTCCGTATGGAATATTGAATTCGGTAGTCATGATATGCTTCCTTTGTTTTTATTCTGATATATTATACTACGGAAAACGCCGAACTGCAAGAAGTTTGAGATTTTTTGTAAAGCGGTTGACAAAACAGCGGGATAACATTATAATATATAGGAGATATATGTAGATTTTCTATAATTATTAAAGGTACATAAGGATATATTATACATATGAAAAGGTTAATGTCACTCCTGCTCACAGGGATTATTATAATGACGGTTGTGCTTTCCGCGCTTCCGGCAGGTGCTATAGGACAGACAATGTCGGTAAAATACGGTACTCCGGTAATTGACGGCAGCATTGATAAAATATGGTATCAGGCAACGCGTACAAGACTGATGAACGTTACCGCGGGCAAGGATTTTAGCGGAAAACTGCCGGGCAGCTCAGTCGCGTATGTGTCCGTGCTTTACGACGACGAGGCTGTATATTTTCTTTTTGAGGTGTTTGACAACGACTTTACCTTTGACGCGGACGGAAAGTATAAAAACGACTGCATAAATCTCTTCATAGACGAAAAAGACGTTTACGGCAAGACGTGGCAGGATGAACAGCGCATGATTCAGCTTGTTCCGAACGGCGACGATCCCATCAGAACCGTACACGGCAAAGCTCCGAAGTATTCAAAAATCGGATACAAGCAGGAGAGCAACGGATATACCATAGAGTATAAATACGTTCCGTCTGATTTTGTCATCGAGGACGGCGCGCAGCTTCTCGTGGATTTTGCCTTCTGCGATATTGACGAGAACGGCGAGCTTTCGTATTATTTCACATGGTCGGACGAGATAGGAGAAGGGGAGAATGACAGCTCAAACTGGGCATATCTTGCGCTCGGCGGAGCAGGCTCCAAACAAAGCTCGGGAGCTAAGGAAGCCGCTGAGTCTATTGGCGTAACTCCGATAAAGAATTATGAATTTGTTAACGGCACAAACGGAAACCCGAACGAAAGCGCGGACAAGCTCTGGGACGGAAATGTAGAGACAAAGTTCTGCACGGGAGAGTTTCCTCTGTATTCCGTAATTAAATGCACACAGCCGTATTTTGTTACGGGCGTGCTCATGGCTACGGCTAACGATACAAAAGAATACGAGGGACGCAATCCGAAATCCTGGAAAATCGACGGCTCAAACGACGGCAAAAAATGGACTACGATAATCTCCGGCGACGACAGCTTCTTTGAAAACGTAAACTTCACATATTTCGCTGCAACTGTAGAAAGCGATGAGTCATATTCGTATTTCAGATTCTATTCCGCAGGTGCTGAGTCGGGATGCTTCCAGCTTTCAGAGGTAACGGTTTGCGGCACGACGGATAAGAGCAAAACTTCGTCAGAAGAAACCGAAGCGGCGGAAGAAGTGCCCGGCGGAACAATAGTCGAGCAGACGTCCTCCGAATACGAAAAAGAGATAAAAGCGGAAGAAATCGTGGCGTCGGACGCAAAGAAAAGCGGAAATTCTGCCGGAAGCTGGGCTATACTTGCGGCAACTGTAGTGTTCCTCGGAGCGGCAGTCGCAGTAATAATCTATGTCCAGTCCTCGCCCAAAAAGAAAAAATAAGCAAAAAATATCCCCGAGTGAAGTGCTGTGTCCTCCTGTATGTCAGATTTTCGGAGGTTCACAGCTGAATAAACTTCTTTCGGGGATTTTTTCCTGTGTTCAGTCGGATTCACCGTCGCCTTTTGACTGTGTCTGATTGTCCTTGAGCTGTTTTCTGTAGTCTGCGGGCGGCATTCCGAGCTGGTCCTTGAAATGGCGGTTCAGGCTTCGGAGCGAGTTGAATCCGCATTCATTCGATATCTCAAGCACCGTCATTTCGTTGTTTTGCAGCAGGTAGCAAGCCTTTGAGATTCTGTATTGGTTCACATAATCGTTGTACGAAATTCCGACTGCCCTTCTGAAGTAGCGCGACAGATACGCATAGTCGTACCCTGTGTATTTTGCGAGATTGGCGAGGGTGCAGTTTTTGTTGTAATTGTTCTCAATGAACTTGAATATATCGTAAAGCAGCATATTTGAAGTAGCCTCAACCTTGCGATATTCCGCGACGGCGTCAAATTCACCGCAGAGCGAGTACAAAAGCCCCTTTACGTCAATGAGAGGACTTTCGCGGTTAAAGGTTCTGAGCTTTTCGACATAGAAGGAATTTGGGCGGAAAAGGTTGTTCACGGGTACTTTGCCGGAGGTTTTTTCTGAGTACGCGCTGATGAGCTTAGGGGAGAACAAAGTCAAAACATGGCTCGAGTGACCCACGGTCTTCATCGAGTGTATTTGGTTTGAGAATACCATAACAGCCTCTCCCGCCTTCATGTCGTAGCTGAGCTTGTCTACCTCAACGTGCATTTCTCCCTCAAGTATGCAAAGAAGCTCAAAGCAATGATGCATATGCGCGGAAAACTCAAAATCAGAGCCTGGCTCAACGGTAAAGTAATCTGCTGACAATGAATGTTTAAATTCGTAAAACATATTTCTCACCGAATAAAAATTATCTATGCTTATGATTTGATTATACTTTAATCAGTCACTGTTTTCAAGTCTGAAATTGCAAAAAGTCAAATTTTGTCTATAAATAATAGCTATGTGGCGCGAAATTTGAGGATTGATATCCTACAATATATACAGAAAAATATTTTACACTTAATTTTAAATAAGGAGCACGCCATGAAAGAGTTTTTCCCCACGATACCTTACATTAAATATGAAGGAAGAGACTCCAAAAATCCCATGTCCTTCCGCTACTACAATCCCGATGAAGTGATTCTCGGAAAGCCCATGAAGGATCAGCTGAAGTTCGCTATGTCCTACTGGCATACAATGTGCGCCGACGGTACTGATATGTTCGGCTGCGGAACTAACGTAAAGACCTACGGCGAAACAGATCCCATGGAGCTTGCAAAGGCTAAGGCACACGCTGCGTTCGAGTTCATGAACAAGCTCTCCATCGACTACTATTGCTTCCACGACAGAGACATCGCTCCCGAAGGCGCATCTCTTGAAGAAAGCAACGAGAGACTTGACGTTATCACAGACCTCCTCGCCGACCTTATGAAGGAAAACAACAAGAAGCTCCTCTGGGGCACAGCCAACTGCTTCAACAACCCGAGATATATGCACGGTGCGGGAACGGCTCCGAACGCCGACGTATTTGCTTTTGCAGCCGCTCAGATTAAGAAGGCTACGGAAATCACAGTAAAGCTCGGCGGCAACGGATACGTTTACTGGGGCGGCAGAGAAGGCTACGAAACTCTTCTCAACACCGACATGGGTAAGGAGCTTGACAACCTCGCGTTCCTTCTCAAGCTGACTTCATCCTACGCGCGTTCCATCGGATTCACAGGCGACTTCTACATCGAACCCAAGCCGAAGGAACCCACAAAGCACCAGTACGACTTTGACGCGGCTACAGTATGCGGATTCCTCGCGAAATACGGTCTTAACAAGGACTTCAAGCTCAATATCGAAGCTAACCACGCAACTCTCGCAGGTCACACCTTCCAGCACGAGCTTACAGTAGCAAGAGTGAATGGTGCGTTCGGTTCAATTGACGCAAACCAGGGCGACCTTTTCCTCGGATGGGACACAGACCAGTTCCCGACAAACGTATACGAAACCACATTCTGCATGCTTGAAGTTATCCGTGCCGGCGGATTCACAAACGGCGGTCTTAACTTTGACGCAAAGGCTCGCCGCGGCTCTTATACATGGGACGATATCGCATACTCATACATAGCAGGTATGGATTCGTTCGCTCTCGGTCTCAGACTTGCGGATCGCCTTGTGAAAGACGGCAGAATCGACGAATTCGTAAAGAACCGCTACGCAAGCTACAACGAAGGCATCGGCAAGAAGATAAGCGACAGAACCGCTACAATTGAAGAGCTTGAAGCATACGCAAAGAAGATGGGCGATGTTACAACAAACACAAGCGGCAGACAGGAATTCCTTGAAAATATCGTAAACGACGTAATGTTCGGCGCGTAAGGATACTCTGATTACCACAGGAAAGGCACGGTAGACCCAATGAATAAAGAAATCGCAAGAAAAAGAGCGGAAGAAATAGTTTCTCAGATGACGGTGGAGGAAAAAGCATCGCAGCTTCTCTATAACTCCCCCGCAATCGAGAGACTCGGCATACATGAATACAACTGGTGGAACGAAGCTTCTCACGGCGTAGCAAGATCCGGTATGGCAACGGTATTCCCGCACGCTATCGGACTTGCCGCAACCTTTGACCCGAAGCTTATCGGAACAGTAGGAGAAGCGGTATCGACCGAGGCAAGAGCTAAGTACAACAGCTCACAGGAGCACGAGGACTACGATATCTACAAGGGACTTACATACTGGACGCCGAACATCAATATCTTCCGTGACCCCAGATGGGGAAGAGGACAGGAGACCTTCGGCGAAGACCCGTACCTGACAGCTTCAATGGGTGTGAACTACATCAGGGGTATTCAGGGAGACGGCGAATTTCTCAAAGCCGCAGCCTGCGCAAAGCATTTCGCGGTTCATTCAGGTCCCGAACCTCTCAGACATACATTCAACGCCGTAGTAAACGACCATGACCTCTGGGAAACCTACCTCCCCGCATTTGAATACGCAGTGAACGCAGGTGTTGCCGGAGTAATGGGAGCGTACAACCGTACAAACGGAGAGCCTTGCTGCGCTTCCAAAAAGCTCATGCAGGATATCCTCTTCGAGCAGTGGAAGTTCGACGGCTATTACACCTCCGACTGCGGCGCTATTCAGGACATTTACTCATATCATCATTACACCGAAACGATTGAAGAGGCTTGCGCTATAGCTCTTAAAGCAGGCTGTCACCTCAACTGCGGCGGCGCGTACTCCCACCTTATGGAGGCATACGAAAGCGACCTCATCACGGAAGAGGATATCACCGACGCTGCGGTAAAGCTCTACACAATAAGAGTGCTTCTCGGCGAATTTGAAGAAAAGCGTCCTTATTCCGATATTCCGTTTGACAAGCTCGACTGCGAGGAATTCAGACAGCTGAACCTGAGGGCGGCAAGAGAATGCGCGGTTCTTCTCAAAAACGACGGCTTCCTCCCTATGAATCCCGCAGAAAAGAAGAAAATCGCGGTTATCGGTCCCAACGCTATGTCCCACATCGCTCTCGAGGGCAACTACAACGGAATGGCGTCCGAATACATCACTCCCGCTGACGGTATGAGAAGAGTATTCGGCTCTGAAAACATTCGTGTGGCTAAGGGCTGCAACGTATGGCTCGACCACAGAAACGACTGCGCAGGTTTCACCAACATGATAAGCGAAGGTGTATCATACGCCGAAAACGCTGACGTGACTGTGCTCTGCCTCGGTCTTGACTGCACTATCGAGGGCGAAGAAACCGGAATGAAGAACGAATACTTCGACAACGGAGACAAGGTTGCTCTGAAGCTGCCGAAAACTCAGATGGAGCTTGCCGAAAAGGTTTGCACTGTCTGCAAAGACGTCGTAGTGGTTCTCATGGGCGGCGGTGCGCTTGATCTCGGAGACGAGCTTCTCTCAAAGGTTCACGCTGTAATTGATATGTGGTATCCGGGAGCAGTCGGCGGACTTGCTGTCGCTGAGCTTATCGCGGGCAAATTCTCACCGAGCGGAAGACTTCCCATCACATTCTACGGCGAGCACAACACCATCCCCGACTTCACCGACTATAACATGACCGGCAGAACATACCGCTACATCACAGAAAAGCCGCTTTACCCCTTCGGCTACGGTCTGTCATACACCAAGTTTGAGTATTCCTGCGCCGATGCTGCTGCTGTAGATGACGGCTATGAAGTCAGCGTAAAGGTTAAAAACACAGGCAAAATGCACGGAGTCGAAAAGGTTCAGGTATACGCCGAATTCAAGGATTCAAGAACGCCCACTCCGAACTTCCAGCTTTGCGGACTCGACGCTGTAGAGCTTGACGCAGGTGAAGAGCGAGAGATAAAGCTCCATGTAGACGCATACTGGACAAAGGCTGTTCTTTCTGACGGTAAGAGAGACACGGCTGACGGCGGACTCAAGCTCTACGTAGGCGGACATCAGCCGGACGAAAGAAGCCGCGAGCTCGGACTTGACGACTGCCTCGAAGTAACTATAAGATAACGGAGAGACACATGAAATATACGATAGGAATTGACGTCGGCACATCCGGAACAAAAACCGTGCTGTTCGACAGTCTCGGAAAGAAACAGGCGTCGCATACAGTCGAGTATCCTCTCTATCAGCCGAAAAACGGTTGGGCAGAGCAGGATCCCGCCGACTGGAAGAACGCCGTGTTTGAAACTGTCCGCACTGTTATGGAGAAGAGCGGAGTAGACAAGAATGACGTCGTCGGAATCGGCATATCGGGACAGATGCACGGTCTTGTTATGCTTGATAAGAACGACAACATTCTCCGTCCTTCGATAATCTGGTGCGACCAGAGAACCGGAGAAGAATGCCGCGATATCGAAAACATAATCGGAAGAGCACGCCTTATCGAGATAACCGCAAATCCCGCGCTTACAGGCTTCACCGCATCAAAAATCATGTGGGTGAAGAAGCACGAGCCGGAGATTTACGCAAAATGCGCCCACATCCTGCTACCGAAGGATTATATCAGACTTACTCTCACGGGAGAATACGCAACGGAAGTGTCGGACGCAAGCGGTATGCAGCTTCTTGACGTTCCCGCGAGAAAGTGGTCCGATGAGGTTCTCGAAAAGCTCGGAATTGACAAAAAGCTCCTCGGAATGGTGTACGAATCCCCTGAAATCACAGGATATCTCACCAAAGAGGCAGCGGAAAAATGCGCTCTTGCCGAGGGAACTCCTGTAGTCGGAGGAGCGGGAGACAATGCTGCGGCGGCTGTTGGAGAAGGCGTTGTGTCTGACGGACGCGCTTTCACTACGATAGGCACAAGCGGCGTGGTTTTCGCTCATACGGATAATATTGAAATAGACCCCGCCGGACGAGTACATACATTCTGCTGTGCCGTTCCCGGAGCTTGGCACGTCATGGGCGTAACTCAGGCAGCCGGACTTTCGCTCAGATGGATAAGAGACACCGTCTGCACCGAAGAAATACACGAGGCTGAAAAAGAAGGCGTCGATCCGTATGTCGTAATGGACAGGGAAGCCGCAGAAGCTCCCATAGGCGCAAACAGACTTCTCTATCTCCCATACCTCATGGGTGAGAGAACGCCGCACCTTGACCCCGCCTGCCGCGGAGCTTTCATAGGACTTTCTGCAATGCACACGAGAGGGGACATGACGCGCGCTGTTCTTGAGGGAGTATGCTATTCGCTGAAGGACTGCCTCTCCGTGCTTGATGAGATGAACGTTCATCCGGACGACATGAAGATATGCGGCGGCGGCGGAAAGAGCAAGCTGTGGCGTAAAATGCTCGCGGATGTGTACGGAATCCCCGTGACGACTATCGAGTCCGACGAAGGACCTGCGCTCGGCGTAGCTATTCTCGCAATGGTGGGAGCGGGACTCTATCCCACGGTGAAGGAAGCCTGCGATACTATTGTCAAGGCTAAGGAAACCGTTGAGCCGGATAAAGAGAACACCGCGCGCTACGCAAAGTTCTACGATATCTACAAGGGACTTTACGCGCATCTTAAAAACGACTATAAAGCTCTCGCTGAGCTGTAATAAAGGAGACTGAAAATGAAAAAGGTTTTGATTTTCCAGGGCGGCTGGGACGGACATGAACCTCAGCTGACGTCAAAGCGTTTTGCACGTCTTATGGAAGAGGAAGGCTACACCGCTGAAATCTACGACAATCAGGAATGCCTTGACGACGCGGATAAGCTCTGCACATACGACCTCATTGTTGCCTGCTGGACTATGGGTCAGATTACATGGGAAAGAGTGCAGAACATTTCTAAGGCTGTCGGCAAGGGAACAGGTCTTGCTGGATGTCACGGCGGTATGTGCGACTCCTTCCGAGACAACACCGAATGGCAGTTCATGACCGGCGGTCAGTGGGTAAGCCATCCGGGCGGAGACGGACAGAACTACAAGGTCAACATCTGCCACGGCTCAAGCCCCATAACCGAAGGACTTGAAGACTTCGACGTTTGCAGTGAACACTACTACCTCCATGTAGACCCCGCCATTGAGGTTCTCGCTACCACACGTTTCCCGCTCGTACACTACTACCATATCTCCAACAAGCCCGTTGATATGCCCGTAGCATGGACGAAGTTCTGGGGCAACGGAAGAGTGTTCTACACCTCTCTCGGTCATCACGACGACGTATTTGATAAATCTCCCAATGCCGAGATACTCATGAAGCGCGGTATGCTCTGGGCGGCAGAAGGAAAGCAGTACGCCGTTGACCACAATCTCACAACCGAACGTTTTGAAAACAACGCAAAGATGTATTGAGACAGATACGGAGGACAACATGAGAAAGATAAGAATCGGTTTTGTCGGAGTAGGCGCTATTTCCGGCATATATCTTGAAAATATCACCAATATGTTCAAGGATATCGAGATAATCGGCGTCTGCGACCTTATCAGAGAACGTGCGGAGAACGCTGTAAAGAAGTACAATATCCCGAAGCTGTACAACGATATGTATGAGCTTTTCGCCGACCCCGACGTTGATATCGTTCTGAATATCACAAGACCCTACGAGCATTTTGAAGTATCAAAGGCGGCTCTTCTCGCGGGTAAGCACGTTTACTCCGAAAAGCCCCTCGCAGCATGCCTTGAAGAGGGAAAAGAGCTTGTTAATATCGCTCGGGAAAAGAACCTCATGCTCGGCGGCGCTCCCGACACATTCCTCGGCGCCGGAATCCAGACCTGCCGTAAGATAATCGAGGACGGACTCATCGGTACACCCATAGGCGGCGCAGGCTTTATGATCTGCCGCGGTCACGAGACATGGCATCCCGATCCGGAATTCTACTACAAGTACGGCGGCGGTCCTATGTTCGATATGGGACCCTACTACATCACGGCGCTCATCAATCTCCTCGGCAATGTCAGCGACGTATCCGCTATGACAAAGAAGAGCTTTGAGAAGAGACTTATCACAAGCCAGCCGCACAACGGTGAGATAATCGACGTCGACGTTAATACATACATCGCCGGCACAATGCGCTTTGAATCCGGAGCTATCGGCACACTCTTTACTACATTTGACGTGTACTATCCCGAACAGGCAAGAGTTGAAGTCTACGGTTCAGAGGGAACACTGTACGTACCCGACCCGAACGGATTCGGCGGTCCTATCAGACTGTTCAGACCGGGCGAAGGTATGCGTGAAATGCCTCTCGAATTCGACAACTACGCCGAAAACAGCCGCGCTCTCGGACTTGCCGACATGGCGAAGGCACTCCAGACAGGACGTAAGTTCAGATGCAACTGCGGACAGACATACCACGTTCTTGAGATAATGGAAGGCTTCACAAAGAGCGGTGACGAAAGACGCGAAGTCAAAATTGAATCCCGTTTTGAAAAGTCTCCCATCATGAGAAACGACCTCGAAAGCGGAGTTCTCGAAGACTGAATTAATACAGCCAAATAAAATGCGCACCTTCAAAGTCAAACGATTTTGGAGGTGCGTTGTTTTGTTTATTCGGCTGTCGGTGTTTTCAGCTCACGCATGGTTTTGTTTATCACTCGAATTTTGGGATTGATTTTGAGCAGCTCGGCAAGAAAATCTTCGTCATACATACATTTTGCCATTACAAGATGAGGAAACCATTTTTGAAATTCTTCACTATGATAGTATCTTGATGTCATGTACTTATTTATTTTTCTTACAACAATAATCATGCTCATTCTTTCTTTAGTATCTTCGTCCTGATAATAGATATAACCACGCGCTCTCCTGTAAGCTGATGCATCAATGATGAATATGCCTTGAGCCTTGGACATATTGACCATTAATGTTATCCAATAGTTTTGGTAAAAAACGGATTTCCTTTTGGTTATATACATACCACTGTAATTTAAATAACAGAATGATAGAAGACATAACCCCATTAATATAGTTATTCCTAAAATAGTAGATTCACTTAATATTGGGGTCCCGTTAATATAACATAATGGTAAAACAACAAACGGTACAGCCGCGCAAAGCCATAATGCAATTGAATTATGAGAGCTTGGTATTAAAAAGCAAAACAAAGTGCCGTTATTCTTTCTAACCATTTTAGGAGTTTTTTCATATCCAAGACTATCCTCTCTTGCTCTCATCGTCAACCTCCGATTGAATATTCAGTCACTCACAGCCACTTGTCAAGCTCCGTTTCTACCTCGGGAATCTTCTTCACCTTAGGCGAGCGGATTATGTTCTCGCGCATTATCACCATGTCAAGGTTTCGCAGTGCCTGCAGGTTCTCGAGGGGATTTTCTCTCGTGACGATCATCTCCGCCTTCTTGCCTTTCTCGATCGAGCCGGTTTCATCCCCTATTCCGGCTAAAGTCGCGTTCAGAAGCGTCGCGGAATACAGCGCAAACTTTTCGCTTACGCCGCAGTATTTGACAAAATAGCACAGCTCGCGCCACATATCGTACTGGGTGACGTACGGGCAGGCGGTATCCGTTCCGAGTCCGACGGGAATGCCGTTTTCAAGACAAGCCTTCGCGAGGGAGATAATACCGTCGAATACTATCTTGCCGTTTTCCCGCTGTTCGTATGTCGCGTGGGAGATGCTTCGGTCAAACATCGCGAACGGGAGAGCAGGGGAGAGCGTTGAAACCTGGAACGCATTCCGCTCTTTGAAGAGATTTATGATGTCGTCAGTCGGTTTTGCGCCGTGCTCGATGGAGTCCACTCCGTTTTCGAGAGCAACTTTTACGCCTTCGGGACTTTCCACGTGTGCCGCAACCTTGAAGCCAAGCTCATGCGCACGGTCACAAGCGGCTTTCACAAGCTCCGGCGGCATTCTGAGCACACCCGGTTCGCCGACCTTTTCCGCGTCAAGCACACCTCCGGTTATCATCAGCTTGATTATGTCCGGCTTTTCCAGAGCGATTTTGTCAACAAACGCGGCTGCCTCTTCGGGTGTTGCGGCTTCGTAAGCGAGAGAGCCTGCCATATGTCCTCCGTGAACGGAAACCGCCATGTTTGAAGCTAAGATTCGCGGACCCGTCAGCCTGCCGGAGTTTATACTGTCGCGTACGAACGTGTCAAAATCCGCAATTCCGCCGACAGTACGAATGGTTGTGACGCCGCTCATGAGCTGAGTTTTTGCATATCCCGCGACCATCTTCTTGCCGAGAGTGCGCATGAGCGGGTTTGATGTGATGAGCTTCACGAGTTTGACAGGGTCCGACTGCTTTTTCTTCGGTTTTCCCGAGCCTGCGAGATGTACGTGGAGGTTGATAAGTCCGGGGAGGATGTACTTGCCGCCGAGGTCAACTTTTTCAAAACCTGCCGGAATCGCGCTGTCCGAGACAATGTCCGTGATAACGCCGCCCTCCGTGAGGATAGCCTTGCCGCGCTGTGGAGTCATGTGCTCCGTTCCGTCAAGTATGATGCAGTTTGTGTATGCTGTGTTCATTTGTGGTGTTTTCCTTTTGTGTTGTATAAATCTGTTTTATGACATTTTAAAATCAGGTTAAGCTTTTCGCGAAGAGAATGCGGAAATATCCGAAATTTTGTCTTTTTTTATCGGACTGCCGAGCCGGAACCGCTATATACCTCCGCATTTGTTCTGCTTCAATTATATCACGTGACGTCGGATTTTTCAACCCTGCCTTATGCAAGAGAAAAGCACCTGCGTAATACAGATGCTTTTGCTATAATTATGCAGATGACCGAGCTTTACTTAACTTCCCATTTTCCTGCGTGTTCCGAGAGCCGAGCCTTGATTTTGCCGAATGATTCCGTCTCGCGCACGAAGTCGAAATCACTGCTCTCCATGAGATTTAGCACCTTTGCCGCGTCGTTATCGGTTTCATCCGCAGACCAGATGCATGGCAACATACCGCGGAATACGAGTGAAGTACTTTCTTCTCCTCTTTCACTGTATATAATAAACTTTATCGCGTGTTCTGCCGCTTTTTCCAGATGAGAGAGTGTCTGCTCCGAGTTTCCGATACGTGCGTAATATGCCGCCTGCTCCCTGTGAGCCTCACAAAGATGGGTGTGGTAAAAGCTGAAATCTCCGTTTTCATAGAACAGGTTCAGCAGTGCTATCTGCTTATCACGCAATGCCGCGCACTCTTCCTCCGTATATGCTTTCTCACCGGAGTCAAGCGTCATTTGTATGTTGGCTAATTCATTCGATAAAATTTGCAGAAGAGTGTACATTTCACACTGTTTTGCTCGATATCCGTCGTCTCCTTTTTGAATGGCGGCGAGCAGTGATTCCTGCGATATAGACATGAGCGGCATAGTGTATGCGAGTCTTATCGCCTTGTTTGTCTCCCCTGCGTCGCTGTAGCTAGAACACAAAACTTTTATCGCACTATGCCGTGTGTAGTTGTTGGTGCTTTTTTCGAGTATCTTTTCTCCCAGCCTGATTGCCTCGTCAAGATACGACTGTTCCGTTGGTGAAGCGCGGTGCTGCCAATATGAGACGAACATCAAGGATTCCGCAAGATCAAGACTGTCGGGATAGCGGCGCATACCTTCCTCTAAAATCTGCCGCGATTCACTGTAATATCCTCTAGAGTCGTATTTCGAAGCTTCGGAGCATATTTTCCATATTTCTTCCTGCTGACGGCTTACGTCAATTTCCAAAAGAGAATCCGCGGTCACGTGAAACAGGTTGCAAAGCGGCGCTATCAGTGAGATGTCGGGCATTGCCGCGTCGGTTTCCCATCTGCTGACTGCCTGCGGCGATATTGATAAAATTTCCGCGAGCTCATCCTGCGTCATGTCACGTTCGCGTCTCAGTCGTCTTATCGTCTTTCCAAAGCTCATGATTTCTTCCTCCTGAATTCATAAAGTCAACCCGGCCGGATCGTGTCTTTATTATACCATGCCGAGCTTCTCCTGTCCATGTCTCGTTATTTGAGAAAAAAACAATTTTGAGTTGAGTTTTCGTGAAAACAACAATACGGCCTAACTTCCAAGAAAACGGAGAGCAAAGCCGTATTGTTTGGGTATAAAAATTAAGTCTCGCTGTATTCGCTTTCGCGCGGTTTGAACAGGAGCGAGATGCACCATATTCCCGCGAGTGCGACAAGTGTGTAGATTATACGCGCGATGACCGAACCCTGACCTCCGCATATCCACGATACAATATCAAATTTAAAAAGCCCTATCGAGCCCCAGTTCAAAGCGCCGATTATAACGAGTATAAGCGATATTCTGTCAAGCATAGTCTTTATCCTCCTTTCACGCTGTTGTATTACTATTATCTCCCGATTTAAAATATATAAGCATGGCACATCTAGCATATTCAGGCATAAATTGGATTTTGTTCAAGTAATATTTAAAGAGAAAAACGCATATCGGAGGTAGAGTATGCTTGAACTTTTGCTGTCGCTTATCGGAGGAATATCAGCTGTCATGCTGTCGTCCGCAGGGAATAACTTTCCGCCGCCGCTCGACAAAAACGAGGAACATGAGCTTTTTCTGAAAATGAGTGAAAACGGGGACGAAAAAGCACGAGAAAAGCTGATAGAGCATAATCTAAGGCTCGTCGCGCATATCGTGAGAAAATACTATGCCTCAAGCCAGTGCGAGGACGACCTGATTTCCGTCGGAACGATAGGACTGATAAAATCCGTCGATTCTTATAACGTGAAAAACGGTACAAGATTCGCAACCTACGCGGCAAAATGCATCCAAAACGAGATTCTGATGTTTTTCCGTGCGCAGAAGAAAAACCAGCAGGAGGTGTCGATAAACGAGACGATTGACACGGACAGGGACGGCAATCCGCTCACATACATCGACATAATAAAATGCGACGACACTATTGCTGACGACCTTGACACGAAAATTAAGCTGACAAAAGCCGCGGAATACATAATGAACGGGCTTGGCGAGAGGGAGAGAAAAATAATTATAATGCGATACGGTCTTGACGGAGGAAAAGCGTGGACTCAGCGCGAGGTGGCGGATAAACTCGGGATATCGCGCTCGTATGTCAGCCGTATAGAGAAGTGCGCCCTCGAAAAGCTCCGCTCAAAGCTCTGAGATAGTAAAATTTATCCGAAAAACAGGCAAAAACTTTTCACGGGACTATTGACAAAAAAACTCGGATGGTGTATAATAACTCTCGTAACAATGAAGCAGAACAGTCTCCGTTCTCACCTTACTGCTATAGGCACGATAAGGTCAATAGATTTCATGTAAGGGTAATTTTGTCGTGCGGAGAAGGTTCTTTGTGCGATTTTTTGTTTATTATGGAGGTGCTTAACTATTAGCGCGAAAGAACTTATAATCAATGATGATATCAGAGCGAAAGAAGTACGTATGCTTGACGAGAACAACGGTCAGCTCGGTATAATGAGCCTGAACGACGCCAAAACATACGCATACGACCGCGGTTACGACCTTGTAATGATCGCTCCGTCCGCTACTCCCCCCGTTTGCCGTGCTATGGACTACGGTAAGTACCGTTACGAAGCCGACAAAAAGGAGAAGGAAACAAGAAAGAAACAGCAGGTCATCGAAGTCAAGGAAGTTCAGCTTTCTTATAAGATAGAACAGCACGACTTTGAGACTAAGGTGAACCGCGCAATTAAATTCCTTCAGGACGGAAACAAAGTAAGGGTCAGCCTCAAATTCAGAGGTAGAGAGATCGCGCATCAGGAGCTCGGAAGAGAGAAGCTGGACAACTTTGAAGCTGCGGTTTCGGAGTACGGCACTGTTGAAAAAAGACCTGTTCTCGACGGTAAGCAGCTGTTTATGTTTATCGTTCCCGTAAAGAACACGGCTAAGTAATAAGCGCTATTAGTGCGGCTCACGAAATTGCTGAAACCGCAGAACATCGACCTCGGCAGAGAAATACGACAAATAAGGAAAACTCTGATTTAAGGTTATTTTACGATAAAAGCCCCTATATTTTAGCCTTTTATCACAAAAAATCCGATTTATTCAGAGTATCCTAAGAAATCAACTAACCGAAAGGATACGCAAAAATGGGAAAGATCAAGACACATAAGGCGTCAGCCAAGAGATTTGCAGTTACCGGCACAGGTAAGGTTAAGGTGTTCCATTCCGATCACCGTCATAACCTCGGTCAGAAGACTCAGAAGAGAAAGAGACACCTCAGAAGCAGCCAGATCCTCAGCCCCGCTATGACAGCTAATGTCAAGAGACTGATAAACAAGGATTAAGACTTAAAACGACCGAATACAAAGCAGTAAAGAAAGGATTTAGATAAAATGGCAAGAGTTAAGGGCGCAATGATGACGCGCAAGAGAAGAAATAAGGTCTTAAAGGCTGCAAAGGGTTACTGGGGTTCCAAGAGTAAGCACTTCAAGATGGCTAAACAGGCCGTAATGAAGAGCGGTAACTATGCATACATCGGACGTAAGCAGAAGAAGAGAGATTTCCGTGCTCTTTGGATCACAAGAATCTCTGCTCAGGCTAAGGTAAACGGCATGAACTATTCTACACTCATGCACGGTCTCAAGGTTGCCGGCATTGATCTCAACCGTAAGATGCTCTCCGAAATCGCAGTTTCCGACAAGGAAGCTTTCGCTGCACTTTGCGAAACAGCTAAGGCTGCTCTTTAATCAGTTGAACATAAAAGGGGTGCTCACGTCCTGTGGACACCCTTTATTCATATATAAATGAAAACAGATGAATTTAATTTAGCATACGGAGCCGACTATATACGCTCGCGCTCCAATCCGAAATGCGTCGCTCTCTCCAAGCTGACGGATAAAAAATACCGTGATGAGAGTGAGATGTACCTCGCCGAAGGAGTAAAGCTGACGACCGAAGCCATCCGATATGCCGAATGCGACTGCGTTGTCGTTTCCTCTACGGCTGCCGAGAAAAACGAGAGAGCCGCAGAATGTGCAAAAGCCGCGCGGGAGAAAAACATTCGCCTGATTGTCTGCGACGACGCGGTGTTTGAGAAAATTTCAACCGAAAAAGCTCCCCAAGGCGTTATCTGCGCGGTGAAGTATCAGAAAAAACTGCATACCTCCGAAAACTTTGCCGAGTGGCAGAAAAACAAGCGCATTGTTATGCTGTCGGAGGTGCGCGACCCCGGAAACCTCGGAACGATAATGCGCACGGCTGAAGCTCTCGGAAACGACGGTGTTGTTCTTGCGGGATGCGCGGATATCTATAACTCCAAAACCGTTCGCGCCGCTATGGGAACTTTGTTCAGGCTTCCCGTATTTATCGCAAAGGATGCTGTAGAATGTGCTGGCGAAATGCGTTCCCTCGGCAGAAGAGTGATAGCGGCGGCACTGGACGAAAACAGTCTCAAGCTCGGTAAATACGACGTCCGTGAGAGTGACTGCGTGATAATCGGAAACGAAGGACACGGTCTTGACAAGACGATAATCGACGTGGCGGGATGTACGGTTATGATACCCATGTCGGGCATGACGGAAAGCCTGAATGCGTCCTCCGCGGCAAGCTGCATCATGTGGGAATACTACCGCGCGTTTAACTAAATTTAAAAAAGAACGGAGTGAAGCGGAAAAATGAATGACGACAGAAGAATATATTGGATATGGCTTGCAGAGCTTTTCGGCGCGGGCAGCATTACCGCTTCAAGGCTTATACAGAAATACGCAGATCCGAAGCTGATATACGAGCGTAAAGCGGACGATATCGAGTGCGACGAATTCTTCACGGACAAGCGCATCGAGAACATCAAGATGAAGCTGATGAACAATTCTCTCGAGCACGCCGCGGAAATTGCCGAAAAATGCGACAGGCTCGGAATATCGGTCATAACTCCCGACTGCTTCGACTATCCCGATAAGCTGAAAACCATACGCGATTTTCCTCTTGTGCTATACTGCCGCGGAAGAATCCCAGAAAACGCCGAGCATTTCCTTTGTGCAGTTGTCGGAACACGAAGCATGACCGACTACGGCAGAAGAATCGCGTATACTCTCGGTGCGGGTATCGTGCTCGGCGGCGGAGTTATCGTCAGCGGAATGGCACTCGGAGCGGACAGCATGGCTCTTATCGGCGCGCTTGAAGCGGGAGGCAGTGTTGTGGCTGTCCTCGGCTCGGGTGTTGACGTAATATATCCGCGTGAGCACAAGGAGCTTTACTCACGTATAATAAAGGACGGCGCGGTCATATCGGAATATCCTCCGGGTTCTCCGCCGTCAGCGAAAAATTTCCCCGTTAGAAACCGTATCATGAGCGGACTCTCCGACGCCACAGTTGTAGTTGAAGCCGACATGAAAAGCGGTGCTCTCATTACGGCGCGTCTTTGTCTCGAGCAGGGAAGACGTCTTTTCGCAGTTCCCGGAAAGGTTGGAGACAGCGGCGCGGAAGGTCCGAACAGTCTCATCAGAGAAGGCGCGCTTCCCGTCATGACTCCCGAGGATGTTATCGCGGAATTCGCCCATGACTACAGAAAAACACTCAGTGTAGACCGTGCGCACACCCTTCTACGCGGAGTGGACTATGACATACGCTCAAAGGACGCAATGTCGCGTGCGAGAATCGGAACCGGCGTCGGAAACCGAAACTACTATGGGGTAGGAAGCTACGGCGGCAGGCTCAGCGAATACGAAAAAGAAAAACAGCGCGAGTCACATCCGATTAAGTCCGAGAGCTCTAAAGCAGAAGAAAAATCGCCCGAGAAGAAAACCGCAAAGCCGAAGGAGCACACGGCGAACAGCATAGCTTCGTTTTTCGGCAGGAAAAAAGGCGATAATATAATAAAAAATGAGAAACAAATTGTAAATTCTGATAAAAAATTCATTCCCGCGAAAAAAATAGAGCTGGATATGCTTGATGAAAACGAAATCAAGGTATATAATAGTATGAAACCGAACGTTCCCGTCCTGCCGGATGAGCTTGCGCACGGAGACATGAGCGTGTCCGACATAATGAGCTCACTGACGATACTGGAAATGGCGGGAGCAGTCGAATCCGGGGGAGGTGGATACTACATGAGAACCTCACCGGACGACATAATGCAGTCGCAGAACGACTAATATTTTTAAACAGGGGTAGACCTGATGGTAAATCTTGTAATAATGGAGTCTCCCACAAAGGCGAGCACCGTAAAAAGCTATCTTGGCTCATCGTATAAGGTGGTCGCGTCGAAGGGACATATCCGTGACCTTCCGAAATCAACACTCGGAATTGATGTAGATAATAATTTTGAAGCACACTATATAAATATAAGAGGAAAAGGCGACCTTATCAAGGAACTCAAAAAGGAAGTTAAGAACGCCGACAGAATATACCTTGCAACGGACCCTGACCGCGAAGGAGAAGCTATCGCATGGCATCTTATCACGGCTCTCGCTATTCCACCGGAAAAAGCCAACCGCGTAACTTTCAACTCCGTAACAAAAGCGGTAGTCAAGGAAGGCATAAAGCATCCGCGGCAGATTGACATGGACATAGTAAATGCTCAGCAGGCAAGACGCATACTTGACAGAATCGTCGGCTATAAGCTCTCACCGTTCCTTTGGAAAACCGTCAAGAGCGGACTTTCAGCCGGAAGAGTGCAGTCCGTCAGCACAAAGATAATCGTCGACAGGGAAAACGAGATAAGAGCCTTTGTTCCCGAAGAATACTGGACAATAGAAGCCGTGCTCCTCACAAAGGACGGAAAAAAAGTCAAAACAAAGCTCTACGGACTCGCGTCTGACGGAAACAAGCTCTCAATCGGAAACGAAGAAGAAGCGAAGAAGGTATTCGACGCGGTAAACGGTAAGGATTTTGCAGTTTCGGATATCAAGCTTGGCAAGAAGCTGAAAAATCCGTCCCCGCCGTTCACGACATCCACATTACAGCAGGAAGCCTCACGAAAGCTCAATTATCAGTCACAGCGCACGATGAAGATAGCGCAGGAGCTTTACGAAGGTATGAACCTCGGCTCGGAATTCGGCGGAGTGCAGGGTCTTATCACGTATATGCGTACCGACTCCATGAGAATCTCCGACGAAGCAAGGGACGCCGCAAAGACATTTATAACCGAAAAATACGGAGAAGAGTATTATCCCAAAACTCCGCGTGTATATAAATCAAAGGGAAACAACGTACAGGACGCGCACGAAGCAATACGCCCGTCAAACCTGAATCTCGAACCCGCTGCAATAAAGAAAGCTCTCACAACCGAGCAGTATAAGCTATATAAGCTCATCTGGGACAGATTTATCGCCAGCCAGATGCAGTCCGCCGAGCTTTCCACCGTTCAGACCGACTTCAACTGCGAGGGATATATCTTCAGAACAAGCGGATATACGGTAAAATTCCCCGGATATATGGCGCTGTACGAGGAATCCACGGACGACAAGAACACCGACGACGAAAACGTAAAGCTGCCCGAAATGAAGGTGGGAGATATTCTCGCGTCGGAAAGCGTTACTCCGGTGCAGCACTTCACCGAACCTCCGGCAAGATATAACGACGCGACGCTTGTAAAATATCTTGAAGAAAAGGGAATCGGACGTCCCAGCACATACGCAACGATAATCACAACGATAATCTCCCGCGGATACGTCAAGAGAGAGGGCAAGCAGCTCGTTCCCACACCTCTAGGAGAAGTCACAACCGAGCTGATGTGCGAAAACTTCCCCGATATAGTCGACTGCAAGTTCACGGCGTACATGGAAAGCCAGCTTGACGATATTGAAAGCGGGAAAACTACCATGCTCGATGTTATATCGGGATTCTACAAAAACTTCAGCGTAGAGCTTGAAGCCGCTTTAAAAAATGTAGCCGACCGCGATATCGAGCTGCCCGTTGAGGAGACGGATATAATCTGCGAGAACTGCGGAAGCCGAATGATAGTCAAAAACGGACGCTTCGGTAAGTTTGCCGCCTGCCCGAATTACCCCGCCTGCAAGAATACAAAGCCTCTTGCAAAGACAGGGGAAGGATTGGTAGAAAAAAAAGCTGAAAAGACCGACATGAAGTGTGAGCTTTGCGGCGCGGATATGATACTTCGCACGGGAAGATACGGCTCGTTCTACGCCTGCTCACGCTATCCCGAATGCAAATTCACTAAACAGAAGGTAAAATCCCTCGGAGTAAAATGCCCGGAATGCGGCTCTGATATTGTGACAAAATACGGTAAAAACAAGACTGTGTTCTATAGCTGCTCGCGCTATCCCGAATGCAAGTTCTCGTCGTGGGATATGCCTACAAACGAAAAATGCCCGAACTGCGGCGGAATGCTGTACCGTAAAAAAGGTAAAAATCAGCTGATATGCAAAACTGAAGGCTGCGGCTACAAGGTCGACATCCAGAACAGCGAAGATAGCGGAGAGACTGAAACCAATGAATAATATTAACGTATACGGCGCGGGTCTTGCCGGAAGTGAAGCGGCATGGCAGGCGGCACATCACGGAGCGCACGTCACTCTTTACGAGATGAAGCCGAGGAAAAAGTCCCCCGCACACCACAGCGATACCTTTGCGGAGCTTGTATGTTCAAACTCACTCCGCTCTGCCGAATTCACAAACGGTGCGGGACTTCTCAAAGAGGAGCTGCGCAGGATGGATTCGCTCATCATGGAAGCGGCTTATGCTTCAAGAGTATCGGCAGGCGGCGCTCTCGCGGTTGACAGAAATATCTTCTCGGAATATGTTACCGAAAAAATCAGAAGCTGCCCGAACATTGAAGTAGTCGAAGAAGAAATGACGGACATTCCCGCGGATGAGATAACCGTAGTCGCGACAGGACCTCTCACCTCCGACGCGCTTGCCGCAAAAATAGCTGAGCTTATCGGCGGAAAAAGCCTGTACTTCTACGATGCGGCGGCTCCCATAGTCGATTTTGAATCCGTTGACATGACGAAGGCGTTTTTTGCTTCCAGATACGACAAGGGAACGCCGGACTACATCAACTGCCCGTTCAATGAGGAAGAATATAAAGCCTTCTACAACGCTCTCATAACCGCCGAGGAAGCAAAGCTCCACGATTTTGAAAGCGGAGACAAGCTAAAAGTGTTCGAGGGATGTATGCCGGTCGAGGTCATGGGCAGACGCGGGGAAGATACCCTTCGCTTCGGTCCTATGAAACCTGTCGGAATAAAAAATCCCGCGACGGGAGAGGAATACTACGCAGTGGTTCAGCTCAGACGCGAGAATGACGAGGGAACGATGTACAATATCGTCGGCTTCCAGACTCACCTCACATTCCCCGAGCAGAGAAGAGTGTTCCGCATGATACCGGGACTTGAAAACGCCGAGTTTTTGCGCTACGGTGTTATGCACCGCAATACATTCCTCTGCTCTCCCGACCTGCTTGACGAGGATTATTCTCTCAGACAGAACAAAAATATCTTTTTCGCCGGACAAATGACGGGCGTGGAGGGATACATCGAGTCAGCCGCGTCGGGATTTGTCGCCGGAATTAACGCTGCGCTGAGAGCAAGGGGAGAGAGCGGTTACGTATTCCCGAAGGAGACCATGACGGGAGCAATGGCGTACTATATCTCGCACGGCGAAAAAACTCTCTTCCAGCCGATGAACGCGAATTTCGGAGTAATGCCGGCGCTTGAAACTAAGGTCAAAGGCGGAAAAAAGGCGAGAAACGAAGCATATTCGGCGCGCGCTCTCGCAAAAACCGATGAAATAATTGATATAGTAAAGAATTTATAAATATTACCGGTAACTGATGATGAAAATAATAATTGATGCAATGGGCGGAGACAACGCGCCTTTTGAGATTGTCAAGGGAGCCTGCCTCGCGTCCGAGAAATATAAATCAAAGCTCGTTCTCGTGGGAGACAAGCCCAAAATCGAAGCGTGCATGAAACAGCTTGACGCGGATTCCAGAATAATCGACATCGTTCATACCGACGTTCAGATTACGATGGAGGATGACCCGCTTACCGTAGTCAGAGCTAAAAAGGATTCGTCTATGACTATCGGACTGAATCTCTTAAAGGACGGCGGAGACGCGTTTGTTTCAGCCGGAAATACGGGAGCGCTTCATGTAGGCTCGTCCCTCATAATCCGCACGATTAAGGGAGTACAGCGTTCTGGTATCGCTACGATAATGCCGTTTGAAAAGCCCGTGCTTCTCATGGATTCCGGTGCGAACGTCAACGTCACGGCGGACTACCTTGTTCAGTGGGCGCTCATGGGACAGATATACATGAAAAACGTTATGGGAGTTGACGCGCCGACGGTAGGACTTCTCAACAACGGCGCGGAGGAACACAAGGGAACGCAGATTCAGATAGACGCGTACCAGAAGCTGAAAAACAACTCCAACATAAAGTTCATCGGAAACGTTGAGGGCAAAGAGCTTCCCACAGCTCCCTGCGATGTAGTCGTAACGGACGGATTCACGGGAAACATCACGCTCAAGCTCATCGAAGGCGTGTCGAAATTCTTCTTCGGATATATGAAGAAAATGTACACCCACAATGTGCTGACGAAAATGTCGTATCTCGCGATGAAGGATCAGCTGCGTGAGATGAAGCATAACTTTGACGCGTCGGAATACGGCGGAGCACCTCTTCTCGGACTGCAAAAGCCGGTAATAAAAGCCCACGGAAGCTCCGACGCAAAAGCAATAATGAACGCAGTAAGACAAGCCGAGGCATTCGTCAAAACCGGAGTTATCGAGGAGATTACACGGTCTCTTGAATCTATACGCGAGAACAACACTCCCGCTAAATGATACAGTAAGGTAGATAAAATGAACAATCAACAAAAACCAATCAGCGAGCTTGAAAAAGAAATAGGCTATACCTTCAAAAACAAAGAGATAATCACAGTCGCGCTCACACATTCGTCCTATTCAAACGAGATGAAGTCCCACGGCGAGAAGATACAGTTCAACGAAAGACTGGAATTTCTGGGAGACTCCGTGCTTTCCATCATCGTAAGCTCGTATATTTTCGAGAAATACAAGAACAAGCAGGAGGGCGACCTCACAAAAATAAGAGCCGCTGTCGTGTGCGAAAAGGCACTCTCGAAGTTCGCCGCAAAGATAGGACTCGGAGACTATATGTACCTCGGTCACGGTGAAGAGATAAACAACGGCAGAAAAAGACCCTCCATCACAGCGGACGCGTTTGAAGCTCTTCTTGCCGCGATTTACCTTGACAGCGGAGAAAACTTTGACGAAGTCGGCAGATTTTTGCTCCCGTTCATAGCGGATGAGATAGAATTCATCACCGAAACCGGAGTTTTTGTCGACTATAAGACCACTCTTCAGCAGATCGTACAGCAGGCGAATACCGAAAAGCTCGAATATGTCCTTGTAGGCGAGAGCGGACCCGACCACAACAAGAAGTTCAGCGTGGAAGCAAGACTGAACAGCAACGTTATCGGTCGCGGAGAGGGCAAAACTAAGAGAGAAGCCGAACAGATAGCGGCGCACGAGGCTCTTGTACTTTTCGGAGAAGCATAAACGTCCGATTGAGCTATGAAGAAAAACCATGTAAACATACCAGTGTTCATTCCTCACCTCGGATGCCCGAATATGTGTGTTTTTTGTAATCAGCGCGCAATTTCGGGTGTTTCTTCTTTTATTCCCGATATGGCTGAGGAGACTATCGAAACCGCTCTTTCTTCCCTTGACGGAATGGCGGACAGGACGGAAATTGCGTTTTTCGGCGGTTCTTTTACGGGAATTGACCGAGGACTTATGGTGTCCCTCCTTGACCTTGCACAGAGCTATGTTGAGGACGGACGTGTGTCGGGTATCAGAATGTCAACGCGCCCGGATTATATCGACGGGGAAATAATAAGCATCCTTAAAAATTACACCGTGAAAGCCGTGGAGCTTGGCATACAGTCGACCTCGGATAAGGTTCTCGCCGCTTCCAAAAGAGGACACACAAGCGAGTGCTCATTCCGCGCGATGACAATGCTGAGAGACGCCGGATTCACTACCGTCGGGCAGATGATGATAGGACTGCCGCTCTCGACCCGCGAGGATGAGGTAAAGACGGCTGAGGATATATGCTCGCTCGGCGCGTCAGGCTCACGGATATACCCGACCATTGTATTTCGCGACACGGAGCTATACGACATGACACAGCGTGGGGAATACGTTCCTCTCACGGTGGAGGACGCTGCCTTGAGAAGCGCGGATGCGCTCGAGGTTTTTGAAAGCAACGGAGTGGAATGCATCAGGATAGGACTGTGCGACTCCGAAAATCTTCATTCGGACAAAACATATTTCGCGGGACCGAATCATCCGGCTCTCGGAGAGATGATAATCGGTGAAGTATTCTATAAAAATCTCCGCCGCGCTATGGAAAAGATGGAAAATACCGACAGCATTACAGTATGCGTTCCATGCGGTGCAGTGTCTGCGGCTGTGGGACAGAAAAAACGGAACAAAATAAGACTTGCCGATGAGTACGGTGTGAGACGGATAAAATTTGTCGAGGACAGCTCTCTTACCGGCTATAATGTAAGGATAGAAAATAAT
>Ga0129314_1000554_pt1 | contig 38175 bp, 30 predicted proteins | sample O1111metagenome_FD_94431 | JGI IMG/M metagenome (GOLD analysis project Ga0129314, IMG submission 94431) | Orangutan individual fecal microbial communities from fecal samples from Wisconsin, USA - O1111 metagenome | ecosystem: Host-associated > Mammals > Digestive system > Large intestine > Fecal... | reverse complement strand
GGCTGCGTACAGGCGCGGGATGGGGTTGCCGGCAGGGTCGAGCACCTGGCCGTTCACGTTCTTCTCGGGGCCGCCGAGCGTGGAGCAAGAGCCCGGGTAGATAGCATAGGCGTAGTAGGGGCCTTCCTCGGAGAGGGCTACGAGCGTGGAGGCGGCGCGATCGAAACGCTCGTCGCGACCCTGCTCGCAGAAGCCGTTGTACTCGGCGACGGTGGCCACGAGCGCATCGGCGTCCATCCAGGAGTCCCAATCCTTCATCTGGGCGGCGAGCTCCTCAAGGGTGTCGGCCTTCATGATCCAGCCCTTGTCAACCTCGGCCTGGTTGTCCTGGCTCCAGCCATCCCAGTCGCGGATCTCGTCGGGCAGGTCGCTGGCGAAGTTGCCGCACTCGAAGAAGTCGCCCTGGCTCGTGGAGAGCTTACCGGCCTCGAAGGTGGCCTGGTCGAAGACGCACCAGGTGGGAATGCGGTCGAAGTCGCAAATGCGGTCGTCGAACGACATGAGCGTGTGCCAGCCGTTGTGGGGCGAGCCGGTGTTGTTCTCGTCGACGAAGCGCTTGCCCAGGCGGTTCACCCAGATGTAGGAGGGGCCGGACGGGAAGGCGAGGATGGAGAAGTCGTTTTCGGGGTCGCGGGTATACATGGAGGTCATCGAGATGACGTTGTCCATGTGCCAGAGCTTCGCGCCGACTTCCTCGACCATGCGGATGCCGTCGCCGGTGTTGAAGCGCCAACCCTCGAACTTGAAGGGATAAATCTTGAGGTACTTGTTCTTGAGCTCCTCGTTGAACTCAAAGCCGCCGCAGCACATGATGACGCCCTTGCGCGCCTTGACGGCCTTGGGGGTCTCGTCGTCGCCGATGAGCGTGTAGGCACCCACGATCTCACGCGTGGCGGGGTTCTGGATGAGGTGCTCGTCGTGGCAGTCGAACAGGATCTCGGCCCCGAGTTCAGCGCGCTTGGCGTCGAGCTCGTGGAAGGTCTTCATGCCGAAGCCCTCAACGGAGGAAAGGCGCTGGCAGCCGGCGAACTTGTTCTCGTCGAGCTTGTAGTACTCGGGGATCGAGCCGGCCAGGGCCGAGTCTACGATCTCGTAGGTCATGCCGTACTTGTCGGCATACTCGGTGTTGCGCGCGCATTCCTCGACCCAGGCATCGGCCATGTCGTCGGCGATGGCGCCCTTGGAGAACGTGCGCAGGTACTCCTTGAAGGTCTCCTTCTTGTCCTCGGGAATGATGGTCCACTCGCCGTTGTTGATGCGGGAGTTGCCGCCGCCCTCCACGGGGGCCTTCTCAAGGATGAGGACTTCCTGGCCGCACTCGTCGGCACCGATGAGCGAGGCCCACATGCCGGCTCCGCCGTAGCCGATGACGAGCAGGTCGCACTCGTAGTCCCAGGCTGCAGGCAGCCAGGAGTTGTCGGTGGCCTCGTCGGCCGTCGCAACTGCCGCGCCAGTAAGTGCGGCCATGCCGGCGGCGGCGCCAGCTCCCTTTACAAAGTTGCGACGAGATACGCTGTTGCCCATTTGCTTCCCCTTTCAGATGCGTGGTGCTCTTTTTTGCCGCTTTTGACGCAATGCTGGTATGCTTGTGTGTGCCACCCAGCGATGGGCGGCACCGGCGGCGTCTCGGGTTTGACTATTGCCGATAGGGGTCTTCGGGTCATCTCTCAGGCTGTCGTATTGATGGGTATTCAGACTCATACTGTGCGTCGTATGGGCTATTGAGCTGGTATTTTATGAGGAGTGGGCACATGGGTGCAGTTGGGGACACGCGGCCGCGCGCCAAGGGCAGGGCGTTTGCCGCGGGCGCGGGGGAGGAGCGCGATAGGCTCGATCCGTTTGAGCTTGTCGTCCTGGCGCTTGGTTTCGGTCTCTGCCACGCCTGGGTCGTGGGGTTTCTGGCCTTTGCGGCCCGTTACAGCCTCAATGAGTCCGGCCTGTTTGGATACGACCAGGTGTACCTTTTTGCTGGGGCCCTTGCGGCGATACTCGTGTCGTGTCTCTCGTGCGCACATCGCCCGGGTAGCCCGGCTCGCTGTGCCGTGCGCAACGCAGGGGCGGACGCTTCCAAAAGCTTAAGCGATGCGCCCGCTGCCAATTCGATTCGTTTCACCCTTGTCAACGTGGCATGCTGCATCGTCGCTCTTTGCATGCTTGGAGTGGCTGCGTCAACGTTGATGAAGCCCCTTCTCTTGGTTGCCTTTGCGCTGTGCGGAGCTTCTTCGGCTTTGCTGCAGGTAGCATGGGGCATCCGTTTCAGCCGCCTTGGGATGGCCACGGCGCTTTTGTCGGTCCCCATGGGCGCCATGGCGACGGCGATCATTATGATAGTCTTGCCCGATTCGGCGCTGCTCATGTGCCTCTATGTGTTGCCCACCCTGTCGCTTCTGCTGCTTCATGCGCACCGAGCGGGCGACGGTGCGGTGGTTTTGAGCCTGAAAGAGCAGGAATCACGCAATCAGGCTGGCGATATGTGTGATTCTCGTGCCGCAGACGAGCGGGGTGAGGCGGTCTCGCTTGCGACCTTCGTCCGCCTGATGGCATCCATCGCGGTGTTTTCCCTGGTGGGACGCTGTCTCGACTCGTTTCCAGCCGCGACAGTCGAGGGTGGGGTCCCTTCATTCGTGGCGGACAACTACGCGTTTCTGGCCGTCTTCGCCGTGGGTGCCGTGCTTGCGGTGTTTGCGCTGATGTTTCGAGAGCGCTTTGACGTCATGCTTGTGTATCGGTTGTCGCTGCCTTGCATGGTGGCTGGGTTTGCGATTCTCACCATGTTCATGGACCGATTCACCGTGGTCTCCATCGCCGTGGTGACGGTGGGCTATGAGTTTTTTGACCTGCTGTTTTGGGTATTGCTGGTCGGGCTGTCCAGGCAGGGGGCCGCGCCGCGTCCGCTGTTTGTGTTTGGGTGGGGCGTGGCGATGACGTATGCCGGCATGGGAGCGGGCACGCTGTTGTCGCGCATCGTGGTGCCGCCCATCCTTGCCAGCACTCTTGACATGTCAGCCTTGGCGCTCATGTGCATTCTGGTTCTTGTCGTGCTGGTCGTTCTCGTTTTGCCTGAGGGCGTGCTTTCCAAGGTGGGGTTTGTGGGCCGCATGGGCGAGGGTTCCCACATAAGCGGCGAGGCTGCCGAGTCTCTCGAGACCCGCTGCGAGGTGGTTGCTGCCCGTTGCGACTTGACCCCGCGCGAGCGCGATGTACTGCTCTTGCTTGCCCGCGGTCGCACGCTTTCTGTTGTGGCGCGCGAGCTCAACATTGCAGAAGGCACCGCCCGCACTCATATGATGCACATCTATACGAAGCTCGGCGTGCACAAGCAGCAGGAGCTTATCGACATGGTGGAGAACGAAAGCTGTTAAGGCTTGAACTGCGGCTCAAAAAAGCCCGCTTCCCTTTGTGGAAAGCGGGCTTGTGAGTGCGTTGGGTTGGTGCTTGTCAGCTTGTCGAACTACCAGCTCAGCAGCTCATATCCCGTCTCGGTGACGACGAGCTGGACTTCCCACTGGGCGGAGTCGCTGCCGTCGGCGGTGCGTACGATCCAGCCGTTGTCCTCGTCGGTGGTGATGGTGGGTTCGCCGGCGTTCACCATGGGCTCGATGGTGAAGCACATGCCCGGCGCCATGATGGGGCCGGTGCCAGCATCTTCCACGAAGCTCACGAAGGGGTCCTCGTGGAACTCCTTGCCGATGCCGTGGCCGCCGTACTCGGCCACCACAGAGAAGCCGGCGTCGGTGGCCACCTTGTTCACGGCGGCGCTCACATCGCCCAGGTGCGCCCAAGGCTTCACGGCGGCAAGGCCGGCCTCGACCGCGGCCTTGCAGGTCTCCACGAGGCGCTTGCGCTCCTCGCTCACCTCGCCGATGCAGTACATGCGCGAGGAGTCGGAGAAGTAGCCGCCCTTGATGGTGGACATGTCGACGTTGATGATGTCGCCGTCGTGCAGCACCTCGTTCTCGTCGGGAAAGCCGTGGCAGATGACGTCGTTCACCGAGGTGCACACACTGAAGGGATAGCCCTCGTAGTTGAGGTCGGCGCTCACCGCGTCATGCGCGGCCAGGTATTCCTCCACCCAGCGGTTGATGTCGGCGGTGGTGACGCCGGCCTTGATGTGCTCGCCCACGTAGTCGAGCACGCCCACGTTTACCTCGGCGGACGCCTTGATGCCCTCGATGTCGGCCGGGGTCTTGAGCAGAACCCTGCTCGGCACCTCCTCGCCCTGCATGTAGAGTTCTTGCAGGCGGGTGTCGATGGCCTCGTGGCACTTCTTGTACTTCTTGCCGCTTCCACACCAGCAGGCGTCGTTGCGGCCGAGTTCGGGCATGTTGTCGTACATTGCGTTACCCCCGTTGTGATAAGAGTTTGACGCAAGGACGATACTCCAAATGCCTGCGCACCGCCTGCCGAAACGCAAGTTCGCGGGTCATCACACTGAAAACGTAGGCAAAGGGGCCGCCGCACCCGCGCAGTTCAGATTGGGATGCAGCGGCCCCTTGGAGTCGGGCGCTCGTTAAGTTGTGTGACCCGACCTTTTGAGCGTGTACTATGCGGCCTTCTCTGCCTGCGCGGCCAGGTCGCCGAAGAGTTCCATCTCGCACTCGAGGTACCCGCGCGTGATGAGTGCAAAGCCGCGGTAGAACTTCGTGGTTGCGCAGCGCTCCACGTCCTTCGTGAAGTTGGGCACCCATGCGTTGAGGTGGTCCTGCAGGAAATGCGACTGGTCGTTGAGCAAGTCCTGGGCAAGCTTCGTGTCCGCCGAGCGCAAGGCATCGGCGGCGCGGGTTGCCATGGTGCTCATATACTCGAACTCCAGTGCCACATGGTCCTCACCCTCGCGCCAGCTCTCGTCCTTCTCAAGGCCGGCGGCGCGGTAGCAGGCCAACACCTCGTCGCGAGATTCCTGCATGAGCAGGTGCTTCTCGGAACGGTACACGCTCTCGAAGGGGTAGGCGGCACTTGCGTGGTCACCGGTGTAGCCGATGAACGCGCGCACATAGTCCTTCGCAAGGTCGAGCAGGCTGTGCTCCCAGGTCTGGCCCAGCCACTTCACGAGCAGGCGATACCCCTCGTCGACGTCCTTGTTGCCCGTGTTCGCTGCATAGTTCGCTGCCTGCAGCTGGTCAAGAAGGGCCTGGTCAGCCTCAACGCGATAGACGCGGCTGAGCAGCGCATACATGTTTGCGCGCGACTCGCATGCGCCGGCGAGCTCTGCAAGCTCCTCTGCCTCCATCTTCTCCGGGTCGATGTCGCCCAGCGTCCTTGCTGCATGGGGCGCCTTCTCTGCGGCGGCAAGGGAGGCGATGAGCTCAGGGGTGGGCGTGAGCTGGGCCACTGCCTCAGGCTTGGGGGTGGCGTCGAAATTGGGGTTGATAACGCGGTTCTTGGTGCATTCCTCGCGGTTCATGGTGTCGTCCTTGTCTTGTTGTGCGTCGGCATTACTGCGGTTGCGACGCCGACTTTCGAATGCATGTGGCCCTGTTCGCTTTGACGGCCCTTCGGGGGATTAGCGCGATGCGTCCTCAAGGTAGGAGCGCCCCAAGTCGGTGATTTTCCAAGCACCGTCCCATTCCACTGCGCCGGCCTTCTCAAGACGCTCGGTGAAATGCTGGGCAAAGAAGCGCGGCGACTGCACGAGGGGGTCCTTGTCGATGGCAGCCGAAAGCGCGGGCGTCGTGGTGCCGCCGTTGTCGGCGCACATGTCGAGCACGCGCAGGTAGATGTCCATGTACGTGGCGTCGTCCGCCAGCAGGCGGGCAAGGTCGGCCTTCGGGTCGAAGCTGTCGAGGTATGCAAGGCCAATCTCAGTTGTCCGCCAGAGCTTCTGAGCGGGCTTGGCCGGGCGCAGGTACTCGACTCCGTTGACAACCTCGATTTGAGGCTCGTCGCTCTCGTTTTCCTCGTCGGCGTCGGTTTCGACCTCCAGCGCTCCCGCTTGCTGCAGCATGGTGCAAAGCGCGGCGCCGTCGTACACGCTTGCGTTGTGCGACTGCAGCTCGGCGACATGCTCGTCGACCTCGGCGACCGCATGGGGCTCGCGGCAGAAGTCCAAGATGCCCAGTAAAGAGTCGCGTCGCGTGGCCATGCGCTGCATCAGTTTTTCCAGCGCTTTAGGATCGCCTGCATCGCGATGCCCCGCGGCTTGGGCGATCGACTCCTGCAGCGTTGGGCCGGGCTGCCATGCTGCCTGCGCTCCGCAATCAGGGTCGCCGCACTCAATCTCGTCGTTTTCCATCTGGCTCATCCTCATCAGCTCCTCATGTGGTTGCGATGCTGCAATCCTAGGTTTGAACTGGGGGATGAGTCACCCATACGGGCGTATGGTTGGGTTATTGTTTTTGCTGTTCTTCCTGGTTGTAGATGAAAACGAGCAGCTCCTGGCGGGAGTGCACGCCGAGCTTGGAGTAGATGTTGCGCATGTGGTAGTTGAACGTGCCCGGGGCGATGCAGAGCGTGTCTTGAATCTGCGCGGTGGACTCGCCGGCGACAAGCAGCCTCAGCACGTCGGCCTCGCGAGGGGAGAGGCCGAACCGCTCGGCGGTGAGGTTCGCCACAAGTTCGCTCTGCGACACGGCGCTCTCATCTGACTGCGACGTGTCGGCGATATCTTCCTGCTGTGCAACAGCCTCCTGGGTCGGCATGTCCACGCCCGCCGCACGCGTGTTGAGCGACGGCGTGGCGAGAGACTTGCGGCGCAGAAGCAGGTACATCATGAGCAGGCCTGCGATGATGACTTCGGACCCAACGAGAAGCACGCCGCCTGCAAACTGCGCGCCCGCCTGGTCGCCCAGGTGCTCCATGATGGCGGCCGTGCACAGCGCGCCGCTCAGGTCGGACAGGGCCATGACGACTCGACCGATCATGAACGTTTTGGCGCACGACAAGTCGAAGAGCAGCGCAAACAGCACCGCCTCGAACATGAGCATGAGCTCAAGCGCCATGCTTCCTATGGCATAGACGATGCCGGGCGCATCGTTTGGGGTGAAGCGGATAAGGGGCAGCGCGAAAATGAGGAAAACGACAAGCGGCGCGACGAACAGCGGCAGAAACGCCTTCGGATTGTTTTGGACAATCAACCAGCCCGTTATAAGGAGAATGAGCACCGAAGTGATGCACGAAAAGGCGAAATGGTAGCCCGCATTGATCGACTCGATTTGGTTGAGGCTTCCCGTTGTGAGGCCGATGAGGCACACGGCCACGATGAGTATCAAATAGATGCAGCGGGAGTGCGAGGGCTTCGACTTGGTTCTGTCGGTATCTGGGCGGGCCTGGTCGGCCGGGGACGCCGCATAGCGGTCGGCATATATGAGGCAGCCGCCCGACGCCAGGGGAAGCAGCGTGGCGAACACAAGTGCGATTGCGGCAAACACGTAGGTTATTGCCAGGCACGTGATGAGGACGGCGGCAAATATAAGCGGGAGGTTGACGACGAACGCCCTCGCCTTGGCCCGGCCAAAGGCACTCGCCCAATGTGCGGCAAGAAGCGCCGAGCCCGCGCCGCTCAGGATGCCGCCGATAACGAGCAAGGCGGTGTTGAGGCTGCCGGGCGTCAATCCCGATGCCGAGAGGGCGTAGATAAGCGTACCCAGAGAGCAGGCAACCGGGGCGGCGATGACTCCAGCACGCGACCGCACGAGGTGCATGAAGTTCTTTGTCCTCGCGATTCCGTAGCCAAGCACGATGACGAGGCTGATCATCGAGTAAAAATAGACGGGGTTGAACACACCGAACTCAATGTCGTGGTTTGATTGCCCGGCAAATCCGGGAATGACGTTGTACATGAAGAGGCAAAGCCAGGCCAAGTGAAACGAGAAGCCCAACAAATCAGGCCTTACAAGTGCTGAGATATTTCCCTCGCGGCTCATGACGTTGGCCCCATTTTGTTCAGTCATGCCGTGCATCCCCATTGCCCCTTTAAATCACTCTTAAGAACTCGCAGGTAAACGGCGAGTTTTCTGTCAACCCATAAAACCGAACGGTTTCAGACAGGTCACCTGGCGCCGCCAATCATACACCAAACCATAAGTCTGAAAGTTCTCCCGGACCCCCTGCGTAGTCAATGATTGCACCGTGCAGCCGCCGAGCACGACCTCGGATGCACAAAGACGTAGAGGAAACACAAGGGAGGAACATGGACATGCAGAAAAGCATGACGCGCCGTACGTTTGCCAAAGTGGCGGCAATCGCCGGTGCGGCAGCGGCCTTTGCAAGCGCACCCCTGAGCGCTCTTGCTGAGATTCCGCTCGACAAGACTGATCTTGTCAAGACCGAGATGGGCGACCAGGGCGACGGCGTGAAGCTCGTCCGCACCTGCTGCCGCGCCTGCGGCAAGAACGAGTGCGGCGTCATCGTCACCGTGAAGGACGGCCGCGCGGTCAAGGTCGAGGGCGACGCCGAGACGGCGTTCCATTCGATGGGCAACTGCTGCACCAAGAGCCAGGCGTCCATCCAGGCTGCCTATCATCCCAACCGCGTCTACCACCCCATGAAGCGCACGAATCCCAAGGGTTCCACCGACCCGGGTTGGGTGCGCATCTCCTGGGATGAGGCGTACGGCACTATCGCCGAGAAGTTCCATGAGTTCATGGACAAGTACGGCCCCGAGTCGCTGTTCTTCATGGGCGGCACGAGCCGCATCTGGACACAGCACGCCTATGCCGCGTGGCTGCAGATGACGGGAAGCCCCAACGCGGTGACCGCCTGGCAGATCTGCAAGGGCCCGCGCCACATGGCATCGATGATGGTCTCGGAGTACTCCTACTCCTGGATGGCCACCACCGACCGTCCCCGCGTTTTCGTTTCTTGGGGCGGCGCCTCCGAGATCTCCAACTACGACGAGAGCTGCCGTACCACGGTTGACCTTGCCAAGACCGCCGAGGCCTACATTTCCGTCGACCCGCGCATGACCAACCTGGGCCACGAGGCCGATATCCACATGTACCTCAAGCCCGGCACCGACGGCGCACTGGCTCTTGCCTGGACCGATGTCGTCATCGAGAATAAGCTGTACAACGACCTGTACGTGAAGCGCTGGACCGACGCCCCCTTCCTCGTGGTCGACGGCATGGAGCCTTCCGGCGAAGTGCCCGTGCAGCATAAGATTGCCTGGAGCCTCTGCAAGACGATGTCCACGACCCTTCTCAAGGAGTGCGACCTCAAGGAGGGCGGCAGCCCCCAGCGCTTCATGGTATGGGATGAACTCGCCGGCACCGACGCTGACCACCCGCTGCATGAGAACGACCCTTCCGGCCACCTCACCTACTTCGATGCCCAGACGGGCCTGTGGGAGAACGAGCCCGACGTCGTGTGGGACAAGTTCTACGACAATCCCCAGCCCAACCTCCCCAAGGGTACGGTCCCTGGCCGCATCGCCGAACAGAGCCCGTTCGACCCCGAGATCGACCCTGCCATCTATGGCGAGTTCGAGGTCACGCTCAAGGACGGCAAGACCTACCAGATGAAGCCTGTCTGGGAGCACTATGCGGCTCGCGCCCATGAGTTCACGCCCGAGATTGCTGCGGAAATCACCGGCGTTTCGGCTGACGACATTCGCAACGCCGCCCTCACCTGGGCCACGCCCATCGACCCCTCCACGGGGTACGGTAACGGCGGTCTGCAGTACATGCTCGCAGCAGAGCACGCCTGCAATGCCATCCAGAACAACCGCGCTCTCGACAACCTTTGCGGCATCACCGGCAACTTTGACACGCCCGCCGGCATGCGCGGCCCGAGCTGCGGCATGTTCAAGCGCATGGACGACTCGCAGCCCCTTCTGGCCGCCGAGCACGGCGAGGGTGTTGACTTCTCCGTCTTCCCTGAGAAGATCCTCGGCCATGACCGCATCCCGACCTTGTCTTGGTGGCAGCAGTGGGCCGATGCCAACGCCGTCGCCGACGCAATCCTCACGGGCGACCCCTACCCCGTGCGCGGTGGACTCTGCGAGGCCTCCGGCTTCATGAACCAGGGCAATTCCCTCAAGTACTGGGACGCCCTCAACGCCCTCGACTTCTTTGTGGTCCAGGACCTGTGGAAGACCCCGACGACCGGCGCCGCCGACATCATCCTGCCCGTCCTCCACTGGCTCGAGGTCGACTTCCCGCGCCTCTCGCAGGGCGCGACCGGTGCGCAGGGCGCAAACTGCCGCTGCATCGAGCCTCCCGCCGACTGCAAGTTCGACCTGCAGATCGTCCTCGACCTGTACAAGGCCATGGGGGTGCATTGGTGCGACGACCCGGTCGCCTCGGGCTATGGCGAGGGCAACTACTGGCCCGACGTCGAGATGCTGCTCTCGGGCGTTGTCGCCCCGATGGGCGTTGACTGGCAGGGCTACAAGGAGGCCTTCCAGAAGCACGGCTGGTGGGACTGCCGCGAGATCAACCCCGAGGTCTGGGGCACGTACCGCCGCTACGAGACCGGCATGATGAGCGAGCCGAAGATTGTGGGTCTCACGCCTGCCGGCAACCGCATGAAGGGCTTCTCCACGCCCACCCGCAAGCAGGAGCTCTGGTCCACCGTCATGGAGACCTACGAGCCCTCGGGCAAGTTCAACCTTCCTTCCTGGGAGCCCGCGCCCCGCACCGAGCTCGCCGACCCCTCGATCGTCGAGGAGTGGCCGTTCCTCATGACCACCGGCCGCCGCATCCCGGTGTACTTCCACTCCGAGCACAGGCAGCTGCCCTGGTGCCGCGAGCTGTGGCCCGTGCCCAAGTGCGAGATCAACCCCGTCGACGCCGAGAAGCTGGGCGTCACCCAGGGCGACTGGGTGTGGATCGAGTCGCCCGAGGGCAAGGTGCGCCAGACCGTGGACCTGTACTACGGCGTGGAGCCCGGCGTCATCAACTGCGAGCACCAGTGGTGGTACCCCGAGCTCGACCAGGCCGGCGGCGGCTTCGAGCTGTCCACCATCAACTGCCTGGTAACGGGCGAGGACCAGGACCCAATCTGCGGCGCCTCCTACCTGCGCGCCTACAACGTGAAGGTCTACAAGGCCACGGCCGACAACTCCCCCTTCGGCAACCCCGTGCCCTGCGGTGAGGACGGCACGCCCATCATCTGCGACGCCTCCGACCCGCGCCTGCTCGACTGGATGCCCAACTACGAGATTCGAAACGAGGCGTAAGCGATGGCACACAAGACTATCGTCACCGACCTGAACCGCTGCGTCGGCTGCCTGGGCTGCATCGTCGCCTGCAAGACGGTAAACGACGTGCGCGTCGGCTCCTTCCGCAACAAGGTGCTGCGCCAGGGGCCCTTCCCGCGCGAGGAGGGCGGCAACTGGCCCGACATCGACATGTACTTCCTGCCCGTCTCCTGCCAGCACTGCGCGAGCCCCGAGTGCGTCACGGTGTGCCCCACCGGCGCCTCGCACATCAACGAGGAGGACGGCACCGTCCAGATCGATAAGGACCAGTGCATCGGCTGCGGCGCGTGCCTGACGGCCTGCCCCTACGGCTGCCGCTACGTCGACGTGGACACCTCGGTGGCCGAGAAGTGCGACCTGTGCGCCTCCATCACCTCCGAGGGCGGCCTGCCCCAGTGTGTGAGCCAGTGCGGCGGCATGGCCCGCTGGTATGGTGACCTGGACGAGGGCATCGAGTCCTTCAAGGGCCCGCGCGGCGAGACTCTGGGCGACTTTGTCGAGGAGTTCTCCGACTCCGACCTCTACCGCCTGGACGATGAGGGCAACGCACCCCAGGGCGTCTACATCCTGCGCCGCATGGCCTGGCAGGGCGGCGATGTCTCCATGCAGTAAGCTCTGGAGATAAGGCCGGTCGTCCAACTCCTCATACCCCGGCCGGTCTTACAACCCAGGACCTACACAGCCCCGCGAGTTTTGCGCTCGCGGGGCTTTTTTGTGCGCGGCGGATGACAGCCAACCTCAAAAAGCGCATCACCCCTGAGGTTGTATTGTCGTCTGAGCAGGGCTTTCGCACCGCAGGTTTGATGCGGACTCTTGGCGTGGCGTGCATTATCGAAATCGTTCACAGCCGAGCGGCGCGCCGCCGCACAGGCTCAAGGCACGTCATAGTTGAAGGGGAGAAGCAATGTCTCGCACGAACACTACTGCATGCACTCGTCGTTCTTTTGTCGCCGGCTCCGCCGCCACGGCCGCCCTGGCCAGTGTCGCCCCCGCAGCCGCCATCGCTGAGGAGGCTCCCGCCGCAACGCCTGCCAACCGTTGGCAGTCCGAGGCCGCTGCTGCCTGGCAGACCGCTCCCGAGCCTGTCGCCGAGGACCAGATCACTGACGGAGGCACCTTCGACGTCGTCATCGTCGGCGGTGGCCAGGCCGGTACCTGGACTGCCAAGTACGCCGCCAAGAACGGTTTGACCGCTGCTGTTGTGGAGTCTCAGGAGGAAGAGTCCCACATGTACATCGGCGGCGAGGTCGGCACCATCAACAACCCCTGGGCCCTTGCCCACGGCGCCACCGAGATCGATCCCCAGGATTTCATGCGTGAGGTCTACCGCCGCAACCAGGGCCGTTCCAACCAGCGCATCATCAAGGCCTACGTCGACCACTCCGGCCAGTTCCTGCAGGACGTCATCGAGGAGATGGGCGAGGATTGGATGGACGAGCACGAGCTGCACGTCACGAGCTGCCCGCCCGACGACCGCATCGTCATGGACCCCTCTGGCTACAAGTATTACCTGGGCACCGTCATCTTCCGCGACCCCGACATGGCGCTTTCCGAGTGGAGCTGGAACGAGGTCATGACGAAGATGAAGGCCGACTCCCAGGAGGACGGCGCAAAGTGGCTGTTCAACAGCCATGCCGAGTATCTTGAGAAGGATGCGGACGGCCGCGTCGTCTCTGTCGTCGTCCTCAACCGCGCCGACGGCACCTATAGCCGCCTCACGGCCACCAAGGGCGTCATCCTCACCGGTGGCGACTTCGCCGGCAACGTTGACATGATGCGCGACATCAACGACGAGTACCGTCACCTGGCCGAGAGCCTGGGCGACATTGAGCTTGCCGCCGCAATCCCCATGTTCCTCGAGCGCGACGGTTCTGCCATCGCCATGGGCGTTTGGGCCGGTGGCCACATCGAGGTTGGCCCGCACGCCGGCATGAACACCGGCCAGGCCGGTCCCGAGGCTCCCTGGGGCCCCGGCTATGTCATGCTCAACCAGCTCGGCAAGCGTTTCTGCGATGAGTGCGCCGGCGGTGCCGAGGGCTCGGCCTACATGGTTCCTCGCCAGCCCAAGGGCTCGGTTGTGGCCATCGCCGACGCCAACTGGCAGGACCTCGTGTATTCCATGCCTCCCTGCCACGAGGCCGTGGACTACGCTCGCTCCAAGGGTTGGCCCGCAACGGTCGAGAGCATGGAGGCTGTGAAGCCCGGCGACGAGCCCACCACCGCCATCGCTTACTCCAGCCAGCCCGACGTGTACTGCGCCGAGACGCTCGAGGACCTCGTGCGTGTTGTCGGCTGCTGGGACGAGGACGAGCAGGCTGCGGCTCTCGCGGAGCTCAAGCGCTATCAGGAGATGGCTGCCGCCGGCCAGGACGACGACTTCGCCAAGGACCCCCGCATCCTTGCCGTCACGAAGCTCGACACGCCTCCCTTCTACGCCGTCGTGGGTTCCACCACGGCCATGAACCCCGGCCTGTGCCAGACCTGCGGTCTTGACATCGACGACGAGCATCATGTCCTCGACTTCGACCTGCGCCCCATCCCCGGCCTCTTTGCCGCTGGCAACAACGCCGGCAACCGCTTCTGCGTGCAGTACTCAACGCCGCTGTCGGGCATGAGCCTGGGCTTCTGCCTCACCGAGGGTCGCCTGCTCGCCGAGGGCCTGGCCGACGGCTCCATCGCCTAAGTCGGGACGCTGCTGCTTTAAGACATGCCTGAACTGCCTGGGTCGGCCCGCGCATGCGTGCGCGGGCCGACCCTTTCTGTAGTATGGCCCTGCGCTTGGTAAAGAGAGGGCATCATATAATACAAGTTCGTGTGCCCCCAGCTCACGTATGCGTTATCCTTATCCCGTTTGAGGGAAAGGGGAGCTCGTGGCTGGCAATTCAATACATGAGGGGAAGTCTTGTCTTGCCTTGCTACCGAGGCCGTTCTGTCGCTTTATAGGGTTCGCCTTCACGCAAGCTTGGCTTGTGGGAGTTTGTCTGGGACGGGCTGTGTGTTTTACGCCGAGGCCTTTGGTGTCGTTGATGACCGACGCCGCCCTTCCCGCATGCGCCGGTATCGCTGTTTCATCGGCAGTGGTGCTCGCTTGTACGCTGCACATCGTCCCCCTGTGCCGAAGGCGCGTTGCGTGCTTTCTCGCGGCGTTGACATGCTGCTTGTGCTCGGTGGCTATGGCTTGCTCCTCGTATGGCATATTGCCTGCTAGTATCTTTGCTCTCGCTTCCTTTTTTGCTGGTGCTGCGGCTGGTGCGCAGGTTTTGGCATGGCAGGAGTACTTCGCAACGCTTGGGGCGCGCTGTGCCATTACCGGCATGGCCGTGTCATCTGCTCTGGGTGCCGTCCTTTTCCTCGTATGCGAGTTTCTTCCGCAGCCCTTTGGGGCCGTGCTGTTTGTCGCGCTGCCTATTCTGGGCGAGTTGACCCGCCGCCCGCCCGTGGGCACGCGCTTTTTCTCTACGACAGGTGAGCCGATAAGCACCCGACAGCTGCTCTCCAACATGCTGCATGACTATTCGCCCAGGATGTACGTGCTGTGCGCTCTCATGGCGCTGGCTTTTAGCTGCGGCTGCTCTCTGACCACGCCGGATTTGGAGATTCTTGCCGGGCCGGGCGGCGCGTTTTTCGTCGTCCTTGTGGGGCTCGTCATGTGTGCGGGCTGCGCTGCCGTGCTTCTCACGACCCCGCAGCGCCTCATGCGCCTCTTCTATGTTGCGCTTCCGCTGCTCATGTTTGACGCCGCCATGCTCGGCTGGGATATTCCTGCGATGCGGACGGTGGAGCTCTTGGCGGGCGCCGCAGGCGTGTCGCTCGCATATTGCCTGGTGTGGGCGCTCATGGTGAGCGTCGCTCAAAGCAAGCGTCTGGCAACCTTGGGCCTTATAGCCTTTTTGCACACGTCGTGCTTCTTAGGCGTCGTGCTGGGGCAGCTCGCGGTGGGTGCCGTGCGTGCGGACGTGGGGCACGGCTCCATCGTCATGCTGGCCTGCCTGGGAGCGGCTACCCTGCTCTTTGCGGGCTTCAATGGCAAAGTCACGGTGAGCGAGGAGATGTTTTCGGCTCCGCAGGGCGACCAGCTTGAGCGCGCCGTGTGCGACCTTGCGCAAGAGTGCGGCCTCACGCCCCGCGAGGTCGAGGTGCTTCAAGCGTGGTCGACGGGCCATAACGCGGCCTATATCGAGCAAAACCTGGGCATTTCGCGCAACACGGTGAAGACCCACCTCAATCATATCTATCAAAAGACCGGCACTGCGGGTAGGGAAGAGCTGCTGGGCCTTCTCGATCAGCGTAAGGCTTCAATAAAGTAGGGAGAGGGGCGTGCGCCTAAGGCCGTATGCGGGGCGCGCTATGCCGCTCGCCGCTCACGGTGAGTACGTTTGCTGTTCGTTTTGAACCGATGGCGTGGGTTTGGAAACATTTCTGTAACCAGAGAGTCAAGATGAGGTAATCTTTTCGCTTAACTGCGCTCCATAGCGTATGAAATTCCAAGGGAATGTTCTGCCAAAAGGAAAGGCGATACCTGCGATGTCCCAGACGACCGGCACGGCAAGCGCATGCAAGACTGCTTGCGCCGACACGGCTTTCATCACCAAGCTTGGCCTTGAGGGGGCGGAACCTGCGCTCGTGCATGTGGACATGGCTCCTGCCAACCTCATCGAGGCATCCGTCGAGCGCCACGAGGGCACCCTTACGAGCACCGGCTCCATCGCGGTGACCACGGGCGAGTACACGGGTCGTGCCCCGCAGAACCGTTTCATCGTCGACACGCCCAACGTGCACGACCGCATTGCATGGGGCAAGGTCAACGCGCCCATGGCAACCGAGAACTTCGACCGCATCTACGAGGGCGTTCGCGCCTATCTTGCCGAGCGTGACACGTATGTCGTGCGCGGCATGGCCGGCGCCGACCGCGCTCATTCGCGCAACTTCGCCGTGGTGTGCGAGAAGCCCCACCAGGCCCTCTTCGCCCGTCAGATGCTCGTGAGGCCCGCCGCCGAGGAGCTTGCCTCCTACGAGCCCGATTTCGTGGTGCTTGCCGCCCCCGACTACCGCTGCAACCCCGAGACCGACGGCACCGCCACCGAGTCGGTCGTGGCCATCAACTTCGAGCGTCGCATCATCATCGTCGCGGGTACCGGATACTCTGGCGAGATCAAGAAGTCCATCTTCTCCACGATGAACTACCTGCTCCCCGTTGAGGACAACGTGCTGTCCATGCACTGCTCCTCCAACGTCGACCCGCAGACGGGCCGCACGGCGGTCTTCTTTGGCCTGTCGGGCACCGGCAAGACCACCCTTTCGGCCGACCCCACCCGCAGGCTCATCGGCGACGACGAGCACGGTTGGTCTGACGAGCACGTCTTCAACATCGAGGGCGGCTGCTACGCCAAGTGCATCGACCTCACCGAAGAGGGCGAGCCGGACATCTACCACGCCATTCGTTTTGGTTCGGTCACTGAGAACGTCATCATCTCGGCCAGGACCTGCGAGCCCGATTACTCCGACACGCGCATCACCGAGAACACTCGTGTCGCCTACCCCGTCGAGCACATCGACAACGCCGTGCTCGAGGGCGTTGGCACCACGCCCAGCGTCGTCGTCTTCCTCACGGCTGACGCGTTCGGCGTGCTGCCTCCCATCTCGCGCCTCTCTGAGGAAGCCGCCATGTATCACTTCATGACGGGCTTTACCTCCAAGGTCGCCGGTACCGAGCAGGGCATCAAGGAGCCGGTTCCCACGTTCTCCGCTCTCTTCGGCGAGCCCTTCATGCCGCTTGACCCGCTCGAGTACGCTGAGATGCTCAAGGAGCGCATCGAGCGCGACCACGCTCGCGTCTACCTGGTCAACACCGGCTGGACCGGCGGCGGTTACGGCGTGGGCCATCGCATGAAGCTCTCCGCCACCCGCGCTATGGTGCGTGCCGCGCTTTCCGGCGAGCTCGATGAGCAGCCTTTCAGCCATGACGAGCGTTTTGGCGTCGACGTGCCCCTGAGCTGCCCGGGTGTGGACGCGGCGCTTCTCGACGCCCGTGGCACGTGGGCCGATGGCGCGCAGTACGACCTTGCTGCCGACCATCTTGCCGACATGTTCCAGAAGAACTTCGCCGCGCGTTACCCCCATGCGCCTGAGGCAGTGCGCCAGGCTGGTCCCAAGCCTCTCTCGGACGACGTCAAGGAGGCTGACATAGTCAACTCTGAGCCTATGTGCGACGTTAACTCTACCGCTGGCGTCCGTCTGGACAGCCCGGCAATCTAGCGCGTCGTCGCAGTTCTTTGCCTGATAGGGCCGACCGTCTGCGTCCTTCTCATGGAGTGACGCGGCGGTCGGTTTTTGTTTTATACAATTCTTCCCGTCGTTTATAAGGGGCTTGGGCGCGCTGGTGCGCGGCTGAGCCCTTCGGTGTGGGTGTCGCCCCCTTGTCCCATGCCGTCGCTTGAGTGAGGGGCGCGAAAGTCGAGGTCTTCGGTGTCTGGCGCACAATCCCTGTCTGTTGCCCGCACGCGTGTGTGCGTTGCCCTGCTTGTTGTACTGGGCTTCACTTTGGGATGTTCCGAATTCATCATCATCGGCATTACCCCGCAGATTGCCGCCGACTATGGCGTGGGCCTGTCTCAGGTGGGCATGCTCATCAGCGTCTTCGCCGTCACGTATGCGTTTGTGACGCCTACGTTGGCCCTCACCACCGGGCGCTTCAAGCGGTTTCATCTGCTCATTGCATACTGCATCGTCTTTTGCCTGGGCAACCTTCTGTCGCTCATCGCCCCCAACTTCGAGGTCCTGCTTATCTCGCGTATCCTGATTGGCTCGGTGTCCGGAGCGCTTCTTGCTGTTGGCGTGACGTTCATCCCTGAGCTATTGGGGCCCAGCAAGGTCTCCATGGCCATCTCGGTCATCTATGCGGCGTTCTCGGTTGCCATGGTTATTGCGACCTCGGCCGGCAAGATGATTGCCGACACTTGGAACTGGCACGTTGACATGGCAATCGTTTTGGTGCTGTGCGTCGTGGTGTGCGCGGTGATGATCGCCCTGATGCCCCGGGAAGGCGCCACCGACGTTCCTGCAACGTTCCGTGAGCAGGCTGTCCTGCTCAAGCAGCCGTGCGTGCTTGTGGGCATGGCCGTTTTCATGTTCGCTGTGGGCGCAATCTACGTCTTCTACGGCTATGTGACGCCCTATTTCGTGGATGTGCTGGGCATGGGCAATGTTGAGGCGAGCATGGCGCTCATGGCCTATGGTGCCGTCACGTTCTTCTCGAACCTGCTGTCGGGTTGGGTCGATTCCAAGTTTGGCGTCAAGGCGCTCATCCCGCTCTTTATCGTTGACGCGGCGGTGCTTCTAGGCCTGTATTTTGCGACTCCCAAGATGCCGGAAAGCCTCATTCTGATCTTTGCCATCGGCTTGCTTATGTATGTGCAGTCGGTGCCGTGCATCTCCATGTTCATGCACACCGCGAACTCCAAGTGCCCCAAGGCGCTCACCCTTGCCAGCTCGTTGGAGCCCGTCTCGTTCAACGTCGGCATCGCGTTTGGTACTGCTGTGGGCGGTCTTGTGGTCGAGGGCCCCGGCATGCACTGCGCGGGCCTTGTGGGATCGGGGTTGTCGCTTGTGGGCCTGGTGCTGGCTTGTGTGATGCTGTGGCTGGTCAAGCGCAGCTGCTAGGTGTGTGCTTGGAGGGGCGGAAGATGGTTGACGAACCAGGCATGCGGGAAGATGCCGTGCCCAATCTGGAATCTGAATCAGCTGGGTTCTCATTCGACATAGCAGCTGATGTTTTACTTGAACGTTATGGTTTTATTGGCTGCGTGCTCGAACCGTTGTGTTACTCCGAGAATCATACATACCGTGTGACCAGGCAAAACGGGAAACCGGTTGCAACGCTGCGCATATGCCGCCCTGGGTATCGAAGCCTGAGGGAATTGCAGGCGGAAATCGATTGGCTCCTTCATCTCAACAATAAAGTAAAACTTGAAGATATCGAAATCATTCGTCCGATACCGGCCCTCGATGGTTCCGCCGTTCAAGCTGTGACGTTGCCCGACGGTGGCGTATTTCACGGGGTTGCCTTTGTATATATGGATGGAGTGACTCCCGACGAGGGGGATGGGGAGGCGATGTGCCGCCTCTTCCGTCGCCTCGGATCGCTTGCCGCAGCGCTGCATGAGCACACACGTTGCCTCGGGCCTGCCGCTGCGCCCCGTGCCTCCTTCATACCGCCCATCACCCGCCCTGTCTGGGACTGTGACACTACGCTTGGTCCTCATGCTCTTTGGGGCGACTGGCGCGTTTTCGCGGGCTTCACCCCTCAGGAAAAAGAGCTTCTTGAGTGCGCAGAGAGGCGTATTCGTGCAGCCATGGCCGCTTATGGCAAACCCCGCGGGCGTTTTGGACTCATTCATGCCGACATGCGCCTTGCAAATCTCCTCGTAGAAGGCGATATTCTCAAGCTTCTCGATTTTGACGACTGTGCCTACAGCTGGCACCTCTTCGACCTTGCCGCTTCTCTCAGCTTTATCGAGGCGCGTCCGGATCTGCCCGATCTCATTGCCGCATGGCTCGAGGGGTATCGGGCTGCATCCACTGCGCATTCCCTTGAAGAGGCGGATGTGGCCGTCATTCCCTCGCTCATTATGATGCGCCGTCTCCAACTTACCGCATGGCTTGCTACCAGGCATGATTCCGACCCTGTCCCCGCCTTGCTCTCTGCATGGAAGCAAGACACGCTCGCATTGGCCGTGCGCTACCTTCAGAGTTGATGCATCTCGGCCCGTTTTAACGGCAAGGGCGAGTCCATTTAGTGCGCTTTTATACATTTTCGTATCACGTTTGATATACAAAGCAACGTTTTAGTTGCCTTTGCAACGCTCGCTTTATGCCGCTGATGGGTAATTTTCTCAACTAAAGCGTTCAGTCCTGCTTTTGCCCGATTCGCAATCAATGTGTCCCACGTAACTCTCATGTCTGTCGAAATCATGTTTACCGCACAGGTAAAATGCCTCATTTCACCCTCACTACGACGTGTTTTGATGGGTACCTCAATTGTGTGTACCAATCGTATTACATTTTGAACGCCTAAAAAAGTGCCAAACCGTGAACTAAATTGCCCCTGTGGTCCTGCGTGGCCCTCGTTTGGGTCTACTATTCCACTTTGTAGGGAAAGGTCCGGCATGCGGGTGTCTGATACTCGCTTCATTCTTGAAGCAAATGTGAAGACGCTTCAACATGTTGTGTCTTATGGGGGAGAGTTTCGAGGAACGCAAGGGAGGGAATCGAATGGGAAGCAAGTTTGTCATGGCCGATCCGCGCAAGTGCGTGGGGTGCAAGGCGTGCATGGCGGCGTGTCTGGTGAAGCATTACGTGCCGGGCGACATACCTGTGTCGAGGTTGAACGTGGTCGCCTACAACGGGATGACGTCGCCTGTGGCATGCCATCACTGCGCCGACGCCCCATGTGCGGCTGCATGCCCTACGCAAGCGCTCTACAAGGACGGCGACCGAGTTGGCGTGCGCATGGAGCGCTGCATCGGATGCGCCAGCTGCGTCACGGCGTGTCCGTACGGCGCGGTGCGCATCGAGTCGGGCTTCGGTATGCATGAGTTTGACGGAATGCACCTGGGCGCTCGCGCCTCTGCGACCGTCATCAAGTGCGACCGCTGCTACGACCGCACGAACGGCCCGGCCTGTGTGGAGGCGTGCACGTCGCACGCGCTGCGCTTGGTTGACCAAGACCAGATAGACGCTGCTCTGAAAAAAGCGGGTCAGGCGCCCGCCTGCGAAACAGGCGCCTGACGGATGTGCCGTGCATGGGCCTTCGAAAACACGTGCGCGGCATGCAAATGAACTGCGTAAGCACCGGAAAGGTTGACCATGGAAAAACATATGGTTGTGTGCCCTTACTGCGGTACTGGGTGCAAGTTCAACCTTATTGTAGAGAATGATTTGGTCGTGGGCGCCGAGCCTCTGCCCGGTCTCACAAATGAAGGATTTCTCTGCCTTAAGGGCTGGTTTGGATACGACTTCATCAACGACACGAAGATCCTGACGCCGCGCCTCATGCACCCCATGATGCGCGAGTCCAAGGATGCCCCGCTCAAGCAGGTCTCCTGGGACACGGCACTCGACTTTGTGGCTTCTAAGCTCTCCGAGATCAAGGCGAAGTACGGCCCGGACTCCATCTTCGTGACGGGATCCTCGCGCGGCGCGGGCAACGAGGCCAACCTCGCCGCACAGCGTTTCGCGCGCGCCTGCATCGGCACCAACAACATCGACAACTGCGCCCGTGTTTGACACGGCCCTACTGTCGTCGGTCTGATTGACACACTCGGTGCTGGTTCCATGAGCTGCGGCGTCCCCGGTATTGAGGACGCTGGCTGCCTGTTCTTGTTCGGTTACAACCCCAACACGTCCCACCCCCTGGTCGCCCGCCGCATGGTGAAGGCCAAGGAGAAGGGCGCCAAGATTATCGTCGCCGACCCGCGCTTCATTGAGACTGCGCGTATCGCCGACATCTACATGCCGTTGAGGAACGGCTCCAACATCGCATTCCTCAACGCGTTTGCAAACTCCATCGTCACACAGGGCCTTATGGATGAGGAGTTCGTGCGCGAGCACACCCTGGGCTTCGAGGAGTGGTGGAAGACCATCGAGCGCTACACCCCCGAGAACACCCAGCACATCACGGGCATCGACCCGGGCATGATGCACGAGGCCGCGCGCATGTACGCCACGGCCAAGCCGTCCTCCATCCTCTGCTGGGGCATGGGCGTCTGCCAGCACAGGCAGAACGTCGAGGCGGTCCAGACCTGCGCCGCCATCGCGTGCATCTCGCACCAGATCGCCAAGCCAAATTCCGGCGTGGCCCCCGTGCGCGGCCAGAACAACGTGCAGGGTGCCTGCGACATGGGCGCACTGCCCAACTTCTTCCCCGGCTACCAGAAGGTCACCGACCCTGCCATCAGGCAGAAGTTCGCCGACAACTGGAACGTCCCGGTGGAGCAGCTCTCCGACCATGTGGGCTACAAGGTCACCGACCTCGGCCATCTGGTTGAAGAGGGCAAGATCCATGCGTTTTATAACTTCGGCGAGGACCCGCTGCAGACCGATCACGACACACAGCACCTTGCCCATCAGCTCTCCAAGCTCGACCTGTTCGTGTCGCAGGACATCTTCATGACGCAGACGAGCGCCGTGGCCGATGTCGTGCTTCCCGCCACGAGCTGGGGCGAGCATGAGGGTGTTTTCTCCGCTTGCGACCGCACGTTCCAGTACTTCAGCGCCGCGGTGCCCCCCAAGGGCGAGTGCAAGCACGACTGGCAGATCTTCTCCGAGATCGCCGAGCGCATGGGCTACGACATGCACTACAAAAACACCCAGGACATTTGGGATCACGAGTGCCGCAACATGTGGCCCGCCGCCTATGGCGCGACCTACGAGAAGATGGCCGGCTGCGGCCATGCCCAGTGGCCCATCCCCACGCTTGAGCATCCTGGTTCGCCCGACCTGTTCCTCGGCGGCAAGTTCACCACGCCTGAGGGCAAGGCCCATCTCGTGGCGCACGACTACGTCGACCCCTCCGAGATGCCCGACGACCAGTACCCGCTCATCCTGTGCACCGTCCGCGAGGTCGGCCACTACTCGTGCCGCTCCATGACCGGCAACTGCGAGCAGCTTTCCAACCTTGCCGAGGAGCCGGGCTTTGCCCATATCCACCCGGCTGACGCACAGGCGCGCGGCATCAAGAACAACGACCTGGTGTGGGTGTCCTCTCGCCGCGGCAAGATCATCACCCGAGCCTTCGTGGACGACCGTGTGAACGAGGGCGCCGTCTATATGACGTACCAGTGGTGGATCGGCAAGTGCAACGACCTGACCATCCACCGCGTCGACGCCCGCTCGCATACCCCCGAGAGCAAGTACTGCGCCATCGAGGTCGAGCGCGTCGAAGACCAGGTGTGGGCGGAGCAGCACGCCGAGGAGCTCTACATGGAGCTCAAGGCGCGCCTTACCGCCGAGTCCAACGAGGGCCAGTACGGCGACCTGCGCGTCGCGTACAACGGCTTGGAAAAGCGAGACATCACCCCTGGTCAGGTGAGCGAGCTCAATTAGAGGCGCCTGTAGCCTGCGGGGCCGAAAGGGAAGGGGCTCACCCCTGTTCCCACGGCCCCGCCCAAGGCGCCATCCCGGCGTCACCCACGTTCATTCAATGAAGGGAGGGCAAATGAATCGCTATATCGCAATATACCCGAGCCGTTGCGTGGCCTGCGGAACATGCCGTGCCGCGTGCAGCGAGGGACATCGGCGTGCGGGCCTGTCGAAAGAGCCTCGTCTAGCGCTCTTTGAGAGCCGCGACCTGGTCGCTTCGGTCACATGCCACCATTGCGAAGGCGCCCCTTGCCTCAAAGTATGTCCCATCAACGCCATTCGTCGAGATCCCGACGGTTGCATCCGCGTTGACGAAGCCCACTGCATCGGCTGCAAGCTCTGCGCCGTGTCGTGCCCCTTCGGCGCCATCCACATGGCCGGCACGTCTCGCGCCGGCGTGGCGGGCATCGAATACAACACCCCGTCGTTCCCCGGCTCGCTCGACCCGATCCTCCAGTGCGAGGTGGGCGTCTCGCCCGTCGCGGTCAAGTGCGACCTGTGCGCCTACGACAACTGCAAGCCCCACTGCGTGGACGCCTGCATCACCGAGGCGCTCGTGCTCATGGAGTGCGACGAGAACGGCAACGAAATCGCTCGCCGTCGCTCCAGCAGCGTGCAAGAAGGCCTCGAGGCTTTCCAGAACATGGACGAGGAAGGGGGGAACTAGACCATGGACCTGCTGCTTATCTCCGTTTTCGTGTCGGTTGTGGGCGCCGTGCTGTCCCTGCTTCTGAGTAAGAAAGAGGACACCGCGAAGAAGGTCGCGTGCTTCTTCGGCACAATCGCCTCTGCCATCGCCGTCATCGCCGGTGTGGGCGCGGTGCTCGACCCGGCGGGCGTGTCCGTGAGCTTCGCCACGCCCTTCTCGTTCGCGGACTTCTCCATCATGCTCAACGGCCTGAACGGCCTTCTGCTCGTCGCCATCAACATCCTGGGCTTCGCTGCCTGGATTTATGGCATCTCGTACTTCGACGAGTACACGGGCATGGGACTGGGAGCCATCGGCTTCTTCATGAACGCGTTCATCGCCTCCATGAACCTCGTCCTCACCGTGGACAACGCCTTCTGGTTCCTCGTGTTCTTCGAGCTCATGAGCCTCTCTTCGTACTTCCTCGTCATCATCGAGCAGAAGCCTGCCTCCATCCGCGGCGGCTTCCTGTACCTGGTCATGGCTCACATCGGCTTCATGGGCATCATGATCGGCTTCCTCATCATGGCCGCCCAGACCGGTTCCTTCGAGTTCGCGACCTTCCGCGCCCACGACTTCGGCCCGATCCTGGGCTCGGTGTGCTTCGTGCTCGCCTTCGTGGGCTTCGGCTGCAAGGCCGGCATGTTCCCGTTCCACTCCTGGCTTCCCCAGGCTCACCCGGCGGCGCCTTCCAACGTGTCGGCGCTCATGTCCGGCGGCATGATCAAGATCGGCGTCTTCGGTATCGTGAAGGTCGGTCTGGACCTGCTCGCCGCCACCGGCGTGCAGCTGTGGTGGGGCCTGCTCATCCTCGTGATCGGCGCCCTGTCCAGCGTGCTGGGCGTGGCCTACGCCTTGGGTGAGCACGACATCAAGAAGCTCCTTGCCTACCACTCCGTCGAGAACATCGGCATCATCCTTCTCGGCGTCGGCATCGGCTTCATGGGTCTTGCCTTGAACCAGCCCGTCATCGCCGGTCTTGCCCTCATGGCCGGCCTGTACCACGTGCTCAACCATGCCATGTTCAAGGGCCTGCTCTTCCTGGGTGCGGGTTCGGTGCTCTACACCACGGGCAGCCGCAACATGGAAATCATGGGCGGCCTGGTGCATGCCATGCCTGTGACCGCGATGTGCTTCCTCATCGGGTCGCTGGCCATCTCCGCCATCCCGCCGCTCAACGGCTTCGTGTCCGAGTGGTTCATCTACCAGTCGATGTTCTCCATCGCCGGTGTGGCGACGGTGGCCGTGAAGTTCTTCGTGGCGTTCGCCGCCGTGTCGCTGGCCATCACGGGCGCCCTGGCCGTCACCTGCTTCGTCAAGGCGTACGGCGTCACGTTCCTGGGCTCGCCTCGCTCCGAGGCTGCCAAGCAGGCACGTGAGGTCCCGGCCCCCATGCGTTTCGGTATGGTCGTCTTGGCCGTCATCTGCGTGCTTCTCGGCATCGGCGCCCCGTGGGTTGCTCCCGTCATGCAGGGTGTCGCCGCTTCCATCCTGAGCGCCTCCACCGTCGTGGTCGCCGAGGGCGCCACGCTCGTGAACCCGGTTTTGGGCAGCGCCATCTCCACGCCGCTCGTGGCAATCCTGCTCATCGCCTGCGTGCTGCTTCCCATGGCCGCCAAGCAGGTCCTCGCCCATGGTGGCGAGGCCAGCGACCGCGATCCTTGGGCTTGCGGTTACGCGCTCGATCCGGGTATGCCCGTCATCGCCACCACCTTCGCCACCGAGGTCAAGCACTTCCTGCGCCCGATCTACGCGGCTCGCACCGCCGTCGTGGCCAAGAAGGACGCCTTCGTGTCGGGCTTCAACGCACTCGTGCGTGGGGCCGGCAAGGCTGAGGGTTTCGCCGACAAGTACCTTGTCGACACCGTCGCATCGTTCGTCTCATGGCTCGGACAGAAGGCCCAGCGCATCGAGGGCGGCAACTTCCGCGTGTACATCGTGTACATCGTGGCCGCGCTCGTGTTCTTCCTCGTCCTTGCCGTCCTGGTCAAGTAGGGGAGGGCTGAGAACATGGAAATCATCGTCGCGATTCTGCAGGCCCTTCTGCTGGTTCTTCTGGCTCCGCTGTTCTCGGGTACTTCCCGTTGGCTGCGCGCCAAGATGCACACGCGCAGGGGTCCGTCCATCTTCCAGGACTATTACGACATCGCCAAGCTCTTCAAGCGTCAAGACGTCCATCCTGCGTGCTCAAGCTTCGTGCACACCTGGATGCCCGCCATTTTCCTGGGCACCATGCTCCTGCTTGCCATGGGCATCCCGATGTTCACCGCCGCGAGCCCCATTCCGCTTCTGGGTGACATCATCCTGGTGCTCTACCTGCTCGCACTCACCCGCTTCTTCTTCTCGCTTTCCGCCATCGACTCCGGTGACGCCTACGCGGGCCACGGCGGCGTGCGCGAGCTGATCGTGGGCGTGCTCGTGGAGCCTTCCATGATGCTGGCCCTGTTCGTCATGGGTCTCACCTGCGGCACCACCTCCATCGCCGTCATGGGCCAGTCGGTGGCCGACCTGTCCGTTGCCGCCCCGGTGGGCGTCATCGTGGCAGCCATCGCCTTCTTCCTGGCCTGCTATGTCGAGCTCGGCAAGCTTCCCTTCGACCTGGCAGAGGCCGAGCAGGAGCTCCAGGAGGGCCCGCTTTCTGAGTACTCCGGCCCCAGCCTGGCCATGGCGAAGATGGCCCTGTCCATGAAGCAGACCATCATCATCGCCTGGTTCATCGCCATCTTCCTGCCGTGGGGCGCCGCCACCGAGCTCACCGTGCCGGCAATCCTTCTGGGCATCCTGTTCTTCCTCATCAAGATGGCCGTGATCTTCTTCCTGTGCTCTGTGTTTGAAAACGTCGTCAGCCGTGTCCGTTACAAGCTCGTCGGTCGCCAGACCTGGTGCATCGTGGCCCTCGCCGCCTTCGCCTTCGTGCTGTGCGCCCTGGGACTTTAGGAAGGAGGACCGCTCATGTTAACGACTCTTTCCGTGCTGGGCCTTGCCGCCACGCTCGTCCCGTTCGTGTGTGCGCTCGTCATCGCGGTGTGCCCGCAGCACATGGCCAAGTGGATCTGCATCTTCGCCGCCGCTGTCTCTACGGCTTGCGCGCTGTTTGCCTGGATCGGCCTGGGCATTGACGGAGGGGTGACGCAGACCCTCGACATCGCCGCCGTCGGCGACGCCCTTGTTGTCGGCTTCATCTTCGACAAGATGAGCGTCATGCTCGCCACAGCCTTCGTCGGCATCGGCCTGCTCATCGCCATCTACTCCGTCGGGTACATGAACGCGGGCAACCGCGAGCACCCCGATGCGCCCCGCCGCCGCTTCTACGCGTTCTTCACCGTGTTCATCGGCGCCATGGCGGGCCTGGTCTACAGCAACACCCTCGTCACCCAGCTTGTGTTCTTCGAGATCACGGGTGCCTGCTCCTGGGCGCTCATCGGCTACTACCACACCGCCACCGCACAGAAGTCGGCCATGAAGGCCCTCATCCTCACGCACATCGGCGCCCTGGGCCTGTACGTGGCTGTGTGCCTGCTCTTCGCTCAGACCGGCACGTTCGAGGTCTCTGCCCTGGCCGGCCTCGACAACGGTTGGAAGACCGCGGTTCTGGTCTGCATCATCATCGCCGCGTGGGCCAAGTCCGCGCAGCTGCCGTTCTACATGTGGCTGCCCAGCGCCATGGAGGCCCCCACGCCCGTGTCGGCCTACCTGCACGGCGCCTCGATGGTCAAGGTCGGCGTCGCGGTCCTGGCGCGTGCCCTGGCCAGCGCCGGCGTCATCCCCGAGTCCGTCGGCTGGGTCATCGTCATCGGCGCCATCGTGACGATGCTCTTCAGCTTCCTGATGTACCTGCCGCAGAAGGACATGAAGCGCCTGCTGGCCTTCTCCACCATCTCGCAGCTGTCCTACATCTTCCTGGGCTTTGGCTTCTACGTGTTCGGCAGCCAGCTCGCCTTTGACGGCGGCGTCATGCACATCTTCAACCACGCCTTCGCCAAGACCCTGTTCTTCCTGGTAGCCGGTTGCTTCAGCTACGTGCTCGGCACCCGCATGCTCCCCAACATCAAGGGCGTCATCAAGAAGTACCCGCTTCTCGGCGTCGCCTTCGGTTGCGCGGCCCTGGCCATCGCCGGCTGCCCGCCCTTCAACGGCTTCTTCTCGAAGTTCGCCATCTTCGGCGGCAGCTTCCAGGCCGCTCAGGGCAACTGGCTGCTCATGCTCATCGTCATCGTCGGCCTGCTCGAGACTGTGGCGTGCTTCGCCTGGTTCCTCAAGTGGATGGGCCAGGTCCTTCCCGGCGAGCCTTCGCCCACGGTTGAGGCCGGAGTTGCCGTCCCCAAGCAGATGACTGCTGTGTTCGTCGTTCTTATCATCATGACTGTGGCCTCCAGCTTCATCGCGGCCGCCTGGATTGGTTAGGAGGGGAGAAGCATGGATGGATATGTGATCGTCAACGTCCTGGGAGCGCTTCTCATCGTCACCAGCCTGTCCGTGATGCTGACCAAGTCTCCCAAGACCTCCGCTTTCGAGTACGGCGCCCAGTCGATCGTGCTCGTGGCAATCTTCATCACGCTCGGCATCATCACGGGTTCCGGCTCGCTGTTCACCTGGGCCGGCACCGCCACGCTCACCAAGGTCATCTTCGTCCCGGCGGTCATGCTCTACACGTACAAGCTGATGGGCTCGCCTGAGAACGACACCCCCTCGGCTGTGAGCCCGGTCGCCTCGATCGCCCTCGTTGCCGTCGAGCTGCTTGCCTGCTTCGTCGCCGTGTCGGGCATCAACCTGCCCACCGCCGCCGAGGTCAAGCCCGCGCTCGCCGTGTCGCTCGCGCACTTCTTCATCGGCCTGACCTGCATCGTGACCCAGCGCAACATCTTGAAGCAGGTCTTTGGCTACTGCCTGATGGAGAACGGCTCGCACGTGACCCTGGCGCTGCTCGCCCCCGAGGCTCCCGAGCTCGTGGAGGTCGGCATCGCGACCGACGCCGTGTTCGCCGTCATCATCATGTGCATCGTGGCTTACCGCATCTACAAGGTCAAGGCAACGCTCGACGCCAACGAGCTTGCGGAACTGAAGGGTTAGGAGGATAGTCATGTCGCTTTCTACGATTCTCATCATGCTCATCCTCGTTCCGCTTGCCGCGTGCCTCATCATGGCGGTCGCGCCCTCCAAGGCCGTTCCGCAGAGCTTCTACGAGTCGCTCCACATGGTGAGCGTCATCACCGTGTGCTGCCTGTCGGTGTACCTCGTGGTTCAGGTGTTCGTCTCCGGCGTGCCTGTGGATGCCGCGGGCCTGTGGTTCCGCCTGGACGACCTGGGCGCCATCTTTGTGACGCTCATCGGCGTCATCGGCCTGCTCACCGGTTCCTACTCGCTGCCTTACGTGCGTCACGACGTCGAGCGCGGCGCGATGGGCCCGAGCCAGGTCAAGCAGTACTACGCGTTCTTCAGCCTGTTCATCTTCTCGATGCTCATGGCCACCACCACGAACAACATCATCATGATGTGGGCCTCCGTCGAGCTCACCACGCTCGCCACGGTCTTCCTCGTGGGTGCCTACAACACCGAGTTCTCGCTTGAGGCCGCGTGGAAGTACATCATCGTCTGCACCGCCGGCGTCGCCTTTGGCCTGTACGGCACCGTGCTTGTCTATGCCAACGCCAACGCCATCGTGGCCGACCCCACCCAGGCGGTCTTCTGGACGAGCGTCCTTGAGGTCTCCAAGGGCTTCGACCCCACGCTCATCCAGATTGCCTTCGTGTTCGCCGCCATCGGCTTCGGCACCAAGGCGGGCCTGTTCCCCATGCACACCTGGCTGCCCGACGCCCACTCCGAGGCGCCCAGCCCCGTGTCGGCCCTGCTCTCCGGCGTCCTGCTCAAGTGCGCCATGCTCGTCGTGATTCGCTTCTACATCCTGACCGGCCAGGCCGTGGGGTATGCGTTCCCGCAGCTTGTCATGCTTGTCCTGGGTGTCGTCTCCATCGTCGCGGGCGCCCTGGCCGTCTTCTCGCAGAACGACCTCAAGCGCAAGCTGGCCTACTCCTCCAGCGAGAACATCGGCGTCGTGGCCCTGTGCCTGGGCTTCGGCGGCCCCATCGGCATCGCCGCCGCGCTCATCCACTGCATCGTGCACGGCTTCACCAAGGCGCTGCTCTTCTGCATCTCGGGCAACGTGCTCATGAAGTACGGCACGCGCGACCTGCGCAAGATAACCGGTCTCATCAAGGTCGCCCCCACCACGGCCGTCCTTCTGGCCCTTGGCCTGTTCGCCCTGGCCGGCTTCCCGCCGTTCGCCATGTTCACCTCTGAGGTCATGGCCTTTGTGTCCGGCGTCGTCTCGGGCAACATTGTCCTTGTCGTCATCGTCGGCATCGCCCTCACGATCGTCGTGGCTGCTTTTGCCCACGTTGTGGCCACCGCCGTCTTCGGCGACGCGCCTGAGGGCATCGAGAAGGGCGAGCTGCGCCCGGCCGCCCTCATCCCCGAGATCATCATGATCGCGGTCGTGCTCTGGTTCGGCGCCGCCATGCCCATCCCGGTCATCGAGGGCGTGGAGAACGCAACCGCAATCGTCCTACAGTCCGATACCGACGCGCTGCACGAGATGCCCATCGTGTCCGAGCTCTTTGCGGGCACTTCGCAGGCTGTTAGCGCCCAGGTCGAGTAAGGGAGGCAGACCTTGGCAACCAAGAAGAACGAGCGTCGGTGCTGCGAGTCGCATGTGAAGGCGGTGCAGGAGCTCTTCCCCGGCGCGGTCACCAACGCCGAGTGGGTCAACTCCGAGCAGTGCTGCATCACGGTCAACGCCGATTCGGCCCCCGACGTCATCGAGCATCTGTACTACGAGCGCGACGGTTGGATGCCCGTGATGGTGGGCAACGACGAGCGCCAGCTTAACGGCCACTACGGCCTGTACTACGTGCTCTCCATGGAGGGTGCGGACCCCGGTTACATGATGGTGAAGGTCAACGTCCCGCGCGACTCCGAGACCTTCATGGCCGTGAGTGCAAAGGTCCCGGCCGCCGTGTGGTCGGAGCGCGAGGTGCAGGACATGTTCGGCTTGCATGCCGACGGCATCATCGACAACCGCAACCTCGTGCTGCCCGACGATTGGCCTTCCGGCCTCTACCCGCTGCGCAAGGACACGATGGACTACCGCTATCGTCCCGAGCCCACGACCGACCTTGAGAACTACCAGTTCCTCAAGGAGGTCGGCAGCAAGGAGACCACCATCGTCCCCATGGGACCCCTGCACATCACCTCCGACGAGCCCGGCCACTTCCGCCTGTTTGTGGAGGGCGAGGACATCATCGACGCCGACTACCGCCTCTTCTTCATCCATCGCGGCATGGAGAAGTGCGCCGAGAGCCGCATGACCTACGACCAGGTGCCCTTCCTGGCAGAGCGCGTCTGCGGCATCTGCGGCTACGCCCACTCCGTGGCGTATGCCGAGACGATCGAGCATGCCCAGGGCATCGAGGTGCCGCTGCGCGCCCAGGTCATCCGCTCCATCTGCCTGGAGACCGAGCGCCTGCACTCGCACCTGCTCAACCTGGGCCTCGTGTGCCACTACTCGGGCTTCGACACGGGCTTCCAGCACTTCTTCCGCGTTCGTGAGAAGGCCATGGACCTGGCGGAGATGCTCACCGGCGCCCGCAAGACCTACGGCCTCAACCTCATCGGCGGCGTGCGTCGCGACGTGCTGAAGGAGCAGACGCTTGAGACCCTCAAGTGCCTCGCCGAGCTGCGCGGCGACGTGGAGCGCCTCGTGGCCGAGCTGATCGCCACGCCCAACTTCCTCAAGCGCGCCCAGGGCGTGGGCATCCTCGACCGCAAGGTCGCCCGCGACTTCAGCCCGGTGGGCCCGCTCGTGCGTGGATCGGGCTTCGCCCGCGACGTGCGTTGGAACCACCCCTACGACGGCTACAAGCTCATCGCCGACAAGCACAAGCCCATCACGCAGGACACCTGCGACGTTCTTGGCCGCACGCTCGTGCGTGTGGGCGAGGTGTACGACTCCATCTCCATCATCGAGGAGCTCCTCCAGATGGACCTGCCCGAGGGACCCGTGCTCACCGAGGGCTGGACGTACACGCCCAACAAGTTCGCCCTGGGCTACGCCGAGGCTCCGCGCGGCGAGGACGTGCACTGGTCCATGGTGGGCAACAGCCAGAAGTGCTACCGTTGGCGCTGCAAGGCCTCCACGTACAGCAACTGGCCCGTGCTTCGCTACATGTTCCGCGGCAACACCATTTCCGACGCGGCCCTCATCGTCGGCTCGCTCGACCCGTGCTACTCCTGCACCGAGCGCGTCACCATCGTCGACGTCAACAAGCAGACCGAAAAGACGCTCACCAAGAAGCAGCTTGAGGACTACTGTCACGACCGTACCCATTCGCCTCTGAAGGACTAAGGGGGAGGCACAGACATGTTCAAGACCATCAAGGAGATCTTGCGCACCGGCGACGCGACGATCAAGTACCCCTTCGCGCCGCTTGAGCGCCCCGAGGGTGCGCGTGGCAAACCCGAGCACGACCCGATTGCCTGCATTGCGTGCGCGGCGTGCGCCAACGTGTGCCCGCCCAACGCCATCCAGATGCTCATCGAGGCCGACAAGGGCCAGACCACCTGGTCCATCAACTTTGGGCGCTGCATCTTCTGCGGCCGCTGCGAGGAGGTCTGCCCCACCCATGCCATCGTGCTGAGCAAGGAGTTCGAGCTTGCCGTCATGAACAAGGAGGACCTCGAGGAGCGCTGCACCTACGACATGGCCCGCTGCAGCGAGTGCGGCGAGTACTACGCCACCGTCAAGCAGGTCGACTACGCCACGCGCATCCTGTCGCAGCTGCCCGGCGACCTCGAGGCGCAGCAGGCGGCGGCGCTCACGGGCGTGTGCCCCAAGTGCAAGCAGAAGGCGGACGCCTACCGCAACAAGCACCGCGACGAGCTCGTGGGCGGCAAGAGGAAGATGGAGGCCAAGCGATGATGGTAATCGACAGGCCGCTGCCTGACGCGCTGCAGTACAAGCCTGCAAAGCGCGAGGTAGACGAGGCTGTGCAGAAGGCGAAGCTGGCCCTTCTGCACGACATCAAGCGCTCCGTGTACATCTACCGCGTGGACTGCGGCGGCTGCAACGGGTGCGAGATCGAGATTTTCTCGACCATCACCCCCGTGTTCGACGCCGAGCGTTTCGGCATCAAGAACACGCCGAGCCCGCGTCATGCCGACATCCTCGTGTACACCGGCGCCGTGACTCGCGCCATGCGCATGCCGGCCCTGCGCGCCTACGACGGCGCGCCCGACCCCAAGCTCGTGGTGTCCTACGGCGCCTGCGGCTGCACGGGCGGCGTGTTCCACGACAACTACTGCACCTGGGGCGGCACGGACAAGATCATCCCCGTGGACGTGTACATCCCGGGCTGCCCGCCCACCCCGGCGCAGACCATCTACGGCTTCGCCATGGCGCTTGGCCTGCTCGGCCAGAAGCTCAAGCACACCGAGACCCGCGAGGTGCCTGGTGAGCAGGCGCCCCTGCTCTATGCCAGCATCCCCTACAAGGTGCGCGTGAGCATCGAGCGTGAGGCCCGCCGCTATGCAGGCTATCAGTGGGGCGCCAAGCTCTCCGACGAGTTCCTCCAGACGATGGAGAAGTCGGAGAACAACGTCATGGCCGACGTGAACCACCTCATCGCCAAGCAGGACGACCCGCGCCGCGCCGAGGTGTTCCGCGCCCTCAAGAAGGTGCTCGAGGACGCCCTCGTTGACGACGGGCGTATGGCCGACATGCTCAAGAGCGGCTTGGAGCGTGTCGTGGTGTCCGGCGACGACAGGGCGCGCGCCATTGCGGACAGCGCCCTGAGCGAACATGGCCGCCGGTAGGGGAGACGCATACCGGGCCGATGCCGCGGCCAGCGCACGTGATGCGCTGGCCGCTTCGCCCGAGGTCGTCTTCTACCAGCTTACCCGTAAGTTCGTGGACTCCGAGAGCTCGGTTCCCGACGATGCACAGGACATCCTGTACTACACGCTTGCCGTGGGACACCACACCGGCGTGATCGATTGCTTCGAGGAGCGCCTGCGCATGCCGCTCGACGTGTACGAGCAGCTTGTGGCTTGTTTCCCCGAAGGGGCCGCGCGCTACAAGCTCGAGGCGATCATGCGTCATTGGGAGATTCAGATCGACCAAACGAACCTCGAGGTTCTTGTGCCCGCTTTCGAGGATTTGAAGAAGGAGCCTGCCGCTGGGCTGGAGGCAGACGGCGTACGTGAGGTCTTCGACGGGCTTTGCGGTATGCTTGCGGTCCTCCAGGCCAATTCGGCGGCTTACATCATGGGAAGGATTCGTCGGCAATGATCACCAAGGTGGTTTTTACCGTCGGCGCGGTGTTGCGCGGCGACGACGCGGCCGGTCCCATGCTCGCCAAGATGCTCGAACAGAACCCCATCCCAGGATGGACGTGCATCGACGGCGGTCAGACCCCCGAGGACGACCTGGCTGTTATCCGGCGCATGCAGCCTGACGTGCTGCTGCTCGTTGATGCGGCGCAGATGGGGCGCGAGCCTGGCACCATTGCCGTCGTCGACGAGCGCGACGTGGTGAGCGACCTGCTCATCACGACGCACTCCCTGCCCATCACCTTCTTGCTGGAAGACCTCAAGAAGAGCTGCAAGCAGGTCGTCTTTCTCGGCATCCAGCCCGCGCAGTTGGAGTTCATGGAGCCCCTCACGCCCGAGGTGCTCAGAAGCGTCGAGAGGATTTACGAGTTCCTCAAGCAAGGGGCGGACTTCTCGCATTTGCCTGTGTAGGCAGGCGATTGTGCGGTCGGCCCCGCACGTGTAAGGAGCGTTTAAGATGAGCGATTTGCACGACATCGTCATACCCGACCCCAACTGCCTGTCGGCGGCCTCTCAAGAGGCGAAGGCCGAGGCAGTGGGCCTTGGTAAGGCCACAAACAGCCTGAGTCGCGTGCTGGTCCTCGCGCTTATGGCCGGCATGCAGATTGGCATGGGCGCCCTCTTCATGACGGTCGTCAAGAGCGACGCGGCGCTTTCGTTCGGCGCGGCGCAGCTGCTGTGCGGCCTGTCGTTCGGTCTGGGCCTCATTTGCGTCATCGTTGCCGGCAGCGAGCTTTTCACCGGCAACAGCCTCATGGTCATCGGCGCCATGTCGAAGAAGTTCTCCTGGGGCAGCCTCGCCAAAAACTGGGTCATCGTGTGGCTCGGCAACCTTGTGGGCTCGCTGGTGCTCGTGGCCATCATCTACGCCTGCGGCACCTGGAGCATGAACGGCGGCGCGGTGGGCGATACCATGGTCGCTGTGGCCACCTCCAAGATCAACCTGTCGTGGGGCACCATCTTCTTCCGCGGCATCATGTGCAACATCCTGGTGTGCCTGGCTGTGTGGATGGGCTTTGCGGGCAAGAGCGTCATCGACAAGATCTTTACGAGCGTCTTCCCCGTCATGGCATTCGTGGCTTGCGGCTTTGAGCACTGCGTGGCCAACATGTTCTTCCTGCCCATGGGCCTTGTTGCGTACAACAACGGCTTCGGCGCCTCGGTTGCCGCCGCTGCTGACGTGCTCAACCTCTCGGGCATCGTGTACAACATCTCCGCAGCTACCCTGGGCAACATCGTGGGCGGCGCAGTGTTCGTGGGCCTCGTGTACTGGTTCGTCTATCGCAAGAAGGCGGAGAAGTAGGGCTGTGGGCTTGTTTGCGTAACGTTTTCAGTAGTACCTAGTACCGACTCGGCAAAGGCCGCCGCGCGCGACGAGCATGCGGCGGCCTTTCTTCTATTGCTTGGTGGGACGCGTCGCATGTCGGCGCGGCGGAAGGTCAGGTTGAGAGCCGTGCAGATTCGATTCATCGTGACGTTCTACAACAACACGGGCGCCATGGCGTTTAAAAAGGCCTGCGAGGAGCGCGGGGTGGCAGGGGAGCTCATCCCCATCCCCAAGCAGCTCGAGGCTGGATGCGGCCTGGTGTGGTCTACCCCGCTTACGGCACGCGTCGCGCTCATGCAGCTGCTCGAGGACCCGTCGATCGTATGGTGCGAGCGCACGATATTGGAGCTCGAGGGGCTGTAAGGGCAAGCGGGCTTGCCGGCTACATCTGCTGGTTGAGCACGCGGCCCAGCAGGGGCTTCTCGAAACTTGCGATGCTCTCGCCGCGCACGATGGAGCGGGCGGCGCTCAGGCAGTCGAGGTAGTCGAGGATAGTGGTGCCGAAGAGCCTGTTCGCGCAGCGCACCACGTCCTCGTCGACGACAAACACGTCGTCGAGCAGCATGTTGAGCACATAGGCGATCTGCGAGCGCGGCACGCGGTATACGTCGCGCAGCGTGATGGCGGTGCGTGCGATGTACTCGGGGTATGTGTAGGCTTGACCCCCGGCTATGAGGGCGCTCGCCAGCTCGAACATCTCTTTTTCATCCTGCAGCACATAGCGCAGCATGTAGGTCTCATCTATTAGCGTCTTCATATTTCTTGCTCAGCGACTTGATCCAAGCCTCGCGTTCGGCCTCGCGCATCTTTTTGTCAGCGTAGATGTGCAGGGCGCCCGCGGCTCGCATCTTCCCTTTGGTCAGGCCCGAGACGGGTCGAAACGGCAACGTGTTGAGCTTGATGCTCTCATGGATGAACATTCGCACCGCCTCGGACAGGCTCGTGCCCATGTCGGCATATATCGTCTCGGCGGCCTCCTTGTCATCGGCGCTCACGCGCACATGAACGATGCCGTCCTTTTTCTGCTGTGCCATGGCCCCTCCTCTCAAGCCTGGCCGATTATACCGCGCAAGGGTCGAAAAACCCCGCATGTTTGCGTTTTAAATCGTGCAAGGAAGTATGCCTGCTTTTCGGCTACGCATTCTCCCTGGTAGATTACGTGACCAAATGAGTGGCATCAAGGCGGCCCGGATTAAAACGCAAACATGTCGCGTTTTTTAGGGACGGGAGGGCGCCTCCAGCTTCTCTATGAGTTCGGAGCGGCTGTGGACGTCGATTTTCTGATACACGGCATGGGTGTGAGACTTCACGGTTGAGTTGCTCACGCAAAGGGTGTCTTCGATTTGTTGGGCGGTCATGTCTTGCATGAGGAGGCCGAGCACTTCCTCTTCACGACGCGTGAGGCCGTACTCGAATGCTGCCTTTGAGCAGATTGCCTGCATGCTGGTCTCAAATGGGCCGTTGGTTGCATGAACGGTTTCTCTCGTCGTAGCGGATTCCTCATCGACGCCCCAGGTTATCTCACCTGTCTTCTTCCAACTGAGGGCGATGTAGCACACGGTGAGAGCGAGCGCCATGCCGGCAATCAGTAAGATGAAGGCGTCGTGCTCCCAAGGCGAGCCCTTAAACGCGAGTAAGGCGCCTGCCAGGGCTGAAATGCTTCCGACTGCTTTTGTGATACCAAACAGGTATAAGGCGTTCGTGCCATAGCGAAAGGCCACGTTGCAAAGCACAACGGTGATGAAGACACCGAAGAGCGTCTCCCCGGCGTGGGTCAGTAACGTCGCAGGAATACCCCATACAGGTGAGGTTAGCAAGAGGCCAAAGAGCCCCGCAAGGGTCAAGGGAAACGCAACGGCACAGAGGGGCCACAGGTTAAAGCGCATGTCTGAGCGGCGAAAGGCGACTGCGAGCACGACGAGGCAGGCAAGGACGCCCACGGTGGCCCACGGACGATCTTCCACGGGCAACATGTCGCGTGCAAAGACGTTTGCGAGTGTAAACGTCGCCATAAGACACACGGGTGCGAGCGGGAAGCTGGCGGTTGATACGGAACCAGAATCTGTAGGCGCAGGTCCTGGTTCGACTTTGGATGAGTCAGGGCCGCGCAAACGCTTCGACGCTCGTACAAGCAACACGACGCTTAGGAGCGGCAGTGCGACCATGAACGACAAAACGATGGCAGAAAGCGCCTGAAGACTCATAAGGAGCGTCAGCAGCGCTTGAAGTACGTTGGCTCCCAAAAACAGGAGGGTCACGCGCCGTATATCGAGGCGAGCATACAGCTCAATCCAAGCCATCCATAGAATACCAGGAGCGACGCTGCCTACTATGCAATATGTGAGGTGACTCAGCACAGCGCCATTGAAGGGGAGCACACCTAGGACCGTCACCCCTTCAATGATTACTTCGCCAATCAGTGCGGCGCTGCATGTCCACATCAGCAGGGTGCGGCTTGCGAGTTGTTGTACGCGCGAGGAGAGAAGCGCTGCCGCCAAAAAG